>Ga0209486_10000116_pt1 | contig 38256 bp, 36 predicted proteins | sample NCCompost_FD_187518 | JGI IMG/M metagenome (GOLD analysis project Ga0209486, IMG submission 187518) | Agricultural soil microbial communities from Utah to study Nitrogen management - NC Compost (SPAdes) (version 2) | ecosystem: Environmental > Terrestrial > Soil > Agricultural land | place...
CACGCTGCTAAAACAGCGTAGCTTGCAAGGTGCTTACGACAACGCCGCACGCGTGATCATGCTCGACCCGTTGTCAGCACGCGGACACGCGTTGCTCGGTTCGGCAATCCTCGCCGCGGGTGAGTTTCGTCTTTCGGTCGAAGAGTTTCGCACTGCGTTGGCGCTCAATGAAAACGAAGCATTGGCTGTCGCCGGGCTCGCCATGGTCGACTTTTATGAGAACCGGTTGACAATAGCGATGCCGGGTTTGCGTCGTGCGGTAAGCCTCGATCCCGAAGAGCCGGACTTTGTTTTCAACCTGGGCCAGGCGGCTGCGAGAAGCGAGCGATATAAGGAAGCAGCCGACGCGTACGAGAGATTTCTGCTGGTCGCTCCTAAGACGGATTTGGATCGCCGCGCACGCATCGTCGGTTTGATCGACTTCCTGCGTTATCTCGGCCGTCAAGGTTCACTCTACATCACGCAGGGCGAGCACCGCGCTTCCGTTCCTTTCGAAGCAACGGACAATCGTCCCGTGCTACCGGTACGGGTCAACGGTCAGAAACAGGCGATGCGTTTCGTGCTCGACACCGGATCGGGAATGTCAGTCATCTCTGAAGAGACCGCAAAGAAGCTCGGCATCAAGCCCGTGGCGAGAGGTGGCCTCGCGCGCGCAGTCGGCGGCGGCGGCAGGTTTGAGATCGTCTACGGCTACATCAACTCGCTGGATATCGGTGGCGCGAGGATCGAAAACGTTCCCGTGTACATCCGAAAGTTTTTCGACAACGCCGTTCCGGTTGACGGTTATCTCGGGTTGTCAGTCGTCGCGAAATATCTTACGTCGATCGACTACGGCACGCGCCGCATGTCATTGGTTCGGCAAAACCAGACGCAGTTCGTTGAATCGTGGACGGTTCGTAGTCCGGAAGGACTTCTGGCCCTCGCGCCTGCAACGCCAAACGACGGCACGGTAGAAGTTCCGTTGCGCACCACCTCGAGCGGATTTTTGAGTGGCGAGGTTGGGCTCCATGGTTTCGAGAAAACAGTAAACTTCATCATCGACACTGCGGCCAGCATCACCGTCGTCTCGGAAAAGTTGTCGCAGGAGGAACAGCTTCTCGAGCTGTTGCAACCTTCGCGCATGCGCGTGTTCGGCGCGGCGGGAGTCACGGAGGATGTGAAACTGTTGCAGTTGCCAAAACTGAGTCTTGGTGTGACGACCCTCGAACGCATTAACGCCGCTGTGCTTGATATGGAACCGGTGAACGAGACGGCAGGGTTCACTCAGGCGGGAATTCTCGGCGGAAACTTTCTCCGCCACTTCCGCGTTTATTTCGACTTCGCGCGCGGCTCGATGCGACTCGAGTCGTTGAATAAGCCGAAAAATACTGAAAGCATTAACCCGGAAACGGTATCATCGACTCCATGAAGCAAGGTCTTTATCTGGAAACATCAGTGATCGGCGCCTATCTCGACAATGGCGAGCCGTTTCGGCGTGACTTAACGATCCGCTGGTGGGAGCACGAAATGCCTGACTACCGCACGGTAGTGTCGCCGCTTGTTTCATCGGAATTGAAACGTGTGAGCGAACCTCATCGCACTTCTTATCTAAAACTGATCGAGAACCTCGAGCAGGTCGATCTGACGGAAGAAGCAGCGATTCTCGCCGAGGGTTACATCTCGCGCGGCATCTTTCATCGCAAGTACATCGCCGATGCACTACACGTAGCGATTGCATCCTTTCACAAGATTGATTATTTGGTGACGTGGAACTTCGGTCACCTGGCTAACGTGCGACGCCAGGCACGCATCAAGCTTTTCAACACGGCTGCCGGGTTTTATGTGCCGATGATCGTGACGCCGGAGTTCCTGGTTTCGGAGGCAACGGAAAAAGTCGGATGAACTTAGTTCTTTGTTCTTTGTACTTAGTTCTTCCCGCTTCTGCTAGAGTTTAAATGGCGAACAAAGCACAGAGTACAAAGCACAAAGATCTATTGCCGATGTATCGACGACCAAAGTTTTTGGAAGTCTTGCACGCGATTCGAGAAGACATGTCGCGCGAAGCGGACTATGATGTTGACCTGTTTGCGGAGATGGTTCGATCGGGAGTGCAACCATCGCACGGACCGCAGCGAGTGATTCGCGGTTTCAGAACTCGCGCGCCGCGTGCAGAAGCGAAGAGCGGAAAGACCGTTAAGCATAGACAGCGCAAGCGAGGCGCGCAATAATGATCGCGGTTCGTACTTTGTTCTTTGTACTTAGTACTAACCCTTTTAATGTTGACCTTAGTATTAAAGAGTTCTATACAAAGCACAAAGCACTAAGTACAAAGCAGATGAATCCTACCTTTGAGACGATCGGTTTAGAAGTTTCGAGCGAGAAGGCTTTTAACTATCTGGCGGAACAGGCGGGGGATCAAGGTGAACCCACGCAACTCAACCGCCGCGGTGCTGTCTTGCACGGTCGTTGTTGGAAACTTGGAGAAGGTCTCGAAGTTTGGACCGTGCTTTATGAATCAGGCAGCGGCGATCTGTTCTACGCTGATTGTCGTCCCGGCTTTCGCGCGCGATACATTCAAACCATCGCTCCTTGGGCGCTCACTGAATATGACGAAGAAGGCGAAGCAGTGATTCACGGTTATCGTGAAGGCACGGACTGCGAAGTCCTGTTTGAGTTGCAAAATCTCACCGAGGTTGGCCCAACTGGTTTTGGCGCTCAGGAATTGCATATCGGACTCTGCGGGCTCGCGTATCGAGCTCGCGTCAGACGTGGAAAAGCAAAGACGCGCTGGTTGCCGTTGGAAAAAGCAGCCCCTGCGCGAGCGGCCCATGAGAACGACTGGAGTTTGACCGGCCGCGTTATCGCGTTCAAGCCTCTGCGCAATCCACTTTCGGGTGAGGACCTCGTGTGGATTCATCTCGACCTCGAACGTATCAAGCTCGAAGTTCTGGTCAACCAACGCGCGTTGCGTGGTGATTCATTGACGGTCGGCGCGACGCTCGACGCGGAAGTCTGGCTTCAAGGCCATGTGCTCGACGAACATGCGCTCCGATCGCGTTACGAAGGTGTCGACTACGCTTGTTCACGCGCGAGTTTCTGGTCTGCCCTGCGTCGTAAGAACTGACGCCTTCATTAATGAAACGCGCGCTCGTCGTTGCCGGTATCATCACCCTCACACTAATCGGTTCCGCTTTCCTGTTTAATAATTATTGGACGCACCGCTTCGACGCGATGATCGCGCGCCAGGCGGCGATCTATCGCGTCGATCCCGATCTCGTGTGGAGCATCATTTACGAAGAAACGTACTTTAGTCCGTGGAAGAAGGGACAGGACGGCGAGATTGGTTTGATGCAGGTAACACCGACGGTTGGACGCGAGTGGGCCACCGAGACAGGGATGCGTGAGCTTGAACGACAGATGGCGACCGATCCCGAGAGCCTGTTGCGCGATCCCGAACGAAATATTCAGATCGGTTGTTGGTATCTCGAGAAGATCTGGGAGCAGTTTCAGGATGTGCGGGACGTTGAGCCCCGAATGATTGCCGCGTATAACGCTGGGCCAAGCCGGGCGGTGGAATGGAGTCGCGTGGAGGAAGGGAAGTCGCAGAGTGGCGCGGAGTTCATCACGCGCATTGACATTCCGTCAACTAAGGCTTACGTCATGTCGATCATGGAACGTTATCGCGAACTCAAAAACGCGAAGGCTCCTCAGGAATAATCCGTGTCATCCGTGTCTTCAAAAATCTATTGTGCGCAATCCGCGGTAGCAGTCAGTGGAACACGGATCGTCGGCACTGGAAGTCGATCTGAAATGATCGATCGATTTCCTCATTTTGAAATTGAGGATTTCGGCGAAGCGCTGATCCTTCCCGGTTTAGTCAACACACATACACATCTCGAACTCACCGCGTTGCGCGGTTATCTCGAAAACGAAGAGAACGACTTTTTTGCGTGGCTGAGAAAGCTCACGCTCGCTCGGCTGGAAAAGATGACGCCGGACGACCTGCGCGTCTCGGCAACGTGGGGAGCGTGCGAAGCAGTGCGCGCGGGTGTCACGTGTGTTGGCGACGCAAGCGATTCCGCGATGACGAGTATGTTGGCTTTGAACGACGTCGGGCTGCGCGGCGTGGTGTTTCAGGAGTCGTTTGGACCGGATCCGCGTTTGGTGCAGGAGAACTTTGAAAAGCTTGAGGCGAAAGTAGCGGAGCTGCGCGGACTCGAGACTGATCTCGTGCGCGTTGGTGTTTCTCCGCACGCGCCATACACAGTTTGCGGGCCGCAGCTTGAACGCATCGCGCGCTTTGTTGGCGACGAACGATTGCCGTTGATGATGCACGCCGCTGAATCACACGCTGAAGAGTTGTTTGTGCGTGAGGGTCGGGGAATTTTCGCTGATGGTTTAGCCAAGCGAGGGATCGAATGGAAAGCGCCGCGGCTATCGACGATTCAATACCTGAAACAGGCCGGCATACTCGCGACGCAGCCATTGTTGGCCCATTGCATTCGCGTTGGCGATACAGACACCGAAACGTTGAGCGAGACGCGTTCGAAGGTCGCACACTGCCCGAAGTCGAATGCGAAGCTGGGCCATGGACGAGCGCCGTTCGCGAAGTTTCTTAACGCCGGCGTGGTGGTTGGATTCGGTAGCGATTCCGTGGCGAGTAATAACACGTGCGACATTCTCGAGGAAGCGCGATTCGCAGTTTTGCTTTCACGTGCGGGTGAAGGTGACACTCTGATCTCCGCGTCCGACGCATTGGCGACGGCAACACTCGGTGGCGCACGTTGTATGGATCTCGCCGGCCAAATCGGAGAGCTGAGCGCAGGCGCGCAGGCTGATCTTGTAGTTCTCTCGGTGAAGGGAGCGCACCAGACACCAAACCACGATCCCGCAGCGACAGCGATCTTCGCATCGTCTGGTCGCGATGTGATTCTTACTGTGATTGCCGGACGTGAAGTGTTTCGTGATGGTCGCGTCGTAGGCGTTGACGAGGAACGCCTACGCGCGCGAATGAATGAAATCAGCGTAAAGCTATGAAAGCGACGCCGTGATCGCCTCGTCAAAGATCTCGAGGGCGACATCGACGTTCTCTTTCGTCAACACCAACGGCGGCGACCAGCGAATCGTGTTTGTGCCCGCGCCGAGGATGATCAGGCCTCGATCGAAGCAGGCGACTTCGATGCGATCGCGCAGCTCCGGCGCTGGTTTCAACGAAGCTTTGTCTTCCACAAACTCGACTCCAAGCATCATTCCCATGCCGCGAACATCGCCGATGCAGTCGTGTTTGGCTTGTAGTTTTTCAAGGCCCGCTTTTAAGTAAGCTCCGACCTCAGCCGCGTTATTAACCAAGCCGCCTTCGAGCAGTTCGATTGTCTTCAAAGCCGCCGCAATGCACACCGGGTTACCGCCGAAGGTCGACGCGTGTGCGCCGGGCTTCCAGTCCATCAAATCCGCGCGCGCAACGCAGGCGCCGATCGGCAGACCCGAGCCGATGCCTTTCGCGATGCACACCACGTCAGCCTCGACGTCGTAGTGCTCGCACGCGAACATCTTGCCCGTGCGGCCCATGCCTGACTGCACCTCGTCGACAATAAAGACTATTCCGTACTGGTCGCAGATGCGACGGAGTCCTTTTAGAAAATTCTTTGGCGCCGGAACGTAACCGCCCTCGCCCTGAACGGCTTCGACCACGATGCCTGCGACCTCTTCCGGGGGCGTCGTTGTTTTGAACAAGCGTTCTTCGATCCAGTTGAGCGCGCCTTGTCCGGCGCCGCCGTCGCCGCAATCAGCCGGGTTGAATGGATTGCGAAACTCGTTTGGATAAGGCACATGGACCACGTCGAGCGCCTGGCGTTTAAAGCCGCGTCGCTGCGCTGCCTTTGACGAGGTCAACGAGAGTGAGCCGAGGGTGCGCCCGTGGAAGCTGTTGAAGAAGCCAATGAACTTTTCGCGTCCGGTTGCGTGCATCGCGAGTTTCAGAGCGGTCTCGACCGCTTCGGTGCCGCTGTTGGCAAAGTGCGTGCGGGTCGGTGACTTGATCGGAACGATCGCGTCGAGCTTTTCGGCGAGCGCGGGCATGTGGCGATAGTAGTAGTCGGTGCCGCACATGTGGATCAGTTGTGCAGCCTGTTCCTGGATCGCTTTCACGACCTCCGGATGGCAATGTCCGGTTGAGCACACGGCTACGCCGGCGTTGCAGTCGAGAAAAATGTTGCCGTCGACGTCTTCAACCCATACTCCGTTCGCACGTTCGGCGACGAGCTTGAATGACGGACGCGGGTAGGCCGGATTGACGAATTTGGCGTCGGCTTCGACGATCTTCTTGCCGTTTGGTCCAGGCAGCGGGGTCTTTACCTCAGGCCGCCTGGGTGGTGCGATTACGCGGGTCGACATCTGCTGAAACTCCTTGTTTTCTTTGGCTCCGCTTGTGGAGCCGGGACGACGACTACAACCGGAAACTATTCAGTCTCCGAGGTTTAAGTAGCTTAGGATTGCGAACAGTAAGAACTAGTCGGCGAAGAGGTTCGCGCGCGACTCAAGTGGGCGAAAGTGTAATGGTTGCGGGTTGAACATTGCGGTTGGATTCTACCAGCGCGATATTGCGCGAGACAAGTTTTGTCCCACTAGACAGTATGACTCCACGGAATCTGACAGATCGCTAATTGGCACAAGCCTAAGGACTCGCAGAAACGTCTATTGATGCCGCACGTTCCTAATGACCGGAAAGACCGACCAAAACAAAGAAGAAGAAAAGCCCTAACATCCAGCCACCGGTTAGAAGTAACACCAAAATAACTTTCCAAAGGGGTTGGGTGTCCCCGCCAAAGGCAATGTGTTGCCGTATCTCGCGCCCACTTAACCGTCGCCAGAGCCAGTAGGTCGTGATGGGAGAGCCGATGACAACCACAGTCATAAAAGCAAAACTCTCCAGCACGAGACCCAGGTCGCCAAAAAAGCCCAGCAATAGAAATCCAACCAAATAACTCATGACGATCCCAACGGGTGGCGCGAGCAAGGCAATGGGTGCTACCCACCTGCGACGCACGATCCACAAGTTTCTCAACATCATCACTCCAGCCGGAAGCCCCAAATCAAACAAGACAAAAGCCGACAGGCCGATGGCGCGGTCTCCATATAGCTTTTTTTGTGAATTCACCAGGTTCCGACGTTGGAAGAAAGGTCGCAGGACCCGAGCGATCGCCCGGCTCCTCCGGGCCGCCTCAAGTCTGTGGCCCACCAGCGGCATGAGTTTCCCCCACGAGAATCTTGACAGGGTCAACGATCCGCAGAGGAACGGCTGCCAGTCGTCGTCGAAGGCAATAAAGCGATTCGAATCGATGGAGGAAGGCAATACAGCTGGAAAGAAGTCTCGAGTCCGGCTGACGAATTTCTGATACGCGTCATTCAATTTTGGCGCCTCTATCTTCAGGGAAAAGTACACCAGCACCTGGTTGGGCTTGAGGGTCTGGAGGGTCTTTCTCATCTGCGAGAGAAAGCCCTCTGTCAGCGGATTATCGATTTGCAGGATGACTAGTGCCGATCGCCGCATGAGGTCGGTTGTTTCCGTCTGGAATTCTTTGGTGATTGCGCTGGCGGCGTCGAGAGATCCTGATTGCGATGGTTCCTCACTGTATCCGACGCTTGCAAATGGTCCCATCACTTCAAAAATGGGGCGGAGGAGTTGCTCGTCATTCTGCCACAGGAAACGTTTTATCCACGCGACCCACGTCTCTTTTCGATTTTGCTTTTCGGTTTCGAATGATTGAAGATGAAGCACCGGCACCCGATTGGGCTGAAGAGCGAGCGACTCTTCAGCCGTCAGTTCGCATTTCCTCTTTCCCAGAAGAATGAGGCCAATTCCCGCAAGGGCTAAGACCCAGCGACTTTGAATTAGCAGCAAGCTCGGCCCCCAATCCTCCGTCGAATAGAAAAGGAAAAAAATTCCTACCAGCGCATAAAAACCGCTAACCTGTAACAACGTGCCCTGCGCTATTTTGAAACGGGACGCCCAGGATCCCTTCAGAATCCCATCGGTTGGCACCAGCAGGATCAGAATCAGGCCAATTGGCACCCCATGTCGCAACACCGACCATGGGTCGCGAGCAAAACTAAACAATCCAAAACCAAACAAAACCAATCCGGCAAGAAGTAAGCTGACGGAAACGACGAACTTTGATCGCGGCGACTGAAAGCGATGCTGAAATCTGTGAAAATGAACCAGGAATCTGCGCCAACGAATCCACGAAGGACTTGCTGCCAACCGCGACTCCCCTGCGCCTCCTACAGTGCCAAACGCAAACCTGCGATAGATGCCTCCAACGGCGAATAGAAGGCCGAGGTATAAAAACAAATGCAGGAGAAGACGAAATGTCTCTGCTACCAGCGCCACTTCCCGCGGTCGTTTTAATAGTGATTCTCTCCAGCGAGTTTTCAAGGCAATCGCTATCAACCCAGTCTGGTTACTTGCCGCTGCTTTGACACTATCCGGTACGACGTAAAGGGACTCGGTCCGCCAAGTGTATCCAGCGGGTGGCGGCACGATCGCAAGGCCCGCTTCCTTCAAGCGCTCAACATCCTTATTCCAGGACGCCCACGTAGTGTACGTCGGGCTTTTCGGCGGCAAGGGCTCATTGAGCGGACTAAGGACCTGCACTTCAGGTATCCTCACAAGGCTGCCTCCTAATGCCGCCGCAAGGTGTTCTTTGTTTTGCACTCCCGCCAGCGCGTTGTCCACCGCCTCTATTTGTTTTGTAGAGTAGCTCTTCCTCTCACCGATAAGCTTGTCCGTGATATCTTCCGGAAATGCCAAAATATTCGCTTGTCGAAGCTTTTCTCTGACCTCGTCTGTCACTTTATAAGTAACTGGTTCCGGTGGATTGAGTTTCAGCGGGTCTACCAACAATAAGACCAGGACCAACCCGATGATAACGTTGCGCACAGTGCGCATCTTGTGGCTGAACCTAATCTCGGTGACCTCGGTGTCGCGTGCCTCTTTGCTTTTTTGCAGAAAGGCCATTGCCCCATCGAAGCCGGGGTCATAGCGCTGTGCCCAATCTTTGTTGGGCCGGTTATTTTCTTGCCAGTCGATCGCTCCTTGCAGATCGGGATCGTCCCACAACCCGGCTTTGCCTTTGTCATGTAATACCGCAGTTTCCGCCAAGCGCCAGTACATATGAGCTGACTGCGCCTCCTGATCGGCCCAACTCTTTAATCGTTCCCACACTCGCATCAAGCTTTCATGCGAAATGTCGATCACGGTTCTTGCCTCGAGCGCATCCTCAGCCGGGGGCATTAGAAACGAACGACTCGGCTTGCGGAACACATCGATCACTTGTGTGATTTCGGCGGGCGTCGCTTCAGCCAGGGCACACAAGGTGTCCAGCCTGGTCGGGCGCCGGACACCGCGCGGATCAGTCGCCTTGTCGGTCAGCGCCTTAAACAGCTTCTCGCAGATATGCCGCTGACGCGCAGTAGTTAGTTCGGCGTAGGCCTTCTCCGCATGCTGATCCAGCGCATGGGCCATCGTGCCTATTGACTGGTAATGCGGCAGGTCCAGCGGCCCGTTGTTTCCCGAACCTTCCCACCGGGCCCAGGTGCGGTTTAGGGCGTGTTGCAGGATCGAGAGTTGGTCTGGGTTGTCACCTACGTCGTTAACCAGGCGCGTCAGTAACACCGGAGAAATCTCAGCACCGCCGACTCCGACAGGACCACTGATCGCCGCGCGGCGTTCATCTCGAGTCATCCGCGGCACCAAATATTGTCCCGCGTTGATGGCCTCGGCCAAGCCGGAGAACTGGGTGCAGTCGCCGAGAAAGTCAGAGCGCATGGTCAGGACGATGTAGATGGGATAACTCGTCTGCTCCTTTGCTGCCAGCAGCAAATTCACAAAAGCGGTGGCTTCTTCAATGACGCCAGTCACGTTCTGTTGCTGGCCGGCTGCCGGTTGAGAATAGCGAAACAGTTCTTCAAACTGGTCCACCACCACCAGAAAATTGACATCCTCCCCCAGGTTCGCCTGCTCGTAGATATCAATCAGGCCCAGCTTGCTCATCCGCAACGTAGTGTCAACGATCTCGGCCAGCGTCAAACCTGCGGCCTGATAGTCTCTGAACAAAACCCCGTCCTCAGCCAGCGCCCGGGCCAGCGCTCGCATTGGATCGTTGCCGGGCCGAAATTGGGCCATACGCCAGGACGTGCCGGCGCGGGTCATCAATCCGCCGTGCAACGCAGGACGTAATCCGCAATTAACCAAAGAAGACTTGCCGCTGCCTGAGGTGCCGACTACTGCCAGGAAGTGAGTGGCCGCCAGCTTATCGACCATGGCATCAACCTGATTTTCCCGGCCAAAGAATAAGTACTCCTCATCTTCCCGGAACGGTCTCAGGCCCGGAAAGGGATTCTTGTTTTCGGCGGTTGCTGTGGTCATCTTGTCGCTTGACTCGGTTTCATGGCCTTCACAAATGCAGTCATGGCTGTGTCGGAAAAATCTCCCAGGCCATTAATCAGGTTAGGCTCTTCCATATCGATCAGGTCTTCCTTATCAGTCGTCTTCGGATCGGCCAGGAAGGTAAAGGAAACCAAGGGTTTTCCGCTGCGGTAGCCCCGGATCTTTTTCAGTTCATTGTCTATGGTGCGCTTCCATGCCTCGTCTCCTGCTCCGTAAAAGAGAATGACTGCGTCAGCGTTGTTCAAAAGCTGTTGGTGGGCTTCGCGCACGGCAGTGGCATCACCCTCAAAGGCCGGAATGGCGACTTCGAATCCTAGTCCGCGGCAAAACTTGCGGAGCGGAACAGTCGCTTTGCGATCCTTCTCATTACAGACGAGGTAGATCAGCTTGGTCTGGTCTGATGCCGCGGCCTGCGCCGAGGGCAATTGCGGCTCGGGCTTTTCTAGTTTCGTTAAGATTGCATGTATAGAGGTTTTCAAACCCTCGATATCCGCGGTGATCAGGTCGGCTCCAATTTGTGCCTCGGCATCCTGGTGCAGCGCGTCGATAAACGCCTGCTGCTGCGCTTGCTCAGAGCGTGTTCCCACGGGCAACCAGATCACACGCTTCAATTGATCGCTCTTGCTCTGCTTCGCCGCCAATTCGTTTTGCAGCATCACCTCAGATTTCTGACTGGGACCGTCAGGCACGCCGCCATAGGTCTCGCCAACGATATGGATGGAAAGCTTGCAACGTTTCAGCAGGCGTTCCACGGCCGCCACATACTCGTCCTCGTCGCGGGGCAACTGTTGATCAGGCAACACGGGATAACCGTGGCGTTTCAACTCGCCTTCGAGTATTTCTCTCGCTTTGTCCCGGTCATAACTGCATGCAGCCAAATAGACAGTCGGCTTGGCCGGGCCTTCTTTGTCATGACCGTTGTCGCCCTTGCCGATCTGCAACGTCTTTAGCAGTTGCGAAACGTCCCAGGCCAGTTTCCCGACCTTCCGGTTGTAGTCCTGTGCGAACTTTTCTCCATAGGCCGAATCCAACTCCAGCGGCGTCCCGTCTTCGATTGTGAAAAACTCATAACCGAGGACGCTCCGCACCACCTGGGGCAACGTCTCCTGCGTTTCCACGGGAGCCTTCAGCACTTTGAAAATCCTGGCTTTGTTATCGACTACCAGCCCGCCGTTTTCTTCCGCGCATTTGCAGAATTCGGCGACCTCCTTGTTGCACCATTCCGAATTGAGATAGCGAGGGGTAAGCACGGAAACGAGCACCGCAGTTTGCGCGAACTGTTCGACAATCTCGTTGGCGAAAACATCGTTGCCTCGCAGCTTATCGTCTCGCCAAATCCGGGCCTTGCCTCCCATGCGCATACTCAATAATGCTTCCAGTGACGCATGAAACCGCGTGATCCATCCCTGTTGTTCCGGCGTCAGCGGCTTGTTATCGATGTGTGCATAGCTGATGAAGAGGTCTTTTTCAAAATGCATTGGTCACCTCTGGTTGTGATGAGCTTGGTTGATGGTTCCGTTACAGTTGCCGCTCTGACACGACCCCGCTGTCTATTCCGATGAACCATGATTCGTAGCGAACGGGGCGGGTGCAAGCCTGCCTTTTTCCGCGGGACTTCGCTTGATGCCGAAGTTAAACGGAACGAAACGGACGCTCAATTGTCCCGTTTGTCAGCTACGCTGCGCGGTGATCTTCAAGGCGGCGGCAGATTCTGCGAGGCTCTGTCGCGAACGCCCCCAATGTAATACCGCAGGGTCAGTCTGCGCAACGGAGAAACGCCGTGATTTTTGTGAGGTGGAAACAGCTTGAAAGGGTGGCCCGGGCGTCCCGCCCCCTCCTTCTAATTGCCGTTAAGCGGCCGTGGACAGCCAGCGTCTCATAATCAACCACCCAGTTCCTCAAGGGGTCATCAACGATTAGCGTGGAGACTTTAGTGAACCATTACCGCGAGCACGAGTTGCCGGACATCTTCTACAACGGTAATCCGCCGATCGCCTTTAACGGCGCCGGCTTTCCGTTTGAGACCTTTTGGTTGGTCGGTATCAAGTACCACTCGTCGATCATGACACGTCGTGGGACCGCATTAACTTGGTTGAGGCTTTGAACTTTTTTCGCAACTCCATTACAGTATCCAATCAAATTCGGATCCTGCCTGCGGAGATAAGAAAATGAAGAAGAAGCAACAAGAAACTGCTATCAGTGTGAGGCGAAGCCTGTTTGCGTTTTTGCTGGTCGCGGCCCTGTTGGGCGCGGCCGCGATTGCCCCGATCGTCAGTCGTTCGTGGGCGCAGAGCGTCGCGCCGAACGGCACGTCGGCCACCGGCGCTGCGACGTCCAAAGATCCCAAGCTCGTCTATCCCGAGAGCAAGAAGGTCGATCAGGTAGACGACTATTTCGGTACCAAGGTCGCCGATCCTTATCGGTGGCTTGAAGATGACCGGACACCTGAGGTCCAGTCGTGGATCGAAGCGCAGAACAAAGTCACGTTCGCCTACCTCGACAGGATTCCGTATCGCGAAAAACTGAAGGCGCGCTTGACCGAGCTATACAACTACCCGCGCATCTCCGCTCCGTTTCGCCGTGGTGACACATACTTCTTCACGAAGAACGACGGTCTGCAAAATCAGAGCGTCTATTACATTCAAAAAGGCGTCAACGGCACTCCCGAAGTCTTTATCGATCCGAATAAGTTTTCCGCCGACGGCACGTCAGTCATGCGCGGCTTTTCGTTGTCGAAAGACGGGAAGTATGTCACTTACGGAATCGCGAAGGGCGGCTCTGACTGGTTGACGTTGAGCGTGATGGAAGTCGCGACACGCAAAAAGCTCGACGACGATGTGAAATGGTTGAAGGCGTCCGGCATCTCGTGGCACGGCGACGGCTTCTTTTACAGCCGTTATCCCGAGCCGGCAAAAGGCCGCGAACTCACGAGCAAGAATGAGTTTCAAACGGTCTACTTCCACAAGGTCGGCACACCGCAATCAGCTGACGTCGTGATCTATGAAGACAAGGAACATCCGGAACGTTTTCAGGGCGTCGGCACGACGGAGGATGAACGTTTCGCGATTCTTTCGATCTCCGAACGCGGCAAAGGCAAGAACGGAAACGCTCTCTTCTACAGAGATCTCAAAGCAGGTGACACGAAGTTCTCACCCATCGTTGCCGAGATCGGGAACGACAGTTTTGGTGTGATCGATAACGTGGGCGACAAGTTTTTGATTCGCACAAACAAGAACGCGCCGAATGGACGCGTCGTGCTTGTCGATCCAAAGAACCCCGATGAGCAGAATTGGAAAGACGTTCTGCCCGAAAGGACTGAACCATTGCAGGGCGCCGGCACCGCTGGTGGAAAACTGTTCGCTTCGTGGCGCAAAGACGTCGCGACACGCGCGTATGTTTTCAGCGTGGACGGCAAGCTTGAGAATGAAATCCAACTGCCCGGCGTCGGTAGCGCGGGTGGCTTCGGCGGACTCTACGACGACAAGCACGTTTTCTACAGCTTCACGTCGATGAATTTTCCGCCGACCATTTACAAGTACGACATCGCCAGTAAGAAATCGACCGTCTTCCGCACCGTCGACATTCCTGGCTTCAAACCCGACGTCTACGAGACCAAACAGATCTTCTACAACAGCAAGGACGGCACGCGCGTGCCGATGTTCCTCGTCTATAAGAAGGGGCTGCAGCTCAACGGTAACAACCCAACACTGCTTTACGGTTACGGCGGTTTCAACGTCGTCCAGTCGCCGTCGTTCAGCTCGTTGCGGATGGCACTGCTTGAACAAGGCGTGGTCTACGCTTTGGCGAACCTTCGCGGCGGCGGCGAATACGGTGAGAAGTGGCACGAAGCCGGCATGAAGCTGAAGAAGCAGAATGTGTTCGACGATTTTATCGCCGCAGCGGAATGGCTGATCGCCAACAAGTACACCTCGTCAAACAAACTGGCGATCCAGGGTGGTTCGAACGGTGGTTTGCTCGTTGGTGCGGTTGCGAATCAACGTCCGGAACTGTTTCGCGCAGTCGTCGAGCAGGCCGGCGTGATGGACATGCTGCGGTTCCAGAAGTTCACGATTGGTTGGAACTGGATCGCGGATTACGGTTCAGCCGAAGCGAATGAGGCAGAGTTCAAGGCGTTGTACGCCTACTCGCCGATTCACAACATCAAGCAAGGCGCGAAGTATCCCGCGACCTTGATCACGACTGCCGATCACGACGATCGCGTTGTGCCGGCGCATAACTACAAATATGCAGCGGCATTGCAGGCCGGGCAGGGCGGTGACCTTCCCATTCTGATTCGCATCGACACGAAATCAGCACATGGCGCCAGCAACACGACCAAGTCGATCGAGCAGACGCGCGATATTTATGCGTTTCTGTTTGAGCAGTTGGGAGTGGATTACAAGTAAGAAGAGAGCTTAGTGCTTTGCGTTTGGTAATTTGTTTTTCGCAACTACCAGGCACAAAGTACAAAGCACAAAGATCCAACTACTAAGCTAAAACATCAGACACTTGCCATTGCCGAGACCGTTGATCGTTTCGGGAGGGATGAGCACCGACCATCCCTTCCGTTTCCAAACGGATCCGTCGGCGTAGTCGATCCTGTTTATAACAACCTTACCGTCTTTAGTTTTTCCTGTTTCTACGTCTGCCTGGACCACCTTCACCGGATTCGACGGGCTCAATAATTCAAACTTCTTGCTCTCGTTGGGTTTTGCTTTCACGTTGCAGACGTATTGGCGCAGCTCGTACTCCGTGGCTTGAGGCGTCGGCTGGTATTCCCAAACAATCGTCTTGATTACGTTTGTGCCGACGTTCTTTACCTGGAGTTGCAGCAGGTACTGATCGGCGTTCCTGTTCGGCTGCTGGCGCGCCGCTTCACGGGTCGCATTCATCTCCGCACGCCGCTCGTTCATGTCTCGTCTGTTCTTGATGTCCTGCGACTCATTTCGCGGGGGTGTCGGTTTGATCGAGATCGGCTCGTTCATTGGTGGACCTGGATCGAGCGCGCTATGGATGAGGTCATTGTTCATTCGGATCTTGTTCCAGTTAAATTTGAGGACGACGAGGTCAGGGTCTTCGCGTTCCACGACCGATGGCTGCTGTTGTTGTAGAACAGGAGTCAAAGCAAGCAGAACAGGAAGAGTACTTTCATTTGCCCACAGATTACACCCGATCAGCCCAGCAGGGGAAGGTGAATACCGATGACCAGTCCACCCTCAGTCTTTGAAGAAGTGATCCCGCAAAGCCGCAAAGGCGCAAAGGAAGGCACAAGGTTCAAACGACCCAGGGAACAAGACCTTGTTTATAAAACAACCTTTGCGTCTTTGCGCCTTTGCGGGAACTTCTTCTGATTAGGAGCGGGCACTATCGCTTCTGGTTTGGTTGGTTTGTGGACCACGTGCGCCGGATAGGATGCGCCTCGGTATTGAAGATCACATTCTTGAAATCGAGCGTCTCTGGCGGTGCGAACAGCAGGTAGAAATACTTGAACGTCTCGGCGAACAAAAAACTCTGCATCGAATCAGACTTCTCTTTGGTCACCACGCTCTTTAGCGCCGCATAACCTTCGTCGGTCCGGCAGTGCTTCACAAAGTCTTTCCACATCTGCCAGCCCATGCGCATGTATTTCTCATCTTTCGTGTAGTGAAAGAGGTAGTAAGTTGACTCGACGATTTCAGGTCGGAGCGGATAGCCCGCGGATTTCACCGTCTTCGTACGGTAATCAAATACTTCCGGTTCGATATCAGAGTGTCTCCACATCTTGAATGAGGAGTCCTGCAAACGCTTGGCGCGTTTCAGATCGCCGGACAGCGCGAGCACAGCCGGAAAGAATGCATCGAGCGCGCCGTAAGTCGAATCGGTGCGTGCACCCGTGTTCATGTCCGCATGCCCGTACCACAGCTCGACACCGAAGTCGGTTTTGATTTCGTCGGCGAGGTATTTGTTGATAGCGGCGATGCTGTCGGTCCACATGCGCTTGCAGTCCTGATCGCCAAACAGCAAATCGCATTTCAGAAGGTATTCGTAATAACTATCGATGGCGCCGCTGATGTGACTGTCAGTGTTGGTCCATTGGCCCGTCTCGACGTTGATCCACTCGCCGACCAGACCAATCTTTGAGCGTCGATTGTAAGTCTCTACGAGGGCACGCTTGGCTTTGTCGTAATAGACCGGATTGCCCGTGAGTTTACTGAGCGCACCAAACTCGAGCAGCAGCGTTCCTGTTTCCGCGGGATTACTAACCGGATTGCGGACTTTGCCGGTTTTCAGATTGACGTAGCGATAGGGCATTCCGGTCGGCGAGTCGAAGACCGGCAGTAGCCGGCGGCCCAGGTCTTCGGCGAGATTCAGAAACCGTTTGTCATTAGTAAGTTGATAGTTCGTTATAAGGCCGCCGAGAAGCCTAATCGTGATCTCAAAGTTTTGAACGTCGATGTCCTTGTCGAACGAAAGATTCTCGAGAATATAAGCGCGCGTTGTCGCGGCCTCTTCGTCAAGGCCCATGATGATCATCGTGTCGAGCGAATCGACGGGCGTCATTAGCAGCGGTTGCGGATACCAGTCGTGATGCGTCTTTGAGAGCGGTTTCAGATCGTCGTGCCCCCACGCGTACTTCTTGTAACCGTTCCAGGCGTGCATGAACTCGGCTTTAACCTCCGCCGCGAGCCTCCTGTTTGGTTGTTGGGCCGATAACGAAAGAGGCAATAGCGTTAGTATGAAGAGAATCGAAAGTATTCGTGTCATCTGTGGTTTCTAATATTTTCCTTTGGCGGTGGTTGAGCCCAGATTGTAAAGCGCTTGGACCATCGGTGACGCAACACGCACGAACGAAAGTAACGTTCGTGTTCCCACTCGACTTCCGCCATCGTCAGCAGACAATCGATCAGGTCCGTGCGACCGCAGTCGCGCGCATAAAGAGCGGCCGCTTCATACTCGACAATATTTCGACTTTCAAGACGGCCCGCACCGTACATCGGCGCAAACCAGCCGGAAACGTGACACAACAGGCCAAGCGTTCGGCCAACTACTGTGGCGCGCAGCTCGCGCCGTTTGTTTGGTCCAGCGCCGAGACTTTGCAGCATCTCGCCAACCAGTTTGCGATGATGCCACTCTTCTTCTTCGATCTTCTTAACTTGCGCTCGGTCGTCGGGGTCGCTCAATGATTGCCAGTGCCCGCGATACGCGTAGCCCGCAGCAAGCTCCCCCGAGTAAGCGAGTTGCAGGATATGGATCAGCTTAGCTTCGGGAGTTGACTGGTCGGTCGATTCCATAGATTAAAACTTCGCGACCAAACAAATCATAGGCATTTGCCTCAGTGAGGTGTTGGCAGCGGCTGTGCCCCCTGATGTGCGGCGAGGGCTTTGCCCCGCCGGGCAGTTGTATTTAGCGATACGGCTTCGCCGCTGGTCCGGGCTTCGCCCATTGTTTGTGGGCTAAAGGCCGAACGAGGGGCAGAGCCCAAAGCATCAAAGACGCTGACGGCGAGGCAGAGCCTTCGCCGCACATCAGGCGGCGAAGCCGCGGTAACGCACTTCTTGGTGCAGAGTTGGTTCACAAGTTTACTTACGCTTCCAGCGCACGCCGTCTTTAGTGTCTTCCAGAATGATGCTGCGGTCGGCGAGTTCGCGACGAATCTCATCGGCGCGTCCGAAGTCACGACGACGTCGCGCTTCTTGTCGTTCATCGATTAACGCCTGGATCTCGCTGTCGAGCATCTCGCGTTGTTGTTCGCCGAAAATGTTCAGCACTGAGTCTATACGATTGATGGCTTCGAGCAGTTCGCGCTGGTTGTCTGCTTTGACTTGTTTACGCGCGAGCGCAGTGTTGACTTCGCGAGAGAGATTATGGATTGCGGCAAGCGCGACTGACGTGTTCAGATCGTTGTCCATCGCTTCTTCAAACTCATGCAACGTGCGGGTCGCCGCTTCGTGCAACTTCTCGTTGCTCCCGGGTTCCGTTTTGGCTTCACTCAAACGGGCACGAAAGTCGCGTAAGCTTTGGACTGTTTTCTCGGCGCCGGCGAGTGCATCGAAAGTGAAGTTGAGCTGCTTGTTGTAAGGCACGCTCAACAGGAAGTAACGGATCGCAGGCGGCGAAAAACCTTTCGCGGCAATGTCGCGAAACGTGTAGTAATTACCCTTCGACTTCGACATCGTTTCGCCTTCGACCTTCAGATGTTCGAAGTGAATCCAGTAGCGCACAAACTCTTTTCCAGTCGCACCTTCACTTTGCGCGATCTCGTTTTCGTGATGCGGGAAGACGAGATCGATGCCACCGGCGTGAATGTCGAATGTCTCGCCGAGATATTTCATCGACATCGCGGAGCACTCGATGTGCCATCCCGGGCGGCCGTTTCCGATCGACGTATCCCACGAAGGTTCATTCTCGCTGGCCTTTTCCTTCCAGAGTGCGAAATCGCGCGCGTCTTCTTTCTCGTACTTGTCCGTCAGGATTCGTTCGCTGGCGCCGGCGATGTTGCCTTCAAAGTTGATCTTCGAAAGTTTTCCGTACTCGGGAAACGAAGAGATGCGGTAATAAATCGATCCTTCCGAGCGATAAGCGTGGTCGTTCTCCAACAGCTTTTCGATCAACGAAACCATTTCGGGAATGTGACGCGTTGCGCGTGGTACGACGTCGGGGCGTTCGTTGCCAAGCGCGTCGAAATCTTCCCAGAGTGCGTCGATGTACTTCGCGGTGTAATCGTCGATGCTCAGACCCGCTTCTTGTGATTTTGCGATGATGCGGTCTTCGACGTCTGTGATGTTCATCACGTGAATGACTTTGAAACCTTTGAACTTGAGATAGCGTCGTAGGATGTCCGCGGCGACGGCGCTGCGAAAGTTACCGATGTGACCGTAATCCCAGACGGTTGGACCACAGTAATAGAAACGCACCTCGCCTTCGTTCAGCGGGCGAAACTCTTCGATCCGGCCTGTGAGTGTGTTATGGAATTTCAACATGACGCGCCAATACTAACTCAAAAGTGTTTCCAGCCGCCCGGGTTGAGGTCCCAGACGCGCGCGCCTTCACGAATTTGAACGCCTTCATTCCGGTTTGTTATTTCACCGATGCGTGTAATCTGCGTTCCATCAACCCTGCGTGGCAAGCGTGGAACATCACTTGGCCTTACGGTAAACAACAACTCGAAGTCTTCACCCCCATGTAATGCAAGTTGTAGCGGATCTAAAGCGCGGCGACCGCATAGTTCAACAACTTGATGATCGATGGGTAGAAACGATGACTCAATCAGTGCGCCAACGTCACTCGCCGAACACAAGTGATTCAGATCCGACGAAAGGCCGTCGCTGATGTCGATCATCGATGTCGCGAACTTTTCATCGCCCAGGACGATTCCCCAGCCGACACGGGGTTCGGGGCGGAGTTGTCGCAAAAGCACATGATCTAGTTTCTTCGAATCCTCATCGTCGAGGTTCTGTTCTGCTAAATGCGCGCCGCGTTCGACGAGTCGCAATCCCGCAGCGGCGCCGCCGAGTGAACCCGTCACGAAGATCTGGTCGCCAACCTTCGCCCCTGATCGCTTAACCGCCTGGCCTGCGAAACATTCACCGATCACAATCGAGTCGATCACGATCTTTTCTTCCGTGCGCGACGTGTCGCCGCCGATCAACTGGACGTCGTAACGGTTCGCGAGCTCGAAGAGTCCACTGTAAAGACGATCGCCGAAATCGGTTTGCCAAACGTCGCTCGGTACACCGATCGAAGTGAGCAACCAGCGCGGACGCGCGCCCATCGCTGCAATATCCGAAAATGAAACTGCGAGTGCTTTATGGCCCAGCAGGTAGGGTGGGATAGTGGTTCGACGAAAGTCGATGTCTTCGATCAATAGATCGGTAGTGACAACTGTTTCTTTGCCCGCAGTGGTTTGAAATACTGCCGCATCGTCGCCGATGCCGACGACGGATGATGAAGCGGACGCGCGTTCTCGCAGCGTCTCGATAAACTCGAATTCGTCTTTCATTAGAGTTGGCGACGAAGTGAATCGAGACCTGCTTCGATGGTCTCGATTGATGTCGAGAAAGAAAAACGCAAGTGACTTTGTCCGTCTGGTCCAAAGACGATGCCAGGTACGGTTGCCACCTTTGCCTGGTTTAGCAGGATGTCCGCCGCTTCCTGACTGTCGCGACTGATACGGCTTGCGTCGGGAAACGCGTAGAAGGCGCCCGCGGGTGGGTCGCATGTGAAACCGAGTTCGTTTAGTCCTGACAAGAGCAGGTCGCGACGGAGGCGATATTCGGCCGTAATCTTTTCCTGAGACGATGCGTCGATCTCAAAAGCGGCGAGTCCTCCCCACTGCGTTGGCGTCGATACTCCATTCGAAGAATAAAGAGTCGCTTTCTTGAGGCCCGTCATCCATGGTTCCGGCGCGACTGCGTAACCGAGACGGCATCCGGTCATCGCATAGGATTTCGAAAACGTGAACGACGTGATCGTGCGTTCATACATTCCTTCGAGTGATGCGATCGAGAAATGCACGCCGTCGTAAACGAGATCTTCATACGCTTCGTCAGCGATCACTATGAGATCGCGATCCTGGGCAAAGGTCGCGACCGCTCTTGCTTCATCAGGTGTGAAGACAACACCTGTCGGGTTTTGTGGTGTGTTGTAGTAGATCGCTTTCGTGCGTTCAGTGGTGTAACGCGCCAACGTTTTTTGAAAACCTTCCGCGCGGGCTTCGCGAGTGGGAACGAAAACGCTGCGTCCCTGGCAGTGAGAGATGAGATCTTTTATCGGCGTCCAGTAAGGCGAGAAGAGAATTACTTCGTCGCCGGGATTTACAACCGATTGAAACGCACCAAACAGTCCCTGCATGCCGCCGTTGACGACGAGCACGTCGCGATCGTCGGCGGGAATCTGGTTTTTGTTGCGCAGTTTTTCTGCGATGGCGCTGCGGAGTTCCGGAATACCTGATGACGGCGCGTATCGAGTCTTGTTCTCGTCGAGGGCGCGTTTCATTGCTTCGCGAATTGGTTCCGGGGTCGACATAAACGGTTCGCCACCTTCGAACTGGTAAACCGTTGCGCCCTGGTTGCGCAGTTCCATAATGCGGTTGCGCAGCTTAACAATGTCTGAAAATCCGACTTCGTCGAGTCGTGAAGCCAGGCGAAGCACCGTTGGCGAGGTTGTCACTGTTTGGATCGTTTCCTTCCGGTTTGTGCGCGGGACAGCGGATTATAACTTAATCCGCGCGATCTGCGGAGTGCGCCCCACTGAATATTGGCACCTCAGGCGTTACTTTTAAGAAAACGTTTTAACTGAGGGCAGCTAAGTGTAAGTATTGACACGCGTAACTTCGCGCGAGTAACATGCGGTTGTCGTCGCAGGCTGCTGGCAAACTCGCCATCGAGTCATTCCAACTTTCGCAACGCCCGACAGAGAAAGCCAGCTAAGTAATTTTCAAATTTCGGCAGTTAAGCGAATGAGTCGTTCCGCTGTAGCCATACCCGAAAAGCTCTTCTTCAAAATCGGCGAAGTTTGCGAACTCGCGGGCGTCCAGGCGCACGTGTTGCGCTACTGGGAGTCGGAGTTTCCGATGCTCGCGCCGCAGAAGAATCGCGCCGGACAACGCGTGTATCGCAAGCGCGACGTCGAGATGGCGTTGCGGATTAAAGAGCTGCTTTACGAAGACCAGTACACGATCGCTGGTGCGAAGAAACGGTTGACGAGCGAGTTGCGCAGTGGCGGAAAACTTAAGACTAATGGAAACGAAGAGACCGCTTCCAATTCCGCTGCGCACGCTGACCGGGCTGTTGAAGCGATACAGCCGCCGCCGGTAAATGATGGGCACAACGTTGCGCGACGTTCGGCTGAAGAGAGACAAGGGTTGAAACAGATAGCGTCTGAGTTGCGCGAACTGCTCGCGATACTCGAGCAGGAAAACAAAGGCCGCGCGAAGTAAGCATGGATTGATCGGATCCGTGTTTGACAATTTTTCTTTGTCAGGATAGTAAGTCAGGGAGACGGGACGTGGCGCAGCCTGGTAGCGCGCACGCTTGGGGTGCGTGAGGTCGCGAGTTCGAATCTCGCCGTCCCGACCATTTCTAATGATCATAAAACGGCGGCCACCTTTGGCAGCCGTTTTTGCTTTGTGAGCTACACTCATGCCCCACCCGGAACTAATCGGTAGAAACGATGTAACCGAGCGGGATCTCTTTTTCCTCAGCCTGCCAAGCGTCCTCGACGTACCAGGTAAACTAAACCTTCCAAGCAAATATTTCGGTGTGCTGCTCGTTTGTGATGCGCGTAATCTTGAGGACGCACTTGTTGTGAATCTCGCGCGTTCACTTATTGCTCAAGGCATGAGGTATTTCTGTTCATGGGGCAACGATTGCGAACGAGTGCATGACTTGCTTGATTCGGTAATAGTTGAAGATCACCCCGATGAAACAGATGAATCTGTGATCATCACCATGTGGTATGCACATGAGAGTCTGGATGAAGCACTATGGCAATTCTTGTATGTTGCTTTTCCTGCAAACGACTATGAGAAGGACTGTCATGCCGATCTCGCGATCATTGTTGGCAATAGCGAATGGACCAAGCAGGCGAAAAACCGATTGTCGGATTTGGATGAACTGAATAAAACGGTTGTCGGCGAAGACGACGATGACGACGAAGGAGCGGAATAACAAGCACCGTTCGGCGACGCATTTAAGCATGACTCTTTGGCCAATCATCAGTCACGCTCTGTTGTATGGCGTTATTCTGAGTGCGGTTTTGATCACGCTCATGATGGTGGTGGCACGCGTTAATCCGGAGATCATGCTTAAAGCTGCCGAAGTCGACTGGTTTCCTTTTACCAGGTTTACTCTTCATGGGGAAAGGAAGATCGCTTGATGGAGTCTTCTTAATAGCTCGGGGTTATCGTCCTCTGTGGTTCGCAAATTTGTGGTCGCCGGGTTCTGCGAGGAAATTACAACTCACGCCAATTCCTGACAACGAGTGGTCGTCACTGCTGGATAACAAGCTCAGCCTCTTTGAAAAGGATGTAACTCGGGTTGAAAATGAGTGTTCGTTTTGGAACCTCCCGTCGCCTTGCTCTTTGGAGATTCACTACAATAAAAAGGAGCGCGCGCTTGTTCGCTCTTTCTTACGCCAACCCAGGAGCGATACGAAGTGAGCCAGCTTGCCGACCGAAGGATGTGGTCAACCACCCCCAGGCGCCTTTCAGCTTTCGTTGGATCGCTGAGACAGGCATTTCCTGACACCATGACCGTTCGGAATCTTCAACGAGCCTTCCAGGAGTCTGATGTGTATCCCGCGCGTGATGGTCCAGAGTTTTGTGTGCCCGCCGCGCCAGACGTGTTCTTTTCGTATCACTCGGCTCAGAACTTCATCGAGCTTCAGGAGATCGTCTTGCATGCCATTCGTCACGCGTCGCGAGAACTCGTACGTTACCGACCAGATCTGGCGATCGAGGACGTCCAACTACTGTTTTGGGACAACGTGCGACTCTGGGTCGACTTCATGTTCATCAATCAATCCGCACGTGATTTGCGTGAAGAGTTAGACGTTCTTCCTAATCTGCTTCGGAATGCAACCGCGCACTTTGTCGTCGGAACTCAGCCTCTAATGCGTGCTTGGTGTTGCTACGAAATTGCACTCTACAATCAAGAAATGGCGGAAGCAGATCCCCAGTTTGAGGGAGGCCTTCAGGGTCCGCAGCTGCGCAGTTTTATCGCTCCAACGCGGAGTTTTTATCTCGGCTGGGAACGCACCGAGACGTCTGAAGTTGATGACAAAGCGTTCATTGCAGAAAGAATCTCCGCAAATTTTCCAGGGGCATTTAAGGGATTCAACTACATCATGGCGCAGGCAAGCAGTGTTGCCGTCCTGCCGCTAAGTGAGGGAACTACTTGGACCACGCCCGCCGCCGATGACACATTGATGCGTGCTGCGGAGGCTTGGTACACGCGAGGCGTTTTGGGACCTTCCTTCGCCTCGCTCGATGGAGATTCATTACAATAAAAGCAGCGTTCGCTCTTTCTTACGCCGACCCAAAAGCGATACTAAGTAAGAACTATGCACGACTTCGAGCAGCTACTAGCCTTCATCGAGAAGTTTCCCGCAATTAACCTCCCTGCAGGTCGCAAGTCGATCGGCCGCGGATCGTTCGACAACGGGAATTGGTGGGTTAAGTTCGCGCTTGATACGAATCACGCGTTGGCTTGGCGGCATGTTCAGGAGCTTGGTTACGTACTGAACTACGTATCTGTTGAGGAGCGTCTGCCTACCGTGTTCATGCCCGTGTCTCCACCTCCATATCTGAACGGTGGGGTGGAATTCTTGTATTGGGTGATCGAATCAACGGATCCATCGTTCTCGCCGGTCGAATGTGCGGAATGGTTAGAAGGTCGTCTTCCCTTGCCGATCGGCGATTTAGCGCAATGGCAGATCGAGATATTACCGGAAGAGATATTGAGAACCGGCTGGCTATATTATTAGATTGAAAGAGAACTCACATGCGCAACGTGCCGCAAGTCAGGCCTTAAGTTCGCAAAGGACGAAACGAAGACCTTCAAAGTGGACCTGCCACGACTCATGGAATGACTCAATGTACAGCGTCTGGCGGTGAAACCTCTTCAGGATCGTGCCTAAGGGCACGTACGCGTTGTCCCTATCGCTAAGCAAGAAGGGCGCGAACTTAGAATCGAACGAGGTCCAGGTTTCGGTAAAGTGAGTTTATCCAAAGAATTCGCCGGCTTCGCTGCTCCCTAACACTTCTTCCTTCATATCGGTGATCACGATCTTGGAAGTGAGTGTCTTATGCACGGGACACTTGTGCGCGATCTCCTGGAGACGTGCGTGTTGTTCGTCTGATAAATCACCGGTAACACTCACCGACCTCTCGATGCGATGAATGAAACCTTCCTGGTCCTTGCAATCCTGGCAATCTTTAGCGTGAATACGGTTCTGTCGTAATCGCACGGTGACACTCTCGACGGGCCACTGCTTTCGTCGCGCGTAAAGTTGCACCGTCATCGAAATGCAACTGCCAAGCGCGCCGAGTATCAGCGTGTACGGATCGGGACCGGCATCGTCGCCGCCCGCCGCGCGCGGCTCGTCGGTTATAAACATTTGCCCAACTCCGTAGCGCACTTCGTGCTGTAAATTCTTTTGAGACGTAACAACAACTTCGCTCATGAATCGTTACTCCTGTGATGTCGCTTGCGGTCGACCTTGCGCGCGGCTACACTGCCGTGCGTTCCATTCAACACGATTTCCGTGAGTAATTCTAATCAAAATCTGTTTGAGGCTGTTGCATGAAGATTCATGAGTATCAGGGAAAAGAACTTCTGAGAAAGTATGGCGTGCCGGTGCCGCGTGGCATTGTGGCGCGCTCGCCGGAAGAGGCGTATCACGCCGCGAAGGAATTGGGCGGCGAAATAGTCGTGGTGAAAGCGCAGATTCACGCGGGTGGCCGCGGCAAGGGAGGCGGTGTGAAGTTAGCGCGGAGTGCCGACGAGGCGCGCGAGACTGCTTCGAAGATGTTGGGCATGAACCTCGTCACACATCAAACTGGTCCTGAAGGAAGGGAAGTCAGGGTGTTGTTGATCGAAGAAGGTTTGCCGATCGACAAGGAATTCTACCTTGGCATCGTGCTCGATCGTGCGTCGGGGCGGCAGGTGTTTATGGCGTCATCGGCCGGCGGCATGGATATCGAGGAAGTCGCGGCGAAGACGCCGGAAAAGATTCTCAAAGAGACGATTGATCCCGCCGTTGGTTTTCAATCATTCCAGGCGCGCAAGCTTGCTTTTGGACTGGGACTGCCGTCTACGCTCGTCGGTCAGGCAGTGAAGTTCATGCAGGCGCTTTATTCCGCTTACGAACAGATGGACGCTTCGTTGATGGAGATCAATCCGTTTCTGCTCACGAAAGACAATCGTTTGATTGCGCTCGACGCGAAGGTCAACTTCGACGATAACGCAATGTTTCGTCACAAGGAGTTTCTCGACCTGCGCGATCTGAATGAGGAGGAGCCGCTCGAGATCGAGGCGTCGAAGTTTGACCTCAACTACATCAAGCTCGACGGCAACATCGCATGTATGGTTAACGGCGCGGGGTTGGCGATGGCAACCATGGACATCATCAAGCTTGCGGGTGGTGAACCAGCGAACTTTCTCGATGTGGGCGGTGGCGCGTCGCAGGAACGTGTCGAAGCTGCATTTCGGATTCTGTTGGCTGACGAGAATGTCAAAGCTGTTTTGATCAATATCTTTGGCGGCATTGTGCGTTGCGACATGGTGGCGCGTGGTGTGGTCGAGGCGGCGCGGAATCTGAAGATCGAAGTTCCGGTGGTGGTACGGCTCGAAGGCACAAACGTCGAAGAAGGTCAGCGAGTGATACGCGAATCGGGTCTGAATTTTACGGTCGCGACAGGGATGCAGGATGCGGCGGAGAAAGTTGTTCGGCTGGCTGCTTAAGTCCATCGGAGGAGCTCGTGGCAAGTATTGAGTTTTGGGGCGGTGTCGGAACGGTAACTGGATCGAAGTATCTGGTTGAATCGGGTAAGTCGCGCGTGCTGGTTGATTGCGGACTGTTCCAGGGATTAAAGGAGCTGCGCGAACGTAACTGGCAGGAGCCGCCGTTTGATCCGCGTTCGTTGAATGCGGTTCTTATCACGCACGCGCACATAGACCACACGGGTTATTTACCGCGGCTCGTCAAGCAGGGGTTTCATGGTCCAGTCTACTGCTCGCGTGGCACGGCCGATCTCTTGAAGATAATGTTGCCTGATTCCGGAAGGCTTCAGGAAGAAGATGCCGACTTTCGCAATCGTCACAATCTCACGAAGCACAAACCCGCCTTGCCGCTTTACACCGAGAAAGATGCGTATGCGTCGCTGGAGCTGCTGGAGGCGGTGGCGAACACGGGCGAACCGATTGAAGTGGCGCCCGGTATTCGTGCGGGGTTTCGTGTCGCTGGGCATATTCTGGGATCGAGTCTGGTGCTGCTCGAGTTGGACCATGCGGGCGCGGATGGACGGGGAAGGCGCGTACTTTTCTCCGGTGACCTCGGCCACTACGATCAACCGATTATTCGTGATCCAGTCGCGCCGCCGCCGTGTGACTATCTGCTTGTCGAATCGACTTACGGTGATCGACTACACGATCCGGAAGACCCGAAGGTCGCCCTCGCGCGCATCATCAACGATGCTGCCGCGCGTAATGCGCCGGTGTTGATACCAGCGTTTGCCGTAGGCCGCACGCAGGAGATTGTTTATCTAATCCGCGAATTGGAAGACGAGAAAGCGATCCCCGTTTTACCGGTGACTGTCGACTCGCCGATGGCCGCGGCTACGACCGCTGCGTATGTGCGTCGGACCGAGGAACACGACGAGGAGTATGCCAGTGTTTTGAGTCAACAGAAGCATCCTTTGCGCACGCGTTCGATGACCACTGCTTCTTCGCGGCAGGAGTCGAAAAAGTTGAACGATGCGGAGGGAGCGCGTGTGATCATCAGTGCATCAGGAATGATGACTGGCGGTCGCGTTTTGCATCACGCGCTGCGGTTGGTACCAAATCCTGACGCCACGATCGTGTTTGTTGGTTTCCAGGCCGCGGGCACGACTGGACGACGCATAATGGACGGCGAACCGGAAGTGAAGATCCTGGGCCAATGGGTACCCGTTCGTTGTCGAATGGCGAAGATTGGCGGCTTCTCTGCGCACGCTGACTACAACGAAGTATTGAAGTGGTTGGAAGGGATGGAATCCGGCATCCCGAGTCGCACGTTCCTGACCCACGGCGAACCCGAAGCCGCAAACGCGATGGCCGGCCACATCAAGGATCGCTTCGGCTGGAACGTCCACGTTCCGCAATACGGCGAGCGCGTCGAGTTGGTGTAATACGAATGGAATTCAGCTATAGTCTTAGCTGATTCTATGGACACCCCCGATACAACTCGTCTCCGCGCATGGGTCCAGAATTGGAAAGTTGTTGGACCTGAGCTCGAACGGTTGCGTCACCAGAAGATTCGCAACGCAAGCACTCCTGAATCGATTCAGTTGTTCGACTTAGCTTTCAAAGCCGCATTGCGAAACACTCCACCTCGCATCTCCTCGGGACTAGTCGAGTTTCAACGACTCCTTCGTAAGCTTCCGCGAAAATGATCGATCTAATCAACGAGGCACACAAGTTTCAGACTTATTGCCGGAGCTTGAGTTGGGATTTTTGTTTTATTGGTGGCTTGGCACTGCAACACTGGGGCGAGCCACGCTTGACCCGTGACATCGATGTCACGCTCCTGACCGGTTTCGGATCAGAAAAGGAGTTCACCTCGACAATTCTTAGTGCCTACGAACCTAGAATCACCGATGCCGCGGCTTTTGCTCAACAGCATCGAGTGTTGCTGGTGAGAAGCAGTTCTGGGATCGATTTTAATGTCTCGCTCGCCGCCCTGCCATTAGAAGAAGAGATGATCTGGCGCATTAAGGATGCGGAATACTTGCCCGGCATCGAGTTACGAATATGTTCGGCTGAAGATTTGATCGTTCTGAAGTCTTTCGCCAATCGATCGCAGGATTGGCAGGATGTTTCTTCAGTCGTAACAAGACAGGGAAGTGAGAACCTCGATTGGACGCACATTCTCCCCATGCTTGAGCCGCTGGTTGCTGTCAAAGAGGAACCGCAAATCCTCGAACGCCTCAACAACCTGCGCCTCGCCGCAGAGTAGTGAATCCACGGCCCGACGCTTCGCTTTGCCCAGTTTCTCTCCGTTGCTATACTCCCGCTTTTCCATCCTAAGCCTGAGTCAGAGGAGCAATCATCGTTGAGTGTGCTAGTTGATAAATCTACCCGCCTTGTAGTGCAGGGCATTACGGGGAAGGAAGGGACGTTTCATACGAAACAGATGGTGGAGTATGGAACGAACGTCGTCGGAGGTGTGACGCCGGGCAAGGGCGGGACGACGCATGAAGACATTCCCGTTTTCAATACTGTTGCTGACGCGGTGAAAGAGGCCGGCGCGAACGCGAGCGTGATTTACGTGCCGCCGTCATTCGCGGCCGACGCCGTAATGGAAGCGGCGGATGCAGGTATTCCCGTTGTCGTCTGTATTACCGAAGGTATTCCGACGCTGGACATGGTGAAAGTCAAAGAGTACTTGAAAGACAAACCGACGCGTCTGATTGGTCCAAACTGCCCCGGCATCATCTCGCCGGGCAAGTGCAAGATCGGGATCATGCCGGGACACATTCATCGCGAGGGTCCAATCGGCGTCGTCTCTCGCTCAGGAACACTGACGTACGAAGCGGTCGGACAGTTGACGGCGTTAGGCCTCGGACAATCGTCGGCGATCGGCATCGGCGGCGATCCGATCGTCGGCACGACGCACGTTGACGCGTTGCGACTCTTTCAAGCTGACCATGAGACCACGGGCATCGTGATGATCGGCGAGATTGGCGGCACGGCCGAAGAAGAAGCCGCCGCGTTTGCGAAAGAAAACGTGACCAAGCCCATCGTCGCCTTCATCGCCGGACAAACAGCGCCGCCAGGAAGACGTATGGGCCACGCAGGCGCGATCATCGCAGGTGGTAAAGGCACCGCAGCGGAAAAGATGAAGGCACTTGCCGAGGCCGGAATTCACGTCGTCAAGTCACCCGCCGATATTGGAAAAGCAATGAAGGAAGCTCTTTAAAGAGCTTGGAGCTTTGTTCTTTGTACTTTGTCAGTAGTCCGTGGTCAGTGATCAGTTGTTACAGGCGACTCCACGGACCACTGACAACTGACAACTGACAACTGACAAAGCACAAAGCACAAAGCACAAAGCACAAAGCACAAAGCACAATAAACATGTCCAACCTAACATTCGGAATCATCAAACCCGATGCAGTACGCGCCGGTCACGCCGGCTCGATCATCCAACGCATTCTCGACACCGGATTTAAAATCCGCGGACTCAAACTCATTCACATGACGCGCCAGCAAGGCGAAGGCTTCTACGCCGTTCACCGCGAGAGACCATTCTTCGCAGGTCTCGTCGAGTTTATGTCGAGTGGACCATGCGTCGTCATGGCCCTCGAAAAAGAGAACGCAGTTAAAGCATGGCGCGATTTGATGGGCGCGACCGATCCGGCGAAGGCCGACGACCGAACGCTCCGCAAAGAGTTCGGCGGCTCAGTGGGCGAAAACGCCGTTCACGGATCCGATTCCGATGAGAACGCGGCGATCGAAGTGTCGTATTTCTTTAGTCGTCTCGAACTAGTTTAGTTTTTGTCAGATGAAGTATTGCCCGCAGTGCAACAGACGGTTTGATGACGCCTGGATAACCTTCTGTACGGACGACGGCAGTCTGCTGCGCGACGAACTAACGCCACCCGCTGATCCGAACTGGGATCCGCGCATCCGTCCGACGCAGTACGACGACCCGTCCCAACGCGCAACGCAGTGGGTGCCTCACGACACGCAGCGGAGCGGCGGTTGGATGCCGCCTGATGAGCGCGATCCAATTGAGCGCGGTCCGATCGAACGTCCGTGGCAACCACCACCAGCCCCACCTCTGCCGCAGCGAAATGTCACACCGGGACCACCGGGAATTGCAATCGCTTCATTGATAATCGGTTTCATCGGTGTGATGTTCGGTCTTGTTTGCGCCATGCCGGTTCCCGGAATCATCGCGATAATCCTCGGTATTACCGCACTCCGTCAGATGAAAGCGGCTCCCAATCCGACGGGGCGCGGTTTGGCTATCGCCGGAATCGTGATGGGCGGCGTCAACCTTGCGTTCTTCTTGTTCGGGATCCTCTGGTTTATCTTGTCGCTTCTGTTTGGGTGACGTTGCGCGGTGGTTTAGAATCGTCGCGAATGAAACGCTGCCAAACCTGCAATCGGACGTACACGGATCCGAACCTGAGTTACTGCATTGACGACGGTACTCCGTTAACGACCGAGTTGGACGACGAGGCGCCATATCGTCCGCCGTCAGCCTATGTTCCGCCAGGCACCATACCTCCGGAAAAACAGCGACGAGCGTGGCCGTGGGTCGTGGGGTTAATTGGCGCGTTTGTGCTCGGTGTGATTGGCATCTCGATCGCCGCGGCGATATTCGTCCCGCGAATGGTGAGATCGCGGCAAGGCGATCTACCAGTAGTCACGACAAACGAACCGGATCAACCAGACAATCTCGACGCTCCGGTCCCGACCGACGAACAGCAAGTGCTGGCACAGTTGACGCAGATCGAGAATGAGTGGACCGTCGCCAACATCAACGCCGACAAGAAAAAACTCGATCGCATACTGGCTGACGACTACGTCGGCCAGGCGCCGTTGCCTGAACGCGGGCTACAGGGTAAGAAGGAATACCTGGATCAGATCACGCGCGACCTCGTTACCGAAAGATGGGAATTTACCGATCTGAAAGTTGACCTGTCTGGAGATCGCGCAACGCTCACCGGGAGGATCACGTTCTACGGCGGCGGTCAGCAGGAAGATTATAATTTCACAGACAAGTTTGTCTGGCGTAACGGCCGCTGGCAGGCGACGGGATCGGAAATGTCTCCAACATAGTAAGCACAAAACAAATGTCAATCATCACCGACGTAATCGAATCAACGAAAGCAATCATTCAGGGCATGGGTGTGACGTTGTCCTATATTCCGAAACGCAAGTGGACCGTCGAATACCCTGACGAGCCCGTTACGGTGCAGCCGCGTTATCGCGGACAACATCTGTTGCACGTGGACGAACTGGGCCGCGAAAAGTGCGTGGCCTGTTATCTTTGCGCCGCTGCCTGTCCGTCTGAATGCATCTACATCGTGGCTGCCGACGATCCCCGGCCTCCCGATCAGCGCATTGGCGTGGACGAACGATACGCCTCCGTCTACAACATCGATTACGGGCGTTGCATATTTTGCGGATACTGCGTCGAAGCGTGTCCCAAAGACGCGATCACGCACGGCTACAATTTCGAGCTCTCGGTTTACAGTCGCGCAGATCTCCTCAAGACCAAAGATGATCTGCTAATCACGAAACAGCTACAGTCGAAGAACTACCGCGTCGCGCTTTCCCACGAAGATGTCGACTCCGAGTACAAAGAAGTGTGAGCGAGTTTCACTATCGATGGACGTTTGACCTCAAATCGAGCCCCGAGCGGCTATGGCCGTTCATTGCCGATACCAATCGTTTCAATCGCGACACTGGCGTTCCCAAGATCCAGGTTGAGAAAGACGGGAAACGACGGCCGAATGCGCGTCGCAAAGTGCGTTTGTCGATTTACGGAATGCCGGTCGAATGGGAAGAGCAACCGTTTGAGTGGGTGAAACCGGTGCGGTTCGGCATCGAGCGTGTTTACAGTAAAGGACCAATGGCCCGCTTGCGCGTGCGTGCGGAATTAAACGAAAAGTCGGACGGTGGGACGCACCTCATTTATGAATTGTGGGCCACACCGCGCAACCTGGTGGGCAGGGTCGCTATACCGTCGCAAGTCAAACTCATAATTGAGCCAAAGTTTCGAACTGCGATTCAGGAGTATGACAAGTCGGCGGTCGACAGTGCCGCAACGGCTCCACGCGAGGCAAACACATCGCTCTCTTCGTTTGATGTGTCGCGGTTGCAATCGCTTCATCAAAAGTTGATCGAATCGATTGCGGGTACGGAACTGGTTGAACAGAAGCGTGCGATCGCCGATCGACTGGCAAACTTTGTCGAACACGGTGACGATTTTGACGTCGGTCGCATTCGCGCGTACAAACTGGCCGACGACTGGCGTGAACCGCGACGTCTTGTTCTCGAGGTTTGCTTGCGCGCTGTGCGAGTCGGCTTGCTCGATTTTCAGTGGGACCTGCTGTGCCCGTTGTGTCGTGGTCCACAAGAGTCGCCACTGTCGTTGAAGGACGTTAATGCACACTCGCACTGCGAGGCGTGCAAGATCGATTTCGCAGTCGATTTCGATCGTTACGTCGAGTTGACGTTCCGTCCAAACCCGGCAGTGCGGCGTGTGGAGGTGACGTCGTACTGCGTTGGCAGTCCGCAGTTGACGCCGCATGTTGTTGCGCAACAGCTTCTGACTGCGGGCGACAAGCGCGTTCTGACGTTGCCGCTTGAAGAAGGTCGTTACCGGTTGCGGACGCTTGAGTTGCCCGGCGCACAGGATCTTGATGTTTCGTCAGAAGGTGAAAACTTCGCGGAGGTCGTAGTATCGAATCAAGGCTTGAGCAACACACCGCTGCACGTTACGGAGAACTTCGAACTCCGAATCGAAAACCAGACAAAGGCGGAACAACTGTTGATGCTCGAGCGAATGGCCTGGACGGATCAGGCAACGACTGCCGCCGAGGTGACGGCTTTGCAAATGTTTCGCGATCTGTTTTCGAGCGAAGCATTGCGTCCCGGCGAACAGATAAGCGTTGGCACATTGACAGTTCTCTTTACCGATCTGCGTCACTCCACACAGCTTTATCGCGAGATTGGCGATGCGACTGCGTTTGGTCGTGTGATGACTCATTTCGATGTGTTACGAAAGGAAATCACTGAAAACGACGGCGCGATTGTGAAAACGATCGGCGACGCCGTCATGGCTGTGTTTCGCAGCGCAGCGGACGCGTTGAGTGCAATGCTCGAAGCGCAAAAGAAGCTCGCCGAGCCGCCCGAAGGAACGATGCCGCTAACACTCAAAGCAGGACTGCACACCGGACCGTGCATTGCAGTTACGCTGAACGATCGGCTCGACTATTTTGGCTCCACCGTCAACATGGCGGCGCGACTCGAAGGACTATCGACAGGTTCCGACGTGATAATCTCGGGCGCGGTATACGACGACCCGCGGGTGCGTAAGCTGATCGAGTCGGAGAGTTTATCCGCAGTTGAATTTGATATGGCGCTGAAAGGTTTTGAAGACGAGCGCTTTGCTTTGTGGAGAGTTAGCTCGAAACACGAATGACCCCGATACTGGCAGCGCAGGAAGTTTCAAAAATCTACCAAATGGGCAGCAACAGCGTGACTGCCCTCGACAACGTCTCGCTCGAGATCGGCGAAGGTGAATTTGTCGCAATTCAGGGAACGTCGGGTTCGGGCAAGTCGACGTTGCTGAACATGCTCGGTGGACTCGATCATCCGTCCAAAGGGGAAGTGTTCTTCGCTTCCAAGCCCCTTGGCCCATTCTCGAAAAAAGAGATGGCGCGTTACCGCCGTTTTTCGGTGGGGATGATCTTCCAGAACTTCAACCTGATTCCCACGATGACTGCTCGCGAGAACGTCGCGCTTGCACTCGCGTTCGGAGGTTTGCGCGGGCAGCAGCGTCGCACGCGATCGAGTGAACTGCTGGCGCGTGTTGGTCTCGGCGATCGCCTGACGCACAAACCTTCTGAACTTTCGGGTGGCGAGCAGCAGCGCGTCGCGATCGCGCGGGCACTGGCGAACAGTCCGAAGGTGTTACTTGCAGACGAGCCGACCGGAAATCTCGATTCAATTCGCGCCCATGAGCTACTCGGGCTGTTGCGTGAGATGGTGGACCAGGATTCGTTGACGATCCTGATGGTTACGCACGATCACGAACTGGCTAACAGCTTCGCCGATCGCATTGTGTTTATGAAGGACGGAAGGGTGGTTTAAAAATTCGAAATTTGAATTTCGAAATTCGAAATTAGTTTTGGAGGTTCCCATGCCCTACCCAGCCAGTCAAATGACGCTTGAGGCGCTGCGGTCAGTGCCGCTGTTTGCTTCGCTGGACGACGACGCCGCCAAAGAGTTGCGCAGCCTGTTGCGGGAGAAAGTAGTGCCGCCGAATACTGCTCTCTTTAATCAGGGCGACAAGGGCAACGCGATGTACCTGATCGAAAGCGGTCGTGTAAGGATCAGTATTCGCGACGAGGAAGAGCACGAACTGACTCTGGCGGAGTTGGCCCAGGGTGACTTTTTCGGTGAGATGTCGATTATCGATGGGCGGCAGCGATCGGCCGATGCGCGCGTGCTCGAAGAGGCGCGTCTGGCCGTGCTCTCGCGCGACGATTTCCTCCGATTCGTACGGACCAATACGGACGTAGCGCTCGAAATGCTTAGTGCACTGACCGACCGCCTGCGACGAACAGACGAGTTGTTGCGATCGAGAGTGTCGCGCAATGCAAACGAAGAGGATCGCGCGCGACTGACGCTGTCCGATCGCGCCGCCGACCTCATCGCGGAATTTGGCGGCAGTTGGAAGTTTATCGGCGTCTCGATCGGCCTGATCATATTTTGGATTATCTTCAACTCGGTCCTGTTGGCGCGCGGCTTCGATCCGGCTCCTTACGCAATGCTAAACCTCGCACTCGCGATCATCGCCGGCATGCAGGCGCCGATCATCATGATGTCGCAAAACCGGCAGGGGGAAAAGGATCGACTTCGCGCCGATCTCGATTACCAGGTCAACCTGAAAAACGAACTTTCGCTCTCGGAAGTGTTGCGCCGTCTGGACGTGCTCGAAAGCGAACGGCTGCCTAAGCTCGTGGATGATCTTAGAGTGCAGATGGATAAGTAGAACCGATGATCAACGCAATCTTCTTCGACTTCAACGGCGTCATAATCGACGACGAAGCGATTCAAATGAAGGCTTACCAGGAGGTCCTGCGCGGGCACGACATCGATCTCAAAGAGGAATGGTATTTCGATGCATTAGGCATGGACGATCGGACCTTCGTGCGAGCAATGTTCGATCGAGCGAAGAAGCCTTTGACGGATCAGGTGTGGCAATCAGTTCTGGCAGCGAAGACCGACGCGCATCGAGAAGCGATTCAAGATCAATTGCCGTTGTTTCCCGGCGTGCTCACGTTTCTAAAAAACGCCTCGCGCCACTTTTCACTTGGCCTCGTGAGCATGGCGAATAAAGTCGAGGTGGGCTACGTTTTTCAACGCGCGAACCTCACGCCGCTCTTTTCGGTGATCGTCACCGCTGAAGACGCTTCGGCGTGCAAACCCGATCCGATGTGTTACTCCACTGGTCTGGAAAAACTGAATGCTAAAAGGCAGCGCGAACGGTTGTTGCCGTTGTTACCGGCGGAATGTTTGGCGATCGAAGACTCGCCACCGGGAATTCAAGCGGCGCACGCAGCGGGTATGCGGACGCTCGGCGTTACCAACACCGTTTCCGCGGAGGCCTTGCGTGCAGCCGGCGCTGATATTGTGACCGCCAGTTTGGCCGATTGGAATGCCGAGGCCGTCAACCTGGTTTATGGAGCTTAGTTCTTGGTCAGTGGTCAGTTGTCAGTTGTCAGTTAGACTTCCGATGCCGACCACTGACTACTGACCCACTGACAAAGTACAAAGAACTAAGTACAAAGAACTTCATGAGTTTCTGGGACATACTTCATCTCGCACTGCGAAACCTGCGACAGGCCAAACTGCGCGCGACGTTGACGACGATGGGCGTGATTGTCGGCGTCTCGGTAATCGTGACGATGGTCTCTTTTGGTCTTGGTTTGCAGAGCAACATGCTCGAGCGGTTCAAGGCGCTGGATTTATTCAACGAGGTCCAGGTCTTCGGACAGGGACTCAGCAGTTTGGTCGGTCGGGGTCCGCGCGACGAAGGCGACCGGAGTAGTCGTCGCGAGCGAACGGCGACCCGCATTCTCGACGACAAAGGTATCAAGGAGATCGCGGCGATACCGAACGTCCTGTACGTCGAACCAAGCGTGGCGTTCGGTGCTTTCGTGCGCACAAATGAGAAAGTGCTCACGCAGACCGTCGGTGGAACGAACATCCCCAACTATTCCGCGCGTTTCCTGCATTTTGCCGCTGGCCGAATGATCTCTTCGCCGAACGCGGATGAAGCTGTCGTCACCGAACGTTTCATTCGTGACTTTGGATTTACAAATCCCGCAGACGCCGTCGGCAAGACTCTCGAACTGCTGGCGCCCCCGGATAACAAGGAAGAGGAAGAAGAGACACCGAACTTCTTCGGCATACCTTTGGACGATCCCGGTCTTGACGAATCGACTGCGGTCGAGGTTCGGAAGTTTACGATCGCCGGTGTTTTGGGCGAAGCGAAGGAAGGCGCCGCGCAGGGTGGTCTTCGCGGAATGATGCCGGGCGCGCGAGTTTACATTCCGCTTGAAGTGGCCCACAAGTGGACCCTCACGCATCGTGGTCCAATGAGTCAGGTGGCATTGGCGTTGGCCCGCGAACAGGGAAATCTCGCGCAGGGACAGAACGAGGGATACGACGCAGCCGTGGTTCGCGTAACCGATCCGAAACACTTAACGGAAGTTCGCGCGAAGATCACTGAACTGGGATTTGGGAGTTTTTCGATTGTCGATGAACTGGACCAGATCCGTCTCGTGTTTCTGATAATCGACTCGGTGTTGGGACTTCTCGGCGGGATCTCGTTGCTTGTTGCGTCGTTTGGTATTGCGAACACGATGATTATGTCGATCCTCGAACGCACGCGCGAGATCGGGATCATGAAAGCAATCGGGGCCGAGGATCGCGAAATCAAGTTAATCTTTTTCGTGGAAGCAGCGGTGATCGGATTGACCGGCGGCGTAGTCGGTGTGTTGCTGGCCTGGGGAATCGACGGTCTCGCCAACCGCCTTGCCTATCGTTTTATTTTGAAGCCGCAGGGCGCTTCGTTTGTCGACTTCTTTTCGATCCCACCTTACCTGTGGATCGGCGCCATTCTTTTCGCGCTCTTAATCTCAATCGTTGCAGCCTTGTACCCCGCTTCACGCGCGGCGCGAATCGATCCCGTTCGCGCCCTGCGACACGATTGAGGCTCCCGCAAAGGCGCTACAGACGCAAAGACGCAAAGAAAGAAGGATGTGAATCATGAAGCTCTCCTTACTTCTTCCTTTGCGTCTTTGCGCCTTTGCGGGAACCTTTACTTAACCCGCGAGCGCAGTACCG
>Ga0209486_10000120_pt1 | contig 37154 bp, 30 predicted proteins | sample NCCompost_FD_187518 | JGI IMG/M metagenome (GOLD analysis project Ga0209486, IMG submission 187518) | Agricultural soil microbial communities from Utah to study Nitrogen management - NC Compost (SPAdes) (version 2) | ecosystem: Environmental > Terrestrial > Soil > Agricultural land | place...
AGGACGACTACGCCACCCACCAGCGCGGCAAGTTCCTGGCCGCCGTCGGACGCGCCCACAAGCAGGGCGTGAAGATCGCCGTCGGCGTCGACCTCGGCGGATACATGACCGATCCGGTCGTGTTCGTGCGCGAGATGGCCGTTCTCGTCGAGGCCGGCCTCACGCCGATGCAGGCGATCCAGGCGGGTACGCGCGTCGGCGCGGAGCTCCTGCGCTGGGACGATCGGCTGGGTACCGTCGAAGCCGGCAAGCTCGCGGACCTCGTCGCCGTCGCCGGCAATCCGCTCGATGACATGAAGGCGCTCGAGCGCGTGGAGTTCGTGATGATCGGCGGGCGCGTGGCCAAGTCGCCCGGCGACAGCACGGCGCTCGCGGGCACGCTGACGAACTGAAGTAGCATGGAGCCCACCGAACTCGGGCACCTGCCCTGGCTCGCGCCGACGCTGGGCGCGCTGTTCGCCTGGGGCTTCGCCCAGGGCCTCGTCAAGAAATACATTGGCGAGGTCTCGGCTGCGAGCTTCTGCCTCTACTACGCAGTTGCCAACGCGGTCGTCAATGTCGCCTTCTGGGCATTCCACGATGCGCCGCCCGCATTCGCGCCGGAGGTCCAGCAGTTCGCCTTCTGGGGATTGCTCGCGTACGTCCTCGATGGCATCGCGTGGATCTTCTACTACCGGTCACTGACCTACGGGCCCATCTCCATCGTCGGTACCCTGTCTGCGGCCTATCCCGCACTCACGGTCATCTTCGCCCGCACCTTCCTCGGTGAAGACCTGTCGGTCGCACAGGGTCTCGGCGTCGGCGCGGTGCTGCTCGGTTGCCTGGCACTCGCCTGGTCGCCGTCGGATTCTGCGGCCGCGACGGACAGCCGGTGGAAGGCGTATGCCGGTGCAGCCCTCGTCATCTGGGGCGTGAGCGGCACGCTGATCCGCTATTCGTATGGCTTCCCGGGAGCGCACGAGGCGAACCTTGCGTTGTTCATCGCGATCGGCGGGCTATTGACGCTCGGCACATACGGTTTGCTGAATGGCGCCGTGCGAAGTGGATCGCGCACGGAATGGCTGCGCTCGGTCGGCCCCATGTCAACGATGGCGATCGGGAGCCTGCTCGTCGCGATTGCCTACAAGCACGGGCCTGCGTCGCTGGTGACGCCCCTCGCCGGTGCTTACCCCGTCGTCACGATCGCATTCGCCTGGGCGGTGCTCAAGGAGCGGCCGACGCGGCTGCAGTGGGGCGGAATCGCCGCCGTGTTACTCGGGATGGTCCTGACGACGGTGGTTTCGGGCGGCTAGGTCGCCGCTTCGGGGGCGCTCATGCCCTTGCTGTAGTGACCGGAACGGTCGAAGCAGCAGATGCGCCGCTTCCCGCCGGCGAGCATCGAGCAGGCATTTTCGACCCGGTGTGCGCGAGTCTCCGGACGCTTGGCGGAGACGATCCACTGGATCCAGTCCCTGCGCGCAATGGACGTAATGTCTTTCCAGACTGCGCGTGCCTTCGGGGCGGACGCGAGAGCCCTCCGCAAGTCTGCCGGGATACGCGGTTCCGGTTCCTTGCGATTCGCCGCGATCTCGAGCGTGACGATGTCGCCCGCCTCCGCTCCCGCGGCTTCGCGCAACTTCCGGCTCACCTTGAGCCAGTGACTCCTGTTGCCGTCCGGCTCGAGCGTGGCGCGAAAGGCGTGGCCGTTGATCGTGCCCTCGACCGACGTCATGCCGCGCGACGGAAGCTTGGCGCTCGCGGCTTTCGGCAGTGTCAGGAAGGTCCAGGAACCGGCCTTCGCGGAGCTAGCTGCGGGGCGGTAGAGCTTCGCCTTGATGCGAATACTTGAAGCGGTTCTGGTCATTGATCCGCCTTGCATGTGGGGCTGTAAGACACGCGGACCAGCGGTTGACCGTTGGCCTCCTTGACTAGTTCACCATGTTGCGCGGCAGAGCGTTTCTTGATGTCGATCCACTCCTGGTCGGCCAGGAATGACTTCCAGCGACCATCCATTGTGGCCTGGTCCCTGTTGGTTCGGTTCACCTCATAGATGCGTAGCTGCTGGATCTGATCGCCATTGGTCTCGCACAGGTATGTCGTCCCGGCATTCGCGGCCAGTGGCAGAAATGCCAGCCCAGCAAGCAGCGTCGCACCGACTACCTTCATTTGATCCCTCCTCCAGATGCTGGACGAACGCACGCTCAGGTCGCGCGCAATGCGCATTCTTTGACGAGACTTGCGATAAGATCGCGTGGAAGCCTGAAACTCCACTCTTCGAGAGGCAGTTCCGTGCCGGACCCCCAGAGTCCCGCTTCGCTGGGGTATATGAAAACTTTGACATTCCTGGGGCCGAAAGGCGCCACGAGATAATCCCCGCCAGGGCATGTCACCCGCCGAAACTGTTCCGCTGGCACGTACTCTGCTATCGCAGACATGCACTCATGTTGAAACCGCGTCAGCCCGTCCGGCTGAGCGACGCTAACTTCGCGAAATGCAGCCAAGTGGTCGCGCCGCCAGGCGCGCTGCTTCTGAAACCGATCGAGCAAACCCACGTGCTATTCAGTCCTCGGTAGCCTCGACGCCAGCAACGAACACTGTCTCGGCAGATAGCGCTTCAAAACAGAGGTTCACTGTGCGCCCGATTCCGCGCGTGCGATGAACGGTTCCCGCAGGCACGACCGCACTTTGCCACGGCCCGAGCCTCAAAGTCCGACCGTCGGCCAGGTCGATCTCGAATCTGCCTTCCATGACCAGAAAGAGCTCATCGGAGCGAGGATGCTGATGCCACGGGTAGTCTCCAGCGAGTACCGCCAGGCGCAGGCAACTGGTGTTGACCTGGCTGATGACCTGGTTTCGATACGCGTCGCTCATGGCAGCCGCTTCACGGACGAGGTCAACTACGACGAGCGGCGGAAAGCGCACGGGTTCGCTGGCGTAGGCTTCCGCAGAGGGGATTTGATGTGTCACTGGCGACCTCTCTTGAGAACCGCTCCAGCGAATGGTCAGGCGTCACCACGGCGCATATGGTTGCCGCTCATTCTTCCAAGTCCAACTTGCCGCTCCATCGAGATTACGAATTCGGGCGCCTTGCAGCACGGCAGGCTCGAAGTTGGTTGCATTGACTGCGACTGGGTAGCCGGGACCATTCTTTCGATACTTGTAGTGTGTGACGCACCCGCATCGCTTGCAACGGAAGTACGAGCGAACTTTATTCCTCCAGGAGTACCTGGAGAGGCCACCGGGCGAGGACTCGACGTGGACCGAGCTGGCATTGAAATAGGCCCAGAGCGCGCCGTAACGGCGACAGATTGAACAGTTACACTTCGTGAGCGTCCGCGGTGCTCGCGGGAGATGGATGCGAACGTCACCACAATGACATGTCGCCGTGACCTTCAATACGGCATCTCTCATGATTAGGCGTCACAACTGCCGTTCCCACGGCTCGATCTCGCCTTTGACCCTTCGGAATAAGGGATGACATCTCGGGCGCCGTATCGCGCGCAACTGCCGACGTCGTCCAGGGTCGCGTCGGGCGAGCTTGCGCAGCAGATGTCGCCATTCGAGTTCAACCTGTGGGGCGGTGACTGACAACGAACTAACTGGACGGAGTGGGCCAATTTTATTGACATCGAATGCGTATCCCCGTTTTTTCGCTTCCGTGTATACAGCTGCCAGGTATGCATTGATGGCGGAACGAGGAAAGCGGTGCGTACGAAAACGCGCAAGTTGCGGATGGTGACGATAACCTCGCGTCTTGCCACGCAATACTGCCCGGGCCAATAGCGCCTCGCGCCATAGCGCCACCAGTCCTCGAGAATCGAGGTAACGCGGATGAATGGTCCATAGGCGCAAGAGACGCCTATCGTCGACGTTGGGCGGGCCACGCGAGGCCGCTCGAGCCTGTCACGGACCGCTCCAGCGCATGGCTAAGGGTCATCGCGCGATGATCAAGGCGATGACCGCGACGATTGACATCAGCGAGATCGCCGTAGCGACGAGGCACAGTCGTCGCAAATTTTGGCGTTCCGACTGAGCACTCCTTGCGGCTTGCTCCAGCGCGGCGATCACCTCCTTCAGTTGTGCGGCGAGTTGTCTAATCTGATCTGCATTGCTCGATGCAGCCGCCTGAAGCTCCAAGATCTGTTGATTCAGCAGATCCGCCTGGCTCGGTAGTCCTTCAACCTTCTTCCGGGTGAACGCAGGCTTTACGACCCCAATGATCGTATCCAGGTTGGTTAGTACCAGTTGTCCCACGGCAAGCCACGGCAATGCCATCGATGACCTCTAATGTCCGCCATCAGTGGCGGCGCGAAATCGGCGCGCCGCTTACTGACCGAAACCTTTGGAAGTCGCTTGCAGTTCCTGCAAGCGGCGTGACGACAAGCGCCGACCGCTGCATCGCATAGTTAGGCCAGAGTGTCAACTAAATCGGGGCAAGATCCCGGACCGCTCCAACGCATAGTTAGGCCGAACGCGCGCGCCGGCCATACTTCTCGAGAAGATACAAGTACAAGTCTTCGACGCTCTTAACGGCTTTGATCGGCTTTCCGTTAGGCTCATTGGCCCATGTACAACCGCCGGCACCATTGTAGACACGCAATCGTTTGTTCTCACCGACACTTACATAAACAACACGAGGCGATCGATTCCCCTTTGCTCGGGAGTTTTTTGGAGCCGTGACTTCGTAGTCAAAGCCCAAGAGCTCTAAGACGCGGACGGTGGAAGCGACTTTCTCAGCAATGACTTGACGCTGCCCGGCATTCATTGTGACTTTCTCCGCAAAAGAACGTCGTGCCTTGTATCGTGTGGCCTAACGTCCGCGATCAGCGGCGGCGCGCCGCTTGCTGGTCGAAACCTCTGGGAGCCGTTTGTAGGTGATGCAAGCGGCGTGACGACGCGCGACGACCGCTGCATCGCATTGTTAGGCAGCTGGGGACGACCGAAGTGGTTGAAAGTCAAGGAACGATTCGGTTGCATCACAGCGGTTTGCCCATTCGCAAGAGCGGTACCGGTGCGCCGCCGCGGTCGTCTACGAGACGCTCGTGTGTCTCGTAACCGCAGGCACGATAGAGCGGCTCGCCTGCCATCGTAGCCATCATCTCCACTTTCCTGAAGCCTTCGGCGCGCGCCGCCTCCTCGCAAAGGGAAAGTACGAGTCTGCCCACGCCTTTGCGTGTGTAGTGCGGATGGGTGTACATGGCACGGATCCGGGCCGCATCCTTCTCCGGATCGAGCAGCGCGGCGCTGCGTCCTGGAGACAGGTCTCCACCGTACAAGGTGACACGGCGGCTCCATCCACCACAACCTGCGATCTCGCCATCCGCTTCCACGATGAAATAGGTTCCATCATTGATAAGTTGAGTGTCCAGGCCCATGATCGTTCGGCTGGATGCAATCTGGCTTTCGTCGAGGAACGGCTTCTGCAGTTCAGAAATTGCGGCGTCCATTAATCCCCTCAGCGCATCGAGATCATCGCGGCACGCAAGTCTGTGGGTAAAGGTCACAAGCGTCGTGGCTCCGTGCGGGTCCCAGCTGCCTAACGTCCGCGTTGAGCGGGCCGCGCGAAGCCATACCAGCGCGCCGCAGGCGTAAAATCTCTCCGCGCGCCTGCGGCGCGCTCGCTGAAACCCGTCACGGACCGCTCCAACGCATAGTTAGAAGTCTTTCCCCTTAACGGGTTCGACAAGTTCGCCGCTCATGAGAACCGCGGCGAAGTGACCGCTGGTGTGGAGTGTCTCTCCGTCGACGACTGGGCTAAACCAAACGACGTAGTACCAGCGGTTGCTCGAGCGCCCACATGACGTAGGCCGCAGATCGATGTTCTGAACGCGAACGTCGTCAAATCTGGAAAACTTCTTCTTAGCCCAATCCAGACCGATGGTCACGGCCTTTGCGACAGATAAGGGAGGCTCAGACGTTCCAGGCTTCCATTCTGGAGAGGAACTCAACTGGGTCCGCGTCAGCACCAGCGACAGGGTGCTGCCGTCTTCCTGCCGTGACGAAAAGATCGTCTGATTGTCGCAATAGGAGTCGTCGGCATAGCAGGCCGAGCTCCAGATCACGGCAACCAACATTGCGGCGACAATTCGCACGGCAAAAGCCTCCCTAGGAAGACTTCTAAGTACTATTGGGTATGAAAGTGACGTGTTGTTTTACGTCATTTCGTGCCTCATATCATCCGCCCACTCCGTAAGTTCTTGTCCACGCTGGCGTACTTCATATCTAACGTAACGCAACAGCGAACGTCGCTCCGCCGCCGGCGGATATCCATCCAAATGGCAAAAAGGACGGTCTACAGGCATCCTACGCACTCTTTTTTGCCAGCTGGGATCAGGAACCATGCCGCCGTCCAAGGCCACCAAGCCCCTCAGCAACATCGAGATCGCCCAGCAAGCAAGGATGAAGCCGATCGTCCCGCTCGCAAAGGAGCGGCTCGGCATCCCTGAGGAGCATCTCTCGCCGTTCGGCCACTACAAGGCCAAGATCTCTCTCGACTACTGCACGCACCTCGAGAGCAAGAAGAACGGCAAGCTCATCCTGGTCACGGCCATCTCCCCCACTCCGGCGGGCGAAGGCAAGACGACGATGACGGTCGGACTCGGCGACGCGCTGAACCTCGTCGGCAAGAAGGCGATCATCTGCCTGCGTGAACCGGCGCTCGGACCCGTGTTCGGCATGAAGGGCGGTGCGGCCGGCGGCGGCTACGCCCAGGTCGTGCCGATGGAGGACATCAACCTCCACTTCACCGGCGATTTCTCGGCCATTGCGCTCGCGAACAACCTGCTCGCGGCTATGATCGACAACCACATTCACCACGGCAACGCCTGCGGCTTCGACGTGCGGCGCATCACCTGGCGCCGCGTCGTCGACTGCAACGACCGTGCGTTGCGCGACATCACGGTCGGCCTCGGCGGCCCAGGCAACGGCTACCCGCGCCAGGACGGGTTCGACATCGTCGTCGCCTCGGAAGTGATGGCGATCTTCTGCCTCGCGACCAGCCTCAAGGATCTCAAGGAGCGCCTCGGCAAGATCGTCGTCGGCTACGCGCGCGACCACAAGCCGATCCTCGCGCGCGATATCAAGGCGCATGGAGCGATGGCGGCGCTGCTGAAGGACGCGCTCGCCCCGAACCTGGTGCAGACGCTCGAGAACAACCCGGCTTTTATCCACGGCGGCCCGTTCGCGAACATCGCGCACGGCTGCAACTCGGTCATGGCGACCAAGACGGCGTTGAAGCTCGCCGATTACGTCGTCACGGAAGGCGGCTTCGGCGCGGACCTCGGCGCCGAGAAGTTCGTGGACATCAAGTGCCGCAAGGCGGGCCTGAAGCCGGATGCGGCCGTGATCGTCGCGACGGTGCGCGCGATCAAGTACCACGGCGGCGTGGAAGTGCCGGATCTCGGCAAGGAGAACCTGAAGGCGCTGCAGGCCGGAATCGCCAACCTTGACCGGCACATCGACAACGTGCGGGACGTCTTCGGCCTGCCCTGCCTGGTCGCGATCAACCACCGCGCCGAGGACAGCGACCCGGAACTCCACTGGCTGCAGGATCGCGCGACGCACCACGGCATCAAGGTCATCGTCGCGAGGCACTATGCCGAAGGCGGCAAAGGCGCGCTGGAAGTCGCCAGGGAAGTCGTCGAGCTCTGTAGTCACGCGAACTACTTCAAGTTCGTTTATGCCGACAAGGACACGCTCTGGGACAAGATGAAAGCCGTCGCGACGAAGATCTATGGAGCCGCCGAGATCACCGCGGACAGCAAGGTGCGCGGACAGATCAAGCAGCTCCAGGAGTCGGGCTACGGCCACTACCCGATCTGCGTGGCGAAGACCCAGTACTCGTTCTCGACTGACCCGAAGCTGCGCGGCGCGCCGCACGGCCACGTGGTGAACGTCCGCGAAGTGCGCCTGGCGGCCGGCGCGGAGTTCATCGTGATGATCTGCGGCGACATCATGACGATGCCGGGCCTGCCGGTCACCCCGGCGGCGAACAACATCGACGTCACGGACGACGGGAAGATTACGGGGCTTTTCTAGTCCCGACCACGCGGTCGACCCAGTCGTTGCAGAGCGCGGCGGCGTCCTTCGGGCGGATGCTCGTGGGATCGAGACAGAGCTGCAGCCACAGGCCGTCGAGTAACGCGGTGAGCCCGATCACGGCGAGACCGATGTCGACCGGCGCGCCGCCGCGGGACTTCGCGAAGTCGGACAAGAGCTGCCCGAGCACCTGGCTGTAGCCCTTGCCTTCCTCGTCGCGCACGGTGTGCATTTCGGGCGACACCTGCACCAGGCTCCAGTACACCACCCAGGCCGTCAGTACCTGCGGGTCCAGGTTCGGGCCCGAAAAGAAAGCGTTGAAGTATGCCCGCAGGCGCGCGCGCGGATCCTTGCCCGCCGATGCGGCGGCTTTCTCGAAGTTCGCAGCCAACCGGCGGCTGAACGTCCGGTAGCTCTCGGCGACCAGCGTGTCCTTGTTCGGAAAGTGGTGGTTGATGAGGCCGATGGACACCCCGGCCTCGGCCGCGATGCGGCGCACGGAAAGACCCTCGTACCCGTAGCGCTTCAGGCTCTCGATCGCGGCATCCACCAGCGCTTCGCGCCGGTCGCCCGCAGCCTGGCGCTCGAAGCGGGGCCGGCGTGCCGCGACGCTCACTGTGGCCGCGGCGCCTTGCGGTTGATGCTCCAGCCCTTCGACGGCGGCGAGCCCTCGCGTGCCTCCGGAAAAAGCGCGCGCATGCGCCGCCCGAAACTCCGCAGGCACACCTCGCCCTCGCCCAGCGGGCCGGTCGCGTAGCTCGAGGAAGCCATGCCGGCCTGCACGCGCTCGATCAGGTCCTTGTCCTCGAAGTTCACGAGCCGGTTGATGCGCCAGTTGAGGTAGCGCGCGGCGCGCATCTCGCGCCGTCCGTCCGGGACCCCGTAGTTGATGTATCGGAGCTGCGTCTCGGTCGGCGAGACCGGCACGAACTGCATGAAGTCAATCTGGTCCGGGTACAGCTCGATCGCCGCGTTCGGCCAGAGCTTGTAGTACGCCCAGGACGCGTTCTCGGCGAGCCCCATGTCGTGGATCAGCTTCTGGTACATGCGCTCGGACGCGTACGGCGACGGCTGCTCCACGAGCTGGCCGGACATCTTGTCCACCCAGTCGCGCGCCTCGATGGCGTAGCTCTTGCCGAAGATGCGCATGAGTCCCGGGTGCGCCACGGGGATGTGCAGCCCGTCGGAGTAATTGTCCGCGACGTTCTTCCAGTTGACTTGGCGGGTCTGCACGCGCGGCGGGCCGAGCGGCTTCAGGTCTTCGAGCGGCGCGCCCGCAAGCTCCGCGGCGTAAGGCGCCATCTGGTCCGCGACCGACGGCAGGCCCGGCGCGAAGCGCACGAAGACGAAACCGCGCCAGATTTCCTGCTCGACCTCGGCGAGGCCGTAGTGGTCCGGGTTGAGGCCGGGGTAATTCGCGCGCAGCGGCACGCCCACGAGGCGCCCGTCGGTCGCGTACGTCCAGGCGTGGTACGGGCAGGTGATGCGCTTGCCGCAGTTGCCCTGCTCGCCGCCCACCAGGCGTGCCGCGCGGTGGCGGCAGACGTTGTGGAAGCTGCGAACGCGGCCGTCGGAGCCGCGCACGGTGAGGATCGACTCGTTCAGGAACTTGAACGTCAGGTAGTCGCCGGACACCGGCACGTCGTTGACGTGGCCTACGAGGTGCCAGCTCTTCCTGAAAACGATCTGTTTCTCGAGCTCGAAGAACTCCGGATCCCAGTAGATCCAGCCTGGCAGGCTGAAGTGGTCCTCGGTGCGCAAATCGCGCGCGGCGGTGCCCTCAGATTGGATGCGTGCGCTCATAGTTGAACGATCGTACAATAAGACTCGGTGACGGGTCAATGCCATACTGATCGCTTACTTATGAACGCCCAGCGAGAGGACAGTCCGGTCCGCGAGGTGTCGATCGACGCGATGCGCGACGCCCGCCTGACCCCGCGCCAGGACGTGGTCGTCGTCGAGGAACCGCTCGAGATCCGCATCGCCCAGGCCGGCGAAACGGGGCCCGGGACCTCGATGTCGATCACGATGCGCACGCCCGGCCAGGACATCGAGCTTGCGGTCGGATTCCTGCACGGCGAGGGCATCATCCGCTCGCAGGACGACGTCGCCGATGCCCGCATCTGCGGCCCGGTCGGCAACGTCGTGCGGATCCAGCTCGCCGAAGGCGCTGCGCACGAGCCCGACCGGCTGCAGCGCAACTTCTATACGACCTCGAGCTGCGGCGTCTGCGGCAACGCGTCGCTCGCCGCGGTCGAGCGCATGCTGCGCTCGCCGAGCGTGGATGCCTCGCTCACGGTGCCGGCTGCGCTGATCGAGTCGCTGTCCGAGCGGGCGCGCGCCGGCCAGGACGTCTTCCGCGAGACCGGCGGCCTGCACGCTTCCTGCCTGTTCGACGCGAATGGCAAGCTCCTCGACGTGCGCGAAGACGTCGGCCGTCACAACGCGCTCGACAAGCTGGTCGGCGCGCGCCTCCTCGCGGGTGAGTTGCCCCTGTCGAACTGCGTGTTGTTCCTTTCCGGGCGCGCAAGTTTCGAGCTGCTGCAAAAGGCGGCCGCCGCGGGGATTCCCGTGGTCGCGGCGGTGGGCGCGCCCTCCTCGCTCGCCATCGACCTCGCGCAGCGCACGGGTATCCTGCTCGTCGGCTTCCTGCGCGGCCACAGCTTCAACGTGTACGCGCACCGGGAGCGGCTGCAGTGAACGCCGTCGCGTCGTCGGCAGCCTTGAACGAAGCGCGCATCGTCGCGATCGTCGAGCGCCACCGCCACCGGGACGGCCCGCTGATCGAGGTGCTGCACGAAGTGCAGGCCGACTTCGGCTGCATACCCTCGGGTGCCGTGCCCGTGATCGCGCGCGCGCTTAACTTGTCGCGGGCGGAGGTCCACGGCGTCGTTTCCTTCTACCACCATTTCCGCACCCGGGCGCCGGGCCGTCACGTGCTGCAGATCTGCCGCGCCGAATCCTGCCAGGCGGCCGGCGGCCGCGCGATCGAGGCCCACGCACAGAAGCGGCTCGGCGTCGGCTTCGGCGAGACGACGCCGGACGGACAGGTGACGCTCGACGCGGTGTTCTGCCTCGGCCTCTGCGCCTGCTCTCCTGCGGCGATGTTCGACGGTGAAGTCCTGGGGCGCGTGACGCCGGAAAGCCTCGATGCGCTCATCGACGCGGGTATCCGGGTGAAGCCGTGAGCGTCACGGCCTGGATTCCGCGCGACGCCGGCGCGCTCGCCCTCGGCGCGGAAGCGACCGTGCGCAAGCTGCAGTCGGAAGCGAAGGCCGCGGGCGTCGACGTCACGATCCGCCGCAACGGATCGCGAGGGCTGTACTGGCTCGAACCGCTCGTCGAAGTCGAGTGCGCCGAAGGGCGTATCGCCTACGGCCCCGTGACCGAGCGCGACGTGCCGGACCTCGTGGCGAAGGGGCTCCTGCAGGGCGCGGCGCACGCGCTTCGCATCGGACCGGTCGAGGAACATCCCTGGCTCGCGACCCAGCAGCGCCTGACCTTCGCGCGCGTCGGCCGAATCGACCCGCTGGACCTGGCGGCGTACCGCGCCTCGGGCGGCTACAAGGGGCTCGCGCGCGCGCTCGACCTCGGGCCGGAAGCGACGGTCAACGAGATATTGGAGTCGGGCCTGCGCGGTCGCGGCGGCGCGGCTTTCCCGACCGGCATCAAGTGGCAGACGGTGCTTCGCCAGCCGGCCGGGCAGAAGTACGTCACCTGCAACGCCGACGAGGGCGACTCGGGCACGTTCTCCGACCGGATGCTGTTGGAAGGCGACCCGTACGCGCTGATCGAGGGCATGACGATTGCTGGATTCGCGGTCGGCGCGACGCGCGGGTACATTTACCTGCGGATCGAGTATCCGCACGCCTTCAAGGTGCTGGTCTCGGCCATCTCGACCGCGCGCGAGGCGGGCCTTCTCGGCGACGACGTGCTGGGAAGCGGAAACAGCTTCGACATCGAGGTTCGGCTCGGCGCCGGCGCCTACATCTGCGGCGAGGAAACCTCGATGCTCGAGAGCCTCGAGGGCCGTCGCGGCGAAGTCCGCGTGCGCCCGCCGCTGCCGGCCGAGAAGGGCCTGTTCGGCGCACCTACCGTCGTCAACAACGTGATCACGCTCGCGACCGTACCGACGATCCTCGCGGGCGGGGCTGCGGCCTACCGCGACTTCGGCCAGGCGAAGTCGCGCGGCACGCTGCCGCTGCAGCTTGCAGGCAACATCCGCCGCGGCGGCCTCGTCGAGCGAGCCTTCGGCCTCACGGTGCGAGAGCTCCTCGAGGACTACGGCGGCGGCTCACAGAGCGGGCGCCCCATCCGCGCGGTACAGATCGGCGGGCCGCTCGGCGCCTACCTGCCCGCCTCGCAGTTCGACACGCCGCTCGAGTACGAGGCCCTCTCTGCGATCGGCGCCCTGCTTGGGCACGGCGGCGTCGTCGCGTTCGACGACACCGTGGACATGCTGGAGATGGCGCGTTACGCGATGGAATTCTGCGCGATCGAATCCTGCGGCAAGTGCACGCCCTGCCGGATCGGCTCCGTCCGCGGGGCCGAGGCCCTGGCGGCCATCGGCCGCGGTGAGGACCGTGAACGCCAGCTCGTGCTGGTCGAGGAACTCTGCGATACGATGTTGAATGCGTCCCTGTGCGGCCTCGGGGGCATGACCCCCTTTCCCGTGCAGAGCGCCATGAAGCACTTCCCGGAGGACTTCAGGCCGCGGACGCGAGGAGGCTAGGTGTACTCGATCGACCATCGCGACCTCGGCACCCCGCCGGCGAAGTCGGCCGACTCCGTCACGCTCGAGATCGACGGCGCAAGCGTCACCGTGCCCGCGGGCACTTCGATCATGCGGGCGGCGGCGCTCGCGGACGCCCACATCCCGAAACTCTGCGCCACCGACTCGCTGAAGGCTTTCGGATCCTGCCGCCTGTGCCTCGTCGAGGTCGAAGGCCGCAAGGGCTACCCCGCGTCCTGCACGACGCTCGTCGCGCCGGACATGAAGGTCCGCACGCAGTCGCCCAAGCTGCAACAGCTGCGGCGCGGCGTCGTCGAGCTGTACGTCTCCGATCACCCGCTCGATTGCGACGACTGCCCGGCGAACGGACACTGCGAGCTGCAGGACGCGGCCGAGGTCACGGGAGTCACGCACTCCCGCTGGGCAGCAGGCAGGACCCAGCGCGGCCTCGCGCCGGACGTCAGCAATCCGTACTTCGACTTCAACCCGGACCTGTGCATCGTCTGCTCGCGCTGCGTGCGCGCCTGCGACGAGACGCAGAGCACGCTCGCCCTCACGATCGAGGGCCGCGGCTTCGGCTCGCGCGTGTCGGCCAGCGAGCACCAGCCCTTCCTCGCCTCGGAGTGCGTGTCCTGCGGCGCCTGCGTCGAGGCTTGCCCGACTGCGGCGCTCACCGAGAAGTCCCTCGTCTCACTTGGCGCACCCGAAAAAGCGGTCGCGACGACCTGCGGCTACTGCGGCGTCGGCTGCTCGCTGAAGGCCGAGGTCAAGCAGGAAACCGTCGTGCGGATGGTCCCCAACCGCGCCGGAGCCGCCAACCAGGGCCATGCCTGCGTCAAGGGCCGCTTCGCCTACGGTTACGCCACGCACCAGGATCGCGTGACCAAGCCCATGATCCGCGAGCGCATCACCGATCCGTGGCGCGAGGTGAGCTGGGAAGAGGCCTTCGAGTACACCGCGCGAGAGTTCCGCCGCATCCAGCTGAAGTACGGGCGGAACTCGGTCGGCGGCATCACGTCCTCGCGCTGCACCAACGAGGAGACCTACCTCGTCCAGAAGCTGGTGCGCGCCGCGCTCCTGACCAACAACGTCGACACCTGTGCGCGCGTCTGCCACTCGCCGACCGGCTACGGCCTCAAGCACACCCTCGGCGAGTCCGCCGGCACGCAGGCCTTCACGTCCGTGCAGAAGGCGGACGTCGTCATCGTGGTCGGCGCGAACCCGACCGACGGCCACCCGGTGTTCGGCTCGCAGCTCAAACGGCGGCTGCGACAGGGCGCGAAGCTCATCGTCATCGACCCGCGCGCGATCGACCTCGTGAAGACCCCGCACATCGAGGCTGCACAGCACCTGCAGCTGCGGCCCGGCACGAACGTCGCCATCATCAATGCGCTGGCGCACGTCATCGTCACGGAAGGACTCACCAAGGACGACTACGCCCTGGAGCGTTGCGAGACGAAGTCCTACCAGGAGTGGAAGGACTTCATCGCTGACCCGCGGCACTCGCCGGAGGCCACCGAGGCGGTCAGCGGCGTGCCCGCGGCGAAGGTGCGCGAGGCAGCGCGCCTGTATGCCGCCGGCCCCAACAGCGCGATTTACTACGGCCTCGGCGTGACCGAGCACAGCCAGGGCACGACCATGGTCATGGGCATCGCGAACCTCGCGATGGCGACCGGCAACCTCGGCCGCGAAGGCGTGGGCGTCAATCCGCTGCGCGGACAGAACAACGTGCAGGGCTCCTGCGACATGGGCTCGTTCCCGCACGAGCTGCCCGGCTACCGGCACGTGTCGGACGCCGTCACGCGCGGCCAGTTCGAGTCTGCCTGGCAGGTTTCGATCGCCGACGAGCCTGGACTTCGCATCCCGAACATGTTCGAGGCGGCCCTCGACGGAAGCTTCCGCGCGCTCTACATCCAGGGCGAGGACTTCGCCCAGTCGGACCCCAATACAAGCCACGTGGCTGCGGCGCTTTCCGCGATGGAATGCGTCGTCGTGCAGGACCTGTTCCTGGTCGAGACCGCGCGCTACGCACACGTTTTCCTGCCGGGCGCCTCCTTCCTCGAGAAGGACGGCACGTTCACCAACGCGGAACGGCGCATCTCGCGCGTGCGCAAGGTCATGGAGCCGCTCGCCGGGCTCGCGGACTGGGAAGTCACGATGCGCCTCGCCCAGGCGCTCGGCTATCCGATGCACTACGCACACCCCTCCGAGATCATGGACGAGATCGCGCGCCTGACCCCGACGTTCACCGGCGTCAGCTACGAAAAGCTCGACCGTCTTGGAAGCATTCAGTGGCCCTGCAACGAGAAGGCGCCCGAGGGCACGCCGACCATGCACGTCGGCAGCTTCGTGCGCGGCAAGGGCAAGTTTTACCGCACCGAGTACGTCGCGACCGCGGAGCGCTCAACGAGCCGCTACCCGCTGTTGCTGACGACCGGCCGGGTGCTGTACCAGTACAACGTCGGCACGCAGACACGCCGAACCAAGAACCTCGTCTTCAACAAGGAAGACGTCCTCGAGATGCACCCCGACGACGCGGAGGCGCGCGGCATCAAGCACGGCGACCTCGTGGGCGTCGCGAGCCGCGCCGGAGAGATCGTCGTGCACGCGGCGCTCACGGGCCGCATCGCGCGCGGCGTCGTCTATACCACGTTCCACTTCCCGGAGTCCGGGGTCAACCTCGTGACGACGGAAAATTCCGACTGGGCGACCAACTGCCCCGAGTACAAGGTGACCGCCGTCGAGGTCGCGAAGGTCACCCAGCCGGACGCCTGGCGCGAGCGCGCCCGCGCGACGCGCACGACGCGCAAGGGTGCGTCGGCGTCCGTCGGTTGAAGGCGCCAGCGCGATGAACGTCCAGCGCCTGGTCGCGATGGCCAACGACATCGCGAACTTCTTCGGCTCGGACCCGGACCCGGCTGCCGCGGCGGAGCAGGTCGCCGGGCACATGAAGAAGTTCTGGGAGCCCCGGATGCGCGAGGAAATCCGCCGCTACGTGACTGCGGGCGGCGAAGGCATGTCCTCGATCGCGATCCAGGCGGTCAAGAAGCTCGCGTAGCCTTCCGCGCTTCCACTCTCACCAGATCACACTGACGCGCGCACGACGCCGACGGGACCCCGTCGCTCGCGCCGCCGGAACTTACGCGCTCGCTCCGGGGTCCCGACGGCTTGCGCGCGCGCCCATGGGCTTTGGCGCGAGTGCGCGTGGCGGGCCGGGCCGCTCATGGCTTGCGCCGGATCTCGAAGCAGGCGTGCACCTTCGGGTCGCGCGCGAAATCGAAGGGGATGGTCCCCTTCGTGATGTCGTGGACCTGTAGGTCCTTCAGCGCCTCGGCATCCAGCTTGAACTTGCGGAAATTCGTCGAGAACAGGAGCAGTCCGCCGGGCGCCAGTCGCTTCAATGTCGCGCGGACGAGATCCACGTGGTCGCGTTGCACGTCGAACTCACGTTGCATGCGCTTCGAGTTCGAGAAGGTCGGCGGGTCGAGGAAGATGAGGTCCCAGGGCCCGCCACTCCCCTCCGCGAGCCATGCGAGGCAGTCCTCCTGGATGAACGCGTGCGAACCGGAGAGGCCGTTGATCGCGAGGTTCCGCTTCGCCCATTCGACATAGGTGCGCGACATGTCGACGCTCGTCGTGGACGCCGCGCCGCCCGCGGCCGCATGCACCGTTGCCGCTCCCGTGTAGCAGAAGAGATTGAGGAATCGCTTGCCGTGCGCAAGTTTGCGGATGCGCGCGCGCGTCTTGCGGTGATCGAGGAAGAGGCCCGTGTCGAGGTAGTCGGTGAAGTTGACCAGGAACTTGAGCCCGCCCTCCTCCACGACGACGCGCTCGTCGACCTCGGCGATCGCCTCATACTGCGACTTGCCCTTCTGCGGGCGGCGCGTGCGCCAGTAGATCGCGCCGGTTTCGAGGCCCGTGACTTCGCCAAGGACCGAGATCGCTTCCTCGCGCCGCGCCCGTGCCCTGTCCTTGTCGACCGTCGCGGGCGGCGCGTACTCCTGCACGTAGAGCCAGCGTCCGGCGCTGCCGGCGGGATCCGACTGGTACAGGTCGATCGCGAAGGCATACTCGGGCATGTCGGCATCGTACGCGCGAAAGCACGAGACCCCTTCGCGTTTCGCCCAGGCGGATACCCTGTCGAGGTTCTTCGCGAGCCGGTTGGCGAACATCTGCGCGCCCGGCCGCGCGCGCGCCGCGTCCGCGTCGATCACCGGCGGCCGCCCCGGCTCGCGCACCTGCACGAATCCGGCTGGCTCGATCGCGAGCCTGAGCAGCCGGCACTCGATCGGCCCGTTCATCATCCGGTGCGTGCGCCGGGCGTTGATGGCAAGCTCGCGGCCGAGCGCGGGATTGCCGGTGAAGACGGCGGCTTCCCAACCGCGGTAGCCCGCGCGCATCCTCTCGCCCAGCAGCGAATACAGCGCGTGCAGCTCGTCGGCCTCGCCGATGCGCTCGCCGTAGGGCGGGTTCACGGCGACGAGGCCCGTCGGCGCCGGCGCCGCCGGGAGCTTCTCGAGCTCGCAGCGCTGGAAGAAAAGCCGCTTCTCGAGTCCCGCGCGCGCCGCGTTGGCCTCGGCATCACGGATCGCGACCGGGTCGCGGTCGAAGCCGCGGATGCGTCCCGGCGTCAGCTGCGCAACCTGCCGCTTTTCCTCGGCGGCGGCGCGCACCGCCGCCCAGGCATTGGCGTCGTGCTGTTTCCAGCGCTCGAACCCGAACGCGTCGCGCAGGAGCCCCGGCGCGATGTCGGCTGCGATCAGCGCCGCCTCGATCGGCAGCGTGCCCGAGCCGCACATCGGGTCGACGAACGATCCGCCGGCCGCCGCGATGGCAGGCCAGCCGCCACGGACCAGGATCGCAGCCGCAAGGTTCTCCTTGAGCGGCGCCGCGCCCTGCCCGCCGCGGTACCCGCGCCGATGCAGGCTCTCGCCCGACAGGTCGATCGCGATCGTGACGGCGCCGCGCGCGGCGTGGGCATTGATGCGCAGCGTTGGCGACTCGCGATCGACCGAGGGACGCTCGCCGCTCCGGTCGCGGAACTGGTCGACCACCGCGTCCTTCACGCGTTGCGCGCCGAATTGCGTGTGTGTCACGCCGGGCACGGCACCCGAGAAGTCGACGACCAGCGTTCCCGTGGCATCCATGTGCAGTGCCCAGTCGATCCCGCGCACGCCCGAGTAAAGGGCCTGGGCGTCGGCAACCGGGAAGCGCGCGAGCTGCCACAGCACCCGCAGTCCGATGCGCGAACCAACGCAAGCGCGGTAGGCGCCCGCGAGGTCGCCCTCGCAGGCGACGCCGCCCTGCACCTCGCGCGCGCCCTCGATGCCGAGCGCGGCGAGTTCTGCGGCGAGCAGGTCCGCGGTCGCCGTGGCCGCCGTGACGAAGAAAGGCGCGCGGATCACCATTCGCCCGGCTTCAGCAGCCTCGCCCCGCGCAAGGGCCGGTCGAGGAAGCCGGTGACGATGCGGTAGATGTCGAGGTCGAAGGGCTCGTCCGCGTAGCACCAGCGATCGAAGCTGTGCGTCTCTTCGACGCCGCGCCAGTCGCGCTCGCGGATGCCGATGGGGCCGGCGAACGGCCACTCGCGCCGCTTGAGGCCGGCGAGCGCAAGCCGTGCGCGCACGGCGTGCAACGCGGGCGGCTCCCGCCCCACGCAGACGCCGCGGCAACGGCCGAGCTGGAAGCCAATGCAGGAACCCTCGCCGTTCTCGATCCCGAGCCACCGCGCGCAGAGCTCGTGCTCGCGCAGCAACCCGTCGAGCGCGCGCGCGGCATCCACGCGGCGGCGGAACATGCCGTAGCTCGCGCCCGGATCGTCGATCGCATCGAGCATCTCGATGGACGCGAGCGGCATGGCGCCGTCCTCCCGAAGCACGATCGCCCACAGTTCGCCGGAATCGCGCATCCTCCGGTTGAGGAGCGGCCTCCTCGCCTTCACGAGGCGCGCCTCGGTCACGAGCGCGCCGAACAGGCCCGCAGTCTCGATCCACTCGATGCGCCGCACGCGGCGAGCCAGTTCCTGGTCGAGCCCGGCCTTCGGCTGCACAAAGTGCCGAGGCACCCGGCTCGCCAGGTTCGCCGCCTTGCCGACGTACAGGAGCACGCCGTCCTCGCCGAAGAAAAGGTAGACGCCGGGCCCTTCGGGCAGCTCGTCAGCGACCGTCGGGTCGATCTGCGGCGGCAGGCGCGGCGTGCCGGTCAGTCGCTCCACGATCGCCGCGAGTTCCTGTGCCGGCCACTTCGCCTTCGCGATGCCGAGGAACTCGGCGAGGACCCGCGCGTCCCCGAGCGCGCGGTGACGCGCCGCGCAGGCGATGCCGTGCCGGTCCATCACGGCATCCAGGCTGTGGCCGCGTTCCGCCGGCGTGAGCGCGCGCGAGAGCCGCACCGTGCAGAGCACGGGCGCGCGAAAGCGCCGTTCCAGGCGCCGGAACTCGCTGCGCAGGAAGCCGTAGTCGAAGCGCGCGTTGTGCGCGACGAACAGCCGGCCCTCGACCCGGGCCGCGATGTCGTCGGCGATGGCCTCGAACGGCGGCGCGTCCGCGACCATGTCCTCGGTGATGCCGGTGAACTGCTGGATGGCGTACGGGATGCGGGCGCCGGGATTGACCAGCGTCGAGTACTCCTCGACGACCTCGCCGTCCTCGAGCAGCACGATGCCGGCTTCGATCACCCGGTCGCGCGCCGCGTGCCCGCCCGTGGTCTCGAGATCCACGCAGGCGATCCGGCCTGCGAGCGCGTCTTCAGCCCCGCCCACCGTCCAGCTTCATGAGCGGCGTGTACAGGTCGGGCCGGCGGTCGCGGAAGACGCCCCAGGAATGCCGGTACTGCCGGATCTCTTCGAGGTTGAAGGTCGCCGTGATGACCTGCTCGCTGTGGTCGTCGGCCTGGGCGACGATCGCGCCGGTGTGGTCGGCGATGAAGGAATGCCCGTAGAAGGTGATCTCGAGCTTCTCGCCCTTCTCCGTGCCGATGCGGTTCGAGGCGACGAGCGGCATGACATTCGCCGCGGCGTGGCCCTGCATCGTGCGCTGCCAGTGGTAGCGCGAATCCAGCGACGGGTCCTGCGGCTCGGACCCGATCGCGGTCGGGAAGAAGAGGATCTCCGCGCCCTGCAGGGCCATCGCGCGCGCGGTCTCCGGGAACCACTGGTCCCAGCACACCGCGACGCCGGGCGTGCCGAACCGAGTCGGCCACACCTTGAACCCCGTGTCGCCGGGGGAGAAATAGAACTTCTCGTGGTAACCCGGGCTCTCGGGGATGTGGGACTTGCGGTAGATGCCCATGATCGAACCGTCGGCGTCCACCATCACCAGCGTGTTGAAGTAGGCATTCTGCGCGCGCTCGAACACCGACAGCGGCAGGACGACTTTCAGCTCCTTCGCGACCTTCGAGAGCCGCTTGACCGCGGTGTTCTCCGCGACCGGCACCGCGAGCTCGAAGTGCTTCGCGAGGTGGTCCTTGCAGAAGTACGGCGCCTCGAACAGCTCCTGGATCAGCACGATGTTGGCGCCCTGCTTCGCAGCCTCGCGGACCAGCTTTTCGGCATTGGCGATGTTGGCCTCGCGGTCCCAGCTGCAGGCCATCTGCGTCGCGGCGACGGTCACTTTCATGAGAGGTCGATCCAGGTCGTCTTGAGCTCGGTGTACTTGTCCATCGCGTGCAGCGACTTGTCGCGGCCATTGCCGGACTGCTTGAAGCCGCCGAACGGCACGGTGATGTCGTCGGCGTCGTAGCAGTTCACGTAGACCGTCCCGGCGCGCAATCGTTTCGCGATGCGGTGCGCGGTCGAAATGTCGCGGCTCCAGACCGCGGCCGTGAGCCCGTAGCTGACGTCGTTCGCGATCTTTACCGCCTCCTCGACGTCGCTGAAGGTGATCGTCGACAGCACCGGCCCGAAGATCTCCTCGCGGGCGATCTTCATGCCCGGCTTGACGCCGGCGAACACCGTCGGCTCGACGAAGTAGCCGCCGCTGTCTCTGAGTGCCCGTTGGCCCCCGAGCTGCAGGTCGGCACCTTCCTCCTTGCCCGAGTCGATGTAGCCCATCACGGCGTTGAGCTGCACCTGGTCGACGATCGCGCCGAGCCGCGTCCTGGGGTCGAGCGGGTCGCCGGGCGCCATCGACTTGCCGATCTCGACGATCTTCTCGAGCATCGCGTCCTTCACGGACTCGTGCACGACGAGGCGCGAGGCGGCCGAGCACATTTCGCCCTGGTTGAAGAAGATTCCGTAGGCGGCGGCGGTCGCCGCGCGCTCGACGTCCGCGACGTCGCCGAGCACGACGTTCGGCGCCTTGCCGCCGCACTCGAGCCAGACTCGCTTCATGTTGGACTTGCCGGAGTATTCCAGCATGCGCTTGCCGGTGCGCGTCGAGCCCGTGAAGGCGACGCAGTCGACGTCCATGTGCAGGGCGAGTGATTCGCCGGCGGTCGCGCCGAAGCCCGGCACGACGTTCAGCACGCCCTCGGGCAGCCCCGCCTCCATCGCGAGCTCCGCGACGCGCAGCGCCGTCAACGGCGACTTCTCGGAGGGCTTCAGCACGATCGAGTTGCCCGTCGCCAGCGCAGGCCCGAGCTTCCACGACGCCATCAGAAGCGGGAAGTTCCACGGCACGATGGCCGCCACCACCCCAATTGACTCGCGCGTGATGAGCGCGAGCGCCTCGTGCGAGGTGGGTGCGACCTCGTCGTACACCTTGTCGGTCGCCTCGGCGTACCAGGCGATGCAATTGGCCGCCGCGGGGATGTCGACTTTCATCGAGTCCGAAATCGGCTTGCCCATGTCCAGCGTTTCGGTGAGCGCGAGCTCCTCCCGGTGCTTGCGGATGAGCTCGGCGAAACGCAGCAGTACCTTCTTGCGCGCGGCCGGCGCGCGTCTCGACCAGGCGCCTCCGTCGAAGGCCTTGCGCGCGCTGGCGACCGCGAGGTTGACGTCCGGCGCGTCGCAGGACGCGACTTTCGCGATGACTTGGCCGTTCGCCGGGTTGACGCAGTCGAAGGTCGCGCCGGAGACGGCGGGCCGGTACGCGCCGTCGATGAAGGCCTGCGTGCGTGGCGTGAGGGCCTTGGCGAGCGCACGCCAGTCCACGGCTTTCTGTTCGCGGGTCACGGTCCTGTCCTCACAGCGTCGGTGGGCTCGAGGCGCTGATGATCTCACAGCGCTCGCGCCCGCGATTGCGGAAGCGGTGCGGCACCGCACTCGCGAAATAATAGGCGTCGCCGGGCCCGAGGACGCGGGTCTGGCCGCCGATCGTGACCTCGACTTTGCCCGAGACGACGACGCCCCCTTCCTCGCCCACGTGCCGCAGCATGTCGGAGCCCGTGTCGGCGCCCGGTTCGTAGGTTTCGCGCAGGATCGCGAGCCGCCGGCTGGGCCGGTGGGCGGCGACCAGGCGCAACGACACGTCGCCCTCGCCCAACTCGACGAGCTCGTCGTTGCCGTAAAACACCTGGGAAGTGCCCGCAGTGTCCATCGTGAAGAATTCGGCGAGCCCCATGGGCAGGCCGTCCAGCACCTTCTTGAGCGAGGCGACCGACGGGCTGACGCGGCCCTGTTCGATCAGCGAAATCATCCCGTTCGTCACGCCGGCGCGCTTGGCGAGCTCGCGCTGGGAGAGGCCGTGCATCTGCCGCACTGCCTTGAGCCGCGCCGCCACGTCATTCGCCATGGGGAACCCCGGTTGTCTATGATTTTAAACACCTGCTGGCGTAATATCGCGGTTCCACGGTTGGAGTGTCAATTATCATGAGCGCCGCCCGCCCTCTCGACCTCGATGCGTTCTGGATGCCGTTCACCGCGAACCGGCAGTTCAAGGCAAACCCGCGCCTGCTTTCGCGCGCCGAGGGCATCTACTACTGGACCCCGGAAGGCCGCCAGGTGATCGATGCGGCGTCGGGGCTGTGGTGCGTCAACGCCGGACACGGGCGCAAGGAGATCACGGAGGCGGTCGCGAAGCAGATCGCGGAGATGGACTACGCCCCGCCCTTCCAGATGGGGCACCCGATCGCCTTCGAGCTTGCGAATTCTCTCGTCGAGATCTCGCCCAAGGGGCTCGACCGCGTGTTCTTCACCAATTCCGGGTCGGAATCCGTGGACACGGCGCTCAAGATCGCGATCGCGTACCACCGCGTGCGCGGCGAGGGTGCGCGCAGCCGGTTGATCGGACGTGAGCGCGGCTACCACGGCGTCGGGTTCGGCGGCATCTCCGTCGGCGGCATGGTCAACAACCGCAAGTTCTTCGGCGCCATGCTGCCGGGCGTGGATCACCTGCGGCATACCCACGATCCCTCGCGGAACCTCTTCTCGCGCGGCCTCCCGGAGCACGGCGCCGAGTTCGCCGACGACCTTGAGCGGCTCGTCGCGCTGCACGACGCCTCGACCATCGCGGCGGTCATCGTCGAGCCGATCGCGGGCTCGACCGGCGTGCTGTTGCCGCCGAAGGGCTACCTCGAGCGCTTGCGCGAGATCTGCACGAAAAACGGCATCCTCCTCATCTTTGATGAGGTCATCACCGGCTTCGGCCGCACGGGCTCGGCTTTTGCGGCGCAGGAATTCAGTGTGGTACCGGACCTGATGACCTGCGCCAAGGGGCTCACGAACGGCGCGGTGCCGATGGGCGCGGTGTTCGCGACGCGGGAGATCTACGACACCTTCATGAAGGGGCCGCCCGACGCGATCGAGCTCTTTCACGGCTACACCTATTCGGCACACCCGATCGCCTGCGCCGCAGGCCTCGCGGCGCAGAGGATCTACCGCGGCGAAGTCCTTTTCGAGCGTGCCAAGGCGCTTGCCCCCTATTGGTCGGACGCCGTGCACGCGCTGAAGGGCCGCAGGAACGTCGTGGACCTGCGGGCCTACGGCCTCGTCGCCGGCATCGAGCTTTCCCCGCGCGAAGGGTCGCCTGGCACACGCGGCTACGACGCGCTCGTCGCGGCGTTCAATTCCGGGCTCCTGGTGCGCACTACCGGCGACACGCTTGCGTTGTCGCCGCCGCTCGTCATCGAGCGCAAGGACGTGGACCGGATCTTCGAGACGCTGGCGGGCATCATCGACCGCTTGGACTGAACCCGCGCCGCGGCGTATCCTCGGGATGCTTGAATACGCTCCGGCCTCGTGCCATCTGGGGGGAAAGATGAACAGCCCGATCCGGGCGGCGGTCCATTGGGCCGTCGTCAGCGCCTTGTCGTGCCCATTTGCCGCGCTCGCCCAGGAACGACCGGCTCCGGCGCCGCAGGCCGCGGCCGAGGCGCAGGAAACGGTCGTCGGCCTCGAGGAAGTCGTGATCACGGCGCAGAAGCGCCAGCAGTCGCTGCAGGACGTGCCGCTCTCCGTGTCCGCCTTCACCGGCGACATGCTGAAGGAAGGCCGCATGGCCGACATCCGCGGCATCGTGGACTTCACGCCCGGCTTCAGTGGCAAGACCGAGGACGGATTCACCGACGCGCTCGCGATGCGCGGCATCGCGACCAACGACTTCGGCATCGGCGGCGACCCCTCGGTCTCGATGTTCGTGGACGGCATCTGGTCCGGCCGGACCGGCGGCGTCATGACCGCCATGTACGACGTCGAGCGTGCCGAGGTCGTCAAGGGGCCGCAGGGCACGCTGTTCGGCCGCAATTCGATTGCGGGCGCGGTCAGCGTCATCACCAACAAGCCCGACAGCGTCTTCGCCGCGAACGCGGAGCTGACGCTCGCCGACTACGACCACGTCGAGGCCGAGGCGATGGTCAACATCCCGCTGAACGACCAGTGGGCGCTCCGCGCGGCAGGCTACGTGCTGGACAACAAGGGATTCCTCGAGAACCTCGCGGGCGGCGACGACCTCGGCTTCCACCAGGTGAGCGCGGGCCGCGTGGCACTGCGCCGGACCGGCGACTCGTTCGATGCGACCTTCATCGCGGCCTACGAGGACCGCGAGCAGGACCCGTCCGTCTACTGGGTGCCGGCCGACGGCCTCGACGAGGAAGTAGTGAACATCGACCTCGGCGAGGACGGCATCGACGAGTCGGAGGTTTTCGAGGGTCGCGCCATCCTGGAGTGGACGCTGGCAGGCGACTACACGCTCACCTCGCTGACCGGCTACAAGCAGTTCAACTTTCACTACCTCGAGGACTACGACGGCGGCCCGGAGCGGGTCAACGACTACCGGCAGGTCAACGACGTCGAGTACTGGAGCCAGGAGCTCCGGCTCAACTCGCCGGACGAAGGCAACGTCACCTGGTTCGCGGGCGCCAGCGTCTACGAGGAGAAGATCGACGGCTACTTCGAGTACATCTACGACGAGGACGCGCTTTGCCGCGCCGTTAGCATCACCGAGGCGCCGGACTTCGGCGATGACTTCGTCGGGCCGGTGACGGGCTGCAACGATCCGGACTTCGAGAACTTGTACTGGGGGGAGGACAGCATCGACCCGGCCGACATCCTCGAGGACAAGGTCGAGGCCAGCAACGTGAACGTGAAGAGCCAGGGCTGGGCGGTCTACGGCGACCTGACCTGGGCGCTCAGCGAGCGCCTGGAATTGACGGCCGGAGCGCGATACACCTACGACAAGAAAGAGATGGAGAGCGAGGTCCTCGATTCGGGCGGCGCGCTCGGCAACAACTTCAACTACGAGTTCTTCACCAACGGCTTCGTGAGCGATTCGGCCGACTGGGACGAGTTCACGCCGCGCCTCGCGCTTGCCTTCGACGTGAACGACGACGTCACCCTCTACGGCACGGCCTCGCGCGGCTACAAGTCGGGCGGGTTTGCGACGTTTGGCTTCGACGTGCACGACCAGGACTTCATTGCCGGGGGCCCGGCGCCCCCGGGCACCACGCCGCTCGAGTTCGATCCCGAGCAGGTCGACAGCTACGAGATCGGGGCCAAGACGCGTCTCCTCGGCAACACGCTGCAGGCCAACGTCTCGCTGTTTCGCTACGACTACACCGACCTGCAGCTCGTGTATTTCGACCAGGGCTCGTCGCAGGTCGCGAACGTCGGCGAGGCGCGCGGACAGGGGCTCGAGCTCGACCTGCGCTGGGTGCCAAACGAGCATTGGGACGCCACGGTCGGCCTTTCGCTCCTCGACACCGAGATTACCGACGCCACCGACATCATCGAGGTCGGCGCCTGCGGCGACTGCGACGGCAACAGCCTGCCGTTCGCCCCGGAGGTTAGCGCCTCGACGATCCTCACCTACCGGACGCCGATCGCATCCGGCGAGGGCTTCTTCACGACCGAGTACGTCTACCGCTCGAAGATGTACGGCGGTCCCGACAATATCCCGGACGCCACGGTTGACGCCTGGGACGAGTTCAACTTCCGGCTGGGCTACCGGAGCGCCTCGACCTGGTACGTGACCCTCTGGGTAGAGAACGCCTTCGACGAGGTCTACTTCGAGCGCGGCTGGGAGAACGCGGATGCCGACAACCTGTTCGGCTACGGCCTCTTCAACGAGCTGGTGTGGCCCTCGCGCCCGCGCACCGTGGGCGTCACCTTCGGGATGGAGTGGGAATAGGGGTCAGGACGCCGGCTTGGAGGCCTCGAAGATCGCATAGCGCTTGCGCGCCGGCTCAATCGATTCCCAGGTGCCCTTGAAGCCCGCGGGGATGACCCACGCATCGCCGGCGTTGAATTGCCAGCGCTTGCCCTCCTCCGAGGTGAGCGTCACGCGGCCTTCGAGCAGGTGGCAGAACTCGTTCTCGGTGTACTCGACCTTCCACTTGCCGACGCTGCTCGACCAGGTGCCCGCGAAGAACTGGCCCGTGGGGTCGCTGAAATAGTTCTTCACCAGCGTCCTGGGCTCGCCCTTCACGATTTTCTCCGCCGCAACCTGCGATTCCTCGCCTTTCATGCTGCGCCGGAAGTCCACGATCGCTGGGGTCGGCATGGCACCTGCTCCAAACTCGTATTTTCCGTGATTGTAGTCTCTGGAATGAACCGGCGTTCGGGCGTAGGATGCAGTCATGGGCAACCGACTCCCTCCTGTCGTCGGGAATTGGTACTCGCATCGCGACAAGGGCGCGTTGTTCCAGGTGGTTGCGCTCGACGAGGTCGCAGGCACGGTCGAGATCCAGGAATTCGACGGCGGGCTCGACGAGATCGACCTCGACGAGTGGCGCACTCTCCTGGTGGACAGTGCTGCGCAGCCCGAGGACTGGGGCGGGCCACTCGATGACGTCGAGCCCGACGAGTTCGGCTACACGGACATGGGCGGCGACGAAGCCACGGCGAATTCGCTCGAAAACGCCATTACGACCTGGGAGCAGATCGTCGAGGACGACGACTTCGACGAGCCCATTCACTGACGGGAGACCGACTTGGGAAGCAATGACTCACTGGTTGCCCGGCGCCAGGCCGCCGTCGCGCGCGGCGTGTCCATGGTCCACCCGGTTTTCATCGAGCGCGCCGAGAATGCGCTGCTGTGGGATGCCGAGGGCCGGCGCTACGTCGACTTTGCGGGCGGCATCGCCGTGCTCAACACGGGCCACCGCCATCGCCGCGTGCTCGAGGCCGTGCGCGCCCAGCTCGACAAGGTCACTCACACCTGCTTCCAGATCACGCCCTATGAGCCTTACGTCGCGCTTTGCGAGAAGCTGAACGCCCTGGCGCCCGGCACGGGGCCCAACAAGACCGTGCTGATGTCCACGGGCGCCGAGGCCGTCGAGAACGCCGTCAAGATCGCGCGCGCCGCGACCGGCCGCGCGGCGGTCATCGCCTTCTCGGGCGCGTTCCACGGCCGCACGATCATGGCTCTTGCGCTGACCGGCAAGGTCGATCCCTACAAATCGGGCTTCGGCCCCTACCCGGCCGAGGTTTACCACGCACCGTTCCCGAACGCCCTGCACGGCGTGTCGGTGGACGACGCGTTCGACGCCCTGGCGCTGATCTTCAAGTGCGACGTTGCGGCTGACCGGGTCGCGGCAATCATCGTCGAGCCGGTGCAAGGCGAAGGCGGCTTCTACGTCGCGCCGAAGGAGTTCATGGTCCGCCTGCGCGAGCTGTGCGACCGCCACGGAATCCTCCTCATCGCGGACGAGATCCAGAGCGGCGCCGGCCGCACCGGCCGCATGTTCGCGATGGAGCACTACGGCGTCGCGGCGGACATGTATACGCTCGCCAAGTCGCTCGCCGGCGGATTCCCGCTCTCCGCCGTCGTCGGGCGCGCGGAGGTGATGGACGCCTGCGGACCCGGCGGGCTCGGCGGGACTTATGCCGGCAACCCGGTCTCCTGCGCGGCGGCGCTCGCCGTGCTCGAGGTGTTTGAGGAAGAGAGGATCTTCGAGCGCGCAGACCGCCTCGGCGAGCGGATCGGCAAGGCGCTCGATGCGCTGGCGAGCCGGCATCCGGAAGTCGTCGAAGTGCGCCGGCTCGGCGCGATGGTCGCTTTCGAGCTCGGCGAGGGCGGCGACCCGCAGCGTCCGGCCGCGGACCTCACGAAGAAGCTGACGGTCCGTGCCCGCGAGCTGGGTTTGATCCTGCTGTCCTGCGGAATCCACGGCAACGTCGTGCGCATCCTCGTGCCGATCACGGCCGAGGACGCCGTCGTGGACGAGGGCCTCGGGATTCTCGCCAAGGCTGCGGCGGAACTCCTGTCCGACGCCAGCGCGACGGTTCCGCGCCTGCGCCCGGCGCGCTAGGTCGGCCCATCGGGGGGTAGTCCGCCTCCGACTTCCGTCGGCGGCTTCCGGCGATGGCATGCATGGGCCAGCCGGCCTATGAATGGCTCCCTCAACCCAGGGGAAGGAGCCGTCATGAAACTCTACGCACGACGCACGTACCTAGGACTCGCGGTCGCCGCCGGCGGCCTGGCGCTCGCAATTGGCGCCCATGCCGGCGAAGACAAGATTCAGATGATGGACACCAACAAGGACGGCGTGATCTCGGCAGCCGAGCACGCGGCCGGGGCCAAAGCCAAGTTCGGCAAGCTGGATGCGGACGGCGACGGCCGGGTGACCGCGGCCGAGATGGACACGGCGCACTCAGGCGCGGGTGCGGGTGAAAGCGCTGCACCGGCGATGTCCTCGGCCGAAAAGATCAAGACCATCGACACGGATGGCGACGGTGCGATCACGGCCGCAGAGCACGAGAATGGCTCGCGCAGCATGTTCGCCAAGATGGATGCGAACGGCGACGGCAACCTGAGCGCCGAAGAAATGCAGGCCGGCCATCATCAGAAGCCGATGATCGAGCAGCCCCGCTGAGACTCCGGCCGACGACTCCCCGCCGGGCGGGGAGTCGCCTGGCCCGGCGTGCCGCTATTTCTTCGCGGCGACGTAGTCGTTGACCAGACCCTCGAGCACCGGCAGCGGCACGGCGCCGTTCTTGAGCACGACGTCGTGGAAGTCCCGGATGTCGAACTTCGGGCCCAGGGCCGACTTCGCCGTCTCGCGCAGCTCGAGGATCTTGATCATCCCGATCTTGTACGAGAGCGCCTGGCCCGGGTTGTCGATGTAGCGCTCCGTCTCCTTGGTCGCGTCCTCGACGGTCATCGGGTTGTTCGACGTCATGTACTCGATCATCTGCTCGCGCGTCCACTGCTTGGCGTGCGCACCGGTGTCCACGACGAGGCGGCAGGCGCGCAGCATCTCGTTCTGCAGGCGGCCGAAGTCCTGCATCGGGTCCTTGAAGCGGCCTTCCTCCTTCGCGAGCCGCTCCGCGTAGAGACCCCATCCCTCGACGTAGGCGCCGAAGAAGGCGAACTTCTGGAAGGTCGGCACGCCCTCGAGCTCCTGCTGGATCGCGGTTTGGAAATGATGGCCCGGCGCGCCTTCGTGGTAGGCGACCGTTTCCATCTCGTGCTTCTGCCGCGTCGACATGTCGTGCAGGTTCACGTAGTAGATGCCCGGGCGGCTGCCGTCCGGCGTCGGCTGGTTGTAGAACGCGATCGGCGCCGTCGCCTCGCGCCACTCCTCGACCGCCCGGACCTCGAGGGGGGCCTTCGGCAGCACGTTGAAGTACTGCTTGACGTCCGAGTAAATCGAGTCGATGTAGGCCTTGGACTGGTCGAGGTAGGCTTGCTTGCCCTCGGGCGTGTTCGGGAAGAAGTTCTTCGGGTCCGTGCGCAGGTGCGCGAAGAACGCCGGCAGGTCGCCCTGGAAGCCGACCTGCTTCATGATCGCCTGCATCTCGCCCTTGATGCGAGCGACCTCGGCAAGCCCGATGTCATGGATCTGTTCCGCGGTCAGGTCGGGCTCGGTGGTCCAGAACTTGATCTGGTTCTCGTAGTAGGCTTTGCCGTCCGGCAGCTTCCACACGCCGTGCGGGCCGGGTGACTTTGCGCGCAGCGCCTCGATCCCCGTGATCATCTCCTTGATGCCCGCCTGGAACGGGCCCTCGAGCGCCGCCAGCCCCGCGTCGAGGAGCCGCTTCTTGGCGGCGTCGTCGGCCTTCAGCTTCTCCACCTTGCCACGGAAGTCCGCGAGGATCGCGGAGTCCTTGCCGCTGTCGTCGAACGGCGCGCCCGAGATCACGTTCCGGCTGTCCCCGAGCACGGGATCGAAGGAGTAGGAAGTCGGCACGATGCCGCGGCGCGCGGCCTCGTTCATGACGACGATACCCTGCTCCATCGCCTTCTGGACGCCGTTGAGGCGCGAGACATAGGCCTCGGCGTCCTCGACGCTGTCCACGCGGTGGATGTTCTGCATGAAGGTCGCCGCCTGGCTGACCGGGTTCGTCTGCGTCTGGAACGCGTAGCCATGGAAGCGCCACGGGAAGGCGTCGATCGACGACTGGGTCTGCACCTCGAAGATCCGGTAGCTGATCTTCATCGGCCCGGAAAGCTCGTCGAAGTCGAACTCTGCGCGCAGACGCTGGAGGTCCTGCTTGTTCAGCGCGTCCTGGCGCTGCGCCTCCTCGTCCGAGAAGTCGTTCCACTTGCCGTAGTCCGGTCCCTTCATGCCGAGGTACGCCTGCAGGAGCGGGCTATCCTTGACGCTGCGCTGGAACACCTCCTCGAAGAACGCGGCGAGGCGCGCGTCTTCCGTCGCGGGCTTCGCGGCCGCGGCGGCTTCCTGAGCAAAAGCCGGCGTTGCGGCGAGACCCGATATCGCGAGGCCGCAGGCGAGCGCGGCAAGTCTTCCGAGGAACGCGGTCATTCGAATCTCCTTGTGGAATCCGGCGCCCACGCTAGTGGCTGGCGCCGGTCGGCGCAGCCCCGTCTGTCGCGGCATTGGTGCTTCTCGTCTCAAAGCGGATGAGCAACTGATGGCTAGGGAGCCTGTCGCGTCGAAGCGCGCGAAATAATGAGTTCACCCGCTCCCGCGTGCAGAACAGCGGGCCGAGCCCGTGGCCGGCCTTTGCATGGGGCTCAAGCTGCGCGCCGGTGCAATACATCGGAACGCCGGCTCAGCGGAGTCTACGAGATAGGCCCCGCCGGCCACCGGCGTGAGCGTGTGCAAGTGGATGGACGCCGCATCACCGGCCCGCTGGTCGCGCCCGCGCGGTCAGCACGGCGCGTACCAGATGGGCGACGACCAGGCGCTCACTCCGCTAGTTGTACGGAATCAACCGTCGTTCGTAGATGTCCCTTGCATTGAGGTAGCGGTAAATGATCTCGCCGGAAGGATTCTTGTCCGGGACGACCTCGTACTTTTCCCTGTCATTGAGCTTCAGGAGCGACTTGACCTTGGCGAGCGCATCGCCGTATCTGCCACGATTATGGAAGGTGAGTGCGGCGTCCGCGTGCGCCATCAGCCCGGACCACGAGGAAGGCTTAAGCGCCGGCTTCGCCGCGATGACCGCTTCCCGCCCCTTTTCCAGCTTGTATCGCTGCAGATCCACCATTCTCGCGGCGATAAAATCAGTGTTCGCGTTGTAGTCGTAGCCGGGCGACAAATCAAAGTGTATGCGCAACCCCTCAATGAAATAGGAGCCCTGGCCGCCCGCCCCGCGCGGCGGGTTGATGACCCCGTTGGTGGTCTCGGCGACGTTGCCGAGGAACAACGCATTTACGCCCGTTTCAACGGCCTTTTCCAGCTGCTGGGAGGCGATGTTGTGCCGGTAAACCACGACGTCCTGGTTGGTCGGGTCGTTCGGGAAGACCGGATTCGCCGTGCCGTACTTGCTCGTGCCGGTGATCTGGACGACGCCTGTGGGGACCTCCACCAGCGACTCGGTACGTCGAACGATAATCTCGCCGTCGGTGGAGCACAGGTAGGGCGCGATGATCACTGCGCCGTCGCCGGGCACGAGCTCGCCCAGGTTCCACTGGTTCACGCCGCAGCGCCCCGGAACGTCGGTGAATCGCCATATGCGGACTTCGACCTCCCCCGACACTATGGCCTGCTGCGGGTAGGTGATGACCGGGCCGCCTTGGCCGAGCCGGCATCCGCCGCCGCCAAACGCACAGTTGGTGGCGGGGATGGACGCCAGCACGTCACCAAACTCGACGACGTAGGAACCGATGTTGGCCAACCGCGCCTCGTCGTTCCAACCGAAGTTGCCGCCCAGGCTGACACCCAGGTGTTTCACGTTGCTGTTGGGGGAGGGGTCGTCGTTGGGCTCGTTTGCCTGCCAGTTCGTATAGTTCAAGCCTGTCGTATTGAGGGGATCGATCAGCTCGCCATTGAGCCATTCCCAGCCGTCTGCGGGCTCGCTCGAGCCCGACGCCTGGAAGCCGCCGATCCATCCTTCCTCGCCCGTGGCGTCCGGCGTGGCCTGGATCAGGCAATGGACGTATTCGTCCTCCGCAAACGAATTGATCGTTGCAAGCTGTCCGAGAACCCCGTCATGTTCCAGTGCCTCGGCGGCCGTCCTTGCCGCATCCCAGGAGATGCTGCCGGCGACGACCACCTGGTAGAAGCGGCCATCGAACTCGCCCGTGTAGCCGTTGTGACTCGGCTGGCCGCAAACCGCCGTCGCTGAACTCGCCAGCGGAGAAAACGCGGCGAGCACTATTGCCGTCAGGAAGTAATGGCCATGCTTGATTGACATCATTTGTTCACCCATCCTGAGATTCGCGACAGAAAACGCAACGGTGCCTGGTCAGCACGTCGCATCTGCCTGTGCGTGATTGTCGGTTGTCCCCTGCATCGCCTTATTCTGCGCGGGCCGCATCTTGCGTCTTACAAATCTGAGCGACCCCGATCCATCGCGTGCGCCCCCACGCCTCGCGACGCAACCTTACTACAGGATCCACCGCTGATGTTACAAGTTGAATGCAGCGTGAATGGGTCAACCTGCCTTATGTCGCCTTACGCGACCCGGAGTCACCCGTGCTGGCTCGCATTATACCGGGCTGCCTTGGCCGGTTGGCCCATTGACTGGTAGAGCTTCGCGAGCCAGCGGCTGGAATTCACCACGTACACGTGTGCGGCCCCTTTTTCTTGATGAAGTACGCCGTAACTCGCAAGCAGCAGCTTTTCCGCCTCATCGTACCTGCCTAGCCCGGCCAGGGCGGCACCTTCCACCGCCTCGGCGCTGGCCAGGCGCCAGTGTCCGGGAGCCAGCGCTTTGATCCAGATTGCCTTGGCTTCCAAGGCCAGCGCGAGCGCTTCCTCGTAGCGCCCAGTGTCGATCAGCAGGCCGGCCAACAGTGTCATGCTGGTGGCGACATGCGAATGATCCGGCCCCAGCAGCTTCCTTCTCATTTCAACGGCCTGGCGCACCAACGGCTCGGCCGACGCAAGATCGCCGTCCTCGATCAGCCACATGGCCAGCGAGTTCATTCCCTGGGCCACTAATGGGTGCTCCTCGCCCAGCGTGCGCCGGTACATCTCGAGCGAGTCCCGCGACATCCTGGCGGACTTCTTCAGGTCGCCCTTGTCGTGGGCCAGGTACGCAAGGTTATTGAGTGCCAATGCAACGTCCGGATGATCTTCGCCGAGGAGCTTGCGCTGCATGGTGATTGCGTCGAGGTAGAGGGCCTCGGCCGCGTCGTACTTGCCCTGCTGCTGCAGAACGAACGCCACGTTGTTCAGTCCGATGGCGATGAAGGGGTGGGTGTCGCCGACCAGGATGCGCTGCATTTCGAGCGCTTCCCGGTACAGCTGCTCGGCTTCCTTGTACTGGCCCATCTCGCCGAGCACCCAACCGAGATTGTTAAGCGCATCCGCGAGTCGCGGATGCGGCCCGTCGTGCAGCTTGCGCTGCATCGCGACGGCCTCGCGCATCAAGGACACCGCCTCTTCGAACTTGCCCTGGTCGAAGAGGTTGAGCGCCAGCCCCTCCGTACTCTGCGCGATCTCCGGGCTCTGCGCGCCGGCCAGCGTGCGCCGCACCGCAAGCGCCTCCCGAAACAACGGTTCGGCCTCGGCGAACTCGCCCATCCGCTCGAGCAGGTCGGCGAGCTCATAGACGCTGCGTGCCGTATCGGCGTGCTCGTCGCCGAGCATCTCCCGCCGCAGTGCCAGGGCTTCGCGATGCATCGGCAGTGCGCGACCGTACTCGGCCTTGAGCCTCAGAACCTCGCCTAGCCGGTCCAGGGACCGGGCAACCTCGAGATGGTCGTCGCCGAAGAGCGACTTGCGCTTCTCGAGCGCGCTCTCGAGCAGCGAAACCGCCTGGTCATAGAGGCCGAGGCTCGTATAGACCGTGCCCATCGTCTCCATGAGAGTCGCCTGGATCCGGGGTTGCGCCGCCAGTTCCTTCTGGATCCGCTCGGCACCGCGGTCCATGATCTCGCGGGCCGTGATGCTGTTGCCGCGCGCCTCGCTCGGGTCCGACACCTCGAACAGCCGAAGCATGAAGTTCGTGGTCTGGTTGGCGGTTTCGGCTTCGACCTTGGCGAGCCGCCGCTGCTGGTTGGCGATGAATGCAAACGCGACTGCGACCAAGCCCAGAATCGCCACCGTCGCGACCACACCCGCCTTGAGCCTCTGCAGGCGCCGAGCGCGCGCCACTGACGCCTTGATGAACTGCGCCTCGTCCTGGTGCAGCTCGATGCCGTACTCGAGCAGCGTTTCCGCTTCGATCAACGGCTTGCCGGCAGGCAGCAGGAGGTCGTGCGGCCGTTTCTCGGCATCCCAGCGCTGCGCGGCGACCGCGATGCGGGCCCGGATACGAAGGGTCTCGCGGTTCTGCGCGACCCAGTTCGTGATCCGGGGCCAATGCCAGAGCAGGGCCTCGTGCGCCACCGTCACCACGGCGCTGCCGTCATCGGCGAGCTCGGTCACGAACAGGCGGTTGTCGACGAAGGCGTCGACCAACAAGCGACTCTTGCCGCCTGACAGGTCGGACCAGGGCGCGCGCTTGCGGCCGATCGGCGCATTTGCGTCATGCCCGATGCTCACCAGCTCGTTCAGCACCCTGGGCAGCTCGGCCTCGACGTCGTCCGGCAGTTGTTTGAACACGGTCTCTGCGCGCTTGGCGAGCGAGCCTTCGACTCCGCCCAGTTCGCGGTACGCGGCGAGCGTGAGCAGACCGTGCTCGGTGCGGCGCTGGTAGAGCTCCTCGAGCGTGAACTGCAGCAGCGGCAGGATTGCCCGATGCCCGGCCGCCGCGTCGCGCAGCATGTCGTCGAGTCGCTCGATGGTGGCCGGATCCTCCTCGAAGTGCAGGCCGGCGGCGTTTGCCGGCAGGCGGATCATCTGGCCGATCTCGCTTGCGGTCGGCGGCATCAGGTCGTACTGCCCCGCGCCCTCCTTGAGCGCGCCGAGCTTCGGGTAATTGGCAAGCCGAGGATAGAAGTCACTGCGCAGCGTGCAGATGACCCAGACGCGCCCGCTGCGCGCGAGGGCATCGATCACGTCGATGAACGCCTGCCGTTGCACGGAGGGAGTCTCTTCCTGCGTGTACGCCTCTTCCTGCGTGTACATCTCCTCCATCTGGTCGATGACCAGCGCGAGCCGGGCGTTCAGCTTGCCGTCCTGCTGCTCCTCGCGCTGCAGTGCGTTGCGTATCAGCGAGGTCGCAGCCTGCGGCGATTCCCGCAGAATCTGTGCGAGCTCCTCCGGCCCCTTGCCGTCGGCGTCGAGCGAAGGCAGCGCATGCTCGCGCAACAGTGCCTTGGCAAGCCCCGCGAACAGGTCGCCGCGCACGTCCGTCGGCCGGTACACCGCGCGCCGCCACAGCCCGACTCCTTCGATGACGCCCGGCTTGGTCAGCATCGGCAGCACGCCGGCGCGGACGACCGAGGACTTGCCGCCGCCGCTCATGCCGAGGATCAGCACGAAGGAGCGACCCTCCGCGGCCTTCTCACGCAGCGCCTGCAGAACGTCGGAGACGGCGCGTGTCCTGCCGAAGAACACCGGTGCGTGCTCGAACTCGAAGGCCTCCAGGCCGCGGAACGGCGAGCCCTTCTTCCAGACCGCGCGCGCCTCCGAGGTGGCGGCGACGCTGCGCGGCAGCTCACGCTCGATCAGTCGGCGCAGGTGGTTCTCCACCAGGATCTCGAAGTCGCTCGGCGACGCGAAGGGGTGAAAGGCCGCGGTCAGGGTCCCCTCGGCCTTGTCGTGGAACCACTTGTCGACGAACACGTCGAGCTTCTTCTTCTGCGCGAGCCGCTCCATCAGGTCTTTCTCGTCGTCCAGCCGGACCGACGGCGGTGCTGTCTTGCGGTAGACGAGCAGGTTGGGCTTGCCGCTCCTGCGAAAGCCCGCCATCGCTTCCTCGAACTCGAACTCGGTGCCCGACTCATAACGCGAACCGTCCTCGCGCCGGAACTCTTCAGGCAGCTTGGTGCCGAGGCGCGACCAGAGAATCGCGACGACGACGTCGGTGGCCGACGGCTTCACGATCTGGTGCTGGAAGGTCGAGGTCGCGAGCAACGGCTCGTGCTCCCAGAGCACGGGCTCGAGGACTACCCGGCCGATGTACTCGCTCTGCAGCCGTTCTATGACCCGGCCGGCGATCGCCCGCTCCTCGACGACGTCGCCGGGCGAGGAAATGAAGAATCGCAGCGTCTTCACGGTACGGCCCGTTGCCCTCGGCGATTCATGGCCGCTCAAGATAGCAAAGATGAGCGACAGGCAGGTCGGGTGCGGATGGTACTGATAAAAGGTCTTTCAGTTGCCGCCGAGTGTAGTGCCGTGCCGTGCACGGGGTACACCGGCGAGAATCCGACTGCCGCCCGCCTCGGCAGTGCTGGGCAGCTCGGCCACGGCAACTGACTAAGAACAACGTGCCCGACTGCCCCGGCGGCGGCGCCCGCGTACCGGAACACCTTGGCGCAGTTCGACAACGCCATGAGCTTGCTCAACGATTCCGGTGCCGACACCTCGGCAACGGGGCGACCGCCTATCCACGAGCAGATGTCGTGGGCGAAGCTGGACTTGCCCCAGCTGACTCACTTCGTGGCCGAAGAAGGCCGTAATTGGTGAGCTCTTCGATGTTGCCGGATCGTGCTGGACCAAGAAATGGTGGCTAGGGAGAGAATCGAACTCTCGACCCCGGGGTTATGAATCCCGTGCTCTAACCAGCTGAGCTACCTAGCCACGCGGTGGGAAGGTACCCTCGGGGAGGGCGGGATTGTCGGGAGCGTAC
>Ga0209486_10000121_pt1 | contig 37057 bp, 31 predicted proteins | sample NCCompost_FD_187518 | JGI IMG/M metagenome (GOLD analysis project Ga0209486, IMG submission 187518) | Agricultural soil microbial communities from Utah to study Nitrogen management - NC Compost (SPAdes) (version 2) | ecosystem: Environmental > Terrestrial > Soil > Agricultural land | place...
CTCAGCTTGGACCGCCAGTGGCCCAGCCGAACAGCGGCACCTTCGGTTCCGCCGACAACTTCCCGGGCATCGGCTCGCCAGTAGGAAGCATCCTGCCCGGTGTGGTTCTGGCAACCACGGTTCTTCCGCAAACGTCTTTGACGTTGCCGATTCGGATACCGCTCACATTCACCGTCGCGCCGACCTACCTGGCTGATGCGCCGTTTATCAACCGGCTCTATGGCGAGAGTAGCTTCAATAACTTCGTGGTGGGCGCGAAGGTTCGTTTTACTGGACCGAACAATCCGCTCGGTGTTGGTTTGGTCGGTTTCTATCGCTGGTATCCAGACAAAGCCGACGACTTCTCAGGCTTCAACCAAATGCAGCGCGGCGCTGGTCCAGGTGGAGACCTCGGCGACTTCGGTGTCGTCGGTGTTGTTGATGGACGCCTTGGCAAACACGTTAACCTGTCTGCCAACTTTGGCTACATCCTGAACAGTAACCCGAAGGGTTTGGGCGGTGATTTCGTGTTGTTGGACCGTCCGGATGAGATTCTTGCCGGTGTCGGTTTCGACTTCCCGGTCAACGAACACTTCCAGCCAATCTTCGAAGTTCGTTCAACTCAGTACGTCGCGGGCCGCACGCCCAACGCGTTCAATAACAATCCAGTTGAAGCACTCGGCGGCGTTAAGATTTATCCGCGTCGCTGGTTCGGTTTCGGCTTCGCTTATCGCCGTCACTTGAACCCGCAGGATCAGGATCACTTTGAACCTGCCGATTTCAATATTCCCATCCAGCAGATCACCAACGTGAACGTGGTGGGACGAGGTCTTGTGGTTGTTCCCGGCACTTCCCGCGCCGTTACGTCGCAGGGATTCCCGATCGGGTTCAACTTCTCCGAAGACGAGCACGGCTTTATCACTCAGTTCTGGATTGGACGTCGCAACGAACGCACTCCACCGCCACCGCCGAATCGGGCGCCATCGGTCAGCGTTTCGGCATCGATGAGTTCGATCCTGCGGCCCTGCCCGCCGCCGACCACTTCGGCGACTTGTACGCCGACCGGCAGCGAGGTGCAACTGACCGCGAATGCGACCGACCCGGATAATGACCAACTGCTTTACACGTGGTCAGTAACCGGTGGTCGTTTGAGTGGTGAAGGCCGAACGGTAACCTGGGATCTCACGGGTGTGGCGAACGGAACGTACACCGCGACCGTTGAGGTCAACGATGGTAATCAGCACACAGCCAATGGTACGGCGACTGTAACCGTCGCTGATTGCCCGGATTGCCGTCCGCCCGTACCACCATGCCCGCAGATTTCCGTAAGCTGTCCGGATTCAGTTGAACTTAATCAGCCGATTACGTTCACCGCTTCTGTGACTGGTGGACCGGAAGGCTTCGCACCGACCTACAACTGGTCAGTGTCGGCCGGAACAATCACCAGCGGCCAGGGAACTTCAACTATCCAGGTTGATACCGCTGGGCTGGGCGGACAGGCGGTTACTGCCACAGTCAGCATAGGTGGCGCAGATCCTTCGTGCTCGAACACGGCGTCCTGTACTACGTCAGTCAAGCCGGCACCACCCGAGCCACGGAGATTCGACGAGTATGGCAACATCCGCTTCAACGATGAGAAGGCCAGACTCGACAACTTCGCTATCCAGCTCCAGAATGAGCCGGGTTCGACCGCAACGATCATTGCCTACGGTACTTGTGCCGGTGAGGGACAGACCCGCGGCGATCGTGCTAAGGACTACCTCGTTAATACTCGCGGAATCGAAGCGAGTCGTATCACGGTGGTTGACGGTGGATGCCGTGCAGACCTGACGGTGCAGTTGTGGGTGGTGCCGCAAGGCGCTAACCAGCCTCAGGTTGATACCACGGGCGCCATCTCGCCGTGTCCGGAGTGCCGCCGACGACCTCGCGGACGTCGTGGCCGAGGTGATGAGGAGTAACAACTAGCGGTTTTGGTTTTACCAAGACCCCAATAAACACGCGGGCGACGCTACCAAGCGTCGCCCGTCGTCTTTTTTAATGACCTATTCGCCGGGCTTCGCCAGTCGTTTGGAATTTATGCAACTGCGCCAGATTTTCCCGGCATCTTACGGTCGCCCCCAGCTTTGGCTTTGCCCCAAAAGTCATTTACTCGGCTTCTTCTCTGTGTAACCTCTGTGCCTCTGTGGTTATTTTTGGTAACAAATAGTGAACCACGGAGCACACAGAGAAGCACAGAGGTAAGACGGAAAGAGCAGTATCTCGACTTTTAGGGCAACGCCCCCAGCTTTTAAGATACAAAGTGAAAGATCTGTAATAAACTAGTCGCGGAAGGTGAGCGACGTGCTCCGGATGCATTGACCCTGGATGAAATAACGATGAGAAAACTTTCTACGCGTCTCCCCCTGTTTGTCGTGGCGCTGCTTTGTCTCAGCCTCGCCCCCAATGCCGCTGTGATGTTCGCAGCAGGCGATCCGGCTGATCCTGCACTGTATTCGAACGATTGGCGTACCACCGGACCTCCGGGCGGCGACGTCCGCGCACTCGTTATAGATCCTTCCAATCCTGATCGTTTCTACTTTGGCACTCTCGACGGGCAGATTTACACGTCGTCCGATGCCGGCAAACACTGGCAATTGCTTCACAACCTGGGTAAACCCCGGCTTTTCGTCGATCACATCATTGTCGACCCGCGCAATCCGAAAACGTTGTACGTGGGTGCGCACCGGCACGACCTGCCCGGCGGCTTTTTCAAGTCGACGGATGGTGGTCAGACATGGCGTGAAAGTGTGCAGCTCAAGAATGAAGCGATTCACTCGCTCGCGCAGTCGGAATCGGATCCAAATACATTAATCGCAGGAACTTTTAACACGATCTTTCTTTCCGAAGACGCCGGCGAATCTTGGAAACAGTTGCCGACTAAGCACGTCGAGGGCTTACATCACGTTGAGTCATTAGCGTTCGATCCGCGGACGAGTAAGACAATCTACGCGGGGACCTGGTATCTGCCGTACAAGTCCCTCGACGGTGGTCAGACCTGGAAGATCATTCGCGAGGGAATGATCGACGACTCGGATATCTTCGCGATCGATATCGATCCGCGCGATCCAAACCACGTCTTCATGTCGGCGTGCAGTGGCATTTATGAAAGTAAGAATGGCGCCGAGACGTGGCGCAAGGTTCAGGGCATACCATCGCAGTCGCGACGCACGCGCGCGATTCTTCAGCATCCGTCAGTTGCCGGTCTCATTCTTGCCGGCACGACTGAAGGGTTCTGGAGATCAGATAAAGGCGGCGATCCTGACTCGTGGATGGTGACGACGTCCCGTCAACTCGAGATCAACTCGATCGCAGTGCATCCTTCGCGTCCGGATCAAATCTACATCGGCACTAACAACTATGGTGTGATGATGTCAAACGATGCGGGCAAGACGTTCACGCCAACCAATCTCGGCTTTAGCGGTCGCTTCGCAAACTCGATTCTCGCCGACCGTGAAACGCCCAACCGTATTTACGCGTCGACGATCAATACCGCCACAGGCGGCGGGTTCTTCTTCGTTAGCAACGACAACGGCGAGAGTTGGCGTCCAGCGATGCGCAGCATGCCTTCGCGTTTGATCACGTACGCGATCGTTCAGGACACGCGCGATGCAAACCTGATCTACCTGGGAACCAACCTCGGCGTCTATCGCTCGATCGATCGTGGTAATACATGGGCGCCCGTGTGGGCACCCAGTACGCCCGCTAAAAAGGTTGTTCCTAAAAAGGGTACAAAGCGAACAGCTGCGCCATTCGCACGACGAAAAACGCCTCGCGGTCAACCCGACGAAACGATTCTTCATGCTCAGGAAGCACTAGCTGCGCTTGGTTACAACCTCGGCACACCCGATGGAAAGGCAGGCGCCGGCACGACCGCGGCAGTGAAGCGTTTCCAAACCGATCGTCATTTACCGGTTACAGGCAAGCTCGATTCGATCACGCTCGCGGCGCTGGGTGTTAGCACCGGAGCTGGTCCTGCTGAAACTGAAAAGGCTGATTTGATTCTGGCGGATGCCGTTCATACGCTGGTCCACATGGTCGATGGCGCTTCAGGACAGCCGGGATTTCTGGCGGCAACCAATAACGGTCTCTACCGCAGTCTCGACCCAGCGAAGGGTTGGCAGAAACTTTCTTACGGTACCGGCGATCCGCGCACCACTTGCATCGCTACTACTGCTCGTCAAGCCGACACGATTTGGGTGGGCACGCCGCAATCAGGCGTGCTTGTTTCACGCGACAGCGGCAAAACATGGAAAGCTGTCGAGGGTGTTCCGCGCGACGTTCCGATCAATGTGATCGCACAGGACCCTACACGACCCGATCGCGTTTTCGTCGGTACGAAGCAGGCGCTGTTCATGTCGCACGATGGTGGTGCTACCTGGAGCCGTCGTGGTGGCAATCTGCCGTTCGGAGACTTCACCAGCATCCTCGTCAATCCGCGCAACGGTGATGAGGTCTTTGCCGGAAACGCTTATCAAACGAGCGAGAACGGCGGCGGTGTCTTCCGCACAACCGATGGCGGTATGACCTGGGCACGCATCGATCCGAAGGTCAGACGATTACCGAGTCAGCGTATCTGGGCGTTGGCCTTCGACGCGCACGACCAGAATGTGCTGTTCGTTGGTTCGCACTCGGCAGGCGTGTATGTCGTTCCGCGCATGGCCGATGCACTTTCGTCCGCTCAATAGTTACATCTCTAAAACATTTTCGTTTCTGTGACTCTGTAGCTAGTCAGAGTCACAGAAACCTCTTCTGTTGCCTTGACATAGCTCACCCTGCCGTGTAAATTGCCGCCCTACCCGGTAAAGAAGGCGGCGGGTGTTTGTCGGACCAAGCGGGGTAATTACGGCAGGGCGGTATCGAAACAGATTAAACTGACATTTCCAAATCCAAACGGCTCGCTTCCTCGCCAGCTTCAATTCCCGACAACGCCAAGGTCAATCATGCTAAGCGCCGCTGGACACTGTCTGGCATTCAGCGAAGACCTGCGCTGATTGTTCCAGTTCAGTGAAGCGCGATAAGATCTTTCACGCGCTCAGAGGCATCGGGAACTACAGGAGTATTCATGTCTAGTGAACAACCCAAGCTGAACAACAGCGAGGCTAACAATTCAACCCCCGGCGAGTCGCAGACTCCGCCGCAACAGAACGTCATGGCTTCTCAACCTGCACCAGCAACCCACACCCCCGACGTTGATGATAACGATGAATCACGCGCCGCCGGCGATGTTGATTTCGGGCAACTTCTCGATCAGTTCGAACAAGAGCAAGCGACTCTTGAAGAAGGCGAAGTAGTTCGCGGCACCGTCGTTGGTCTGAGCGAGCGAGGCGTAGTAATCGATTTCGGTTACAAGTCAGAAGGCATCGTTAACCCGGCCGAGTTTACTGAGAATGGTCAACTAACCGTCAAAGCGGGCGATGAAGTCGAAGTGCTTGTGAAGAGCATGGAGACTGCTGATGGTCTACCCGTTCTTTCACGCGCGGACGCAGTGCGCATGAAGGCGTGGGACGATCTCGAAAAGGCTTATCGCGACGGTTCAAGCGTCAAAGGACGTGTCATCGATCGGATCAAGGGCGGCTTGCGTGTGGACATCGACGGTATCGCCGCGTTCCTTCCCGGATCGCAAGTCGACGTCCGGCCAGTACGAAATCTCGACAGCCTGCGCAACCAAATTATCGAAGCGAAGGTGATCAAGCTTAATCGCAAACGCTCGAACGTGGTCCTGTCGCGCAAGTCTGTGATCGAACAGGAGAACACCGGGCGCAAAGATCAAACGCTTCAGCAGATTGAAGAAGACATCGTGGTCGAAGGTCAGATTAAGAACCTCACCGACTACGGCGCATTTGTGGATCTCGGCGGCGTTGACGGCTTGCTGCACGTGACAGACATGTCGTGGGGCCGGCTTCAGAATCCAAATGAGTTGTTCAGAGTGGGCGATAACATTCAGGTCAAGGTCCTCAAGTTTGATCGCGAGCGCGAGCGCGTCTCGCTTGGTTACAAGCAACTGCTGCCCGATCCGTGGTCCAGTGTCGAAGAGCGTTTCCCGGTCGGCACGCGCGTGAACGGAAAAGTCGCCAGTGTGGCTGATTACGGCGCCTTCGTGGAACTCGAGAACGGTGTTGAAGGTTTGGTCCATGTTTCTGAAATGAGCTGGTCCAAGCGTGTCAAACATCCGAGCAAGGTGGTCAATCCAGGCGACGGCGTTGAGGTTGAAGTGCTCAGCGTCGATCCGCGCGCGCGCCGCATCAGCCTCGGCATGAAGCAGGTGCAGGAGAATCCGTGGCAGACGTTGCATGAGCGTTATCACGTCGGTACGCGCGTGCATGGTCGCGTCCGTAACCTGACCGATTTTGGCGCCTTCATTGAGATTGAAGACGGCGTTGATGGATTGGTGCACGTTTCCGATATTTCCTGGTCGCGCCGGATCAAGCATCCGAGCGAGGTTCTGAAGAAAGGGCAGGAGATCGACGCGGTCATCACGAGTATCGACAGCGACAATCGTCGTCTGTCGCTGTCCATCAAAGACCTCGAACCAAACGCCTGGGAGAAGTTTACCAACGAGCACAAACCCGGCGACGTGGTGCATGGCAAAGTGGCGCGGTTTGCGAACTTTGGCGCTTTTATCGAGCTCGACGACAATCTCGAAGGCCTTTGTCACATCTCCGAATTGTCTGAAGAACGAATTGCCAAGCCCGAGGACGTGGTGCAGTTAGGACAGGAGATGGACTTCAAGATCCTGCGCATCGATCCCGACACGAAAAAGATCGGTCTTTCTGCCCGAGCCGTGGGCAAGGACGAACCGATTATCGATACGAAGATCTATTCTTCAGAGGCGGGCGGCGGAATGGCCTCACTGGGTGAACTGGCCGATTTTGGAATCAGTAAGCCCGACACCAGCGACGAGTAACTGGTCTCTGGTCCATGTTCTCAATCTGGCTGACTTGTGCGGCTGAGTCTTGCCCGACGCGCTACGTTTCTGGTAGTGTAACGGTTACTTAACCTCGCCATTATCAAGACGTTAATAAAACTTCTTTGCTTAGAACCGAGGTGATGCATGACAAAAGCAGAACTCGTCGAAGACGTAGCTCGGGCCGCTGAACTCACCAAGAAAGACGCCGAGCGTTTAGTCGAAATTGTCTTTGAAAGCATCATTGAGACCTTGAACCAGGGAGAGAAGATCGAACTGCGCGGGTTTGGTAGTTTTCGTGTGCGTGAACGTGGTGCGCGCCGCGGCAGAAACCCGAAGACTGGCGACCCGGTCAGTATACCCGCGAAGCGCGTGCCTTACTTCAAACCAGGCAAGGAACTGAAAGAACTCATCAACGACGACAACTCCCACGCGGCGAGGCCGAACTCGTCGCCGTCTCTGGCAGGAGAGAACCGTCAGCCGCCCATCCTTTAACCTGCAAACAGATCGAGGAGTCTTAATTGGACAGATTGTGGAGCCCCTGGCGTGCCCGGTACATCGCGTCTGGGGTGGATTCACTGCCCGGTGAGTGCGTCTTCTGTCGTATCGCCGGCGATTCCGAGCATGATGAAGAGAATTTTGTGCTGCATCGTGGGACGCACACACTTGTTGTCTTGAATTTGTATCCTTACATCAGCGGGCATTTGATGGTCGTACCGTACCTGCACACGGCCGAGTTTGATTCGACGCCGAAAGAGATCACGGATGAGATGATGGACCTCACGAAACGCGGCCAGACGGCGTTGCGCGAGGTCTATTTACCTGCTGGATTCAACATTGGCATGAACCTCGGCGTCGCCGCAGGCGCGGGCGTGGCCGATCACATTCACATTCATGTGCTCCCTCGATGGGGAGGCGACACCAACTTCATGACGACAGTCGCCGAGACACGCGTCCTCCCGGAAGACCTCACAACTACCTACTCCAAATTACGTCCTAAGTTTTAATTAACGATTACCGACTTTGCGCGGGATGGCTTCGTCTTCGACTTCGCCGCCCCGGCTAATGGGAATGTCGGAAGGTTTGCTGTAAGTGACACCGCGCTCTTCGCTATCGAGATCGCCGGCAGGCAAGGTCGGCATTGGACCAGTCGGTGGAGGATTGAACCCGGGATAGTCGATCCGGGCATGGTAAATCGCGGTCAGTGCGCTGATCATCGCTTCTCGGATAGTCGTCAACTCCTGCAACGTGATATCGCATTCGTCTAGCTGGCCATCGCTGATGATCGCGTCGACAATCTTAACGACGATCGTGCGAATGCTTTCAGGATCCGGACGGGCCAGTGAACGCGCCGCGGCTTCACACGAGTCGGCGAGCATCATGATCGCCGCTTCTTTGAATTGCGGCTTTGGTCCAGGATAGCGAAAGTCTGCTTCGTCGATTTTCTCGTTTGGTTTTGCCTGTGCCTGGGCCTTGCGGAGGAAGTAGTGCAGCGTTCTGGTGCCGTGATGTTGCGGAATGAAGTCCGCGATTTTCTGTGGCAGGCCAATCTCTTTTGCGAGGCGCGCACCGTAAGTGACGTGGCTCGTAATGATCTTGGCGCTCTGGTATGGCCGCAGTCGATCGTGAGGATTAACGCCCTGCTGGTTCTCGACAAAATACTCCGGCGCGGCGAGTTTGCCGATGTCGTGATACAACGCACCAATGCGCGCGAGCAGGGGATTGGCGCGGACGGCACGACACGCGTCTTCCGCAAGTTGTCCAACGGCGTGCGAGTGTTGGTTGGTTCCCGGGGCGCGCAATGCGAGTTGGCCCAACACCGGCAGGTCGGCGTTTGATAGTTCAAGTAGTTTTACGTCTGTCAGAATGCCGAACATCGATTCGTTGATCGGCAAACCACCTGCGGCGAAAATAGCCGTTAAAAGTCCACCGGCCATGCCACAGCCAATCGCCATCAAAACGGTTTTCCAAGTCAGTGGCTGTTGCGAGTAGGCGATCAGCGCAAGAGCCATCACGACGTTTACGCCGCCGACCAGCAACCCCGCGACCGTCACCGACTGTCGCTCGCGATAGCGTCCCGTTCCGTAAACTGCCGCCGAGCACGACACCATCGCGAACAAGGCCTTCTGCATTCCGGTCGGCGCCAGCAAGCCGGCGAATAATGCTGCGATCATTCCGGTCAGGAAAGCCAGTTGCGTATCGACGAGCATCGCAACTAGCAGTGCGGCTGCTGCGAACGGAATTGCAAAATTCCAGATGACTGGATCGTTAAATGGCGGTTGCATTCTGGCGGCGACGCTCTCGCCAAAAATGAAACCAATCTTCATCAACGCGGTTTGGACGAGGATCGCCGAACCGACGAGCGCAAAAGCTTTATGCTTGCTGAGACTCAGAGCGCTACCGCCGCTCCTGTGCTCCGCAAACTTCCACGCGGCCCAGTAAACCGCGGCGACGATCAGCAACAGGCCAAAGAAGTTCTGCCAGGGACGACCGGCGTGACCAGTGGTTTTGATCGCGGCGATTTGCGCGAGAATCTCGGGAGTAACGGTGTCGCCCTCACGGGCGAGGAACTGGCCGCGCTTCAACGAGATTACAACTGATGGAACCTGGCTCGCCGCTGTTTCGCGCGCCATAGTCGTCGCAGTTTGGTCCAACACGACATTCGGCCGGATAAGCGCTGCCAAAGCCGAAGCAAGTTTCGCTTTTTGCCCAGAGGTCCATCCGCTGAGATTTAGTACTCTGGTTTCGAGATTTCGACGGGCGGTCGAAAGCGGAACCATTCTCGTGCGCGGCACCGGCACATTAAATGGGGCGCCGGGATTTCGCACGTCGATCATAACGATCTCGTTTTGCAATCGTTCGGCGTCGGCATCGTCGTAGATATGACCCTCTCCGACGCTACGAATAATCGACGACAGGCGCTCGATCTCAGCTTCGCTGATGTTCTGGTTTGGCGCGACTTGTTGCTTTAATTCTTCCCAACCGGCTCTAAAACTCTGCACCGAGGTCTCGGTGCGACTCGAGTCGAAATTAAAGACAGGACGCGTGTTTTCGCGCGCCGCTGTTTTGCGACTTTCAGTTTCCGCGAGATCGATTGCCGTAATGTCCGCCGGGACCACTATCGTTCGAGTTAGAACATCGCCTTCTTTGTAATTCTCGTTGACACTTGATGAGTGGGGATTGATGAGTAGAAGTGTTGTCAGCAGGACCAGCGCAGTGCACGCAATGAGGAATCGCGTGCGCGGCTTGAACATCCTCAGCGGGCGCATCGCGTAGACGATCAGTTGGTCGCGCGCCTGACTGAACGGAGTTTTGAAACGTGGACGGAGTCCCATTTATGCGATGCGAGACAGAGCCTCGGATCGGCGCTCGCCATCCCTTGACGGTTGAGCGTTCAGATTTCGCGCCAACACTGCGCCGGCCTTTTCGAGTAACACGCCGAGCGTCGCCGGTTTGATGGCCGAGATCACCACGGTTTCACCGCTATCCATTTGCCGGGCATGGCGCACCGCGCCTTCTAAGACCTCGGGTTCCACCAGGTCGGCCTTGTTAAGTGCCAGAATCGAAGGAATCTCTGACAACTTGAGTTCTGAGAGGATTCTTTTTACCGATTGAATCTGCTGCACCCAGCGAGGATTCGATACATCCACTGCATGAATCAGCAGATTGCTGTCGACGATCTCTTCCAGCGTTGCCCGAAATGCCGACAGCAGGTCCGGCGGCAATGCGCGAATGAAACCGACGGTGTCGTTGATGATCACTTCCTGCTCGCGCGGCAAACGAAGTCGCCGCGAAGTCGGATCGAGCGTCGCGAACATGCGCTGCTCTGCGTGCACGGCGCTTTGCGTCAACGCGTTGAGCAGAGTCGATTTGCCGGCGTTGGTGTAGCCGACGATTGAGATGATTGGCAGGCCCTGTTTCATTCGACCCTTGCGCCGCTCCTGGCGACGTTGTCGCTGCGTTTCGATCTCACGTTCGAGGCGATTGATGCGATCGCGGACGCGGCGTCGATCCGTTTCGAGTTTCGTTTCGCCAGGACCTCGTCCACCGATGCCGCCCGCCAGACGTGAAAATGCCGAATCCTGACCGGCAATCAATCGCGGCAACAGGTATTTCAACTGGGCCAGCTCAACCTGAATCTTTCCTTCTTTCGACTGTGCGCGTTGCGCGAAGATGTCGAGGATCAACTGCGAGCGATCAATGACTTTCAGATCCGTTGCTTCGGACAAAGAACGTACTTGTGCCGGAGAAAGCTCGCTGTCGAAGACGAGCATGTCCGCGCCGAGTTGTAGCGCGCGAATGATCAGTTCATCCAACTTGCCGCGGCCCAACACAGTGCGCGGATCGATTGCGGATCGACGTTGAATGATCTGATCCTGAACGACCACGCCGGCCGAATTTGCAAGCTCGGCAAGTTCCGCCATCGACTCTTCAGCGTCAGCGAGAGAGCCCGTTGCGACGCCGACTAGGATCGTTCGGTCACGCATTTCGGCGCGTCGCGCGACGCGACGGTTTCGCGCCATTTCCTCTTCGAGTGAGTCGATCAACTCAAGAAAGTCGGACTCGATTTGGGACGGAATCTTCGGTTCGAGAAACGCGTAAGACTCGGGAGTCGCGGCATTGTCCAATTCGCCGGCGTGCAACGGGAGCAAATGCGCGGCGCGCACCATTCCAGGCAAACCGGAATTATTATCGACGTCGATAGCGGCCATTAAATCGAGACGCAACAGCGCAAGGTCGGTCAAGTCGTCCTGCGTGAGAGGTTCACCGCGCAGGTGCGTGTGGACGCAGCGCAGTCCGCGAAATCTACCTGAAGCGACGCGCACGCGTTTGAAGTCGGGCAGCTCGATGCCTTTGTTGTCGCCGACCATCACGTACTGGACATGGCCCTTGCGATCTATGAGCGCACCGATCTGCCGGCGTGTTTCATGCGACAGTTCACTCAACTGTCGCGCGAATTCAGGTGTGACGATTTGATTGGGAGGTATGCGCCGGGTATACAGCTTTTCGATGCGCCGCAACTGATTGGGTTTTAATCCGAGGGTGTTACCTATAACGCTGGTAATGGCTTTTTCCTTCCTATCCGGGCGCCGATTATAACATAGGCCTCGGTCACGGGTTTCCCGCAAAGGCGCAAAGACGCAAAGAAAGATAAGAGCCCGGACTCAAGCGAAACTGAAGATCCTTTGCGTCTTTGCGCCTTTGCGGGAAACCCTTAATTAGACATCAACTTAGCCTCATCGTATGATGAACGGCTTTTATGGCCAGCGCTGGGAAAATCTTAAGGATAGATCCGCTTTACGCCATCGCAGGCGGCGAGATCGTGATCGAATGCGTTGGCTTAGATACGAGCGATCCGGCCCTCTGCGCCGTTCTCGTTGACGACTCGACGGCGCCGATTGTGGCCCTTGGACCGAACCGTGTGCTCGCGATCGTTCCTGAAACAAAAGGCGGTCAGGTTGAGGTGCAGTTGCTGAACAACGGCGAACTCAGTGCGCCCGCGTACATTACTGTTGGTCGTAAACTGGCGAGCGATCTTCATCCGGTTGCGAATCCAGCTTACGATCCTGACGACGGCGCGTTGTTCGTGACCCGTTCAGGGTCGCGTGGTGAAGAGTTGCCGGTTACGCTGTTTCGCATCGACATCAGCGGCGATGTTTCTGAGTACTCGGGAGATATTCCTAACCCGACCGGGATCGTGTTTGGTCCTGACGGCTCGATGTTCGTGACCAGCCGTCTCGAAGGAGTTGTCTACAAGGTCACACCATTCAAGGAGGCAGTTGCATTTGCGAGGAACCTCGGCGTCGCTACGGGCGTAGCATTCGATCAAGATGGCGTGATGCATGTTGGAGATCGTACGGGTACGATCTTTAAGGTTAACGGCATCGGCGAGGAACGAGCGTGGACGCAGATCGAGCCTTCTGTATCCGCGTTTCATCTGGCATTCGGGCCGGATGATTCGCTCTATGTCTCGGGACCGACCGTTACCAGTTTTGACTGCATCTGGAGAATAGATCCGGATGGTGAAGTCGATGTCTTCTTCAAAGGATTGGGCCGTCCGCAGGGGCTCGCGTTTGACACCGAAGGAAATCTTTACGTCGCTGCGTCAATGCGCGGCCGGCGCGGTATCGTGCGCATCTCGCCCGACGGCGAGAAAGCAGAATTGGCTGTCGCTGGAGTCAATTTGATCGGACTCGCGTTTAGTGCAGCAGGCGAAATGGCAGTCGTGTCGATTGATTCGGTTTACAGTGTGCCGATGCAGATAAAAGGCACGCTTTTGTCGAGCTAAATAAAACTTATATAAGGTTTTGACACCCATTCAGCGGAATGCTAAGTTGACCGCTTTAGCGCCCAACGACCTTAAACGAGTGATTCCTTGAATCCTGAAGAAATAATTCCCAAGCTAGTAATTTACATGGTGGTGCTGCTGCTGGCGATTTCGGCACACGAGGCGGCGCACGCGTGGATGTCTTACAAGTTTGGCGATGATACGGCGCGGCTGTTGGGACGCGTTACGCTCAACCCGGTCGCGCACACCGATCCGATCGGCACGCTGTTGATTCCGATCGTGATGTTTATCTTTAGCAGCACCGGTACGAACATTCCACTGATCGGTTGGGGCAAACCGACTCCGGTCAATCCGTTGCGTTGGCGAAACAAGGACCTCGCGAACGTGATGGTTTCACTTGCCGGAATTATGGCGAACATCCTCATCGCTTCCATCGCGTTTATCATCATGAAAGTGATCCTCATGAATGGGGGTCGAGGAATCCCGGAATCGGTAGCGGATCCCATCTGGATGTTGCTTGGAAATATGCTGATCATGAACGTGTCGCTGGCAGTCTTCAACCTGCTCCCTTTTCCTCCACTTGACGGCAGCAAGGTGCTCGAAACGTTTTTGCCGGCGAGCGCCCGGCCCATACTCGAAATACTGGAACAGCACGGCTACATCATCATGATGATCTTGATCTACGTGGGTTTTACGAGCGCGATCATCCGGCCCGTGATGGGGTTCGTCTTTTACCTACTTTACCTGGGAGTTTAGCAGCGGGGCCGTTCCACTGCGGCCATTGCCGAGAACATGAACAAGCGAATCTTTAGTGGTACTCAACCTACCGGCAATCTGCACCTGGGTAATTACCTTGGTGCGCTGAAAAACTGGGTTGCGCTGCAACACGAATACGAGAGTTTTTTCTGTATCGTTAATCTTCACGCCCTCACCGTTCCACAGGATCCGAAACTGCTGCTCGAGAAGACCCGCGACCTCGCTAGAGTTTATCTGGCGGTGGGAATCGATCCGCAGGTCTCGACGATCTTCATTCAGTCAGACGTGCCTGAGCATACTGAGCTGACTTGGGTTTTGAACTGCGTCGCGCGAGTGTCGGAACTCGAACGTATGACGCAGTACAAAGACAAGGCAAAGAAGCAGCAGGAGAACGTCAACGTCGGTCTACTTGAGTACCCGGTGTTGATGGCCGCCGACATTTTGCTTTACCACACCGACCTCGTTCCGGTGGGCCACGATCAAAAACAACATCTCGAGCTGACGCGCGACATCGCAATACGATTCAATCGCGACTACGGCGAGGTCTTCAGAGTGCCCGACGCCTTCATTCCAAAGATGGGCGCGCGCATTATGTCGTTATCAGATCCACTGAAGAAGATGTCGAAATCTGAGGACGATGCGAACAGTCGCATTCTGTTGACGGACGATGCCGACACGGTCCTACGCAAGTTCAAACGAGCGGTGACCGACTCCGGCACTGAAATTCGTTTCGACGAATCACGTCCGGCAATCAACAACCTGCTTGAGATCTACCATCTCATCACCGGCAAGTCGCAGCCGGAAGTGGAAGAGAATTTTGCGGGCAAGGGATACGCCCAGCTAAAAGGCGAATTGGCTGACGCGACAATCGAGTTCCTGCGTCCCTTTCAACAGCGCGTTAAAGAGATTACGGACGAACAACTGGACCATCTGCTCGAACAAGGGCGAGACAAAGCGAGCAAGATCGCCGGTGCGACGCTGGCAACTGTTTATCAACGAATCGGTATCGCGCGTTAACTATGAACGAGCAAACTCCCGAGACCGTAGCGGAACCAGTCGAGGAGCAGCCCGCGCCACTCAACGTCGCCGGCGCGACACCGCAGATTGTTACGGACGACGTCACCGACGATCTCAAGATCCTGCTCGGTGATTTTGAAGGTCCGCTCGATCTCTTGTTGCACCTGATTCGGCAGGAGCAAGTCAGCATTTACGACATACCTGTCGCGCGCATCACTGACGAGTATTTGCGCTACCTGCGCGTGATGCAGGAGATGGACATCGCCGTTGCGGGCGACTTTCTCGTCATGGCCGCGACGCTGATCGAACTCAAGACGAAAATGTTGCTGCCACGCGATCCTTCGGCTGTCGCGGAGGAAGAAGAGGATCCGCGCAGCGACCTCGTCAATCAGTTACTCGAGTACCAGAAGTACAAAGCAGCGGCACAAATGCTCTGGTCGCGCGCGACGGTCGAGCAGGCGGTCTTCAAACGTGCTGAGATCGAGACTGACAAGAACAATCCGGAAGTTGCGGTTGGTCTATTCGATCTACTCAAGGTCTTTCAGGATATTCTCGCGCGACACAAAGAAGAGGTGTTGCTCGAGATCGAACGTGAAGAGATCTCGATGGCCGAGATGCTCGAGCGTTTGCGCAACATGGTAATGTCGAGCGGCGAGCTTAACCTGCGCGTCTTTTTTGAACGTGCGCGGTCGAGGCGTGAACTCGTCCTCGCTTTTTTGTCGGTGCTGGAATTGGTGCGCACCACCGAAGTGAAGCTGTTTCAGCGCGAAACCTTCGGCGATATCATTGCTCGCGTGGTGACTTAAACAAATGGCGACTGAAGAACAGAACGTAACTCCAACCGTAGATGACGAAGCGGCGCTAAACGAAGAAGCGAGTCGTGAGCTCGCGGCGATGGTCGCGGAAGAGGAGTCGGCGGCCGCGATGGATGCCGAGACTCCCGACGATGGACCACTAGCTTCGCCTCAGAGCCAGGCGGAACGAGCCGCCGTGATCGAAGCTTTGATCTATGTTTCGGAAGAGCCGCTGAGTGCGAAGCACATTGCCGACGTGTTGAAGGAAGATAAGGACGTCGTCAATCAAACACTCGCCGCACTTTCCGAAGAGTTCAACGCTCGCAATGGCGGACTACAACTTCGCGAAGTTGCAGGTGGCTGGCAGTTTGCGACGCGGCCTGAGTATCACGAGCATGTGCGCGCATTTCTGAAGACGCGGCCGAGTGCAAAGCTGACGATCGCCTCGCTCGAAACCCTGGCAGTGATAGCGTACCGGCAGCCGGTGACAGTTCCTGAGATCCTCGAGATTCGTGGCGTGCAATCGCCGTCTTCAATCAAGACTTTGCTCGATAAGAAGTTGATCGTGGCGAAAGGTCGCAAGGAGGCGGTGGGACGGCCGATGATGTATGGAACGTCGAAGGAGTTCCTGCTCCAGTTTGGGTTGAAAGATCTGTCAGAGTTGCCGAGCGTCGAAGACTTCCACGATCTAAGCGGCGGCTCTTGAGGAGAAAGATCCCGCAAAGCCGCAAAGACGCAAAGAAAGCGCGCAAAAGCAGAGACTACGGTCTCATTGCTTCTTTGCGTCTTTGCGCCTTTGCGGGAGAATCTCCACACTGAGGTATGAAAGAGCGTCTGCAAAAACTGATCGCGGCCGCGGGAGTGGCCTCACGCCGGCACGCAGAAGAACTTATCGCCGCCGGTCGCGTAACAGTCAATGGCGAGGTCGTTAAAGAACTCGGCACCAAGGCCGATCCTGACAAAGATCACATCAAAGTAAACGGCAAGCTCATCAATCCTCAGCTTAAGTCACGCGAAAAAGTTTACGTACTGCTCAACAAACCGAAAGGTTATCTCTCGAGCGTTTCCGATCCCGAAGGCCGCCCCCTCGTGACGGAACTCTTGCCGCGTTCGCTTGGACGTCTTTATCCAGTGGGCCGCCTCGACTTCAACACTGAAGGACTGTTGCTCCTCACGAATGACGGCGACTTCACCAACTTCATCACATCAGCACGAAACCGCGTCGACAAGGTTTACGAAGTCAAAGTGAAAGGCGTGCCGCCGGATGGTGCGATTGAAAGACTGCGACGCGGCATCAAGCTCGAAGACGGAACGCGGACAGCGCCCGCGAAGATCAACAAGCTCGACGAAACGAAGACGAACGCGTGGTACGAGGTTTTGCTTCACCAAGGTCGCAACCAACAAGTGCGACGCATGTTTGAATTGATCGGTCATTCTGTGTTGAAGTTGAGACGCGTGCGGATTGGCTCGCTGACAGACGATCACTTGAAGCCAGGTTATTGGCGACACTTGTCGCCCGCGGAGGTGACGCGGCTCATCAAAAAAACCGACACGAAGAAGAATCCTCCCGCAAAGACGCAAAGACGCAAAGGATCAGCGACTCAAACCACTTAGCGCCTTTGCGCCTTTGCGGGAAACTTTGCTACAAAACAAGCACTATGCAATTTGAGTTAAGCGAAGAACAACAACAGGTAAAGATGAGTGTGCGCGAGTTTGCCGAGTCGGAAATGGCGCCGCACGTGATGGAGTGGGACGAGTCGCAACACTTTCCCGTCGAACTGTTACCAAAGCTCGCCGAGTTGGGACTGATGGGTGTCATCTTTCCGGAAGAGTACGGCGGCGCGGGTATGGGCTATGTCGAATACGCGACGATCATCGAGGAACTCTCGCGTGTCGATGGATCGGTTGGTATCTCGGTCGCCGCACACAATTCGCTCTGTTCGAATCACATCTATAAATACGGCACTGAAGAACAGTTTCAGAAGTATCTTGTGCCCCTCGCTAGCGGCAAGCATCTGGGCGCGTGGGGGCTAACTGAACCCAGCGCAGGCTCAGACGCCTCCGGAACCAAATCGACTGCGGTGAAGTCTGACGGTGGTTGGCTCGTCAACGGATCAAAGAACTTCATCACTCACGCGATTCATGCTGACACGTGCGTGGCAATGGCGGTGACTGACAAAAGCAAACGCAGCAAGGGCATCTCGGCGTTCATTTTTGAGAAAGGGATGAATGGTTTTTCGCCGTCGAAGAAGGAGAACAAACTCGGATTGCGTGCGTCTGAAACGGCAAGTGTCGTCTTCGAAGATTGTCTTGTCCCTGACGGTCAACTACTCGGCGAGGAGGGAATGGGTTTCGTCAACTCAATGGAGATCCTCGACGGTGGACGTATCTCGATCGCGGCGCTCGCCGTCGGCATCGCCCAGGGTGCATTTGAATCGGCCGTGCGTTATTCGCAGGAGCGACATCAGTTTGGTAAACCGATTTCGGAGTTTCAGGCAATCCAGTTTAAGTTGGCGAACATGGCGATGCAGATCGACGCTGCGAGACTGTTGATGTATCGAGCGGCATGGATGAAAGACAACGGGAAGAAGACGACGAAGGAGTCATCGATGGCGAAGTTGTTTGCTTCCGAGATCAGCGTCAACGTTTGTGAAGAGGCGATCCAGGTGCACGGTGGGTACGGATACACAAAAGATTATCCGCCCGAGAAGTACTGGCGTGACTCGAAGCTGTGCACGATCGGCGAAGGGACTTCCGAGATCCAACGATTGATCATCGCGCGCGAAGTTCTAAAACAAGTCTAAATAATGCCGGCGCAGACTAATAGTCTTAGTGAGCGTGTGAGCCGGGGCGAGGCTGCGGCCGTCGCGCGTGCGATCTCGAAGATAGAAGACGGTTCAGAAGGTGCCGCGGCGTTGATGAAACAGATCTATCAACACTCGCGCGGCGGACTGGTAATCGGCATCACGGGAGCACCGGGAGCGGGGAAGTCATCGCTCGTCGATAAACTCGCGTTGCTTTATCGACAACGAGGCGAGCGCGTTGGGATCGTCGCCGTCGATCCGTCTAGTCCGTTTTCCGGCGGCGCAATTCTCGGTGATCGCATTCGCATGCAGGCCCTTGGCCTCGACGAGGGCGTTTTCATTCGTTCGATGGCCACACGCGGCAATCTAGGCGGACTCGCCCGTGCGACGGTCGACGCTGTGGCGATTCTCGACGCTGCCGGTTACGAAAAAATAATCGTTGAAACCGTGGGCGTCGGACAAGACGAAGTCGAGATCGTGAAGGCGGCGGATGTTTCGGTTGTGGTGCTTGTGCCCGGCATGGGCGACGACATTCAGGCGATTAAAGCCGGAATCATGGAGATTGGCGACATTTTCGTCATCAACAAGGCCGACCGCGACGGCGTCTATGCCACGGAAAAAGAGCTCGAATTGCTGTTGTCGCTGGCCTCCCGTGACGATAACTGGGACCCGCCGATCGTAAAGACAGTAGCCACGGAAAATCAGGGTCTTGAGGCCCTGGCCGACGCAATCGACCGTTTTCGTCAAACGCAACGTGACGCGACGCTCAGCAGCGACCGCCGCCGCGCCATCGCCCGCTGGCGAATCGTCGAATTGTTGCGTGAAAATCTGCTCGCCCGCGTTTTGGACTCTGACGCGTCGGTTGCTATGCTTAATCGCCTCGCAGACGAAGTTGCAACCCGGCGGAGAGACCCTTATTCTGCGGTGGAAGAACTGTTGCAGGCGCCAAAGTAGAGCTTAGTGCTTTGTACTTGGTTCGCATTGCAAACGGTCATTTTCAACTGAAACGTAAACTAGCGAGCAAAGTACAAAGCGCAAAGTACAAAGTACCAATGAAAGTTGATCATATCGGGATAGCCACAAAGAGTATCGAAGAAGGTCTGGCCGTTTGGCGTGATGCCCTTGGCCTTGAAATCCATTCGACCGAAGAAGTAGCTCAACAAGGCGTAAAAGTCTGCATGCTTGCCGTGGGCGATACCCACGTCGAGCTTCTCGAACCGCTTGGTCCCGACACCTCGGTGGGGAAGTTTTTAGCGAAACGCGGACCGGGCATGCATCACATTGCGATTGAGGTCCAGGACATTCGCGGGTCGCTGGCGGAGCTGAAGAGCCGAGGGGCGCGCTTGATTGATGAAACGCCGCGTGTAGGCGCCGGTGGTTGTCTCGTAGCTTTTATTCATCCGTCGTCTACAAATGGAGTGCTGCTCGAGTTAGTGCAGCATCAATAGGAAAGGAAAGTATTTTGAACTCAACAAAGAAAGCGCTGATTGCAGCTGCCGTTGCCGTTGTTTTTGCGGGTGGGTTGATCTTTTGGCAGGTCAAGGCGCGCAAAACCGGACCGGTGGAACTCACCGCCGACGACATGACGGTGCTCGCGGAAAACCAGGCACCGCAAATCAGACAGCGCCTCGCGACCGATGAAACGGCACGCAAGAACTTCGCGCAGGATCTGCGGCGGCTCTTTGCCGTAGCTGAGGATGCGCAGGCGCACGGCGTCGACAAAGATCCGGATTTCAAGCGTGAGCTCGAATATCAACGGTCGCAGTTGCTCGCGCAGTTCTATGCCGAAGAACAAGGTGAGAACGCCACGAACATCACGGACAAAGAGGTTGATGATTATTTCAGTCAACCTGTTAATAAGTACAAATTCGATCAATTGGTCGAAGCCGTGAAGCGCCGGAATCCCATGATGAGTGCGGAGCTTTCCGAGGAACGACTGAAGGAAATCAAGCAGGATGTGGGCCGCGTCTACCTAATGGAGAAAAAGGCCGCCGAACAGGGTCTCGAGAAGAAACCCAAGGTTAGGTTGCAGTTGATGTTTCAGCACGCGCGCATGCTGGTCCAGAAGTATGCGACTGACACGCTGTCTAAAAAAATCGAGGCCAGTGAAGCTGAGATAAAAGAGTACATGGAAAAGCACCCGCAACCTGACACCGGCAAGGAGAACCGCGCAAAGGCTGAGGAAGTGCTCAAACGGATTCGCGGCGGCGAAGACTTCGCGAAGCTCGCGCAGGAATTTGGTAGTGACGGAACCCGTGATAAGGGTGGTGATTTAGGTTGGTTCGGCCCCGGTCAGATGCACCCGGATTTCGAAAAGGCCGCGTACGCCTTAAAGCCCGGCGAGGTCAGTGAACTGGTGGAGACGCCGTACGGGGTGCACATCATCAAGCTCGAAGCTCGAAAGACCGAGACTGTTGAAGGTAAGCCGAAGGAGATGGTTCACGCGCGTCACATCCTTTTCCGCGACCCAAACAGTAATCCGCTTGGTCAACCGCAAACGCCCGCCGACAAGGCGAGAATGGCGATCGAAAAGGAAAAGGGCGACAAACTGCTCGAGGAGATCTTGAGTCGTTCGCACGTCAAGGTCGCTGAGAATTACTCGGTGAAGCCACCCGAGCAGCAGCCGTCGCAAGCTTTGCCGCCGAGCTTTGCACCGCCGCCAGCGGGTCAACAACAACCGCAGGCTCCTAAACCTCAGGAGTCGCCGGCGAAACCGGCAGCTAAACGGCAGCAGAAGTGACACGGAGACGGGGTGACACGGAGACGGGGTGATTTCTCCGCGTCACCGCGTCTTTTGGTTCCGTGTCGCAGATGTCGGGTAAGCGCAATGCAGATAGGCGACTACTCCGTGGCGGTGATTCAGGACGCCGAATTTCGTCTCGATGGAGGGGCGATGTTCGGCGTCGTTCCTCGTCAACTGTGGTCGCAGGTTTGTCCGCCTGACGAGGAAAACCGCATTCGCATGAACATGAATTGCGTGTTCGTCGACACGGGCAGGGAAAAGATTCTGATCGAAACGGGCATCGGCGAGAAGTGGCCCGAAAAGCATGCGTCGAGATATGGGATAGATCGCGGGCGGCCCTTGACCGAGACCGTAAAAGCGAAGACCGGAGTTTCAGCAGATCAGATCACTATCGTCGTGAATACTCACTTGCATTTCGATCACGCCGGCGGCAACACGAAACTCGACGCTGCGGGAAGTTTAGTTCCGGCGTTTCCAAACGCTCGTTACTTTGTTTCGCAGGCAGAGTTGGACCACGCCGAACATCCGACCGAACGCGATCGCGCGAGTTATTTGTCCGAGAACTGGCGTCCGTTAATCGAGTCCGGCCAGCTCGAAGGAAAGCCAGGGAGTTACGAAGTGACGCCTGGGCTGACGATGCAGACGATTGCCGGGCACAATCGTTCGATGCAGTGCTGGCAGTTGAATCGTGGTGGTCAGACGATGTTTGGGTTTGCGGATCTCGTGCCGTTGCGAGCGCACGTCCGCTTTCCCTGGATCATGGGCTACGATCTTTATCCGGTTGAGACTCTGGAGGCGAAGAAGCGATTGATTCCGCAGGCTGCTAAAGAAGGATGGCTTTGCTTGTTCTATCACGACGCCGACGAGCCGGTCTGCCGGTTGGTTGAAGAAGAAAAAGGGTTCACGCCGGTCCCGTATCGCGAGGAGGAAACGCTTTCATGAGCAGTCCTCCGCGAGTTCTGATGGGCATCATTGGTGGCAGCGGGCTGTACCAGATGCCTGAGCTGACCGAGATCGAGGAAGTGAAAGTCGACACGCCCTTTGGTGATCCGTCGGACGCCTTGATCATCGGCACACTCGAGGGACAGCGAGTTGCGTTTTTGCCGCGGCATGGTCGCGGACATCTTCTCACGCCGACTGAAGTGCCATTTCGCGCGAACATATACGCGATGAAAATGCTGGGCGTCGAACGAATCCTGTCGGCGTCGGCGGTGGGATCGTTGCAGGAACAATACGCGCCGCTCGACATGGTAATTCCCGATCAGTTTTTCGATCGGACGCGTGGGCGCGTCAAGGAGTCGACGTTCTTTGGCGAAGGCATTGTGGCCCACGTCTCGTTTGCGCATCCGGTGTGCGGCGCGCTTGGCGACGTGCTGGAACAGGCATGTCGCGTGGCTGACGTGAAAGTTCATCGCGGCGGCACGTATCTCTGCATGGAGGGGCCGGCGTTTTCAACCGTCGCCGAGTCGAATGTCTATCGGTCGTGGGGCATGGACATCATCGGCATGACCAATTTGCAGGAAGCAAAGCTCGCGCGTGAGGCCGAGATTTGTTATGCGACCCTCGCGCTTGTGACCGATTACGATTGCTGGCATCCGGGCCACGAAGCGGTGAGTATTGATACTGTTGTCGAGTACTTGAACAAGAACGTGCGTAATGCGCAGATCATTTTGCGTGAGACGGTGAAACGATTGCAGACCGGCGAGCGTCGCTGTAAGTGCGGTTCCGCGTTGCAGCACGCGATCTTCACGGCGCCTAATCTTTGGCCAGAGGCGACAACAAAGAAGTTGGATGCGATCATCAAAAAGTATCGTCAGTGAGGTGAGCTATGAAACTACGGTTTTTATTCGTGTTTTTGTTTGCGCTTCTGATTTCGGCGCCTCCGAGCTATGCGCAGGGCGTGCGCAGCGGCCCGGATCCTTCGACGATTCGTGATCCTGATTTGGAGCGCGACTCGCATCACAACCTCGAAGTCGCGAAGAACTACTTCAAATTAAAGAAGGCCTATGTCGCGGCGTTGAAGCGTTGTGAGGAGATCATCGCCGGCAACCCAAACTTCGCGAAGATTGAAGAGGTCTTGTTGATGGCCGGACAGAGCAGTATTTGGCTGTCACAAAGCAAAGGAAAGCAGAAGCCGGAACAGTATGTCAGCTTTGAAGGCGGCGAGAAGCGCACGCTCACGTCGGAACAGTTCCTCGACATGGGCAGGGCGTACCTCAATAAGCTGATTACTGAGTATCCCAACGGCTCTTATGCGAAGCAGGCGCAGGAAGAGTTGCAGGCGCTTGAGAAACCGAAACAGTGAGTGGTTTGTCCGTGGTCAGTCGTCAGTGGTCAGTTGCCCGTGATAATTGGGTTCAAGAAACAACTGACGACTGACCACTGAACAAAGACCAAATCCCCAAGACCAAAGGCCCGTAACCCAAATATGTCCCTTTTAGTTGTTGGCTCTGTAGCCTATGACACTGTAGAAACCCCCTTCGGAAAATGCGAGAAGATGCTTGGCGGTTCAGCCTCGCACTTCTCGATCGCGGCCAATTTTTTTACGAACGTAAGCATCGTCGGCGTCGTCGGCGGTGATTTCACCGAACAAGAGGTGTTTGAAACTCGCGGTATCGGCACGCGCGATCTCGAGCGCATCCAAGACGGCAAGACGTTTCGCTGGGGCGGTCGGTACGAATACGATCTGAACGTGGCGCACACGATGTTCACGGACCTGAACGTGTTCGCCGACTTTCAACCGAAGGTTTCGGAAGAATCGAAACGTTCCCGGTTGTTGTTCCTCGGCAACATCCAACCGGATCTTCAGCGAGGCGTGCGGGAGCAGATGCCGGACGTCGAACTGGTTGCGCTCGACACGATGAATCTCTGGATCGAACACACGCGCGATTCGTTGGTCCGTACGATCAAGGGCGTGCACGTAGTGATCATTAACGATGCGGAGGCGCGACAGTTAACCGGCATTCCGAATTTGATCAAGGCTGCGCGCGAGATCCTGAGCTGGGGACCAAAGGCGCTGATCATCAAGCGCGGCGAGTACGGCGCGGCGTTATTTACGCAAGATAGTTATTTTGCGATTCCCGCGTATCCGCTGGAGTCAGTTTTCGATCCAACCGGCGCGGGCGACACGTTTGCCGGTGGGTTTATGGGTTACCTGGCGAGCCAGGAAACGTTGAACGAAGACGCGATGCGCCGCGCGATGATTTTCGGCTCGGTGATGGCGTCGTTCAACGTCGAGGAGTTTGGTACTGAACGCGTGCGGCGACTGACGCATTCGGAGATCAACGATCGTTTCCGCGCGTTTAAGCGCATGACGCATTTTGACGAAATACCTTTTGAAGCCAAATAGAGCTTGGTGCTTTGTGCTTAGTTTTTTGTTCGCTAGCCCGATATCACGCTGATCGTAAACAAGTGAACCAAGCACAAACAACAAAATACAAAGCACAACCTGGAGGGTTTATATGTTTTGTCCCGTTTGTGAGGCGGAGTACGAACCGGGGATTACGCAATGTCCGGATGACAACACGGCATTAGTCGAACAACTGACCCCCGAGAACACGCTTCACGATCTCAGTGAGGCGCGGTTTGTCTCACTGCATAAAATGGGCTCGCCCGCGGAAGCTGAGATGGTGAATGATCTGCTGACGCAAAATGGGATTCGCTCAATCGTTAAATCCGGTGGCGCGGACTCATTCTCACCACTCCTCTCCGCAACGTCAGAAGGCGCGGAAATTTTCGTGGACGAGCGAGATTTCGATCGAGCCCGCGAGATTTACAATTCATTCTTCGGTCGCGATACGACGCCGTTGACCGGTGGTCTGATCGACGATGAAGTCCCAGGTGAGGAGTAGTTTTCGTGTCCGCCGCTGCTGACGAAGCCATCGTAGTTTTCATGACGGCCGTGAACGGCGAAGAAGCCGCGCGTCTTGCCGACCTGCTGATCGGCGCCCACCTCGCCGCCTGCGTTCAAATACTTCCGGAAATGGAATCCGTCTATCGTTGGGAAGGGAAGATCGAGCGCCAGGCTGAGATTCTGTTACTCGCTAAAACAACACGATCAAGATTTGCAGAGTTGGAAAGGGAAGTCCGCGCTTTGCACAGCTACGAAACGCCGGAGATCATCGCGTTGCCGATCGTGGCTGGTTCTACGCCTTACCTGGACTGGCTCACCGCCGCCGTCAAAACTCCCTCAGCTTAACCGAGGATTCCGATGTCGTCGGAGGCGAGTTCGGCTAGAGAACTCTGACTGCGGACCACTATCTCGACAACCTCCGCGGGAGAATCGGCGATTTGAATCATTCGGAAGTCAATGTCGCTGATTTTGCCTTCCGCCATAACAACGTCGTGTAGCCACTTCAGTAATCCATTCCAGTAACTCGAACCAAAGAGGATCATCGGGAAGTTGCGAATCTTCTTCGTTTGAATCAGCGTCAACGCTTCGAATAGTTCGTCAAAGGTTCCGAAACCGCCGGGAAAGATGATGAATCCCAGGCTGTACTTCACGAACATCATTTTGCGAACGAAGAAGTATTTGAACGTGAGACTCTTCGTCTGATATGCGTTGGGCCGTTGCTCGAAGGGCAACTCGATGTTGCATCCGACGGAAAGTCCGCCGGCTTCGAACGCACCTTTATTCGCGGCTTCCATGACGCCTGGTCCACCGCCCGTGATCACGGCAAATCCTTCAGCCACCAGTAACGCCGCAGTTTCTTCCGCTGCTTTGTAATCAGGATCGTCGGGTTTGGAACGGGCGGAACCGAAGATCGAGATGCCGCGGTTCAGCGTCGCAAGTTCGTCAAAGCCTTCGACAAACTCGCCCATGATTCGGAAGACACGCCAGGGATCCGTGTGGGTAAACTCGTCCGCCCGCGGACTTTCAAGTAATTGTTCGTCCTGCGTTGTTCTTTCGACCGGTTCGCGATAAATGGTTTCTTCGTCGCCCTTCTTCGCCATTTAGATACCCATGATGTTGTAACCGCAGTCGACGTAGATCACTTCGCCGGTGATCCCGGAAGACATCGAGCTACATAGGAAAACGGCGGTGTTTCCAACCTCGCGCGCATCGACGTTACGGCCGAGCGGCGCGTGTTCGGCGTGATGTTTCAACATGGAGCTAAAATCGGCGACGCCGCGAGCGGAGAGCGTCTGAATTGGACCAGCGCTGATCGCGTTGACTCGGATGTTGCGCGGGCCAAGGTCTTTGGCGAGGTAACGAGTGCTGGCTTCGAGTGCCGCTTTTGCGACGCCCATCACGTTGTAACCGGAGACAACTTTTTCAGCGCCGTAGTAAGACATGCAAACGATGCTGCCGCCTTCGGTCATCAACGGCGCAGCGGCGCGCGCGAGTTGTGGAAGCGAGTAGGTGCTGATCTCGAGGGCAGTGACGAATGCGTCGCGGGTGGTGCTGAGATATTGACCGCCGAGCGCCTCGCGTGGCGCAAAGGCAATGCTGTGAATCAGAAAATCGAGTTTGCCAAATCTCTCGGCAACACTGCGGAACGTCTCGTCGACTTCTTCCTGCTTCGTTACGTCGCACGATAGCAGGAGCGATTTCGGCATCGTTTCGCTCGTCAGGCTTTCGACGTTTTCCTTCAATCGATCGCCCTGATAAGTGAATGCTACTTCGGCGCCGGCTTCGTGTAATGCTTGTGCGGTGGCCCAGGCAATCGAACGTTTGTTGGCGACTCCGAAGATGATGCCCTTCTTATTTTCCAGCATGTTTTGGTTTTTTGTGCCTCTTTGCGTCTTCTCTTGTGCCTTTTGTGTTTACGCGGCTGCGCTTTCCGGCGCGTTGATAAGCGCCTTGTATTCACCACTTTCAACCCATTGCAGGATCTCCGCTACTCGCCATACCGGAAATGGATGGCTCAACCCGGAGGTGATCACGTCGGCCCAGAAACGATCGAGGGCTTTCTCGTCGTAATTTTTCTGGAAGTCGCGGGCTTGGGCGAGAAACTGATCGTAATCGACGCGCGAGGCAAAGGTGCCGCCGGCAAGTTTCATCATCGTGCGGCCAATGACGTTCGAGTCTTGCGTAACAAGCAGCGCTGCGCGGTCGCATGACAGTTCGGCACGACGCGCCCACGCGAGCAGTGCTGCACGCATGCTCATCGTCAGTAGTTCCTTAACGATGAACGTCAGCGGCGACGCCATCACAGCGCTCTTTGCCAAAAACTCGATCAAACGCGCCGCCGTCAGGTAGAGCACATGTTCGGAATGAATGTGGCCCACCTCATGGGCCACGACCGCGAGTACTTCCTCGTCACTCAAACGTTCGATGAGTTGCGAGTAAAGCACGATGATCGGACGCTCGACGCCGCCGGTGAAGGCGTTGACGATCGGGTTCTGTTGGACGAAAAGCTCCGGCATGTCCACGCCGAGCGTGGTGCACGCGATCTGGAGCTTGGCGTACAAGTCGGGACACTGCGTCGGTGTAACTTTCACCGCACTCGCCGTGAAGATCACGCGAATTGCAGACTCGCCGGTGACGGCGAGAAGTTTCTTGAGCGCTGAGTCGATCCCGGGAATCGCGCGGAGGGCGGCCAGTGCGCGGCGGTCGTCGGGATGGATGTACTGGTCCTTATCAAGCCGCGCAAATTTCTTATGCGGCTCATCTGACAGCGGCAGACGGCAGCGTCCACAGCGCGCGTCACCCGAATCGGTTCGTATTTGATTACGCTGCCCGCAGTAACGGCAACGTATGGAATTCTCATTGTCAGCCATGTTGGTGCTCATAATATCAGTGTTTGAAATGCCTCACACCTGTAAAGACCATCGCCAGGCCATGCTCGTTTGCAGCGGCGATAACCTCGTCGTCGCGAACTGAACCACCTGGTTGGATCACGGCTGTGATGCCGTTGCGCGCGGCCTCGTCAAGGCCGTCGCGAAAGGGGAAAAAAGCGTCCGACGCCAGAACGGATCCGGCGACTGGTAGTTGCGCGCGCATCGCTCCGATGCGGACTGAATCGACGCGCGACATCTGTCCGGCGCCGACGCCGACCGTTTGACCGTCGCGCGCGTAGACAATCGCGTTGGATTTCGTGTGCTTGCAAACCGTCCACGCGAAAAGTAGGGCGCGCATTTCGTCTTCAGTTGGCTGGCGTGCTGAGACGACCTTCAGATCTTCTCGTTTGAGTTGATGCTGATCCCGTGTTTGGACCAACATGCCGCCGCTGATCTGCTTGTACTCGGGGCCTTTCACCGGCTCGACTGAAGCCATGCGCAAAACGCGCAGGTTTTTTTTAGCTTGCAGTATCTGAAGCGCATCGGCGTCGTAACCCGGCGCGATCACCACTTCAGTAAATATCTTCGCGATCTCCTGGGCCGCAGCCGCATTCACGGGGCGGTTGACGGCGACGATGCCGCCGAATGCGGAAACCGGATCGGTCGCAAGGGCTTTTTGATAAGCCACCGCGACTGACTCGCCTTGTCCAACTCCGGCGGGATTCGTGTGTTTGATGATCGCACAGGTTGTCGCTTCGAAATCGCAGACGAGTTGCCAGGCCGCATCAGCGTCAACGTAGTTGTTGTACGACATCTCTTTGCCCGACAGCAGTTCGGCATTGGCGACACCGCCTTCACCTCCTGGATACAGCGCGGCTGATTGATGTGGATTCTCGCCGTATCTCAAATCTACTGATCGATCAAAGACCGGGAATAGATCGGCGCCACCGAGGTAGCCGCTGACGATCGAATCATATCGTGCCGTTTGTTGAAACGCGGCTTGCGCCAGCCACTCGTGCGTCGCCGGAGACAGCGCACCATCATTCTGCTTCAGTTCAACGATTAGCTTCTCGTATTGTGCTGGAGCGGTGACGACCGCAACATCTGTTCCGTTCTTCGCCGCCGAACGAATCATCGCTGGACCACCGATGTCGATCTGTTCGATCGCTTCTTCGCGTGTGACTCCTTCGCGCGCGATAGTTTCAGCGAATGGATAGAGATTCACCACCACCATATCGATCGGCTGGATCCCGTTCCGCTCCATCGCCGCCACATGTTCCGGGTTGTCGCGCAGTGCGAGCAGCCCGCCGTGGACTCGTGGATGCAACGTCTTAACGCGACCGTCCATCATCTCGGGAAAACCTGTTATGTCGGATACGTCGAGCACGTCGAGACCCGCTTCCCGTAGCGATCTCGCAGTTCCACCCGTGCTGATGATCTCGACGCCGAACTGTCTCAACGTGAGTGCGAAGTCGATGATTCCCGTTTTGTCGGAAACACTGATTACGGCGCGCTTGATTCGTCTCATTTTAATGGGGGTTTATTGAACATGAATTTATGCGAGCGTTCGAAGCCAAGCGGCCCCACTGAATACTTAAGTCCTTCAGGCTTAAGGCTCACCGAAAAAATGTGAGGTCGATTGTCCCGCGCTGACTCGGCTATATAAAAACCCAGAAGATACTGACTTTTCAAATCCTCTTCGATGGCTTGAAAGATTGGCGTCAAATCATTGTCTTTCGGCATAAGCGCCGACTGCCGGTCGGCGACGAGAAAGTATTTTCCTCCCGTCTTTTCGGCGAGTTCGCGAAATCCTTTCGTCGGGCGGCGCACTTCAAGCCTGCCGTCGCGGGGCTCGAAGAGTGGCAAATGAATCACGTAGAACGAGACGCGTTTCTCGAGTGCGGAGTTAATGGCGGTGTCTGCACTCCTCGCGCTTTGATTGTCGAGACCGTCGCTGATGAGTACGACGATGCGACGCTCCGAGCGAACCATAGGCAGGTCGTCAAAGGCTTTCAGCGAATCGACGGCAGCGTCGAAGATTGCGGTGCGATGGTTTTGTCCGGCCCTAAAACGGAATGCGGATCGCGCGGCTTCGGTGTCTTTAGTGAAGGGAAGCGCCAGGGAAGAAGTTTCCGAGAAACGAAGTACGGCCACACTCGACCGGTCACTAAATCGGGAGAAAAGTGCGAGCGCGGCGTCACGCTGTTGAGAAATGATTTGTTGCAAACTTCCGGATTGGTCCAGCGCGAAGAGCATGGCGACACGGTCGGCGCCGCTAGTGAAATAAAGACCGGTAGTGATCTTGTCCTGATCTTTGAGCGTTAGATCGTCTTCAGTTAGACCGGCTACGGCCTGGCCTTTCTTGTCGCGGATGCGAATTGGGAAGAGCAGAAGCTCGGTGTTCACCCGGACGACTTCATCGTCGTCCGCGATGTCCTGGGCTTTGGCGATGTTTGGGGGATGGGAGAAACAGAGACAGACTAAGGCAAAGGCAAGAGCAGTCCGAGTACGTGCAAGCCGTGCCGTCAGACGAAAAAACGCCCGAAAAACAGCAAGCTGAGCAGCACGATGATGGTGATGACGATAATCTTGACCAGGCTCATGGCGAATTCCTTCGGTTTTAGGGACAAACAATTCGCACGCGCAGTTTGCCATACGTATGCTCGTACAAACGAGTTCACAAAATCTATTCATCCGCCCCTTTGTTTGCCTAAAAGAACCGCAGTGTATACGTAACTCTCAATCCGCGCCCCATTTCCGGCGCAAAAGCCTTAATAAAGGAGAGGTGATTACGATACAGCGTATCGCCCATGTTGAAAAAGTTAAACGAGACGATATGCGCCGTGTGCCCGTGGGCGAACAGGTACGACCCCGAAAGATTAGCCACGGCGTAACCGGCGGTCCGCGTCTCATTTGGGAACAAACGGTCCTGCTCATTGGCCATGACGATTTCCGGGTTCAACAGCAGGCCTTTGTAACGGATCTCGACCCCCGCGCGGCCGCGCAACGGCGGGATTTGCGGCAACGGTGTGCCGTCGGATGTGAGTTCGGCATTTACGTAATCAAGACCGAGGTTGAGCCAGATGGCCGGGTGCAGTGCTGTCTCAAAACGTGCTTCGGTGCCGACGAATCGTGCTGTTGCCTGATCGTAATTGGCAACAGTGAGACCCTCTTCAAAATCTCCTGTGGGCGCGAGAAACACGAAGTCGCGCATGTGATAATAGAAGCCATTCGCTTCAAAGCGAACGCGTTTCGAAGAATGTCGAAGTCCGAAATCAACGCCGTCAGTTCGTTCTCGAGTCAGATTCGGGTTGCCGATTTCAAATGCCAGATTTCCGGGGTGTGGTCCAAGGTTATAGAGTTCTTCGAGTGTCGGCGCGCGATACGAGTGTGTGTAGTTTGAAACGAATGCTCCGCCTTCCCAGGTGCCAATGCGAATGCCGGCGGCGCCTGAGAACCCGGTAAAGGTTCGGTCGGGAAGAATTCCACGAGCGTCAGTTGCTTCGGGTCGGTAGCGATTCGTTTCGACGCGACCGCCAAACTGAATCGAAACCGGTTCGAAGTCCAGCGTCTCGAGTCCAAACAACGCAAAAGCATTGTGTTTCGTTGGTGGAGCGAGCGCTTCTTCACCAGCCGCCGCGAAATCGCGGTGCATCCCCCAGAAACCAAAACGCCCCGACAGTCGACCGTACTTTCGCTGGTCAAACATTCCCTGGTAGAGAAAAGTGTTGTTCTTGAACTGCGTGCCGATCTCGCCTGTTTCTGATTCGATCTCGGCGTGCTTGTAATCACTGTATTGAACCGAGAACGTTCCGGCGCTGACGAACGAGGAATTCTCACGAAAGCCACCGCGTAACTCGATGCTGTGACGCCGCGGATTTAGTTCAACGACTTCGGCATCGAGATCGTCGGGATTGAACGGAATGCCGTAGCGTCGTTTGTTGAAGTTGTAGTTGAAACTAAAGAAACCCTTAGTTGGATAAAAGCCGAAGCCTGCGGCGGCACTACCCTCACGTGAAAAGGAGTTTTCGACTACGCCGAGCGGCGTTTTGTAGTCACCCGAGCGCTGACCACCCGCGTTGCCCCACACCAGCCATCGTTCGGAACCAAACTCAAAACCACCGCTGCCACCGCCGTGACCTCCATTCGTTCCGCCGACACCAGTCAAATATCCGGTCATGCCTTTGTGCGGCGAATCGTGTCCGGAGATGGCGTTGACGACGCCCCCGATTGCGCTGCTGCCGTAAAGAAGCGTTGCCGGCCCTTTAACGATCTCGATTCTTTCAACCGTCAGAACATCGATCGGCTCTGCGTGATCGCCTGATTGAAAACCAAGACCGCCGACCTGCGAGCCATCCTGTAAAACCGAAACACGATTGCCGGTCTGACCTCGAATTACAGGCCGTGCGGTGCCGGGCCCGAAGCTTCGCTTCGCGACTCCGAGTTCTCCGTCGAGTGCTTCGCCAAGAGAAACCGGACTCTTCTTTGCCAGTTCGATTGAACCGAGCACTTCGACTGATTGAATTGAAGTGCTAACGGATTGTTCGTTCCCAGTCGCAGTAATCGTGACTTCCTCGCGCAGGCTGGAGAGCTCGATGTGAAAATCCAGCGTGGCCTCGCCGGCTGTTAGATCAGCGCTTCGAACGACGTCCGGAACGCGATCGAGTTGGGCCACTACGTCGTACTTGCCACGCGGCAAATTCGGAATCTCATAGCGACCGTCGTCGCCGGTAGTCACGGTCCGCTTGAGTTGCAGGACCGTGATCATGACGTTGTGAACAGGCTTGCCGCTTTCGCCGAGAGTAACTGTTCCTCGCAGCGTTGCTGTTCCTGATGATTGTGCGAGTACGGAAATACTAAGTATGCCGAGAACGACGAAACTAAAAAGAATGCGCCGAGAAATCATTGGTTTATCTCCTTGTGTGGTCCAATTAGGGGTGCCCGCTCAATTCACACGTCTCGCGGTTCAACTGCGGTCATGAATGGAGCTGGCGACGCTGGCGGCGGCGAATTGAATTAGGAGATAAACGGGGGAGCGCGCCCGGAGAGCGGGATGATTATGCGGGAAAGAAGATCCGGCGCGACGATCGTCGTTCTCTTATACAGAACGCGAGTGGGCGGATCGTTCAGTCGAAAAGCGATTAAGGTTGTGCTGAAGTTTTGGTGTAACTGGCAGATGAGGCAATCGCTACATCCTGTCCGTGTGCCTGAAAGGTTTCCCGATCCATCCGATTGAGTCAGTGAAGCGACGTCGCTGGTTTCCGAAAGCACACGGCCGTGCCGGTGGGCGGCCTCGATCGTCGTGCCATAAAAGATGAAGGCAATCAGCAACAGTCCGAGCCAACGTGAAAAGCTTGCGCTGTGGAACTGAAGCGGTGTGATCGGCATGCCAGTCAATTTCGGATGTGTTAACTTCGGGAGCGGAGGAAATTGTACTGAGACACGTCGGTAAAACGCAATCCAGCATTGTGATTTTGGGCCTTTGTGCGGTTTTTATCTGCCTCACATCTATCGAAGGCCGGGCGCAGGTTCAAACTCGCGTCAAGATCACTGTCGCTTCACCTCAAGAAGTCGTCGTTCAGGCTCACCTGTTCTCGCCGTCTCGCCTATGGTCGTTTAGAAATGTTCACGCCGGTGTGTTGGGAATAGCCGAGCGAATCGATCGTTTCCGGGCGAACGGCGTTTATGTGCGGATGATCGCGATGGGTGAGTTTCGTTCCGACGTCTCCGCTACTGAGATTGACTATGTTGTGCGTTTGCGGCGTCCCACGCCTGCGGACGTGGCCCATATTTCGTGGCTGAATGAAGACCACGGGTTCCTGATGTTTGCCGACCTGCTACCCCAGGGAATGGAAGCTATTTCAGTCGAGTTTGAGGTTCCGAAGGGCTGGACGATTCAATCGACGATTGCTTCTGACACTGACGGCAAATATCAGGTTTCAGAACCTGATGATGCGATCTTCTTTGTAGGTCGCTCGATTCGTAGGTCGTCGCAAAAGGAGTTGGACAGCTTTGTAACCGGAACGTGGCCATTCAAAGATTCGGTGGCGGTGAAGGCAGCGGCGCATGTGATGAAGGAGTATGTGGGCCTGACAGGATTCCCATTACCTGCTCGGCCGGTTGTGATGATCGCCCCGCTTCCCGTGGCGACGGGAGTGACAAAGTGGCGGGCCCAAACTCGCGGCTCGACGGTTTTACTCCTCATGGATCCGCAGGCGCAGGTTGCGAAATGGAAAGGGCAACTTGAGATCATCTTCACGCATGAGGTGCTGCACCTTTGGGTGCCCAACGCGTTGCGCCTGCGAGGCGATTACGTCTGGTTCTTTGAAGGGTTCACGTTATACACGGCACTGCTTACGGCGCTGGAGTTGGAGACCATAGATTTCCAGGAGTTCCTCGCCACGCTCGCTCGCGTTTACGATTCATACATTTCCTACCCCAACGTTCTTTCCCTAATCGAGGCCTCGGAACGTCGTTGGACACACCCATGGCCTGTGGTTTACGACAGGGGAATGTTAGTGGCTTTTTTGTATGATCTGGTCCTGCGGAAACAGTCCGGAGGAAAGAATACCTTGTTGGGTCTTTACCGGGAGCTGTTTAGCGCGGGCGCGGCTGATGGGGCAGATGGAAATGACGTTATAATCAAGATGCTGAGTTCGACTCCTGAAACAGCCGATCTCGCTACGGCCTACATCTCAGGCAAGAAGGATCTCGAACTCGATCGGCATCTCGCGTCGTACGGATTGGTCTTGGATACTAGCGGGAAAAGTTCACGTTTAGTGGTCAATAATAAGCTCGATGAAAATCAGAAACGGTTGTTGAAGTCATTGGGTCACTGAGTATTAGGAGTAAGGATGCGATCAATTAAGACGCTGGTTATTTTTGTCGTTGCTTTGTTACTGGCCGGCTGCCAGACGCTCGCCACGGATAACAGCACGGGGGTCGTCGTTCAACGCGCGCAGATCCGCAGCTCGACAGCTGTGGTTGCAGCGGACCTCCTGGAGGTAAATCGTGGCGACGAGGTCGACATCCTCGATTCGACGGACGTTAACGATCCCAGCGACAACACAAGAAAAGAACGATGGCTGCGAGTAAAAGCGCGCGATGAGGACGCCACCGAGGGGTGGATCGAGGCACGTAACGTCATGCCTGCGGATGTTCTCGAGGCTTCGAAAAAGCTCCGCGATGAAGATAAGGATGTTCCGGCACAGGCGACGGGTCAGCTTCGTGCGAGTTCGAACCTGCGGCTCACGCCTGATCGCGGTGGCAATGAAAACATCATGATGCGATTGGACAGTGGTTCGACCTTCGACATCGTGAGCTGGAAGCGCGTTCCGAAGCCGAAGTCTTCCGAAACGATCGAAACTGACGTGGCCCCGAAAGCTGGCAGCGCCCAGCGGGGCAACGCGAGACCCGGACGTCAGACGGACGAAGAAAAGGAGCCCGAAGAAGAGAACGAACTCTGGTACAAAGTGCGACTGCCTGAAACTGCATCACCTGCTCCCGCTGGTTGGATTTACGGGAAACAGGTGGAACTCGCGGTTCCCAGCGACATCATTTTCTATCGCACGGGCCGCGAATTTGTCGGCTGGCAACGACTCGACGGCGAGAACAAAGATAAGAGCGGTGCTGAAAAAGATGACGGGCGCGAAGCCAGACCCGGAAGCTGGTTAATACTCGAGAAGAGTAGTTCGAATCAGCCGCGCACACTCGACGAACCAGATTTCGATCGCATCTACGTCCTCGGTTACGACAAACGCAATCAGGAACATTACACGGCTTATCGCAGTCCGGATTTGCGCGGGTATCTACCCGCGAGGATCGAAGGACAGGGCGATAATAAAACGTTCACTCTGCGTTTAATGGAAGACGAAAATGGACCACCGAAAGAGTTTCGTTACAGTTTGTACAAAGATGCGCGGGGCGTGTTGAAGATCAACGCGCCGCAGGTTGCTCCCAGCAAGCGACGCCGTTAGAGAATATGACTCGCCCAATAGTTATCGGTATCGGTGGATTTACCAGCGAGGTCGGAAAAACGACTTTGCTGTGCGAGTTGCTGCGCGCCTTTCCGGGCTCCGAAGCGATCAAGACAACTCGCGGCCACTATCGATCGTGCGGCAAGGATCCACATGCATGTTGTGTGAGTCATTTGCTGGGTGAAGAGCCACAGGTTCGCTCCGGTAGAAGAGAGACTTACGAACCGCGCAAAGACACGGGCCGTTACTGGGACGCTGGAGCGGCGAATGTGCACTGGGTGATCGCGACAGACGAACAACTGGGAAAGGGAATTCAACAGGCGATTACAAGGGTTAATTCTCCGGTTGTGTTTGTCGAAGGAAACAGTTTTGCGGAATTCGTAAATCCAGATTGCATGTTTATGGTGAGACGCGCTGACGACACTCGGATCAAAAAGTCGGCGAAAAAAATTGTCGAGAGAGCAACCCCAATCTACGTCACGAACATCTATGACGAGCTTCCGGAAGTGATCAGTTACTTGAGAAGGTCTTTCACTGAGGGGCACGAAGTCGGTAAAAACTGATTCGGTTATTGACAAGAAGATTTTTGTCCCTATAATGCCCATTCCTCTTTGAGAGGGCGTTACGGGGATTCAGGATGAGGCGCCAAGAGCGAGTGCCGCTTTTCCCGTGGGTTTGACATGGGGATGCGGTGCTTTTTAGTCTCCGGGAAATAAAAGCTGGAGAAAGCTTTATGGCCGCTTGACAGAGTTAGACTCGTTGGTTAATATCCCCGTTTGCTTGGGGCGAGTTCGAGTCGTCTGTAAGGCAATCCAAAGACAATTGGAGTCGATCTTTGAAAACTAGATAGAGCGTGTCCGTTTCAAGATCTTTGAGAGTCAAACGCGAACGATAAAGTTCGCGTCCAAAACTCGAAAGAGTCATTATCGAAACTGAATACGAAAGTAACCAGTATCTGATGATGTTCCAGAGAACAAACTTATAACGAGAGTTTGATCCTGGCTCAGAATCAACGCTGGCGGCGTGCCTCAGA
>Ga0209486_10000122_pt1 | contig 36930 bp, 33 predicted proteins | sample NCCompost_FD_187518 | JGI IMG/M metagenome (GOLD analysis project Ga0209486, IMG submission 187518) | Agricultural soil microbial communities from Utah to study Nitrogen management - NC Compost (SPAdes) (version 2) | ecosystem: Environmental > Terrestrial > Soil > Agricultural land | place...
CTTGCTGAATACACTGCCCGGCGAGCGTGGCTGCTCGAAGCACTGAAAGAGATTCCCGGCATGAAGTGTTCTGAGCCGGAAGGCGCGTTCTACGCGTTTCCCGACGTGCGTGGCTGCTTGAAGAATGGACTCAAAATATCAGGCGACTTCGCGCAACAACTGCTCGAAAAAGAACACGTCGTAGTCACCGACGGCGCCGGTTTCGGAACCGAAGGTTTCGTCCGCATCTCTTACGCAACGTCGATGGAGCAGATTCAGGAAGGCGTGAAGCGAATCAAAAGATTTGTGACCACGGATTAACTGATTTTCAGCTAATCCGTGGCCACACAATCTGAAGAGTCTTTTAGTAAAGGTTAAAGTTGTATTCGAGCTGCATCCACGTCGAGACCTTATGCCCGTCCTTGGTGGCCGGTTCAAATCTAATGTTACGCGCCGCAGCAATTGCTTTCTCAGTTAATCCGTAAGGCAAACCTCTCATCGTTTGGATGTTAGTGATCTGCCCGCTCGAAGCGAACACCACTTTCAACACCACAGTTCCGGTGATCTGGTTCTTGCGTGCCTCTTCGGTGTACTGCGGTTCCGGCTTCGCAAGCAGACGCGCTTTCGTCGTCACCTCGCGATTCTGGAAAATGCGCGAGTAATCGCCTCCCCCGCCACCGCCAGCTCCACCGCCTCCGTCCCTCCTGTCGCCGCCGCCCATGTTGCCGCCGCGACCGGGTCCGAGACCGCCGCCTTCACCTGGACCAATACCGCCACCCTTACCGTCTCCGATACCGTTTCCAGTGCCAGGACCAGAGGAAGGATCGGTGCTTTTCGATTTGTAATCACCGTACGGCAGCACGCGCGCATCAGGTGGAACTAACAGCGGATCCGCAACCACCGTCGCCGCTACGGGCAACGACGGGTTCTTCGGCATAGGAGGCGGATTCGGATTCGGCGCCACTACCTGCGGAATATCCAACGATGCCTGCGGTGCTTTTCCGAACGACGCCGGTCTTGAATCTTCACGACCGCCGCCGCCACCGCCCTGCGGGCGTTCAAACTTTGGCTTACTACCGCCGCCACCGCCCTTGTTCAGTCCAGCAGGACCGGGATCGGGCGTCGGTTGTTCCTTAGGAATCTCGAACATCTGCTCGACCTGGAGATCCTCGTTAGGATTGTCACTCATCGCCAGCAAACCCTGGCCACGACGATCGATGGCGACGACGATGCCGAGAATCACGAATAGGAACACGAACGACGAGACCATCGCAGCCACAACGCTCTTCGAGTCGGACGGTTCCGCGCCCATCACTGCCGCGCCACGCTCACGTCCCAACCAGGTTGAGAACAGAGCAATCAGCAAACCGCCGGCAACTATTGAGAAGGCGATCAGGCCACCTTTGGAAACACCAGACGAACGCGAACGATCAACCAAGGCAACCGCGCCAACCAGCGCGATCATGCCGAGAAATGCTGCTCCCATCGCGACCAACACATTCGGCTTGCCGAGAAACTTTCGCAGCATCCCGCCATAACCGAAGATGGTCCGCTTGGTAAAGCCAAACGGATCGCGTTTGAACTCGGGCCACGTAAGTTGATACTCATGGGCCACGTCTTTTAGTTCGTGCGTGAGGCGGGAAGTTAAACCCGCATCGTCAAGGAATGTGAGATGGTATTCATCGCGTTGGGCGAGCGCCTGAGATGTGCTCGAAGCAGCGCTGGATGCAGCGCCCCAATTCGTACCCGAATCAATGTGAACAGGTTCGGCTGGGTTCGCTGTCTCGCTGTACGCCGCAGCCGCCTGAATAACGGGTGGCTGATCGTTTCTGCTAACCGTAATACTTGGATCGTCCGCCACGTTCGGCACTACCGCGGTTAGCGGCGTTCCGTCGACCGGACAGAAACTGAACTTGTCAGCAAACTCTTCTTGGCACTTGGAACAAAACTTCATCGACACTACCTCTTCTCGCCTTAGGGGATGCAGTACCGGCTGTGATTCTGTGAATCCCGATAGCCTGCCTGCACCAGAAAATTCTCTCGCAAAACTTGTTTCAATTCGCTTGTCGAGAACTCCCGAAGGCCCTGGCGTGGTCCAGCGTTCGAGCAAAGCTTTGAGCTCGTCCTCGGAATCAAACTTATCTTCCGGCTCAACGCCCATTTCAGGCCTCCTTCAAAGTAACAATTTCCCGACCACTATTCAATTCCTGATTGCTGTCTAAATAGGGCCTCAGCACTCTTTTAAGTCTCTCGCGTGCCCGGTAAAGCCGGGCCTTTATGGCGCCTGCATCCGCATCCACAACGGCAGCAATCTCGTTCAAACTGAGCCCCTCATACTCGTAAAGGATCAGGGCTTCTCGTTGCAGGTCCGGCAGATTGAAGATTGCGTCTCTGACCTGCCCTGCCAACTCCTCATCCAGCAACCTTCGCAACGGCGTATGCCTTGGCGAAACTTCCGGCTCGTCAGTCATTTCTTCGAGCCCCGTCTCGCGACCCGTATTCCTGAAATGCTTTAACGCCAGGTTTCTGGCGATCGCAAACAAATACGTTCGCAGCGCCGCACGCTCGGGACGATAGCCTTCTGGCCTTCGAATCAAACTCAGAAAGCAGTCGTGCGTGATGTCTTCTGCAATTTCAACTGAACCGAGGAGCCGATAAGCAAAACGAAAAATCGGGTCTCGGTGTCGATCGTATAACTCTAAGAAAGCCGCCTGGTCGCCCTTCCCTGCTTTTTGCAGCAAGAGCTCGTCTGTGGTTCTCTCGGGCAATCAAGCACTCGATCCTGCAGGAATTGCTTCCTACTGTAGTTACCAAAACCCTGCTAAAAGTTACGGCCTGGTCGGGAAAAACTTGCGCGCGCGAAAGAAATATTAATCCCGCAAGGGCGGCAAGTACATAACTCTTTTGAAATCCCCGGGGTCAGACCGCCGTCATTGCGTTGCTAACCAGTTGCTTGAGATGCGGTTTAAAGCCAAACGGTTGCGGTTAAAAGCCCAAACGGTTGACGCGTAAACTAACGGCATCTAAGATGTTTTGCTCCCTGTCGGACCTGTAACTTTTAAGCGAAAGACCCGGTTTTAGCCTCAACATGTTAATACCATCAATAATCCCTGTTCCGGCCCGTTTTTGTGCGAAAGCGGTCACTTTGGTCCTTTGCTTCCTCCTAGCCGTGCCAGCGACCCTTGCCCAGTCAACAAATGAGCCTCAACGGGAGCAGTTGCTCAACGGCCTGCGCCTGCTCCTGTGGGAAAAACCCGGCAGCTCCGAAGTTTTGCTGAAACTCCGAATAAATAGCGGCTCGGCCTTTGACCTCGCGGGCAAGTCAGGTCAGATGGCGCTGCTCGGCGATTTGTTGTTTCCCGATGCGAACACGGTCGAATACTTCAGGGAGGAGATGGCGGGGAAACTCGAAGTCGCCGTGAATTACGACTCAACGACGATCACGATGGTCGGAAAAACATCGGAGTTTGAACAGATCGTCGACACGCTGCGCGCCGCTCTACTTGCGACCCAGTTAACTCCGGAAGTCATTACGCGAATACGCGAGGCCCGAATCAAGTCAGTCAAAGACACGGCCATCGCTCCGCCTCTCGTTGCTGATCGGGCAATCGCGGCTCGACTGTTTGATGATTTTCCCTATGGACGTTTGATGAGTGGCACGCCCGAAGATCTGGCCCGCGTCCAACGGGCCGATCTCATGCTTGCGCGCGAACGGTTTCTAAACTCCAACAACGCGACGTTGGCTATCGTCGGTGGCATAACGCGAGCACGCGCGCTGAGAACACTTCGTCAATTGCTCGGACCATGGCGCAAGAGCGAAAACATCGTGCCCACCACGTTTCGTCAACCAAAAGCTCCTGATGCGCGAACGTTGATCGTCAACGTTCCTGGGAGCGCGGCAGAAGTTCGTTTGGCTGTACGTGGAGTTTCCCGAACTGATCCGGATTATTTCCCTGCGAAAATTCTCGCGAAGGTCGCTGAGCAACGCTGGCAGGGGATAACGCCGGAACTCGTGAAGCAACCAGTGTTTGCGAGAAGTCAAAGTCACGCCTTGCCGGGTGCTTTCGTGATGGGCGCGACGATCGATCCGCAACACGCAGCGGATACACTCGCCAATGCGCGAAAAGTTATGGAGTCACTAATAGCGACGCCTGCGACCGCGGCTGAACTGGACCGCGCAAAAACCGAAGCCGTCGGCGAAGTCTCCGGTATACTTTCAAAACCGGAGTCGTTTCCCGATCCATGGCTTGACGTCGAGACATATCACTTGTCTGCGTTACAGGACCAAATCGCCTTGCTTCGGTCTGTAACCGCGCAGGACGTGCAACGCATCGCGAGTCGTCTGTTCAAAGAACCACGGCTTGCTTCAGTGATTGCGGGGGACACATTGCCGTTGAAAGCGGCACTGCAAGGACGATTTCAGTACGAGGTTTTAGGTGAAATGGCGACTCCACCTCCTGCTCCAAAACCAGCGGCAAGGCCCGAAACGAAAACTAGTCCCGGGTAATCACAAAGCGTTTGCAAGCGTCTTGCAACCAAACCTCCATCAGATTTGGCTTAACTGTGCCTGAGAACGGAAGTGCCGCAAACGAACATGCGGGCCGCGTTCGCGAGATGTTCTCGAACATCGCGAATCGGTACGATCTTTTAAACCACCTGCTGTCCGCGAACGTCGATAAACGATGGCGGCGGATAGTAGCGACCAAGGTACGCGATAAGCTTTCGTCGAGCGGCGCATGCGTACTGGACGTCGCGTGTGGGACCGGTGATCTGTCACTCACGTTGTTTGAAACTACAGGAGCACGAGTTGTTGGCACTGACTTTTGCCGGCCAATGTTGGCAGTAGCTGCCGGTAAGACTTCGAGTCAGGTGCCACTAATTGAAGGTGACGCCTTGCGGCTTCCCTTTCGAAGTGGCTCGTTTGACGCGGCGACGATCGCCTTTGGTTTGCGAAATCTGTCGAGCGTCGAAGACGGTCTAGCGGAACTGTGCAGGGTTTTGAAACCGGGTGGCTGGGTGGCAGTGCTCGAGTTTTCGACACCTTCGAACGCGATCGTCCGAGCTGTGTATGGCCTGTACTTCCGGAATGTGTTGCCCCTGCTGGGCGGCGCCATCAGCGGTTCGCTGAGCGCCTACACGTATTTACCAGCGTCGGTGCAAAAGTTTCCGGACCAGGCACAACTCGCGCTCCTTATGCGGCAGGCAGGTTTCGATCAGGTTCAATATCAGAATCTGACAGGCGGGGTCGCGGCTCTGCATTTGGGCAGAAGACCTTTGGAATAGATTTTTTCAGGATTGGTTGCAGCGTCTAGTGTGCAACCAGATACGTAGTCACGGGGAAGGTTTGGTAAGCGCGCGGTTGTCGGGGCTGTGCGAGTATTCGAACCAACCCCGGGCTACGTTTTTTATTTTGGAAGTGCCTTGTTGCAACTCTCTGCGTATCTCGGCGTTCCTCTGCGGCTCTGCGGTCATTGCCTTTCGATCCACATTTACCGCCGAGCCTCAGAGGAACCCCGAGATAGGCAAAGAAGATTTTCGAAACTAGGGCGCTACCCATTTTTTGGCATCCGTACAATCAGTGGTTCAACTTTTCTGCTAGAATCCCGGCCGATTGAAAACCAAGCTCCGGCATAGCATCCTCGGCGGTATTCGTCGCCTACTCATTCTCCTTTTGGTTGCCTGGACCGTCGTCTCGCTCGTGACGCTACTCATCGAGCTGGTGCCAGGCGATCCGGCCGTCGCAATTCTCGGGGAGCAAGCCACACCCGAACAGTTCGCGCAGTTTCGCGAGAAACACGGACTCGATCGTCCACCCTTCTTTTTCTCATTTCCACGCGACCAAAACGGTGAGCGTCATTTCGCCTGGCATGGCGCGGATAATCGCTACACGGACTACTGGAGCGCGCTGCTGCGCGGCGACATGGGCCTGTCGTTTCGCAACGACCGTCCGGTGATCAGTCTGATCCTCGAACGCTATCCGGCGACAATCGAGCTCGCGATCTTCGCAATGCTGATCGCGGTGGCGATCGCGATTCCACTGGGCGTGATCGCTGGAACAAATCGCGGGACGTTGATCGATAACGCTGCGTCCGTGGTGGCGTTGTTAGGTATCAGTCTGCCGAGTTTCGTAATTGGTCCGATGCTGGTCTACGTGTTCGCCGTCAAGCTTCGCTGGCTCGCTCCGTCAGGACGATTTGAGTGGAGCGACATCATTCTCCCTGCATTCACACTCGGCGCCGCCTTGTCGGCGATCCTGACGCGCATGGTCCGGTCGTCCGTGATTGAAGAGTTAGGAGAAGATTACGTGCGCACCGCGCGTGCGAAGGGGCTCAGTGAGCGCACCGTCGTTTACAAACACGTCTTGAAGAACGGACTGATTCCGGTAGTTACGATTCTCGGTTTGCAACTTGGCGTTTTGCTCGCCGGCGCGATCATTACCGAGAAGATTTTTGGTTGGCCGGGTTTGGGTCTGCTGCTGGTCGAAGACGGAATTGCCAGACGCGATTATCGCGTCGTGCAGGGGTGCGTGCTGGTGATCAGTATGACGTACATCGTCGCGAATTTACTTACAGACATGGTTTACCGGTGGCTTGATCCGCGAATCCGCGTAAGTTGACTAAATGAATCGTCTCACCATTATCGGATTCGTAATCGTGGCGATACTCGTGATCGTAGCGCTGTTTGCGCATTGGATCGCGCCGTACGACATTAGCGCGACAAATCTTGCGATGCGTTATCTTCCGCCTTCCGCGGAGCACTGGTTCGGCACAGACTCGACAGGCCGCGACATTTTTTCGCGCGTCATATTCGGCGCCCGCATCTCGTTAAAGGTTGGGCTCGTGGTCGTTGCTGTTTCAGCGCTTATCGGTACGGTGATGGGAGCGGTGTCAGGTTACTATGGTGGTTGGGTTGATCGTGTTGTCTCTGGCTACCTGTTCAATGTCTTTCTCGCCTTTCCCGGTTTGTTGTTGGCGATTGCGATGGTTGCGTTTCTCGGAGCGGGTTTGAATAAACTGATCCTCGCGTTGTGCATTATTGGCTGGGTGGGATACGCGAGATTGATTCGAGGCCAGGTGCTGAAAGTTCGCGAGTACGACTTTGTCCAGGCAGCACGCGCGCTCGGCGCCAGCGACGCTCGCATACTTCTCATTCATATTCTTCCGAACGCGATTCAGCCGTTGATTGTCCAGGCAAGTTTGGGCATGGCCGGCGCTGTTCTCTCCGAGGCCGCTTTGTCATTCCTTGGCCTTGGCGTCCCACCGCCGGCGCCCTCGTGGGGTGTAATGATCGAAGAAGCCCGAGACCTCTCAACCCTGCAAGCCGCCCCGCACGCCCTCATCTTCCCCGGCATCGCCATCGCCCTCACCGTCCTCGCCTTCAACTTCATCGGCGACGGCCTCCGCGAATACCTCGACCCCCGCCAGCGCTCGAGGTGACGATTTATGGACCTGTTTGACACGCCTGAACCTCAACGCTACCATCCACACCGATTTAAATGATGCGCGTAGCTGAAAGCGTTATCGATCTCATCGGGCAAACTCCTCTCCTTCATATCTCTCGTTTCGCGCCGCCACCACTCGCCAGCGTTTATGCAAAAGTTGAATGGTTAAATCCGGGTGGATCCGTAAAAGATCGAGCGGCGTTGGGAATGATTCTCGATGCCGAGGAGAAGGGACTACTTCACCCTGGCGCGACGATCATTGAGCCAACCGCAGGTAACACCGGAATCGGTCTCGCCCTCGTGGGAGTTGCACGCGGTTACCGTGTTATCCTCTGCGTCCCGCGCGGCTTCGCCGAAGAGAAGATGAAGCTTATCCAGGCATTAGGCGGCGAAATCGAGTACGTGCCGAGCGAGGCCGGGATGCAGGGCGCGATTGAACGTTGCCACGAGCTCGCAGCAACGATCCAGGGCAGCTTCGTGCCGCAGCAATTTGAGAATACGGCGAACCCGTGTTTTCATGAACGAAGCACCGGACGCGAAATTATCGAGCAGATGAACGGCCGCATCGACGCCCTTGTGATTGGCGCCGGCACTTCCGGAACGTTCGTCGGTGTCTCGCGCGCGGTGCGGAAGATAAATAAGAACGTTCTGTGCGTTCTCGTCGAACCGGAAGGCTCAATTTACGGCGGCAAGCCACCGGGTCCGAAGAAAGTCGAAGGTATCGGGCAGCGTGACTTCATTCCGAAGATCTACGACGCTTCGTTAGCCGACGAGATCATGATGGTATCGGACGAAGACGTTTGCGACGCGATCAGGAAGATCGCTCGCTTGGAAGGTCTTCTCGGCGGGTGGTCCAGCGGCGCGGCAGCAGCGGCCTCGTATAAGATCGCCGAACGACTCGGGGCCGGCAAGAACGTCGTCACAGTCTTCCCCGACGGAGCGGAGCGTTATCGCAGTCAGGGCATCTTTGACGAACTTTGTGATGAGTAACTAATAATGGGATTCGCAACAACAGCAATTCACACCGGATCTGAACCTGACGAAGCGACAGGCTCAGTCACAGTTCCGATCTACCAAACGTCAACCTACGCCCAGGACGGCCTCGGTAAAAACAAAGGTTACGAATACGCGCGCACTCAAAACCCGACACGCTCGGCAGTCGAACGTAACATCGCGGCCCTCGAAGGCGGACGCTTTGGATTTGCTTTCGCATCAGGCATGGCCGCAATCGACGCCACCTTGCGGCTTGTGAAATCAGGCGAACACGTAGTCGTTTCTGACAACACCTACGGCGGCACTGCTCGTCTCTTCAATCGCATCCTCACCAACTATGGCGTCACATTCGATTACGTCGACACGTCTGAACCACTAAACGTCGAAGCGGCAATCAAGCCAAACACGAAGATGGTGTTTATCGAAACGCCAACCAATCCGGTGATGATCGTCACGGATCTGAAAGAGGTCAGCGAGATCGCACATCGCGCCGGCGCGCGCGTCGTCTGCGACAACACCTTCATGTCGCCTTATCTTCAACGGCCGCTCGAATTCGGTGTCGACATCGTGGTCCATTCAACCACCAAGTATCTCAACGGTCACTCTGATGGCGTTGGCGGCGCCGTGGTTTTGAATGATGAAGAGGATGCCAACTGGATCGGTTTCGTCCAGAACAGTGCAGGCGCGATTCTTTCGCCGTTCGATTCATTTCTCGTGATGCGCGGCACAAAGACGTTGGCCCTGCGCATGGAACAGCACGACAAATCGGGTCGCGCAGTTGCGGCGTTTCTCGAAGAGCATCCGAAGGTGCACAAGGTTTACTATCCCGGCTCCGCGTCGCACCCGCAGCACGCGTTGGCCCGCCGGCAACAACACGGATTCGGCGGCATGGTCTCGTTCGACGTTGGTTCCCTTGCGAACGCGCGTACGGTGCTCGAGTCTGTTAAGCTTTGCACTCTTGCGGAAAGCCTGGGCGGCGTAGAGAGCCTGATTTCACATCCGGCCACAATGACCCACGCCTCCGTGGACGAAGCGAAGCGGCAACGAATCGGTATTACAGACGGACTGGTTCGAATCTCGGTGGGCATCGAGGACACGGACGATATAATCGCCGACCTCGATCAGGCGCTGGCAAAAATCTAGTGTTTTGTTCTTAGTTCTTGGTGCGTTGTCCCGGGTCTTCGCGCGTTTAGATTAAAGGGAGGCCTTAACAAAGTACAAAGCACAAAGTACCAAGTACATTTTTTTACTGAAGTGACAGCTAAACAACATAGGGTTACAATTACGCCGTTCTCAACCTTTAGCAGACTCCCTGATACGCTCTCCTTATGATCGTAGAGTTATTCGCCAAAACAGACGTCGGCCGGGTGCGACGCGGCAATGAGGACAATTTCCTGGTCCTCGATCTATCATCAGAACAAACATGGACGGGCACTGACGGTGCGACGCCGCCGGACAAACTGACACATTTTGATTTGGGGCAAAAAGGACTCGTGCTCGTGGTATCAGACGGCATGGGCGGCGCGCTCGCAGGCGATGTTGCGAGCCGCATGGCAGTCGACTCGGTAAAGGAGATGTTGATTGGCGGCGAGGGCAACGCCTCGTGCGATCCCGAGTTGGACCTCGTGGAGTGTTTGAAGAACGCCACCATCTACGCCAACCTCGCAATTCATCACCGCAGCCAGGAAGACTCGCGTTGTGCCGGCATGGGCGCGACCTTTACCGGCGCCGCCATCCGAGGCGATAGCCTTGATCTGGTGCAGGTCGGCGACAGTCGCGGCTACATCATTCGCAAGGACCACATTCGTCTTGCCACGAAGGACCAGTCACTGGTTCAACAGCTTGTGGACGTCGGCCAGATCAGCGAGTCGGAAGCTGAGACGCACATGTTTCGCAATGTGATCCTCCAGGCGCTGGGTGCCCAAAGCGACGTCAATCCGGTTACCGGCAGAATTCGTTTGCGACAGGGCGACGTCGTGCTGCTTTGCAGCGACGGCCTCTCCGGCAAACTAAGATCAGACGATATTCAAAAGATCGTCGTTGAGAGTCAGGGGAACCTGTCGAAGGCGTGCGATTTGTTGATTGATGAAGCCAACAACCGGGGCGGTGAAGACAACATTACGGTCGTGCTCGCAAGGTTCGACGGCAACGATCTCGAGGCACCCGCAACCGACCGAATCACCATCGAACTACCACCCCTGGAAGAAGACAAAACACTCGACGACAACTACGAAGCCGACACCGAACCTCACTGACCTCTTCTCCGAGCTTGCAACTTGGGCCGTATTCGAGGCATCATAGAGCCCAGTTAATCCTTCTCTCGCGCATCGACGGTGATGCGCCCGCGCACAAAAAGATTCGCGCCGGTCGTTTGGATAGTTCGAGAGCAGGCTTGTTTCACACTTCGAAGCCGCTCTTGTGAGAGCATCCGAACCTGATCCTTCGAACGCCACCGTTCGCCGAAGTTCAATCCGATTCGCAGCTTCTTTTCTTCCTAAAATTAAGGGAAAGGTATATCTCTATGACAAAGAAACTATATGTTGGAAACCTGTCTTTCCAAACCACCAATCAGGACCTCCAAGACTTGTTTTCGCAGGCTGGAACTGTCGAATCGGCGCAAATCATCGAAGACCGCGACACGGGACGATCGAAGGGTTTTGCGTTCGTCGAAATGTCGACTAATGAAGAGGCAGCGTCAGCGATTGACCAGTTCAACGGGAAGGACGTTGGCGGTCGAATGCTGAAAGTCAACGAAGCCAAACCGCGCGAGAATCGTAGCGGCGGCGGTGGACGTGGCTTCGGCGGCGGCGGCAACCGCGGAGGCGGGGGCGGGTACGGCGGCGGCAATTCGGGACGACGCTCTGAACCGCGCTGGTAATTCTCAATGCCCTCAGCCCACAACCCGTCACACACAAAGGAACCTATGAATTTTTCTCAACTAGGATTAGCAGACGCGCAGTTGCGCGTCTGCAAGTCACTCGGATACCTCGATCCGACACCAATACAAATAAAAGCCATCCCGATGATTTTGAAAGGCGACGACGTAATTGGCTGTGCCGAAACCGGCACCGGCAAGACCGCCGCATTTCTTCTTCCCATCACTCAGAACCTCAGCGCCCGAACACGTCCCGGCACTCGCGTGTTGGTACTTGCGCCCACGCGTGAACTGGCACTTCAGATTCACAAGAACTACGGCGAGCTTAATCACCTTAAGGCCAATCGCAGCGTCCTCGTGATTGGTGGCGCCAATATGAGAACGCAGATCGCAGATTTGCGCAGCCGAGCAACCGTCGTCATCGCTACACCTGGTCGTCTGCTCGACCTCAGAGAACGCGGTGTAATCGATCTATCTACGGTCGAAGTACTCGTTCTTGACGAGGCCGATCGCATGTTGGATATGGGTTTTCTACCTGCAATCAGGCAGGTGCTCGCAATGTTGCCGGCTCAGAGACAAACACTTTTGTTTTCAGCCACCATGTCGGAGAGTATTGAGAGCCTCGCGCGGTCCACTATGAAACAACCGAAGTTGGTTGAGGTAAACCCACGCGGCCGCGCGGCCCAGATGGTTGAGCAAACTGCCTATTCTGTCGCGCCTGAAAGCAAAACCGCGCTTCTGCTTGACCTGCTCGAGCGCGAAAATGAACGAGAATCGCTTGATAAGGTTTTGGTTTTCACACGCACTCGACGTGGATCCGAACGACTGTCACACATTCTCAAAGCTCGCAATCACAGCGTAAATCGCATTCACGCGGACCGTAGTCAGCCGCAACGCGAAGCCGCCCTGCGCGGTTTTCGTGATGGCCGAACGCGAGTTTTGGTCGCAACGGATATCGCCGCTCGTGGACTGGATGTCGACGCCGTCTCGCATGTTATCAATTACGACGTGCCGAGTGTGCCCGAAGACTACGTACACAGAGTGGGGCGCACGGGTCGAGCCGGGAAACACGGTAAGGCCATTACGATCGTCACACCTGTTGACGAGCTTTCGATGAAAGCGATCGAACGCCTTATCGGCCAACCGGTAAAACGAATCATCCCCAATGGTTTTGGTGGTGTGCAGGTAGCGGCGGCCCGCGCAGCTAAACCAGCTGTGCCGTTTGGTCGGGCTTACAAGGGCTCGGTCCGATCGTTTCGACCGCAGCGCGGACGATAGATTCGGTCATGCGTTATCGGTGCAACATGCGTTTGAATTGTAGCAGTTGATTGCACATCTAGAGGTGTACAGAATGGTTGCCGATTTCATTTATCGACGTAGCCATCTCGGTAATTATCAAGGTACTCGCCCCTGAGTCTGCAAGCCTTGCGCCGATTCTAGCCTTCACCCTCGGGCAGTACTTTGGGACGCCAGTCCGGCTCGCCCCCGACTCGCTTCACATAGATCGAAGCGCCTTCCACGCTCTCGACACAAACACGCTCGCCGGCTTCGAGAGGTGGTTCACCGGGCGCGGGATAGGCGGTCCATGTAGAGCCAAAGACTTTTACAGCCCCTTCGTGCAGTGCGCCTTTGCTGGACGAAACGACGGTCCCTATCTTTCCGGGAAGCGCGTCGACACCGCTGCGGAGTGACTGACCCGTCTTTTCGCGTGAGAAGTAATTGATGAAGATCGTTCGGGAAGCGGCGGTGAGGCCGATTGAAACAACGACGAAAACCATGAACTGGACCAGCAGGCTGTCGATGCCGATAAGACCGAGGAACGCCGCCGCGAGTGCGCCGATGCCGAACCACAGCAGAACGAAACCAGACGTAAAGACCTCTGCCACGATCAATATCGCAGCCAGCACGGCCCAGAGAACCCAGAACCATTCACTCATCGTTGAATCAGGTGCCTAAGCAAGTTACCCCTTGAACATGTTCTTCATCACAAACCAGATGTTCGCGGGGCGCTCGGCCAATCGCCGCATGAAGTAAGGATACCAGTGTTTCCCATAAGGAACATAGACGCGCATGTTGTATCCATCGCGCGCTAACTGCCGTTGCAGATCGCGTCTGATGCCGTAGAGCATCTGAAACTCAAACTTCTCTTTTCCAATACCCTCGCGCGTCGCGAAGTCGACCGTCGCATCGATCATCTTTGGATCGTGCGTGGCGATGCCGTGATAGACACCGCTCGACAACAAAAGTTGCATCACCTTGACGTAGTTGTTGTCAGTGTCCTTCTTGTCAGGAAACGCAACTTCCGGCGGTTCACTATACGCGCCCTTGCAGATGCGTATGCGTGCCGGGAGTTTCACCAGCTCCTGCGCATCGTCGTACGTACGCCGCAGGTACGACTGCAAAACGATCCCGACGTCGTTCAGACCAAATTCTGAGCGCAGTCGCTTGAAGATATCGATCGTAGCTTGCGTGACGTTCGAGCCTTCCATATCGACGCGCACAAAGTTGCCGCGTTGCTGCGCATCGAGAACTACACGCCTGGCGTTTTTGTAAGCGAGTTCGGGGTCGAGCTCGAGACCAAACTGCGTGAGTTTGATCGAGACATTGGACCGAATGCGCGTCTCATCGATCCGCTTTAAGATTTGCAGATACTCTTCGACTTCCTTGTTCGCTTCGCCAGCGTTATTTACCGACTCATTCAAATGATCGAACGAAGCGGTACAGTTCTCGGCATTGATCTCGCGAATGTAAGGAACGACCTCGTCGATCGTCTCACCGGCGACGAAGCGAGTGGTGAGTTTCTTAAAGAAGCTGAATCGAGTGGCAAAATCCTTAAGGCCTTCGTGGCCCGACAACCAAATCAGCGCGCTTCTCGTTACCATCTAATCCGTGTTCCCGAACCCCTTCTGCAAAGTCAGTCTTGAGCGGTCCAAGAAAACACGGACAACCTTCGTTGTGCTATTCTTGGCGGGTTTTTCTCCAACCCGAGGAGGAATAATTGCACACCACCACTAGAACAAGGAACTGCGCGGGATGCGATTGAAGCTGGTAATAATTGCTTCACTGCTCGCGGCGGGGTTAGGCGCCGGCGCCAGTATCGCGCTCGTGTTGGGTGTGTTCGCCGTGAAGTCGTTGTCGAGCCCCGGTCTACTGGCGGCTTCAACGTTTCTGCTGCCGATAGCGGCAATCGTCTTCGCCTCAATCTTCGTTTATCGACACACCGCGAGACGACGAAAGCTACAAGCGTTTCTAACAGCACTGCTCGCGACGTTGCTCACTATCTCGATTTTCATTCTCACTTCGACTTTAACTTCTCGGGTCAACCCGCCCGAACCTTACCTACCGGGACCACAGATCGCTTCCTAACTTTCGATACTATTCAGTCCGATCTCGCGTTGCACCGGACGCAACGCATCGATAACGAAGCGAATGTGTTCGTCGAGATTCACACCCAACTCTTCAACACCCTGTGTGATGTCGTCACGATTTACCGATCGCGCAAACGCTTTGTCTTTCAACTTTTTCTTCACCGATGAGACTTCCATGTCGTCGAGACTGCGCGAAGGCCGCACCAACGCGCACGCTACGAGGAAACCGCACAACTCATCAGTGGCAAACAGCGCGCGGGCCATGTCAGTATCACGCGGCACGCCGGTGTATGTTGCGTGGCCCATGATCGCGCGAATGATCCGTTCGGAGTAACCACGCCCGCAGAGAATGTTCGCGCCAGTAAACGGATGCTGGTCCGCAGTAGGAAACATCTCGTAGTCGAAATCGTGAAGCAGTCCGACTAGTCCCCACTCGTCTTCGTCCGCTGGTCCGTCGTTGTAACGCTTCGCACAGGCGCGCATTGCGGTTTCAACGGCAATTGCGTGCTTACGCAGGCTATCGCCCTTCGTGTACTCACACAACAACTCCCAGGCGTCGGCTCGGTTCATTTTTCATTTTCCATTTGTCGTTTCTCATTTGCCATTTGTTGGCTGTCATTTCCTCACAGTTCCAGCGCCCTGTGCACTACGCACTGGAACTAAATGAAAAACGAGAAATGGCAAATGGAAAACGGAAAATTTTTACTTGGCGCCGGTAGCAAGATAACCAGGGCGCGCGCGAATCATAACATCCTTGCGCGTGGTTGCCACCTTGATACGGCGATAACGCTCGTCGTGTTCTTTGTTGAGTGGATAGTAGCCAAGCAGGTATTGGGTGCGAAGCTCGGCGGCGATCTGGGCGAAAGCTTCAGGTAGATACTCGAGTGTGTCAGCACGCAGGAGCCGGCCGCCTGATTTCTCTGCAAGTGCGTTGAGGTAGTCGTCTGCTCTTGAGTACGCCATATCGAGCATCCGGGTGATCTCGTCGTCAGGTCCCCGTCTTCTGTTCGTGGTTGTTGTCGTCGTTGGATCAGTCTGGCCGGGGATGCGACGACGATCGGGCAAGCGGTGTTCCGGAGGCATTCTGTCGTCAGGTGGAATGCTACCGGGAATCTGGTTTGGTTCGGTTGGATTCGGATAACGTCGATCTCGTTCTCGTTCACCTTCGCGACGACGACGCATGATGTCTTCCGGCAACGGCAGGCCCAGCGGTCCGGTTTGTCGTCGTGATCCGGTGGTGGGAATCGGATCGCCGCCGGGGAATGTCGGCGGAGTTGTACCGCTAGGCGGACGACGAATCACTTCTCTCGTTGGCAACGTGGGTGTGATCTGGTCCTGTTGTTGGCGCGCGATTGCTTCTGTGGTCGCGCGAGTTTCATAGCGAATCGGGTAAACGATCACGCCTTCTTCGTCGAGGTTGCGCAACGTGCCGTCAAACGTCGCCGTATCACTGTGCCAGTCCACAGCGTCGCTGAAAACGACGATCGCCTTGCGTCCCTGAATACGGCGGATGGTATTCAATGCCGATTCAAATGCGTCGTAAACTTTGCTTCCGTTGCCCGATCGCGCAGTGTTGATTGCGGTTCTCAGCGTTTCCCGATTGCTCGTAAATTCGTTTAAGTCGCGGATCTCATCGTCGAACGTGATGATCTTGACACGGTCAGCAGGTTGCAACTGTTGGACAAACACAAATGCTGCATTCTGGATTTGGCGTAGTTTGTCCTTCGTACTGCCGCTGGTATCGAGCAATAGGATTACGTGAAACGGCGCCGCGAGCTTGCCGAAGAACGCAACCTCGTGAGGTACGCCATCTTCCGCAATCTTGAATTCGTCCTTAGTCAGGTCGGTGACGTAAAGGCCGTTTCTTGACGTCACGATTACTGGGACGGTGACTAAGTTTGTGTCCGTTTTGATGGTTTCGACTTCCTGAGCCACGGACACGACGGCGCCGATTCCAATCAGGACGAATACCAAAAAGATACGTGAAGCAGAAGAAAGCATTTGGGACTCCTCACGCAAAACCGGGCAGAATCAAACTCGACTCGAAAAGAAGGAAAGCTGTGTCGGCCCTAGGATGTTCGGCACCAGCATAACGTTTCCTAATATTCGTGTCATCCGTGGTTTACAAACACGGATTTAGGCTAGAATGCGAGTCCGGTTTATCCCCAATGAGGTCCTTGTTGCTCGCAGTTTTGGCGGCGTATCTAATCGCCGCGATCCATTCCATTCTGGCGTTCGTCAATAAGCGACGATCGCTCCAGCAGGTTGCCGAATGGTCGCTGGCCGTCGGTTGGGTCTTGCACACGGGCGTGCTGATCGACGAATGGGTGGTGGACGGACACTATCCGCTGTTCGGTTCGCGCGAAACACTATCGTTTCTGGCGTGGGCACTCGTAGCGGGTTACGCGATCGTGCTTTATCGCTACGGGGCACGGGCAGTCGGTGCGTTTGCCGTACCGCTGATTTGTATTCTGACTTTCGTCGCCATGATGAGCGGTCGCGGACGTAACCCCTCGGCCGCGGCATTCTCAACAACCTGGCTCTTCCCGATCCACACGACGCTGCTCGTCTTCGCCTACGCCGCTTTTTTCATCGTGTTCATGGCGAGTGTCATGTACTTACTCCAGGAACGTGAACTCAAACTCAAAACATTCAGCGCGTTCTTTCATCGACTACCGTCACTGTCAACAGTCAACGAAATCGCGACGCACTCGGCGGCGATTGGCCTGACGCTGCTTTCGCTTGGGCTCGTCGCGGGTATGTTCTGGAATTGGTCGTTGCACGGAAAAATGTGGCGTAACGATCCGAAGGAAATCCTGGCAGTACTGACATGGGCGCTCTACTTCGGCCTCGCCATGTATCGTTCGACGGCAAACTGGCGCGGACGACGCGCAGCGTGGTTAGGCGTTCTGGGTTTCGTTCTTGTGCTTTGCACTTTTCTCGCAGCGCCACTGTTTGGGAGTTACCACGTGTTCGGGATGTTGCGTTTTTAACTGGTTTGAGGGTTTGTCTGTTTGTGCTTTGTACTTAGTGCTTTGTTCTTTGTTCGCTGGCGAAGTGGCGTATCTTGAGTTGGTCTTAAGCTAGTGAACAAAGCACAAAGCACAAAGTACGAAGCTCCAGGAAGCAAATAGCAGGTGACACAAAGTACATGTCCATAATCCTGATCGGAGTCAATCACAAGACAGCTCCGGTCGAGATCCGCGAACGCCTCGCGTTTGACGACGCGACGTGCGCGGCCGGACTGCGCACACTCGTCGATGGACAGGTGGTGCGTGAAGGATTGATCGTCTCGACTTGCAATCGTGTCGAGGTCCTGAGCGCGACGGCAAACGATCAGATCGATTTGGGCGCCGGACGTGTCACGCAGTTTCTTGATACGTCGGGAAAGTTGCCCCCTGGTTTTCTGAACGATCATCTTTACCGGCATACCGATGAAGATGCAGTCAGGCATTTGTTCCGCGTGGCTTCGTCGTTGGATTCGATGGTGGTCGGTGAGCCGCAGGTGCTGGGCCAGGTGCGTCATGCATATTCACTGGCGGTCGAAGCCGGCACGGCGGGAAGAGTTCTGAACCGGTTGGTCCATCACACGTTTCACGTTGCGAAACGAGTACGCACCGAAACCGGTATCGCGGCGACTGCTGTTTCGATCAGTTACATGGCAGTCGAGCTCGGGAAGAAGATCTTCGCCTCGCTCAAGGACAGCACCGTGATGCTGATCGGCGCCGGTGAGATGGCCGAACTCTCCGCGAAGCACCTCGTCAATGCCGGCGCTTCCCGTGTGCTAATCGCGAATCGCACCGAAGCCGCCGCACGTCAACTCGCGAACCAGATCGACAGCGCGATTACCGTTCCTTTCGATCAAATCGGCGACCATCTTCACGAAGCGGACCTGGTGATCTGTTCGACGGGCGCGCCCGATTACGTCGTGACAGAAGCGCAATTGCGGAAAGTCATTCGACGACGTCGCCGTCGGCCCACGTGCCTTATTGACATCAGTGTGCCGCGGAACATCGATCCCGCCGTGGCCAAGGTTCCGAACGTGTTCCTGTTTGACATCGACGACCTCGAACAAGTTATCACGTCAAACATTCGCGAGCGGGAGCATGAAGCGGAACGCGCCGAACTGATCGTGCAGTCGGAAGTGATGCAGTTTCAACAATCGCTGCGACTGATGGACGTCGGACCGAGTATCGGTGCGCTGCGTGAGAAGTTTCAGGACATCGCGCGTGCCGAGCTTGCGCGGCAGAGAAAGCGGTTGGGACCACTGACGAAAGAGCAGGAAACCGCTGTTGAATCGCTGCTGATGTCGACTGTCAACAAGCTTTCCCACCCGATTCTCAACCAGATGCGACGCTTTTACGGGACAAACGACGCGGAAGGTGTTCCGGGTCCGAACGATCTGTTTGATCCCGAGGAGTAGCCACGCATGTCTCGCCCGCTCGTCATCGGCTCGCGCGGTTCGAAGCTCGCCCTGTGGCAAGCGGAACAAGCAAAGGCCCGCCTGTTAGCGCTCAATCCTGAGATTGATGTTCGCGTAGAGATCATCAAGACGACTGGTGACGTTAAGACGGATCCGTTATCAGTGATTGGCGGGAAAGGTGTGTTCACAAAGGAACTGGAAGATGCACTGCTGGATGGACGGATCGATCTGGCGGTGCATTCGTTGAAAGATTTGCCGACGGTGTTGCCCGACCGTTTGATTGTCAGCGCGATTTGCCAACGCGATGATCCGCGAGATGCGTTGGTCGTTCATGACGATCTCAAAGCACGCGGCGGTTCGATACTGAATCTTCCGGAAAAGGCAGTGGTCGGTACGTCGAGTCAGCGTCGAGTGGCGCAACTGAAATCGTTGCGTGCGGACGTAGTAGTGAAGGACGTTCGCGGCAATGTTGATACGCGGCTGCGAAAGCTTGACGAGGGGCAGTACGATGCGTTGATTCTGGCGTGCGCCGGTTTGCGCCGGCTCGAGCTGGAGCACAGGATTGACGCAGCAATCTCGACTGAAGAAATGGTTCCCGCAGTCGGCCAGGGTGCGATCGCAATCGAAACGCGCGCGGATGACGAATTTACGATTGAGAAAACTAGTGCGTTGGACCATGAGGAAACGCGACTCTGTTGTTTGGCGGAGCGGGCGTTTCTTCGCAGTCTGGGTGGCGGTTGCCAGTTTCCGATTGCGGCGCATGCGATCATCGACGAGGAGATCCTAAAACTTGACGGACTGGTATCAACACCTGACGGCGCGAAGATGCTGCGCGCTCAGCACGCGGGATCACCAGATGATGCGGAGGCTATCGGATCGTCACTTGCCGCGCAGTTGATCGACCGTGGCGCCAATTCCCTGCTCAATCCATGAATCAACCGCTTGCAGGACGGACGGTTGTCGTAACTCGAGCCGCTTCGCAAGCAGGCGCTTTCATAGCCGCGCTCGAGAGTTACGGCGCGACCGTTATCTCCTGCCCCACGATTGATATCGCCGAACCGGACAGCTATGAGCGTCTAGACGAAGCGATCGATCATCTATACGGCTACGACTGGCTGATCTTCACGAGCGCAAACGGAGTCGAATACTTCCTTCGACGTTTGCAGACTCGCGGCGTTGGAGTCGAAGAACTCGACGAACTCAAAGTTTGCGCAATCGGCGATGCCACTGCCGACAAGCTCCGTGACGCACACGTTCACCTCGACCTCCTACCTTCACAAGCCAAAGCCGAAGGTGTCTTTGCGGCGTTGAGTGAGTTTGCCGGCGGCGCCGAGCAATTACACGGCCTCAACATCCTGATTCCCCGCGCCGCCGCCGGCCGCGACTATCTGCCAAAGTCGTTGGAAGAAGCAGGCGCGCGCGTCGACGTCGTCACCGCCTATCGCACCGTCCTGCCCGAGAACCTCGATCGCGGACGGTTGAGCGCGATGCTCACCGGCAGCGCCGACTGCATCGCGTTCATGAGTTCATCCAGCGTGAAGAACCTCGCCCTGCTTTTCGACACGCACGATCTCGGGGAGAAGTTGGAAGGTCTGACCATCGCCTGCATCGGCGACGTCACGGCTGCAACAGCCGCAGACCACGGCCTACACGTTGACATCCAACCGCAAGAAACAACAGCAGCCGCCCTCGCAAACGCGATCGCAGAATACTATTCAACACACAAATGAGGAAAGATGGGCTAAACTAAACACCGGATGTCGACCCCCAGTGTGCTCATCTTCGATCGAGACGCCCACAGTGCATCATCGTTGCGCGATCTCGTCGCGACGTGGGGCTACCTTCCGATCGTCGCCGACGACATTCCCGCCGCTCTAAAAGCCGTCGACGAACTAAAACCAGCCGTCGTTCTCGACAGCGGTCCGGAGCACGACGCCGGGTTGGTCCAGCAAATTCGCGAACAGAACGTCGATCTCTCTGTTGTTCCCCTCGAAAGACCTGTCGATCCCTTTAAGCTGCGAAGATTGATCGATCGCGCGCTTGAATTAGACATCGCCAGAAAAGAGAACGAACGACTTCGCCGCGAGCTTCAGGACCGCGGCGCATTTGGCGAGCTCGTCGGCAACTCTGAATCGATTCGCAAGATCTACACGCTCATCGAACAGGTTGCGCCATCAAGTGCGTCCGTACTGATCACGGGCGAATCCGGCACCGGAAAGGAACTGGTCGCGCGAACGATTCACAAAATGAGCCCGCGCCGCGATAAACCGTTCGTCGCAATCAACTGTTCGGCGATTCCCGAATCGTTAATGGAATCAGAACTGTTTGGACACGAGAAAGGATCGTTCACCGGCGCCGCTTCACGACGGCAAGGTTGTTTCGAACTCGCAGACACGGGCACGCTGCTGCTCGACGAGATCGGCGAAATGCCCCCGCTGCTCCAGGCGAAACTCCTGCGCGTGATCGAAGAGCGTGCCGTCAGACGCCTCGGCAGTCGCAAGGAGATCGAAGTCGACGTCCGGTTACTCGCGGCGACGAATCGTCATCCGCAACAGGCAGTCGCCGAGGGCAATCTCCGGAGCGATCTATTGTATCGTCTCAACGTCTTCGGCATTCATCTGCCGTCGCTGGGCGAACGAAAAGAAGACCTGCCACTGTTGGCCCAACATCTCGTCAAACAGCTCGCGGAGAAACACGGACGACCTGCTCGCTTCATGAGTCCGGCGGCACTTCAGGCGTTACAGTTTCATGCGTGGCCAGGCAACGTGCGCGAACTGCGAAACGTGATCGAGCGCGCGGTGATAATCTGTTCCGGCGAACAGATCGAACGCCATCACTTCGCACCGTATCCGATCGAACAGCGCGAACGCTTGCGTCATGAGGATACGTTGACCGTACCTGTCGGCACGCCGCTCGAAGAGGTTGAGCGCCAGATGATCATGCGTACGCTGCAAAAGACAAAGAACAACAAGACGCGCGCCGCCGAACTGCTGGGCATCAGCCTCAAGACACTGCACAACAAATTGAACCTTTATCGCGAGCGTGGGCTGTTGCATGACGAATAGTCACATAGGCTCTTTGAACTTTGTACTTGGTACTTTGTTTTGTTCCTTTTGTGCCTTTTTGTGGCTAAACCGCCGTTCCGAGTAAGGGCAACCCTGTGGCTAATAAGTCTTCGGTCCTGTTGTTCTTTATCGACGGTTTAGGAATCGGCACTCGTGGTCCTCACAATCCACTCGATAATCTCGACGGTGCTACGCCGCTCGCAGTTTTTCAAAATGAGGAGCCCGCAAGGTTCCTCGACGGCATCGTGGTTCCGACCGATCCGACTCTTGGCGTGCCGGGCCGGCCGCAGAGTGCTTCGGGTCAAACGACGATTCTCACGGGCGTAAACGCTCCCGCGCAGATCGGCTATCACAAGCAAGGATTCCCAAACCAGGCGCTGCGCGACATCATCCAAACGCATTCGATCTTTCGCCAACTTACCGAAGCGGGCGTCGCACCGATCACGTTCGCGAATGCTTACAGCCGGCGTTTCTTTGTCGAACGCCCGCGGTGGGTTTCAGCCACAACCGCCGCCGTCGAAGCCGCCGGACTGAATTTCCGCACGATTGACGACGTTAAAGCAGGCGCCGCCGTCTTCATGGACTACACCAATCGCTTCTTGATCGAGAAAGGCGAAGACGTCCTGGAGCGAACCGAGGAAGAAGCAGCAACTGTGCTCGCCTCGATCGTCGCGCAGAACCGCTTCACCTTGTACGAGTACTTCATCACCGACAAAGTCGGGCACGCTCAGGACATGGCCCTCGCCACTGTCGTTTTGACAAGCCTGGCCCATTTTATTCGCGAGCTACTAAACAGGCTTGATCTGGAACGCACTACCGTTATACTCACCAGCGACCACGGCAATATCGAAGATCTGACGTCGCGCAATCACACGCTGCACCAGGTACCGACGATCGTCTGGGGCGCTCACCGTGAGCGAATCGCAGCCCGGATTCAAACTCTAGCCGACATCACACCAGCCATTGTCAGCGAACTCGCAAATGGATAAGAACAATCCACGCGAATTGTTCGGGTGGAAGATGTACGACTGGGCCAACTCGGCCTTCTACACGACAGTCGTCGGCACGCTTTTCAGTCCTTACATCACGCGGTTGGCCCAGGCGGCCGTTGGCGAAAACGGCGTTGTGCTCGATCTTGGGCCATTAGGCGCTGTCACGGCGAAGTCGTTGCCCACGTTGTGCGTGTCGATTTCAGTCGGCGCCCAGGTGTTTCTGTTGCCGGTGCTCGGATCACTCGGAGACTACTCAAATCTCAAGAAACGCTTGATGGCCTTCTTCTGTTACATCGCCGTCATCGCTAACTGCCTGATGTTCTTCGTCAAGGGCAGCGCTTATTTGTTTGGCGGCGTGCTGTTCATCATCGCGAATGTTTGTTTCGGCGCCGCGCTGGTTTTCTACAACGCTTTTCTGCCCGAAATCACGACCGAGGATCAGGCGGACAAAGTCTCGAGCCGAGGTTTTGCGTACGGCTACCTTGGCGGCGCAATCCTCTTGGCGCTGAACCTGCTGCTCGTGCTGAGGGCGGAGGCGATAGGAATCTCGACTGAGCTCGCGGTGCGTTTATCACTGCTGTCGGCGGGCGTGTGGTGGGGCGGGTTTGCACTCATCACTTTCTTCCTGTTGAGGTCACGACCATCGAAGAAGCAACTGCCACCCGGCCAGGGCTATCTCGCGACCGGAATCTCTGAGATCTTCGCGACGTTCAAACAATTGCGGCACTTGCCGCTCACCACGCGATATTTAATCGCTTATCTGATTTATAACGACGGCATCCAGACAGTAGTTTTCGCTTCCAGCGCGTTTCTCGAACAGGAACTGTTTCCGGGCGGCAATCCGCAGTTCTTGTTACAGATTTTTTTGATGGTCCAATTTGTGGCGGTCGGCGGCGCGTTGCTGTTCGAACGGCTCGCGTATTTAATCCGCACCAAGAACGCGATCATCGTATCGCTCGTGATCTGGTCGGGCGTCGTGATCTATGCGTACCGGTTCCTCAATTCGGTTCCCGAGGCGTGGGTGATGGCCGGCGTGATCGCGATCGTACTCGGCGGTTCGCAGGCGCTTTCGCGCTCGCTCTATTCGCGAATGATCCCGCCGGGTCGAGAGGCAGCGTTCTTTGGCATTTACGAGGTTTCAGAACGCGGCACGTCGTGGATGGGCCCGCTGTTGTTCAGCATCGTGATCGCGAGCACGGGCTCTTACCGGCAAGCGTTGCTATCGTTGATATTCTTTTTTGTGATTGGGCTCGTGCTGCTGTGGATCACAGACACGGATAAAGGGATTCACGAAGCGGGCCATCTTTCCCCGGAAGAAATCAAGCACTGACTAGCCGACGAGCTTCTGCTCTTTTGCGTCTGCTTTATTCGCGAGGCACTCACGCGAGCAATAGTTCGCCAAACCCGAGTTGAGTCGAAACACTCGATCCGCCGGCACCCACGTCCCACAGCTATCACAACGCACTAGTTTGTTCTTCGACGGCGATCGTTCGCGATGCGCGGTAGCGACGTCCGCGGACACGTTGAGCGCCCCCACAACTTTTCTAATTAACTGGAGGTAAGGACGCAGGCGCAGGTAAACAAAAGCAGCGACGAGACTGATGATCGTGCCGATTATCAGGTATTTCAAGCAGTACTCGTTTCAGGTCCGCGCAACAAAACGTGATTAATCGTCTCGTCCGCCAGCGACTCCGTACGGAACGTCATTCGCCCTTCGTCGCGGCATCGGATCCGAAGCTCGACGACGCGGTTGAGACTCCTTCGTCCGCCGGTCAAGACTACCGGGCGGAAGACCGCGCCCATGAACTGCCTCTTCGAGAATCCGCGTGATCTCCTGCGAGAGCGTTCGATGTTCGGCAGCCGCGCGGCGACGGAGAGATTCCTTGAGGTGGTTGGGAACGTACGCGCCTATGAAAACACCTTTCCTATTAGCCATCTATCGCCCTCTCCAAGTGTCGGGATTAACCCTGCAATAACGGAACAGGTCTGTAAGCCGAATTCTGTAAGTCAAGCTCCGCAGAGCGTGACGTGGCGATCATTCATCTAGCCCAGCCGTTGCCGGCTGGATCGAGCGACCTACCCGGAGGTCGTAGCGGATCGAAATCCGCTTCGGGCGGGCAGCCCTGGTTGACGCCTCCCTATTTGGTCTTGCACCGCGAGGAGTTTGCCTGGCCGCGCATGTCACCACACGCGCCGGTGCGCTCTTACCGCACCATTTCACCCATCACCCTTTGAGATCTGAGATCTCAAATCTAAGATCTCAAGGGCTGGTTTGTTTTCTGTTGCACTTGTCGTCGCCCGCGGGGTCAAATCTCACAATTTTCAACCGCAGACGCCCCGCCGTTAGCGGGCTCGCTGCCCTATGGTGTTCGGACTTTCCTCTCCCGGCTTTCACCGGCAGCGACCGCCCGACCTGTTCTCATGCAAGGCTGGGTGATTATACCAACAAGTGTTCAACGGGTATAGTCAGCGCGTAATTGCAACTAACCAAAGTACTTGAATCCGACGCGCAAACTGTTAATCCACTGCGGTGGGAAGAAAAGGACGACCGTTAATGAGACGAGTGCGTGCGAGAGTGCGAGCGCGAAAAGGTTTGGCGCGCGTTGATAGACCCATGCCCAGATCAGCCCACCCAAAAATGTGAGACCAAACAAAACTGGATTCGGCAGATGAACGAGGCCAAATAGTAGACCAACAATCACGATGCTCGTCCAACCTCGACCGAACACGCTCTGAACTCGGCGGTCTATGAATCCCTGCAACACATACTGTTGAAACAGGGCCCAGAGTGGAAGCAGCAAGAATCGCCAACGCAGTGGATCTTTTGGCGACATGCTTGTCGGTATGAGAACTACGATTGCGATCGCCGCGACTGTTGGCACGATCAACAGCTTCGCAGCCGCCGCAAAGTTGTCCCAACGAAATCCGATCTCGCGCAGTGTCTCACCGTACGCGCGATGCGAAATGATCATCAGCATCAAAGCCAGTGCGATCGGAATTGCCAGGGCCAACTTGCTCCGGCCCACGAACGCCAGCACGACCCATTCGGCGATCAAACAGGAAACGACTACCGAGACGATCTCCCATAGCGCGAGCGTTCGTTCGTCAGTTCGAATTAACTGTTCTCCAACTGCCATCCGTGTTCACCACAAATCTGATCGGATCTCCTAACAACTGCAATGTGTAACGCGTCGCGTCGCCGCTGGCGTGTCGCGCATACACTCGCGCCTCATGATTGCCCGTCGGTAATGACGTTAATACGAAGTTGTAACCGCGCCATTCATCTTTGGCCCATCCGGCGGCAACAACGTCCGGGCGCGAAAGGTTTGCAATCTGTTGCCCGCTTGGTTTTCCATCAATGAAGAGTTCGACCTGAACCCGCTGCCATGGATCGGCGTCGTTCACGGCCCAACCCGCAATCGATCGCGACTCTACAACCGCTTCACCCCAACCATGAAACGTTGGCGGGAACGCATTCAGGTACGCGCCGACGGCGATGGCGCCAACCAGTATCGTCTCAACGATAGACTTGCCGATCAGCACGTTGACGAGTTGAGGTTTGTTCATGCCGTTGCCCAAAGAGTGGGTTTGGTACGGCTCCGCCGTCTGATGTGCGGCGGGGCTTCGCCCCGCCGTGGACTGATAAGTAAACAATCTCTCTTCCGGCGGGGTGAAGCCCCGCCGCACATCCGGCGGCAAAGCCGCTGCAAAGTGACTTTTGGGGCGATGGCCTTGTTCATGCTGACGCTTCGGGTGCTTTCGGCAGCGTGCGCGGCGTGAAGAGATCCGGCCAGCGTGTTTTGAATTCGTTCCGCACGATCTCTTCGACTTCATCAGCCGTTGCCGACTCGAGACATTGCGATGCGACTTCCCGTGCTTCCCGGGTGTCAATCAGCGCGAGTGTTGACCGGACGCGCGGGATCATCGCGGGCGTCATGCTGAGATCGACGGCGCCGAGACCGGCAAGCAAAACCGCATACGCAGGCGTGGAAGCCATTTCCCCACAAACAATTACGGGGATTTGGACGGCCGCGGCGGCTTCCAGCGTACGTTTTATTCCATAGAGCACAGCCGGGTGTAGTGTGCGAAACCAGTCGGATACTTTGTCGTTACCACGATCGACGGCCAGCGTGTATTGGACCAGATCGTTGGTGCCAAGTTCGAAGAAATCGACTTCGGCGGCGATCTTTTCAGCGGTCAAAACAGCGGACGGCACTTCGATCATCGCGCCGATCAGCACTTTCGCACACGGCGTTCCGGCAGTGTTTAGATTCTGGAGTTCGTCAGCAATCACCGTACGGGCCGATCGTACATCGGCGACGTCGCTAACCATCGGAATCACGAGACTCAACTTCCCATCAGCCGCGGCGCGAAGTATCGCACGCACCTGCGTTCGCATCACTTGCTGGTTGCGCAGGTTGAAACGTACTGCGCGTAAACCTAGCGCCGGGTTGCGCTCGCGTTCCTTTATCTCGCCACCGACCTCACCGCCAACATCAAACAATCGCACAATCGCGCCATCGCCTCCCGCCGCCTCGCCCAGTGCTTTGTAAGCCTCGTACTGTTGTTCCTCCGAATGCATCAGCCCGGGACGCGATAACAAAAACTCCGAACGGAACAGTCCCACACCGCTTGCTCCAAACTCTCGCACCGCCTGAAACTCTGTCGGCAACTCAACGTTCGCGCGCAAAACCATACTCACGCCATCGCGAGTCGTCACTGGTCCTGACTCGACAACATTCGCCACAGTCGTCGCAACTTCAGGTGCTGCGCTCGCAAATTGATACCCCTCGACTGTCGCCGTCGTCGGATGCAAAATCACTTCGCCCCTACGCGCATCAACGATGATCTGATCGCCTGTCCGCGTTTGCCGGTAAAAATCTCGCAAACCTACAACGGCCGTCAGACCAAGACCGCGCGCGATAATGGCCATGTGCGAGGTCCAACCACCGGTGTCCGTCGCAATCGCACGCACGTGATTGAGATCCAGTTCAGCGATCGTCGACGGCAACAGATCACGCGCGACGATCACCGCGTCTTCGGAAAGGTTCGGATACTTTGGACCTTCGCCGGTGAGGTTTGCGAGCAGACGTTGGATCACGTCTTCGATGTCTGAGCCTCGTTCACGCAAATACTCGTCATTAATTTGGGTGTAGATCGACAACAGACGATCGCCGACGACTTTTGCGGCCCATTCAGCGTTCGAACGTTCTTTAACGATGTAGTCTTCGACGTCGCGGGTTAGTTTGGCATCTTCGAGAAACAGCAGGTGCGCGTCGAAGATATATGCGTGGCCGCGGCCGAGCTCCTTCTCTGCTCGGTCCTTGATCGCCTCCAGTTGCCGCCGCGACAATCTCACCGCGGCCCGGAAACGACGTCGCTCGCGTTCCACATCCGCCTCGGCGATCTGCGCGCGATAGACTTCGCGAGTCCCCTCCTGCAGCCGCAAAACACGCCCGACAACAACACCGTCCGACACACCGAGACCGTGACAACGAAGCTGCTGCGCCGTCGCCGACGATTCGAAGTCGCCTCTTTCAGTTTCATCAAAATCGCGCGAAAAAAGACCGACAACGGCGTCCAGGGCTTCCTCTTCGTCGACTCCGTTTGCGACCACGCGCAGCTCGGTGCCGCGACTTGCGGCGAGCGTCAGGATGCTAAGAATCGATTTGGCGTCGGCTTCGAGATCACCGTCGAGACGATGGATGGTGAGGCTGCTTTTGAAACGGCCCGCGACGCGCACAAGGTTGGCGGCAGCGCGAGCGTGTAAACCGAGACGGCCCGTTACCTGGAGTCTGCGTTCAGCCACTCTCAATCGGCTCCGGATTTCGTCGGGGGAGCGAGTAATCCGCCGGCGAAGTAAATACCCTGCCGGCCCTGTTCGCAAATTTTGCGCGCGACCTCAGCGAGGGGTTCTTCGGTCGAGAATGAAGCGAGCTTGATCACCATCGGCAGGTTCACTCCGGTCACGACTTCCACCGAACCCTCTTCCAGAAACATCGACGCGATATTGGTCGGCGTCCCGCCGAACATGTCGGTAAGCAGGAGTACGCCTACGCCCTGCGAGACGCGCGTGATGGCCCGCTGCACTTCCTCACGCGCAGCGTCGACGTCGTCGTGCCAGCCGATCGAGACTGCCGCGATGTGCGAGATTGGACCAACAATCATCTCGGCAGCAGCAAGCAACTCACCGGCAAGATGACCGTGGGTAACGATCACTCCCGCTACTCGCTTTGTCTCAGGCGGTAAAGTACTACTCATCGCTACCTCGCAAGGTTTTCCCGCAGATGCGCAAAGGCGCCAAGGCTCCACATAACCAGCAGTGCTCAGCTCGTTTCAACTCGTCTTTCTTTGCGCCTTTGCGTCTTTGCGGGAATCTTTGATGACCCCGACTTTTTACCCCTTGGTTCCGTTCTCACTTTGCGCACATCTCGATGGGTGGCGCGCGCGTCAAATCCTTGTCGGCGCAGCGCCCGCGCCAGGGCATTTGCGATCATCACCGAGCGATGGCGTCCGCCGGTGCAACCAATGCCGACAGTGACGTACGACTTGCCTTCACGCCGGTAGAGCGGCAACAGGTACGAAAGCAGATCGGTAAAACGCTTCAGTGTCTCCTGCACTTCGTCCTGCGATCGCAAGTAACTCACGACACGCGTATCGTGACCCGACAACGGCTTCAGCTCGCGCACAAAGTGCGGATTTGGCAAATGCCTCACGTCAAACAATAACTCCAGATCCCCCGGGTGGCCATACTTGTGACCGAAACTCCGCACCTCGACGCGCATCGGCGTGCCTTTGTGGTCAGGACTGAACCGCGTCAGCAGAAAACTGCGCAACGAGTGGACCGTCTGTTCCGAAGTGTCGATGATCTGATCCGCGAGCGATCGAATCTTAGCCATCGCCTTTCGTTCGGCGCGAATTGCGCCCAACAGTCCCTGGCCGCGATCGGCCGGATGCGGACGTCGAGTCTCGCTGAACCGATACTGCAACACGTCGTCGGACGCTTCGAAGAACAGTACGCTGACTTTCAATCCTTCCGCTCGCAACGCTTCGAGTTGTTTCTCGAAATCGCCCAGGAACCCGCGTTCGCGAATGTCAATCACGAGGGCGGCACGACTGATTCCCTTCTCGTCGTCGTCCGCAGTAACGAGGCGTCCGAACGTCGGAAGCATCGTTATCGGCAGATTATCGACGCAGAAGTAACCAAGGTCCTGAAACGCGTTGGTGGCGGAAGACATCCCCGACCCGCTCAGGCCGGTGATGATTACGATGTCTGGTACGTTGTTCTTCTCAACAGGCGGGGGTTTTGGCGTTTTACGGGCCATCTCGGTGGGAGACAGTTATACCAGAATCCGTGTTTCCGCTGAATCCAGGATTAACGGAAACACGGATTGGAAGCTCGATGTGAAGTTCAGGGTTCGATGAGTCCGTAGTTTCCGTCCTTGCGTTTGTAAATCACTCCGAGCCGGTCGGTGTCGGCGTCGCGGAAGACGAGGAACTGGTCCGGTTCGCCCGAAAGACGCAGTGCGGCCTCCTCGGCGGTCATCGGTTTCACCGCGTAACGACGCGCGGCGATGATTCGTGGTGGACGGGCGGCAGCTTCAATTTGTCCGTCCGGTTCGGGCGCGACACTCGCTGTCCTCTTTGCGCCCTGCTTGCGATCGATAATCTTCTTCTTGAGTTTGACTGCCTGTTTCTCAATCTTCGCCATGGCGCGTGTGAGCGCCATGTACATGTCGGCGCTCGTGTCTTTCGCGGTCAACGTATGATCGCGCCAGTGAACGATGATCTCACCTATCTGCCGGTTCTTTTCAACATCAATAACTACATGAGTGCTTAAAGTTGAATCGCCGTTGAAAACGTGATCCAGCTTCTTGAAGTGTTCTTCGACGTGCCGCCTTATCGCCGGCGAAACGTCAACGTGCCGTCCTGTGTATTCAAATTTCATCAGTCGCTTCCTCCTCGACGTAGTAAAAGAGACTAATGCGCACTCGCAGCCCACTGATGACAGTATGCTCACGCGCAACAATTACTGATTACGTCTAAAACTTTTCGCGTCGTGCCCTTTATTGGTCGGAGGAGGGGCGTTAAACGACGGCGCGACGCTCGCGTGACCCGGGAATCTGCATTTGATCGCGATATTTCGCGACTGTTCTGCGCGATAACTTAATTCCGTCCTTCGCAAGTATCTTAACAACCTGATCGTCCGTAATCGGATTATGGGAATCTTCTTCTTCGATAAGCTTCTTAATCTGTAATTTAATAATTCGGGTCGAAATCTCTTCGCCGTCTTCGTTCATCATACCTTCGGTGAAGAAGCGGCGTAACTCAATCACACCTTGCGGTGTGTGCGCGTACTTGCGATTCACTACGCGTGAAACAGTCGACAGGTGCATCCCAATGTCTTCCGCGATGTCTTTCAACATCATTGGCTTTATGTGCTGCACGCCGTGATCGAGAAAATCTTTCTGCCGTTGCACTATCGACTCGACGACTTTGTAGATCGTCTGGCGACGGTGTTCGATGTTCCGCAGCAGGTCGACAGCCGAACGCATCTTCTCGCGAATGAAACTCTTCGTCTCGTTGCTGACGCCCTGGCTCAGCATCTGTTGATACTGCGCGCTCACGCGTAACCGCGGACTGCCATCGTCGGCGAAGTAGATCACGTATTCGTCATCGCCCTCTTCAAGCTTCTCGATGTAAATCTCCGGACTGATCAGGATCGGTTCTTCGGACGAGTAGCGTCGGCCGGGGTACGGATCGAGCGTGCGAATAAACTGTAGCTCTTCGAGCAGCACTTCGACCTCGACGCCGATCTGTTTCGAAAGGTGCGGCAACTTGTGTTGTTGTAGATCGGCAAAGTGCTCGCTGATCAATTTGGACGCGAGCCGTTCGCTTTCGCCGAGCACTTCCAGTTGGACCAGCAGACATTCTTTGACGTCGCGCGCGCCGCAACCGACCGGATCGAGTCGCATCACCACTTGGCGCGCCTTCTCGATCACTTCCTCGGAGACTTTTTCCATCGCGGCCATCTCTTCGTTCGTCGCACCGAGACGGCCATCGGCGTTCAGATTGCCGATAACGCAGATAGCAGGCTCGAGGAGTTCAGGGTCGAGCGTGCTCATGTTCAGTTGCCATTCGAGATGATCGGCGAGGGAGGGCGGACGGGTCAGAAACTGTTCGAAGGTGGGAGCGTCTTCTTTGTACTCGATCTCCTGTGTCTTGTATCCCGGATCGAGATAGTCCTGAAACTCGCGTCCGAAATCGATCTCTTCAAATGCGTCGCGCGACTCATCAACTCCACCGTCGCCCTCTTCGCCACCTTCGCCCGCCGGGACCGCTTCGCCAATGTCCCCCTCGGGGACAGCAGCGAGAGACGCGATGGCATCCGCGTCTCCAGAACCATTCGTCGACGGACTACCCGGCTCGGGCGCCTCGCCAAACGATGCCTCTGAATCCGAGCTGGCCAGATGATCGAGCACCTTCTCCGCCAACTCCTGCACCTCTTCCTGACTCGGCACCTCCTCGAGCACAGGATTCTCCAACAACTGTTGCTGAATGAGGTCAGACAGTTCCAGGGTCGTCATTTGCAACATCTCGATTCGCTGACGCAACTGCGGCGTCAGCACGAGGCGTTGGGAAAGGCTTGTGGTTAGCTTTAAAGACATTCCTTCGGATCAGATTGCCAAAAAACTCGTCTAGATTTTTGGTAGTTATTGCGGCTTCAACCGCACGGGAGGATTATAACCGATCAGCGCCCTAGTCTGTGCAACTCCATTTGTTCTGTAGCAGAATCTTCACATGCGGAATTTTTCGCCAAGATATAAGCGGCGCACTTCCGGGTCATCTGTCAAGTCTTTTGGTTGGCCCGACCGAAAAATCCTGCCCTCGGCCATTATATAGGCGCGGTCCGTCACGCCAAGTGTTTCACGCACATTATGGTCGGTAACCAGAATACCAATGCCACGATTTCGTAAGTAGAGTATTACATTTTGTATGTCGTCGACGGCCTTCGGATCGATGCCGGCAAACGGCTCGTCCAAAAGAATGTAATGAGGCTCGGTGGCGAGTGCCCGCGCGATCTCGGTGCGCCGCCGCTCACCACCCGAGAGCGCGTCGCCGCGCGTGTTGCGAACGTGTGCGATCCCAAACTCTTCCAACAATTCTTCCAAACGCTTCAACTGCTCGCGTCGCCGCAGACCGACAGTCTCCAGCACCGCGAGAATGTTCTGCGCCGCGGTCATCTTGCGAAACACCGAAGGCTCCTGCGGAAGGTAGCCGATCCCCAAACGCGCACGGAGGTACATCGGCAATTTCGTAAGATCCTGATCGCCCAACAAAACGCTGCCGGAGTCAGGACGCTCGAGACCGACGATCATGTAGAACGTCGTCGTCTTTCCCGCGCCGTTTGCGCCCAGCAACCCAACAACCTCACCTGGCTCGACGCGCAAACTCACGTCGTCGACGACTCGGCGGCGCCCATAATGTTTGACAAGATTCTTGCTGCGGAGGGCGTCAGTCACACCCGTGTTACTGATCTCCGGTTCCAGATCAACTTGTGGTAACAGGGTGGACACAGATTTGACTAATCAGGGCTTTCGGACCTTGTGGCTGGAGCGAACGCGTCCCGGCGAAAGTGGTCCACGAGCATCGTCGGCGGTGACTTTATTGTCTTTGAGTGAGACCGTCAAACGCGATCCTTCCGTGTTGCCTTGCTCGACGTCCTCAACTCGCGCGGGATTTCCTTTCAGAATTGCGACCTCATCGGCGGAGGTGTACTCGACCCAATCGCCGGTTCCTTTACGAGCGGGTTGGGTCAACACAACGTTTCGTTGCGCAACCGTCTTCTGCATCTCGTTCGATTCCTTTTGAAGATAGACGTCGGCAACATCGCTGGTCAGTCGATCGGTTCCCTGCTTGATGTCTACGTTGCCTTCATAATGAATCGTGCGATCCGGATCGGAGTAGAACATTGAATCGGCAGACGCGAACACCGGCACGACTGTAGTTTGATTCTCAACACGTCGCTTCGAATTGTAGATAGTGGTCTGAACGTGGCCCGAAGCTTCCATTCGTTTGTCGTTGACGTACAGGACCAGTTTGTCGCCGCGCACGTAATTATCATCCTGCCAGGCGCGAGCGTTACCTGAATAGACCGCCTGCCCGCTTTCATGACGAAACTCACCGCGTTCACTTGCGATGTAGACCGGGCTTTTCGTCTTCGAAAAAGGTGTAGCGCCGTTGGTCTGTTCCTGACTGTAGTAGGTCGTCGTGGTCCGTCCGCGTGCATAAGAAATGTGGTTCTTCAAATCAGAATCCAGCTCGACTGCTTTCGTCCGTCCGCGCGAATCCCAAACGGTCGGATCGCCGCCGCGGAGACGGACCATCTCCTCGGCAGCGACATAAGAAACAGTCGCGGCGACACCGTTGCGATCCAGCTCATTGAACTTGCCGTCACCCTGCGCGTCGACGCGTTCGAGGTCCTGCGTGTCTTTAACGAACACCGCCGTCATGTTTTGTGAAGTGATCGTGCGAGTGCCGCGTTTTGGCGATGGCTGAACGGGATCCATCGTGGCTTTCGATCCACCCGTTGATCTGCATTCGCGCGCGAGATTGCCGGCGTCGAAAAACTCGCAGTCAAAACGGGGCGCGTTCAGGGTCTTGCGTTCGGCGCGGGCGCTGCTGACAACGGGTTCGATAAACAACTCCGCGTTTCCGGAGGCTTCAGCTTTCTCGAGATCGCGGCCGGTGGTGCGCCATGCGAGCCGAACCGAGTCCGCGGTAAGACGTTTGTTCGCCGCGCGCGGGTCATTTGCTTTCGACTTCGGCGCACTCAGCGTGATCGTCGAACGTTGACCGGCCTGCATCTGTTTCAGCACACTGCCGTCTGCGCTTGCCTGAAACAGGACTTCGAGCATGCTCGCGCCGCTAAGTTGCATGTCGGCGTCGGCGTCGAGCGAACGGGCAACGACGTTGTTGTTCGCAACGGCGCGTTGCAGGCGCTGGTCCTTGTCGAGAAAGAAGTCCATGTCCACTGATGAGACTTCCGCCGAACGTCCGGGTTGCATAGTCCGAAGGTAAGAGTTCCCGCGGAGTTCGGCGCGCTCGAGTCGTTTCTCCTGGTTCAGAAAAGCGTAAAGATTTTCCGCACTGAGAATGTCGCGTTCCTGTTCGAACGTGGCGCCACCGGAAAAAGTGAACTTCAGCGCGTCTTGTTCGAACACGCCACGCGCCGACTTGATCAGCACCGGTCGAGCACGCGTTGGTGATTTTGCGGCAGTCGCCGCCGGAACCTGCGGTGTTACCGTCATCTCGACGTCTTTTTTTAACTCCAGACGCTTTGCTTTTTGCTCGACCACGGCGCCCGTCGATTTGCCGGTTACGTTTTCACGTTCAAAAGTTACGGCGGCGTCAGTTTGGGCCACGCCGCTGTTCTGATCGAAAGACAGCGTCTCGGTTCCGACTTTCAGTTTGTCTTTCGTCTCAATGCGGACGTTACCGGAAAACGAAAGGACGTTGGTATCAGGAATGTAAACAGCGTGAGCCGCGGAGATTTGATCCGGTACGTCGCCTTCAGGTGGAAACACCTGCATGCTTACGTTTTCGAGTTCGTGATGACCATCGGAGAACGTTGTGTCTTTCGAAGCTTTGACGAGCAGGTAAAGTCGATCGTTTTTGGTTACGCGTTGCTCGTAACCTTCCATTACGCCGGTCACTTGTTTCGAAAGCTCCGGCTTCTCTGAACGTGGTTTGAACTTTTCGGTGTTGCGCAGCTTGTAATAGGAGACGCCGACGAGCGCAATGCCTGAAACCGCCAGGGCAAAAGCGAGCAGGCGCGTAATCATCGGCACCTTGGCCCGTAGGCCAATTGCGATTGCTCGTTTTCGCGTTAGTTCATGCATTTTAGTCCGTGGTCAGTTGTCAGTAGTCAGTAGTCAGCGAAAGTACAACGGACCACTGACCACGGACTACTGACTACTTCTCAAATCAGCAACGTTAAGCTGCAGACGGTATTCATTGTTCCAGCCGCTTAGCTCGATCGTGTAGGCGAGTTCGATGCTGCCGCTCAGGTTGGGCGTTTGCCCTCCCTGCTCGAGGCAGTTGAACCAAATCGCCTCCAGCGGCCTGTTTTGTGGGCCAGCCAATCTCAACTTCAAATGCTGCTCCTTCAACACGACGGGCTCCGATAAACACCTCAGGTTCCTCGTCATGAACACCGGACACGCATTGCCTGCTCCGAAAGGTTCCAACGCCTGAAGATCTTTCGCGAGCGCGAATGTGACACTTTCCGCGGGCAACTCGATGTCTATCGTTACCGAATGCTCAAGATCTTCGAGCGTCAAACACGACGCGGCGTGCTCGTTTAGTCGACGCCGAAACTCCGAGATTCGTTCGGGACGAATCGTGATACCCGCGGCGTGCGAGTGTCCGCCAAACTTCTCAAACAAATCCGAACACGTAGTCAGGCCGTTCAACAAGTGATACGCCTCGATACTGCGTCCCGAGCCGTGCGCGACCTCGCCATCAACCGATAACACCACGCACGGGCGATTCAAACGCTCCGCAATCTTCGACGCGGCGATGCCGATCACACCGCGATGCCAACCCTCGCCTGCGACGACGGTAACAAACGAATCGCTGGCGTTTTCCCCATGCGCAAGTTCCGCAACTGCCAGGTCGACTATCTGTTGCTGAACGGTCTTGCGCTCCTCATTTCGCGCATCCAGGTGTTCGGCCAGTCGCCTCGCTTCAACGGAATCGCGGGTATCAAAGAGCTCAACAACCGCACTGGCC
>Ga0209486_10000123_pt1 | contig 36906 bp, 27 predicted proteins | sample NCCompost_FD_187518 | JGI IMG/M metagenome (GOLD analysis project Ga0209486, IMG submission 187518) | Agricultural soil microbial communities from Utah to study Nitrogen management - NC Compost (SPAdes) (version 2) | ecosystem: Environmental > Terrestrial > Soil > Agricultural land | place...
CCCAGAGCGACGGCGACTGACTCAGAAGTATGTGGCGAAGGACGCGAGCAGACGCGCAAACTCGCTGCGGTTGTTGAACCGGTCGTATTCCCAGCCCCACACCAACTCGAACTTGATCACCGATTCGCTTGTCGGCCTGAAATTGATGCCCGCACCCGCCTGTCGCACGTGCTGCCCGACGGCGTCGGAATCGAGGTCAATGGCATCGACGCGCGCCTTGAGCGTGAAGGTGCTTCCCGGTGCGGTGCGAATCAGCCCGGCGCCGATGTCGCGCGCCACGTCCAGGTACCATCCCGCCTGCCGGGTGGCATACGTGCCGCGCAGGCCCGGCGGAATGTCGGCCCGCGCCAGCGCGCCTTCGCCACTGAAGCGGAACCCGGCGACGGTCACCTCGGCGTCAAAGACGCCTAACGTGAGGTCGCGGCGCTCGTCCACCGCCGTGCCGTCGATGCTGAACTGGTTCCAGGCGCCGTGGTGCCCGGAGACGCCGACCTCGTAGCCCACGGCCGGGCTCCACGCCAGGCGGCCGACGAACGCCGGTGAACTGTTCTGGTCCTCGCTGTTCCCCCTGCCTAACGGGATCCGTGTTCCTTCGGGCGACTGCGTCACGAGACCGTCGTGGAACCCGTTGGTCAGGTACGCCTCCCACGTGAGCCGTCCCTGCCGCCCGGCGGGGACCTGTCCCAGCACCCCGAAGCCCGGTTCGGATAGCGCAACGCCGAGGATCTCCGTGGAGACCAGCGGCCGGTCGGTGAACTCGTTGAGCGGACTGTCGTGCGACAGATTGAAGCGGCCCAGCGGGGAAAGAAGCATTCCGCCTCGTATCGTCAGCGCTGGATGAATGCGAACGTCGATCGCAGCGTATTCGAGCTTGATCTCCTCACCCGCTTCCTCGAATTCCAGCTCGGCGGCCATCCGCACAAAGTCGCTGACACGAGTCGACGTGAAGATGTTGAAGCGCTTCGCCTCGAACCCGGACTCCGCAGTCAGACCATCGACACGCTCGTACCGGGCGTGCGCCTCGGCGTAGCCGCCGATGGCCGTGCGCCCCAGTAACCGTGTCTGGTATGGCTTGTCGTAGACACCGCCCCGCACGAACGGGCGCGTCGTGTCGGCGCGAACGGTGTCCCGTTGTTGCCCGATGACCGATGAGGACATTGCTGCCAGAAGAACGCCTGCCAGGAGGGTGTACTTCATCCGGCACCCACTTCGATAACCAGCTCATCACCATTCGCTGCCACGGGATACCGCGTGAGCGCGCGACTCGCCGGCCCGCGCATAACGCGGCCCTCGCGGTCGTACTGACTGCCGTGACAGGGGCAGGCGAGCCCCGGACCTCCCAGATCGACGGTGCACCCGCGATGCGTGCAGATCGACGAGACGGCGGCAAAACCACCGCCATCGAGCACGAGCAGATACACCGGATCTTCCCACCCCTCCGGCATCAGACGCAGCGAACCACGTGGCTCGGCGAGTTCCGGATGTTGGCGGAGCGAAAGTCGGATGCGCCCGTTCTCGAGCGGCACGCGCCTGGTTACCAGCGACGCGCATGAAGGAAGCAGGACTACCGCGAGCGCAGCCGTCCCCGAGCGCACGAAGGCGCGTCGATCACAGCCCATCAACGTGACCCGACGAATTCGACGAGCGCCGCCCGATCAGCGACGTTCAGCGCCTCGAACAGGTTGCGTGCACGCAGCGCTTCACCGCCGTGCAGCAGGATTGCTTCTTCGATCGTCCGTGCCCGGCCGTCGTGCATCAGGAAGACTTCGCCGTTGAGGAACTGGCGGATCAGCCGCATCCCCCACAGAGGAGTCGTGCGCCACTCACGACCGGTCGCCTGACCGTCGGGCCTGTGATCGGCGAGCGCGTCACCCATGTCATGCAGCAGCAAGTCTGAATACAGCTGCACCGGTTTGTTGGAGAGAGCCGCGACGGTGGCCGTTCCCGTATGCAGGACCGGAACGTGACACAACGCGCAGCCAACGTCGCTGAAGAGCACTGAACCTCTTTCGCGCGCGGCGTTAGGTGCACCGGCCGCTGGAGGGGCCAGCAGCCGCAGGTAGTTCACGACCGCGAAGACCGTGCCGGCGGGCACTTCGGGTTCCGGCACGGCGTCCACCGCGTCGAAGGGATGCCCCGAGACGACATTCCGGTTCTCGACAGACAGGAAATCGGTAGTGATGCCCATGTCCTGGAGGTACGCCTCGACTGTTTGCTGCAGAATGGAGCTCGTTTGTGCCTTGCGGCCGAACCGGCCGACGCGGAGCGTGCTTCCGCTACCCGGTTCCGATTCCGGCACCCAGGCCGGTGGCGTGACCCAGTTCGGCCGGCCCGAGATTCCATCGCCATTCGCGTCGTTCGGATCAGCACGAGACAGAATCTCCGATTCCGGGATTGCCTCGATCAGCCCCGCACCAAAAACCGGCGGAGGCAGGCGGAGCGACACCGGGACGCCATGAGGCAGCGGCTCGGCGACGGCGCCGGAAATGGCACGATCCTGGATCTGCGGGCCGCCTAACGAAGCGTGCATGCCGTCGTCCGGGGACCCGATGCGCATCAGCGCGTTCTCGGGACGCCCGCGGCCGTCGCCGCTGTGGCACGCGGCACAGGAGACGTCGTTGAAGATCGGACCGAGTCCCGTAGACGCAGAGAACCGGCGACCGAACTCCTCGTCGCCGCGAATGAATGCCGACAGCTCCGCCGGTGACAGCCCATCGACCGGACCGTCAAAGACATCTCCCGGATCGGGAGCTGAGGTCAACAGGTCACTGCAGGCGGCGAGGGTGAACGCCAGGACGGCGACCACGCCCCACAAGCCGCGTTTACTCACATCGCGGGGCCATCCCCGCCCCGACGAATTATTAGGCATACCAATCTGATGATTTAGGTATGCCTAACTTATTGGAGACCCGTACCCAAATGCAAGACCGGCGGCTGGGACCCGAGAGTCACCCAGCCGCCGGCCGCGGGGAAAACGTGTTATGCGATACGAAGCGTGCGTGCTGTTATGGCCTTCTTCATCAATTCGGACTTGAGCTTGGCCTGCGGGGCACTCTCCTTCAGCAACTCCTTCAACGTCTTTACCGATCGCTCCATGTCCGCCTTCAACGTGGTCTTTGCGGGATCCAGGTCATATTCGACCATCGGCGGACGGGTACGGATGAGGCCCCCGCGAGGAACGGTGATTGCCCGCACCGGGCCGAGGCTCCCGCTTCTGAAGAAGAAGTTCTCGCCCTCAACCTCGGAGGCCTTCGCGGCTACGACACGGATGGTCTGTGTCTGGCCGCCGCTGTAGACGCGCAGCTCGACGTTGTCGCCGGCCTTCACCTTCTCCATTTCGCGGTTGAGCCGGTTGATCCGGGCGTTGCTCGCCTGCCAGTCGCCCGCATCTTCGTTTGCGACACGCAGGTCAACGCCGTTGATGGACGTGATCCTGTCTCCTTCGTCGATGCCCGCCTTGGCGGCGGGACCTTCATCGGCGACCCCGATCACCAGTACGCCTAACGTGTCACGGCGGCTGCCGTTTCCACCGAGCGAAATCCCGAGCACGGCGCGGTCGGCCGCACGTCGGCGCGACATGCCGGTGGACGTCGTAAACGTCTGATTGTTCAGTTCGTCCGCGGTGACGGTCTTCACACGAACCGTGCGCGTGTTGCCATCGCGATAGACGCGAAGCTCGACCTCGTCCCCGGCCTTCTGTTTCTCGAGCTCGCGAATCAAGCGGCGATTCGCGACTCCTTCCATGTCTGTCTCACCCGCATCTGCCGGGGAGAGACGAAGGTTCACGCTGTTCACCGAGACCAGGCGGTCACCCTCTTCGATCCCCGCCTTTTCGGCCGGCCCATCGCGGGTGACCGACTCGACCAGCAGTCCCAGCGTGTCACGCCTGCCTGACGTGCGCGTCGAGACGCCAATCATTGGCCGGTCCGGATCGGTGGCGAAGCTGTAGGCAAAGCCCCCCTGGGGGACGCGCTCTACACGTACCTGCGCGCTTCCGTCAGACACCACCATCGCGAGCGCGGGAAGCAACAACAAAGCTCTCATAAGAACTCCTCGATTCAATTCGGTTTCGTCTGTACGTCACTCAGTGCCGCCGGAACGGTTTACCAGACTTCGGGTCTGACCTCAACTACAGTGGTAAGTGCGATCGCTGTCTCTGCCTCGTAGTTTTCAAGCATGACTACAGCGGTCGAAATTGCGCGGAGACCTGATCTTCGGACGTTTCAGGAGCATTGGCAGGACGAGAGTGATGCTTCCTACCTTTATGGCATCCTCGCCCAGTTGGAGTCGGATCCGAAGCGGGCCACGGTCTTCGGCAAGTTGCGCGACATTGAAGTGGAGCATGCGCGGATCTGGGCCAATCTCCTCCAGGAGCACGGCCGTCCGCCCGGGACATTCCGGCCGTCGGCGCGGGCACGCATCCTCGCGCTTCTTGGCAAACAGTTCGGCACGGCGTCGCTCACGTCGCTGCTGCTGCGCGAAGAAGGACGCGAGGTGCGTGAGTACCTCACGATGCACCGCGAGACCGCGCCGGAAACCGCTGGTCGCGCCGAGGCATTGCAGCTGGCGAAGGAAAGCGCCGAGCACGCGACTGAGCTTGCACACCTCGCTGGCGTGGCCGATGCCGGCGAACCGTGGCACCGTGTGGAGTCCGGCGGCTTCCTGCGCAACGTGGTGTACGGGTTCAACGACGGACTGACGGCGAACTTCGGGCTCGTCGCCGGCGTGTTAGGCGCCACGGCCACGCAACAGCACGAGGCAGTTGTAGTCGCCGGCGTCGCCGGCGTGATCGCCGATGCACTGTCGATGGGATCGAGCGGTTATCTCGCCGCGAAGAGCGAACTCGAAGTCCACGCCCACGAGATCGCAATGGAGCGGGACGAGATCGCGTACATGCCCGAGCTCGAGCGCGACGAGCTGGCGCTGATTTACGAGACGAAGGGGATGGCGCCCGCGGCGGCGCGCGCGCTCGCCGACGAAGCGATGAAGGACCCCGAACGCATGTTGCAGGAAAAGGTCGTGGCGGAGCTGGGCATCGGCACGCCGACGTCATCGCCGATGCGGGAAGCGTGGATCACCGGGATCGCGACAGCGGTTGGTGCGCTGTTGCCGGTTTTCCCGTTCTTCGTGATGCGGGGGATGCCGGCGATCATCACGTCATTCGTGGTGGCGATGGCGATGCACTTCCTGGTCGGCGCGGCGCGGTCGGTGTTCACCGGGCGTGGCCTGGTCCGCTCAGGATTCGACATGTTCGTGGTCGGACTGGGCGTCGCCGTGGTGGGGTACCTCGCGGGAGATTGGGTGGCGGGGATGCTGGGGAGTTAGGCCAGAGGCCACAGGCCAGAGTGGCGGGCGAGTTACGGCTACGGCAACGAGCCCTGTAACAACGTTGCCAGAACCAACCGGTCGATGTTGCCACCTGAGATCACGCAGACAATTCTCGCTCCGGGGGCTTGCCCCGTGTGGGCCGCAGCGACTGGCGCCGCACCCGCACCCTCTGCTACCACGTGACCGTGCCTGACGAGGAGTCGTACGGCTTCAGCGATCTGCTCGAGTGTGACGACTATGGAGTCTTCGGTCACCTGCCTGACGAGCGGCCACATCGCCGGGAGCACCGAGGCGCCGCCAATGCCGTCTACAAAGGTAGGAATACGGTTAATCGCCTTCGGCTCATCGGCGTCAAACGACGCGCGGAGTGGCGCCGCCGTTTCGACCTCGGCGGCGAACACCCGCGCGTTCGGTTTTAACGCCGCCATTCCCGCGCCGATCCCGCTGATCAAGCCGCCACCGCCGAACGGCACAATCACGGCGTCCACGTCGGGCAGGTCTTCCATGATCTCGAGTGCGATCGTGCCATGGCCAGCCATGACGTCGTGGTTCTCCACCGGGTGAATGAACATGCCGGGCACCCCGCGGGTGTCATGCGTCTCCATCACGCGCCACCAGTCGGCGAACGGCACTGGAATCACTTCCGCGCCTAACGCCTTGACGGCGTCGAGCTTGGCGGCTGGCGCCTTGTCCGGTACAATCACCCGACAGGGTACTCCCAGTTCGCGAGCGCACCAGGCGACGCCCTGCGCCATGTTGCCGGCGCTCGCCGTGCACACGCCGTCTTGTAACGCCGACGCGTCGAGGCGGCGCATCGCGTTCCCTGCCCCACGCAGCTTGAACGAACCGATCGGCTGGAGATTTTCGAGCTTGAGGAAGAGCTCATGACTCGCAACCGGTGACTCGTACCTCGGCACTGCCAGCTTGATCAGGGGCGTTCGGATCGCCAAACCCCGCAATCGCTCACGCGCGGCGTGGATATCGGCGAGGCTCGGAAGCCGGAGCGCCGGTCGCGAGATCACGTCTCCCGCAGCCCGCCGAGCGACACCCACACCCCGGTGCCGAGGGCAACGCCCTTGTCGTAGATCAGCCGTGCCGCAGCCAGGTCCTCGATGGCGAGGCCTAACGACTTGAAGAGCGTCACTTCGCCGGGCGATTCGCGAGCCGGCACCACGCCCAGGAGGACCTCGCCAATTTCGCCCCGGATGTGATCGGCGTTGACCACCCCTTCCGACATGGGAATCAGAATATCCCCTGCTTCCGCCAGCGCAGACTCGCGACGATCCACATACAACCGACTCCTGGCGACGGTTGCAGAATCCAGCTCGCGAGCCGTCGGCAGGGCGGCGCCCACCGCGTTGATATGTGCACCCTCAGCGATCCACGTGCCCTCGAGCACGGGTTGGCGGGAAGCGGTCACCGTGCAGATGATGTCCGCTCCCTCCACGCACAATTCAACGGATGCTGAGGGTTCGACACTGATGCCGAACTGCTGCCGCGCCTTTTCGACGAATCGCGCCCGGCGCTCCGGACTTCTACTCCAGATCCTGACGCGACGGATGGTGCGTACAGAGCGCATCGCATCGAGGTGCGTCATGGCCTGTACGCCGGCGCCGAGGATGGCGACGTCGCCCGCTTCGGGATTCGACAGCAGTCGTGTCGCCAGGCCGGAAACGGCCGCGGTGCGTATCGCCGTCACCGAGCTCGCGTCGATGATGGCGAGCAGGGTCCCCGTATCGGCCTCGAACAGGAGTACCACCCCGAGGTGTGAATCGAGTGGCGTTGCGTCATTGCCTGGAAAAACCGTAATGACCTTCGCGCCAATCGAGGACCGATGTCGTTCCCGCGTAACACTGCCAAGCTGCCCGGGCATGAGCGCGAGCAGGTTGGGTGAATTGGGAAGCGGAATCACCTGCCGCAGCGGCAACTGCGCTTCGCCAATCGCGAGCGCCCGAAATGCATCGGCCATCGCCTCGATGCATTCCTTCATCGGCAGCAGGCCGGCGACTTCGCGGTGTGATACGAGCAGGGTTCTCATTTGCTAAAAAATCGGGGCATGGGGCATGGGGCATGGGGCATGGGGCAGAACGTCGCAACGCGAAGCCCCCATGCCCCGTGCCCCGTGCCCCGTGCCCCGAGTCACACGACGAGATTGAGCAGGCGTCCGGGCACAAAAACAACTTTGCGTGGTGAGCCCGTCACGAATTTCGCGATCTGCGGTTCGGCCATCGCGGCAGCGACGGCTGCTTCCTGGTCGATCTCGCGAGGGACGCTGACCGTTCCGCGCAGCTTGCCGTTCACCTGCACCGCCAGCTGGACGAAATCCTCGCGCGCTATCGCGGCGTCGAACGCGGGCCAGCCGGAGTCCATGACCGAGCGGTCACTGCCTAACCGCTCCCACAGCTCTTCGGCGATGTGCGGCGCGTACGGCGCGACCAGCTGCACCAGCGGCCGCACCTCGTCGACGTGTGGCGTCCGGTCGCCTTTACGGAGCATGTTCATGTACTCCATCATCGCCGCGACCGCCGTGTTGTACGACAGGCGGGCAGTGTCCTCGCCAACCTTGCGGATGGTCTGGTGGAGTTTTCGCAATACGTCCGCGTCAGGCGAGCCGTCGTGTCTGGCGTCGATGACGCCGAGCCAGAGGCGATTCAGGAAGCTGCGCACGCCGGAAATGCCGGCGTCGCGGAAGTCCCCACCTTCCTGGAAGGGGCCGAGGAACATCAGGTACATGCGGAACGAGTCCGCACCCCACTGCTCGAAGTACTGGTCGGGATTCACGATGTTGCCCTTCGTCTTCGACATCTTCGCGCCTTCGCGAATGATGTGGCCGTGCGCGCGGAACTTCGTGAAGGGCTCCTCGAAGTGGAGGTGTCCCATGTCGCCGAGCACCATCGTGATGAATCTCGAGTACATGAGATGCAGCACGGCGTGCTCATTGCCGCCGATGTACGAGTGCACCGGCAACCACTTCTTCGTCATCGTCGCGTCGAACGGGACGTCGTCACGATTGGCGCTGGGATACCGCAGGAAATACCAGGCGCTATCGAGGAACGTGTCCGACACGTCGGTTTCCCGGCGCCCTGCTCCGCCACACTTCGGACACGCCACGATGTGCCACGTCTCGAGCCTGGCCAACGGCGAGACACCAGTGTCGTCAGGCCGGAAGTCGGGAATGTCCGGCAATACGACGGGCAGGTCTTTCTCAGGCACAGCCTGGGGGCCGCACTGGTCACAATGAATGACCGGAATCGGCGGCCCCCAGTAGCGCTGGCGCGAGATGCACCAGTCATGCAGGCGGTAATTCACGATCGGACGCGCCGTACCACGCGACGCCAACCACTCGGTGACGGCGCGTTTCGCTTCCGCGACAGGTGTTCCGTCGAACTGCTGCGAGTTGACGAGATGCGCGCCCTCGTCATCGACGAACGCGGCGGCCAGCGCCGTGTCGGCGTGATCGCCTTCCGCAGCGATGACCCGGACGATGGGCAGATGAAAGAGCGACGCGAACTCGAAGTCGCGCTCGTCGTGACCGGGGACCGCCATGATCGCACCGGTCCCGTAGTCCATCAGCACGTAGTCGGCGATCCAGATCGGGATTTCGGCGCCGGTCGCCGGATTGATCGCATGCGCACCGGTGAAGACGCCCGTCTTGTCCTTGTTGACCTTCCGCGCAACGATGTCCTGCCGCGCGGCATCGTCCCGGTAGGCCTGCACCGTATCGCGGCGATCGGCAGTCGTTATGCGGTCTACGAGAGGGTGCTCGGGTGCGAGCACCATGTATGTCGCGCCGAAGATCGTGTCAGGGCGGGTGGTGAAGACAACGATGTCGGAGTTGATCGGACCGAATTCCGACGTCGACGTCGCGCCGGACCCTGAACTCTGGATGCCCAGCTCGAACCGGATTTCGGCGCCTTCGCTCCGCCCGATCCAGTTCCGCTGCGCGGTGCGCGTCGATTCCGACCAATCGATGTAGTCGAGGTTCTTCAGCAGGCGTTCGGCGTAGTCGCTGATGCGGAAGAACCATTGGGCCAGGAACCGCTGCTCAACCTTGCTTCCGCACCGCTCGCATTGCCCCGCAATCACCTGTTCGTTGGCGAGCACGGTCTTGTCCGCCGGACACCAGTTCACGGCAGCCTTTTTCCGGTACGCGAGCCCCTTCTTGAACAGCTGGACGAAGACCCACTGCGTCCAGCGGTAGTAATCGGGGTCCGTGGTGTCGACTTCGTATCGCCAGTCGATCATCAACCCCGCCCGGGTCAGCTGGCGGCGGAAGTTGGCGACATTGCGGGGGATAAGCCGCATCGGATGCTCGCCCACCTTGAGGGCGTAGTTCTCCGAGTGGATGCCAAAGGCGTCAAACCCCATGGGCTCGAAGACCGTGTGCCCCTGAAGCCTCTGGAATCGTCCATAGATGTCGTTCCCCGTGAAGGCGAACAGGTTGCCGACATGCAACCCCTCCGCCGACGGGTAGGGGAACATCATCAAGGCGAAGAACGGGTTGGGGCCCGCGGCCAGGTCAGTCTCGTTCGTGCCGCGCTCGCGCCAACGTGTCTGCCACTTCGCCTCGACGGCGGTGGGGTCGTAAATGTCGTCCGCCGGCGCTGGGGGGGGGGCGTCCGACGAGGCGGGAAACCGGGTCATGTAAAGGGGTCACGCCGGCGTGCAGGTGATGCCGGCTGTTCTGCGGAGAGTCGTTGTGAGCCAATCTAGCGGCCCGGAAAACGTCAGGACAGGCGAGCCCGTGCTCGAAGTGCCAAGGCAGGAGCCAAGGCACCGACCGCCCACGGCGCAACGTCCTTACCTCGAGACGTTTGTCGCCCGCCTTGGCTTTGCCGGCGCGATTCTCCTGTTCGCCGGCCTCTGGTTCCAGCGCACGTTCATCGCAGCTGCCAACGCGCGCGACATGGCGTCCGTGGCACTGATCGCAGTCGGCGGCGCGATCATCCTCACCGCGATCGTGACCGGCCTGGTCATCGTACCAATGGTTGGTGAACGCAGCGCCGACCTGGCCGAGTTGTTGCGCGACGTGTCGCAGGGTGACTTGACCGGTGAGCCGCGTCGTATCGCGATCGATGTCGACGAAGAACGCCTGGCCGATTCGGCGCGGGCCGCGCTGTCGACGATGCGCGAGATCGTGATCGACGCGCGGGACGCTTCGCAGGAGATCGGCAACCGCGCACACGATCTTGCGCTGCAGGGAAGCGCAGCGCTCAGCGTTGCCCAACGCGCGGCCGAATCGGCAAGTGTCGCCGCTCGCGCCGGACAGTCGATGGCAGAGCTCTCGCGACGTGCACGCGAAGAGGTGCAGCGCATGACAGTCAACGCCGCACAGATCGCGGAAGAAGCCAAGGCGGTCCGGACGCACGAACGTCGAATGCAGGATTTGTCAGAGTCGAGCCTGACGACTCTGCGGGGCAGTGTCGGAGCGCTTGGCGCGGTGGCGACGAACATCGGCGACAACGCCGACGAACTGGCCGCGTTGGCGGAAGCATCGGCCGAGATTCGTTCGTTCGTGCTGCTCGTGCGGAAGATGGCGCGTCAGTCGAAGCTGCTCGCGCTGAATGCAGCAATGGAAGCAGCTCGTGCCGGCGAACACGGGAGCGGTTTCGCCGTCGTTGCCGGTGAAGTGCGGCGCCTGGCCCGCAGCTCCAACGATGCGGCGGACCGCACGGATCAACTGGTGACGGACGTCCTGGAACGCATCGAGCGCGTCAGGCAGGCGAGCCTTCGCGCCGTTGAATCGTCGAAGCTCGCCAAGGCAGCAGCCACCACGAGCGTGGTAAACCTCGAGGAACTGGAGCGCGCGGCGCGGGAAGCCGCGGCGGCCGCCGTCGCCGAGGAGGATGACATCACCGGTATCCGCTCAGCGGCCGACGCGATTGCCCTCCCCTTGCAGCAGCTTGCTCGTGAGGCGGAATCGCTGTCGTCAGCCTTGAAGGAAGCGTCAGGCGTCGCCGGCGCACAGCAGGGCCGCATCCAGGACATCGCGGTTGCCGCAAACGCATTGGCTCGCGAAGCGGCGCGTTCCACCGCCGTGCTCTCCGGCATTCGCGTCGGCGCGATGGTGACCGCGGAAACGATGGCCGCTACTCCCGAGACGGAACCGGAGAACACGCAGGAGCCGGTTGCTTCTGTAGCTGCGTGAGGTTCAGCGCGTAGCGAGTAGCGACAAGGGAGCAGCAAGCGGGTCGCGAGAGGCGAACAGCGGGCGGCAGTTACCCCGTTACCGAACGGCGATCCACCCGCAGTTCGGACTACCCCGGCGGTCACGCGGATGATCACGCGACCAGAGCGGGAAGCGACGAGCGCCGCCTTACTTTCCACGTCGCATTCAGGCCGAAACCGCCCTTCCCCCGGAGTGGTCGTGTCTCCACGTCACGCGCTGGCGCTGCTGCTGTTGCCGTCCTGGCTCTTCGCCCAGGGCTCGTCCGTGTCCGGCCAGCACGATCGGCCGATCACGATTTCGCGGGCCGCGCGCACCACAGCGCCGATCGAGCTCGATGGGCGGCTGAACGAGTCGGCCTGGGCCTCGGCGCCGGTCACCGATTCCTTCACGCAAATCGATCCTGACGAGGGGAAACCGGCCAGCCAGCGTACGGAAGTGCGCGTGCTCTACGACGACACGTTCCTGTACGTGGGTGCGCGGCTGCACGACACCGGTCGCATAACGGGTCGCCTCGGACGCCGCGATATGGACTTCGGCGATTCCGACTGGTTCGGCGTCATGATCGACAGCTACCTCGATCATCGCACCGCGTTCGGCTTCGACGTGAATCCGGCCGGGGTTCGCCACGATGAAATCAAGACGATCGACGTCGACGACTACTCGTGGGATCCCGTCTGGGAAGCGGCGACGACCGTGGATTCCGCCGGGTGGACGGCTGAATACCGTATCCCCTTCAGCCAGCTCCGGTTCTCGGGCGCGCGCGAACAGGTGTGGGGCGTACAGTTCGAGCGGATCATCGGCCGGAACCGGGAATACGCCGTCTCGACCTTCATTCCGAAATCGATTCGCGGCGGCGTGCCGCAATACGGCCACTTGTTAGGCGTGGAAGACATCCGCCCCGGCAAGCGGATCGAGGTGCTTCCGTACACCGTGCAGCGCGCGTCGTACGTCGACCCCGGCAACAACCCGTATCGCGACAAGCCGGACCTCGGCACCGAATTCGGGCTCGATCTGCTGTACCGGGTGAGCTCGAACCTCACCGTGAACGCCGCGATCAACCCCGACTTCGGGCAGGTGGAAGTCGATCCGGCCGTGGTCAACCTCGGTGTCTACGAAACGTTCTTCGAGGAGAAGCGCCCGTTTTTCATCGAGGGGAGCGAGATCTTCGGCTTCGGCGCCGCGGGAACGAGCGGCGGCCAGATCTTCTACAGCCGCCGGATCGGCCGGGCGCCGTCCCTCAGCCCGCCGCCTGGCCCGAATGACATGCCGACCGCCACCACCATCCTCGGTGCGGCCAAGCTCTCGGGCAAGGTCGGCGGATGGTCGTTAGGCATGCTCGAGGCGGTCACGGCCGAAGAACAGGCGCGATTCCAGAACACGTCGGGCGATACGGAGCGCTTCCCGGTCGAGCCGATGGCCAACTACTTCGTGGGACGGGCCCGTCGCGAATGGCGCGGCGGGCAGACGTATTTCGGCGGCATCCTCACGTCGGTGCACCGCGCGCTCAGCAGCGACCCGCAGCGCGGCGCCATGCACCGCGCCGCCTATGCATCCGGTATGGACTTCCGTCATGAGTTCGCCCGCCGGGGATGGGCGATCAACGGCGACGTCGAGCTGAGTCGCGTGGAAGGATCGACGAGCGCGATGATCGCCACGCAGCGCCGGTCGAACCACTTCTTCCAGCGCCCCGATGCCGATCACCTGGAAGTGGATTCGTCCGCGACGTCACTCAACGGATACTCCGCCAATCTCCGGCTCACCAAACAGGGCGGTACGCACTGGCGCGGGTTCATCGGGTCGGCGTTCACGAGTCCCACGTACGAAGTGAACGATCTGGGTTTCGCCGTGCGAACGGATCGTCGTGACTTCGCAGCCGGCGTGACGTACCTCGAGAATCGTCCGGGCTCGCTGTGGCGGCGCTGGCAGGTGAATGTCCAGGGACGTTCGGAGCGGAATTACGACTGGCAGTCGATCCTCAACTTCGTCGGGCTGAACACCTTCTTCCAGACGCTCGGCTACTGGGGCATCTCGGCGAACGTGCAGCATTTTCTCAAGGCATATGATGACCGCCTGACGAGGGGCGGCCCACTCGCGCTGCGACCGCGGCAATGGGCCGGCAACCTGAGCATCACCTCGGATGGCCGGAAGCCGGTCACGGTCGGCACCTTCGGCGGTGGCCAGGACCTGGAGTTTGGCGGCTGGGCGTGGAACGTCGGGGTTGAAGTCGGCCTCAAGACGTCATCGCGCTGGAACCTCACCGCCGGCCCGAATTTCTCGCGTGCGTACACGCCGGCGCAGTTCGTCCAGTCCGTCGCCGATCCGACGTACGCGCCCACGTTCGGTCGCCGTTACGTGTTCGCCCCGCTCAGGCAGACGAGTCTCGGTCTCGAAACACGGTTCAACTTCACATTTTCGCCCACGCTCACGCTCGAGACATACGCGCAGCCCTTGCTGTCGAGCGCCGACTACGGCGACGCGCGCCAGTTCATTGCGCCGAAGACGTACGACTTCGAGCCGTACTCAGGGCAGGTGCCCAGCCTGGACTTCAACCTGCGATCGTTGCGCGGCAACGCGGTGCTGCGTTGGGAGTGGCGCGAAGGTTCGACGATGTACGTCGCGTGGCAGCAGCAACGGAGCGACTTCCAGCCGTACGGCGATTTCGATTTCGGCCGCGACCGGCGCGCGCTTTTTGGCACACGGCCGGACAACATCTTCCTGGTGAAGATGAACTACTGGCTCAACCCATAACAGAGGGCTGCGTGCTGATTGCTGATTGCTACTGCAGGCTGCTACGTGCTGGCGCTGGTGCCGTTGATCCGTTGTGCCAGCGATAGCCCGCACAAGCACCAGCACGGTGCAACGTGCAGCAGCAATCAGCAATCAGCACGCAGCCCCGTTATTTCTTTGCCCAGGGCATCCTGTCACGAATCGCCTTCAGCTCGGCTCGCTGATTCGGGTTCTTCTTGGCGATGTCCTTCAGCAGCTGCTGCGCCGGCTCGTCGTCGATCAACGTGGGCTCGGGCGAGAAGCGCTTCCCATGGCCCATGTGCGACGCCGGCGAGATGACCATCTCGTTCTCCAGCATCACATCGGATTTGCCGTGTATTACGCGTACGGCGACGAACTTCTTTCCGGCTTTCTCCATGTAGCCGATGCGAAGCCCGTTGGCCTCGGCGGGCCACTCGGGAATCTTATGCTCCGCCCCGTCCGAGCCGACGAAGGTCGTCGCGCCGGCTTTCATGTGTGAGAAGTTTGCTTCAAAACCACCGTGATACATGAGCGCGTGAGGCATGATAGGAAGAGGATGCAGGAAACAGGAAGCAGCCAGGACCCGGGCGTAGCGCTTGGAATGTGGTCGCTGATGGGCTCTCCGCAAGACGAGCGCTGTAGTTCCTGCTTCCTGCTTCCTGCTTCCTGCTTCCTCGCTATCGTTGTGTCATGTCGTCCACTACGAGGGAACACCTGCGCGGCTCGCGCTTTCTTTCGGGCCTTACTGACACGGCGATCCATCAGCTGGCGAAGATGGTCACCAAGGTCTCATACGCGGGCAACCAGCTGATTTTCGAGGAAGGAGGCCCCCGCGAAGTGGCAGTCATTATCCACTTGGGCGCAGTGGCGATTGAAAAGAGCGTCAATGGACGGCCGGTGCGGCTCGTGACACTCGGGCCCGGTGATTCGGTTGGTGAAGGACTGCTGCTCGACGAGACGCCGCACGGAACGACGGCCAGAACGTTGTCGCCAACGGAAGCGTACGTGATCACCAGGGAACGCGTGCAGGAGATGGTGAAGGAGCACGCCACCTTGTACGCCGCGCTCGTGGGACGCGCCGCGAGAGCGATTTCGCAGCGACTGGCCGCGACCGACGCGACGCTCGTGGGACGCGGACGCACGCTGTCCTTCGGCGGTGCGCGCTTCCGCATGGAAAAAGACCTCCTCGGCGAACGCGAAGTGCCGGAGGACGCGCTTTACGGCGTTCAGACATTACGGGCGCTCGAGAACTTCCCGATCTCCGGAACGCCGCTCCGCGAATTTCCGTCGCTGATTGAGGCGCTGGCGGCGGTAAAGGAAGCCGCGGCGCAGACCAACGCCGACCTCGGATTGCTGCCCGCTGAACTGGCTGACCCGATTGTGCGCGCCGCGCGCGAAGTCCGGGCCGGACGCCATCACGAGCACTTCCTGGTGGACATGATCCAGGGCGGCGCGGGAACGTCGACCAACATGAACGCGAACGAGGTGATCGCCAACCGCGCCCTGGAATTGTTAGGCGACAAGCGCGGGAACTACGACCGCATCGGCCCGAACAATCACGTCAACCTGAGTCAGTCGACCAACGACGTGTACCCGACGGCCGTCCGAATCGCCCTGCACGGGGAAATCGAATCGTTCCGCGTCGCGCTGCGCGACCTTGCCGACTCCTTCAAGGACAAGGGCAGCGAGTTTGGCGGAATGCTGAAGATGGGTCGTACGCAGATGCAGGATGCGGTACCGATGACCCTCGAGCAGGAATTCTCCGCGTTCGGCCATACACTGCTCGAAGATGTCGACCGCCTTGGCGAATCGTTGACGCTCGTGCGCGAGATCAACATGGGCGCCACCGCAATCGGCACGGGCATCACCGCGGCCAAAGGGTACACGGAGCAGGTTCGGAAGCGGCTGTCGGAAGTCACGGGACTCGACCTGGTCACGTCGCCGGATCTCATCGAGGCCACATCGGACACTGGCGCGTTCGTTCAGCTGTCGGGCGTTCTCAAGCGCTCCGCGGTGAAGCTCTCGAAGATCTGCAATGACCTTCGACTGCTCAGCTCCGGGCCCCGGGCGGGATTTGGTGAGATCAATCTCCCGCCCATGCAGCCCGGTTCGTCGATCATGCCCGGCAAGGTGAACCCGGTCATCCCCGAGGTGATGAACCAGGTCTGCTTCGATGTGATCGGCGGCGACATCACAGTGACGATGGCGGCTGAAGCAGGACAGCTGCAGCTGAATGCGTTCGAACCGATCATCGCCTATCGACTGCTGCGAAGCATCGACGAGTTGCGGAATGCCTGCGTCGTTCTCCGCACGCGTTGCGTGGTCGGGATCACGGCCAACCCACTGCGGCTGCGCCAATTCGTCGAGCAGTCAATTGGAATCGCGACGGCGCTGGTGCCGTCGCTTGGGTACGCGCAAGCCACACAGATCGCCAAGGAAGCGCTGGAGAGTGGGCGCGGGGTGTACGATGTGGTGCTCGAAAAAAAGCTGATGAGCCGCGAAGAACTCGATCGTGTGCTCAATCCGAAATCCATGGTTTAAACGACTGGATGGGGGATGGGGGATGGGGGATTACGAACGAACCGTTCCGCTCTTTGCTTTTAGCGACATCCGCCATCCGACATCCGACATCCGATATGTCTTCAAAAATTGACGGTGCCGGCCTCGCCAAGCTCGAGACACTCGAGCAGGCGGTCACGCTCATTCAGAGGCTGAACACCGTCGTCGAGCGGATGGCGCAATCACAGCGCAATAACCAACCGCTGGCAGGGTTCCGTCAGCAGGTCCAGCGCGCCGCGGCGCCGGCGGCCAGCCTGCTCAAACCCCAATTCGAGCCGATCTCGGACATGGTGACCAACGTCGTCCTCATCTCGACGCGAGGCGGCTCGGATCAGCAGAAGGTGAGATCACTCCGCGAGGCGGTAGCGCAAATCAAGGTGCAGCTCGATTCCGCCGAGTCACGGGTTCGAAAGCAGCACACCGTGACCGATGAAGCGGACGGATCCAGCGAAAACTCGTAGCACCAGTTACTCGCCCGCCCTGACTGCTTCTGTTGACGACAAGTGGGCTAAACCCTTACCACATCGGGGGCAAGAAGCGTCCGACGCTTGCCCGACGTGTGCATCACCCCTACCTTTTCGCGGTCTGTAGCCTGCCATTTTCCAGGCGCCCTGGTCGACCCCATTTCAGAACTGCGAATGACACGGACTTCTCGCCCGCGTCACCTTTTTATTGCGATTGCGGCGGCGTTACCGCTCCTGCTCGCCTCCTGCTCCAACAGCCAGTATCCGAATTCGACGTTCACGAGCCTGACCGATATGAATCGGGACTCGACGTCGTTGTGGAATTTGATGATCTGGCTCGGCATAGCCGTGTTCGTCCTGGTCGAGGCGCTGCTGATCTACGTCATGATCAAGTATCGGCGCCGGCCGGATTCGCCTGAACCAGAACACGTGCATGGCAACACGGCGCTCGAGCTGACGTGGACGATCCTGCCGGCATTCGTACTGGCGATCATCGCCGTTCCGACGGTACAGCAGATCTGGAAGTACCAGACTGGTGCACCTGCCGGCGCGCTGCAGGTCGAAGTAATCGGCCATCAATGGTGGTGGGAGTTCAGGTACCCTGAACAGAACATCACCACGGCGAACGAGCTCTACATCCCGACCGGCCGGCCGGTGAACTTCTCAATGGTTTCGAAGGACGTGATCCATTCGTTCTGGATCCCGCAGTTAGGCGGCAAGCGCGACCTGATGAGGAACCGCACCAACTTCATCTGGTTCACGCCTGACTCCGTTGGCACGCAGGCGTTCAATGGCAGCTGCAACGAATACTGCGGCACCTCGCACGCCAATATGCGGTTCCGTGCGTATACGGTGTCGCCGTCGGAATTCGATTCCTGGGTCGCCGGTCAGCAAGCAAACGCAGTCGCTCCAGGTGCCGCCGCATCCACAGATTCCGCCGCTACGGCAACCCCAGTGGCGGCATCAGCAACGTCACCCGCCGCAGCAGCAACGCCACCGGCCGCACCTGCGCCGACGACGGCCGCGTATTCATTTCCGTTCGATCAGCTCCCAGCACACGTCGTGCCCGATACGCCGATACCGGACGGACTGACGTTCGACGAAGCAGTACTGGCCGGTGGCGACGCACAGCGCGGTTACCAGCAGTACAGCCAGAGCGCCTGTATCGGTTGCCACCGGATTCGCGGACACCGTGGGTCTCTCGGCATCATAGGCCCTGATCTGACCCACATCGCCTCGCGCAACACCATCGCCGCCGGCCTGTTCCCGAATGATGCGCGTCACATGGCGCTCTGGATCAAGAACGCGCAGAAGATGAAGCCGCAGTTCATGGGTTCAGCGGTGATGCCGACGTTAGGCGTGGGTGAATACGATCCCAAGCTGAAGGTCACCGTGGGGCGTGCACAAGGCGGCCTCACCGACCAGCAGATCGCCGACATCGTCGCCTATCTCCGGACACTGAAATAGCGAGTTACCCGGCCGCACCATCGCCGGGTCACGAGTTCACGAGTCACCAGTCACGAATTCAATGGCCACAGTCGCTGCCTCACCGAGTTACACCACGACCGGAGCTCCGCGCTACGGCATCATGGATTGGCTCACGACCGTCGATCACAAGAAGATCGGGACGCTGTACCTGCACACCGCCCTCTTCTTCTTTGTCGTCGGTGGCGTGGAAGCCATCATCATGCGAGCCCAGTTGATCGGACCGAACGGCAAGCTCGTGTCCGCCGAGGTCTTCAACCAGCTGTTCACCATGCACGGCACGACGATGGTCTTCCTCGTCATCATGCCGCTGTCGGCCGCATTCTTCAATTTCCTCATCCCGCTGCAGATCGGCGCGCGCGACGTCGCGTTCCCGCGCCTCAACGCCTTCAGTTACTGGGTGTACCTGTTCGGCGGCCTGTTCATCACGGTCCCGATCTTCTTCAACGCGGCACCGGACGGTGGCTGGTTCGCCTACACCCCCCTCACGGGCCGCGAGTATTCGCTCGGGCAGAACATGAACTTCTGGGTGTTAGGCATCCAGATCCTGGGCATCTCCTCGCTGGCGGCGGCGTTCAATTTCGCCACGACGATCATCAACATGCGGGCGCCTGGCATGACGCTCATGCGCATGCCGGTCTTCACGTGGATGTCATTCGTTGTGCAGTGGCTGATCATCCTGGCCTTCCCGGTCATCACGATCGCGCTGTTCTTCCTGCAGTTCGACCGCTTCTTCGGTACGAACTTCTACGCGGTTTCGGCGGGCGCTGACCCCCTGCTCTGGCAGCACCTGTTCTGGGTGTTCGGCCACCCCGAAGTGTACATCCTCATCCTGCCGGCCTTCGGCCTCGTCTCCGAAGTGCTGCCGACGTACTCGAAGAAGCCGTTGTTCGGATACGCCGTCGTCGTCTACTCCGGCATCCTGATCGGCTTCCTGGGCTTCGGCGTGTGGGCGCACCACATGTTCGCCGTCGGCATGGGCCCGATCGCTGATACCGTGTTCGGCCTGACGACAATGCTCATCGCGATTCCGACCGGCGTGAAGATCTTCAACTGGATCTTCACGATGTGGGGCGGGTCGCTGCGGTTTACAACCGCCATGAAATTCGCGATTGCCTTGATCGCGATGTTCACCATCGGCGGCATCTCCGGCATCACCCACGCGTCGCCACCGTCGGACCTGCAGCAGACCGACACGTATTACATCGTCGCGCACTTCCACTACGTGCTGTACGGCGGCGCGATCATGGGCATCTTCGCCGGTATCTACCACTACTTCCCGAAGATGTATGGCCGGAAGATGGACGAGAGGCTGGGCACCTGGCACTTCTGGCTCAACTTCATCGCCTTCAACCTGACGTTCTTCCCCATGCACTATGCCGGCATGTTAGGGATGCCGCGCCGCATCTACACGTACGACGCGGGCCAGGGCTGGGAGACGTTCAACCTGTTGTCGAGCCTCGGCGCGTTCCTCATGGCACCTGCCTTCCTGCTCTTCGCGTACAACTTCATGCGGTCGAAGAAGCGTGGCGAAGTTGCGGGTGACAATCCGTGGGATGCCGCCACGCTCGAGTGGTCGATCCCTTCACCGCCGCCGGAATACAACTTCGCGCAGATCCCGATGGTGACGTCCCGTTACCCGATGTGGGATTTGACGCACCCGGAGCGAATGGAAGGCGTCCCGCACTCGATGGAAGGCTGGGACGAGGCCAAACGCCGGACGGGCGAACATGTCACGACCGGTGGCAAACATGAAGCCGACGTGGCCCCGATGCACATCGAGTCGGAACGGAAGACGGCGAAAGAGTTAGGCATCCCGATGCCGAACCCGACGATCAAGCCGTTGTGGGTCGCCGCCGGCATCCTGATCCTGTTCTCGTCACTGCCGGTGATGTATGCCGACAAGAATGCGATTGCGTACCTGATGATGGCGGTGGGAGGCACAATGTTCGTCGGCTTCCTGTACGCGTGGCTCACGACACCGATGGAAGATCCTCATCACTAACACGGCTTATTGGTTGTTGGTTGTTGGTACTGATACCAGTACCGGTACCAATACCAGTACCAATAACCAGTAACCAATAACCATCACCCATTCGTAGATGGCGCACACCGCCGACTCTCACGCTCCCCAGCACCACTACACGACCACGGGTCTCGACAACCGGAAGGTCGCGATCTGGATGTTCATCGGGTCGGAGTGCATGCTGTTCGCGTCGCTCATCTCCACTTACCTGATCTACAAGGGGAAGAACGTCGTCGGTCCGCTGCCCCATGAGGTGTGGACGAATCCGCAGACCGGCCAGGCGATGAAGGCGATCCTGAACATCCCGATCACGTCGATCTCGACGTTCGTGCTGCTCATGTCGTCGTTCTCGATGGTGATGGCGCTCGCGGCGGTCGAGAACCGGAACAAGCCGCGGCCGGCGAATCCGGCGTTCTGGTGGAAGGTGGAAAACAGCTCGAAGCTCTGGCTGTTCATGACGTGCCTGATGGGCGCGACCTTCCTCGGCTTCCAGGCGTATGAATTCACGTCGTTCGTGCACGAGGGCCTCACGATCCGGCGCAACCTGTTCGGCTCGTCCTTCTTTACGCTGACCGGCTTCCACGGCGCCCACGTGACCGCCGGTGTCATCTGGCTCGGTACGCTGCTCGCGATCGACATGAAGCGCGGCCTGCAACCAAAGGACGCGTTGTGGGTCGACATCGCCGCGTTGTACTGGCACTTCGTCGACGTGGTCTGGATCGCGATCTTTACGCTCGTCTACCTGATTCAGTAGCGGAGAACCCATGGCGCACGAAGACCCAAGGGTCGGGGCCGCGCACGACACCCCCGATCATGTACATGAGCATCCGACCTGGAAGCAGTACCGCTGGGTCGCGCTCATCCTCACCGTCATTACGGCGCTCGAAGTGTGGGCCTATTACGTGCCAGCACTGGTCGCGTCGCCGTTCTTCGTTCCGCTGCTGCTCATCATGTCGGCGGCGAAGTTCGTGATCGTGGTGATGTTCTACATGCACCTGAAATACGATCACCGGCTGTTCAAGGCGCTGTTCACGGGGCCGTTGATCATCGCAATGGCGACGCTGATCAGTCTTCTCTTCCTGCTGGCCAAGCATCGGGCCGAGGGAGCGGTGGGATAAACAGGAAGCAGGAGGCAGGAGGCAGGAAGCAGGGGTGGACGAAACGTTCAAGACAATTTGAGGGCCCGTGGCGTCAGCCGCGGGCTCTCCGTCATTCCCTGTTTCCTGCTTCCTGTCTCCTGCTTCCCGTCTTTATCGTTAGGGCCTTCCGCTCAGCGACTCATTCAACCGGTGCGTCAATTCAGGATGCTTGAGCCACAGGTACCGGCCCATCAAGGCCGCCGCGACAAGATTGGCGGCACCCACCTGGTACCAGGCGATGTTGTCGAGCCGAGTGGCCTGCTGCAGGAAGAGGACGAAGAAGTAGTACCCGACTTCCAGGACGACAAACAGGATCGCCAATCCGGTCAACAGGCCAATGTGCCGGGCCGACCCGTGCACCAGTGCAATGATCGCGATGCCGGCGATAATGAAAACAGCATAGTGAAAGACCGTATACAGCGCGACCACCACCGCCGGGGACGCAAAGCTGTCAGGCGCGACAATGCTCTTGACCGCTTCGCCAAGTACGCGAGGGGTGAAAAACGGCTGGCCGGCAATTGTATCGACGATAAGGAACCAGGCGGCCACGCCCGTGGCGCCAAGGACGCCTGCAATTACGCCCTCACGAATGGTACCATGGCGATCCATTGCCCCTCCGTTGTGAGCTCTCTCAAAGGCTTGCCCCTCAAACCTTGGTATTCAGGAACTTCGCGTGGGGTCCTTATTGCTAAGTCCTTACGCCAGCGCCTGCTCGGCCTCAGCGGCACGATGGATGCGGGTAAACCCGGTTGCACTCCTGTGTGACTGTCGTCATGCGGGATGTGACCACCTCCCCAGCGCTTCACCTCGCCAACCCACCCAGCGGTTTCGAGGGTATGGCAAGGCGCGGGTAACCGGCAACCGTGACGGAATGAGACCATCGGGGAGCCTCAAAATCACGCTTTTTTTGTCCCTCGCGATGGCCTCGCCAGGCTCCGCGCAGGGGGGCAATAACGCTCGCCCGGAATCGAACGGGTCGGTCGAGGCGGATGGGTCCAGCGCGCCTGACGTGCCGCTCGCCAATCGCCTGGCGGTGCTGCTGTCGTCCAAGATCAGAAATGGCACGTGGGGGGCCATGGTCGTGTCGCTTACATCCGGCGATACGCTCTTTTCACGCAACGCTGGAACCAGCCTCAACCCTGCGTCCACGATGAAGCTGTACACGACCGCTCTCGCGTTCGAACAGCTGGGACCGGATCACCGCTTCACTACCGACGTGTACCGTTATGGGGCCGTGGCCAACGGCACCTTGAACGGCAACCTGATCATCCGTGGCGGAGGAGACCCTGCCCTGTCGCGACGGTACTTCGATGGCGACGGCAACGGACCCATGCGGGCCCTCGCGCGCCAGGTCGCCGACGCCGGGATCCGCCGAATAACGGGAGATGTGATCGGTGACGACCGGGCCTTCGAGCCGAAGCCGGTGCCGGACGGGTGGCTGCAGCGGTACCTCCATGCGTCGTACGCCGCGCGCGTTTCCGCACTATCGCTGAACGAAAATCTCGTCCACGTCGTGGTGTCGCCGGCGCGCGCTGGCCAGGCGGGATCGGTGCGACTGGAGCCGGCGACGACCGCATTCACCGTCACCAACCAGTCGATCACCCGCTCAAAGAGCCGCGGCGCGCAGCTCACCGTCACCGGCGGCGAAGATGGGGTTATTCGTATCCGCGGATGGATCGGGTCATCTTCGGAAACACGCGTCTACGGCCTCGTCGTGCCGGAGCCGGCGCTTTTTACCACCGGAGCGTTTGTTCGCGCGCTCCGTGACGCCGGCGTCATGGTCGAAGGCAATGCCCGTGTCGGCCCCACGCCGCCGAGCGCGGTGAAGGTGACGTCACTCCCTTCGCCACCGCTGGCTGAACTTGCCGGGGTCATGAACCGCGAGAGCATCAATCACTTCGCGGAGCTGATCTTCCGGAACGCTGCTCGTCAGGCAAGCCCGAATCGCGTCGGATCGGCCACGATGGGCAATGCGCTGCTTCGCGATTTTCTCCAGCTGCGGGTGGGTGCCATTCCCCAGGACGTCTACGCTGCCGACGGGAGCGGACTCTCCACGCTGGACCGTGTGACGGCGCGGTCGCTCGTCCAGCTCCTGTCGTACGCGCATCGGGCGCCGTGGTCGAAGCAGTTCCACGAATCGCTCCCCGTCGCCGGTCGCGAAGAGACGCTGCGCCTCCGCATGCGCGGGACGCCGGCCCAGGGGAACCTGCACGCCAAGACCGGCACGACCAATGAAGTTGTCGCGCTGAGCGGGTACGTTGCGGCCCGCACCGGGGAAGTGCTCGCGTTCGCGTTCCTCTACAACGGGAAGGATCGCTGGAACGCGCGGGCCACGATCGATGCCATGGGCGTCACCTTGGCGGACTTCGCACGATAACTCGCACCTGTCGATCACGCGACGTTGCTCTTCGGAAGATCCCACGAGTTTTTGGACGCGAATGTTCGCGAAGAAAGAAGAACAATCTTCGCTAATCTTTTTTTGTTGTTGATTCGCGCTGATTGCCGTTCAGTTTTAGCGGAAATTCGCGTCAAACCGTTGTGGGGTTTACCACACGCACGGCGCTTTTTCGCGCGAACCGCCTACACCCTGACGCGATTCCTGCCTTCGGACTTGGCGCGATAGAGTGCCTGGTCGGCGCTGGTGAGCAACTCCTCGACCGAGTCCACGCCAAATCCGGGGAACGTCGAGACGCCGATGCTCGTCGTCAGGCGGATCGGCACCGCACGCGACGCGACGAAGGGCTGGGCTTCGATGAGCTCCCGGAGTCGTTCGGCAAATGCCTCGGCGCCCTGCGCGCCCGTCTCCGGCAGGACCACGATGAACTCCTCGCCGCCATAACGAGCGACAATATCCACCGCGCGGACGACGCGCTGCAGCAGCCCCGCCACCTCGCAGAGCACGTCGTCACCGGCCAGGTGACCGTGCGTGTCGTTGACCTGCTTGAAGTGATCCAGGTCGATCAGCAGCAACGACATGGTGGTGCTATACCGGCGCACACGCTCCATTTCCGCCGCCAGCCGCTCGCCTAACGCGCGCCGGTTCAGGGTCTTCGTCAGCGGATCCGTGTGGGCGAGTTCCTCGAGTCTCCGGTTGTCGGCGATGGTCGACTCGATGACCGAGGCACGCTGCACCGCCGACACGGCCGCGCGAATGACCGTGTCCGCAAATTCCACGTCAGCCGGGGTTAGAGGCGGCTCCGTCACGTTGCGCCGCAGGAAGAAGACGCCTGCCTCTTCGGCCGCCATGGCGAACGGAATGGCGATGACCGACCGCGTGGCGATGCGAATTCCGTCGCGTGCCCACATCTCGCGCACGTGACGGTACAGCGGGCTCACCATCACGTTCTCCACGAGCACCGGCCGGCCGGTATCGAGCGCAGTCTGCAGCTCGGGATACTTGTCCATGTCGAGCACGAAATCGCGGCTGATGCCGGTTTCGTATGCATAGGCAGCCACGCGCGGCGGCCCGCCAAGCTTCGTGAGGACGACGCTGCACTGGTTGAGGCCTAACGCACGGGCGACCCGGCGGGCCAGCAGGTGGTAGATCTCCCCCGTCGACAATTCGGAGGTGACGTCGTGCATGATGTCCATCAGGTGCCGCCGCTGATCCGCCTGCTCCTGCACGCGGTTCAGGGCCTCGCGGGTCTCGCGGACCGCCTCGTGCGCGGACTTGAGGATCTCGCGCATCCGCAGCTGCGCCTGGATCCGCGCCAGCAGTTCGCGGACGCGGAACGGTTTCCGCACGTAATCCGCCGCGCCCAGGCCTAACGTGCGAACCGCCGCCTCCTCGGGCGACAATCCCGACATCATCACGATCGGGACGTCCCGCCACCGCTCGTCACGCTTGATGTGCTCGAGCACGTCGGTGCCGTTCGAGTCGCCAAACAGCACGTCGAGGAGCACCAGGTCCGGGGTGCGCTCGACCATCATCGGAATCACCCGGTTGCCGTCGTGCGTCGAGACGACGTCGTAGCCCTGTTCCTTCAGGATCCACGACAGCGTTCCGACCATGGCCGGATCGTCGTCCGCGACGAGGATGCGGGCGTTAGGCATCGAAAAGTTCGGCCAGGCCGGGCCACTCGATGTTGCCGCCGCTGAGGATGGCAACGGTTTCACCACGGGGCGTTACGCGCCCGTCCAGGAGCGCGGCCACGGTAATCGCCCCACTCGGCTCGGCGACGAGTTTGACACGGTCGAGGAGATGGCGCATCGCGCGCACGATGGCGTCGTCATCGACGGTCACCACGTCGTCCAGGAACGCTTCGTGATGGGCGAACGGAATCGTGCCGATGCGAATCGACATCAGTCCGTCGGCGATGCTGTGCGTGGACGGCATGGTGACCGGTTCGCCCGCCACACGCGCCGCGGTGAGCTTTGCCGCACCGGATGGCTCAATGCCGATGACCCGGGCCCCCGGACGAAGCTGCTTCACAGCCGCGGCCACACCGGCACTCAACCCTCCACCACCCACCGGCACGAGCACGGTTCCCAACGCAGGCAGGTCCTCGACGATTTCCAGCCCCACTGTTCCCTGCCCCGCGACAATGCGGGCGTCGTCGAACGGCGGCACCATCGTCGCGCCCTCCGATTCCACAATCTCGGCCGCGCGATCAGCGCGATCCTTCGTCGTCGTTCCGGCCAGGACGATGCGCGCGCCGAGTCGTTCGGCGCCCGCGCGTTTGGCTTCAGTGACGGTGGTCGGCATAACGACAGTGGCCTTGATACCGAACAACCGGGCCGCGAGTGCCACCGCCTGCGCGTGATTCCCGGAGCTCGGCGCGACCACGCCCCGTGCGCGCTCGGGAGGCGTTAGGCCCGCGATGAGCGAGTAGGCGCCGCGGAACTTGAAGGCCCCGCCGCGCTGCAGCATTTCCGGCTTGAGGAAGATCGAGGCCCCGACATCGTCCGACAGTGAACTGGCCCGCAGCAGGGGCGTCCGGACCGCCACCGAGCGGAGCGTGTCCGCGGCGGACCGGATAGCTCCGATAGTGACCAGTTCTGTGGTTACGACGCCGCCTGGCTTCATGTGATTGGGCAGGTGGAGGGCTGTCTTATGCTAACCGAAGGGCAAATGGAAACAGTCTGAGCAATTTACTGGCCGCCCGGAGCGGGCTCCGAGGGGACGGACTCTACATTGGAGCGTGTTCATCAATCGATCGACGAGTCATAAGGCTATGTGTCACAATGTCTTACATTACGCCAAATCCTTACCTCTCAAGACTAAAGAAGCAGTACCCGCAATGGCCGATGCGTGTGCAGCGTGTCGACCGCGCTCCTTAGTAGAGACCCCGCCATGCTACGGGGGCGTCAAAGGGCGTATTGTTGGGGTCGGGCACCATTCCGATATTCCGGCTCCTTCAAAGCGCGGGTCGCAACCGCTGATGACAGCGCTGTACTGGTTTGCCATGGTCGTTGGCGTCGGGATGTACCTCTTTTCGGCGCTGGCTGGCGCGTCCGGGGGTCACGACGTTGGCGACCATGCCCATATCGACGGGGACACACATCACGACGTTGACTCGTACAAGCTCCTGTCGCTTCGAAACGCCACGTATTTCCTGTTCGCATTCGGGGTGACCGGCGTGGCGCTCACGTCGCTGTGGGGCGGCACGCGCGGCCTGCTCACCGCCCTGCTCGCGTTTTTCATCGGCGCCACCGGGGCGGGCCTCAGTACCGTGGTCTTCGGATGGCTGAAGAAGTCCGAGTCGGGCGACATGCCCGGTGATCGCGCCTGGTTAGGCGCCTCGGCGCAGGTCCTGCTCCCCCTCAGCACCGGCGGCACGGGAAAGATCTTTGTGTCCCGGGGCGGGCGCTCGCAGGAACTGCTGGCCCGGCCGTTCGACGACGACGCGCAGCAACCGGAGTCCTGGTCGACGGTGATGGTGCTGGAGATTCGCGACGGGGTCGCCCTCGTCGCGCCTAACGATGAACTGAACCCTGACGACGTGGCGCCGCAACTCGGTCGCCCGACGGAGAGCTGAACAGATGCTGGACAACCTGTTGTCGCAGGTGGGACTCGTCCTCGGGGGCGTGGTCCTGGCGCTCATCCTGCTCATCATCCTGACGATCAAGAACCTGATCGTGATCGTCCCGCCGAACATCGCCGCCATCATCACCGGCCGGAAACGCGTCGCCGAGGAGGGCGGCACCGTCGGCTACCGGACGGTGATGGGTGGCCGGACGATGCGCATCCCGATCATCGAGCAGGTCAACTGGCTCTCATTGTCGACGATTCCGCTCGAGCTCTCCGTCGAGGACGCGTTCTCGAAGGGGAATATTCCGCTCAACGTGAAGGCGATCGCCAACGTGAAGATCGCGTCGGATCCCGAGGTTGTGTTCAACAATGCCGTGGAACGACTGCTGGGAAAGAACATCCAGCAGATCGAGGCGTTGGCCCGGGAAACGCTCACCGGCAACTTGCGTGGCGTGCTGGCCAAACTGACGCCGGAAGAAGTGAACGAAGATCGGCTGGGATTCGCGAAGCACCTGTCGGACGAAGCGGATCACGACCTGAAGAAGCTCGGCTTGCAGCTCGACGTCCTGAAGATCCAGCACGTGGCGGACCGGGTCGGCTACCTGACGTCCATTGGAGAAAAGCGTACGGCCGAAGCGCTCAGGGACGCCGAGATTGCGAAGGCGTCCGCCATTGCCGAGACGCGGCAGAAGCAGGCGGAAGCCCACAAGGTGGCTGAAGTGGCAATGGCCGACAACGAGGCCGAGATCAAGCAGCGCCAGGCGCAGGCGCGTCAGCTCGCCCAGATTGCCGAGGCGAACGCAGATGCCGAGATCAAGCAACAGCAGGCTGCGTCTCGGAGAATGGCGGACGTGGCCGCCGCGGAAGCCGACGTGAAGATCGCCGAAGCGCGGAACCTGTTGCGCGTTCGTCAGGCAGAGCTTGGTCGTGAGGCGGAGACGATGGAGAAGGTCGCCAAGATCGTTGCCCTCAGAGCGGAGACCGAGGCCAAGACCGAACTGGAAACACAGCGCGTACTGATGGAGAAGACGCGCTTGCAGGCAGACGTGGTGCAACCGGCCGAGGCGCGGCGCATCGCCGCCGAGGCGGACGCGAAGGCGCTGGCGTCCCCGATCTTTGAGGCGGGCAAGGCGCAGGCTGAAGTGCTCCGCATGCTGTACGCCGAGATCCAGAAAGCGGGCGACACGGGGCTCCAGGTGTTCCTGGCCGAAAAGCTGCCGGCGATGCTGGGCGTCACGGTCGACGCAATGAAGAATGTGCAGGTGGACCGCCTGACGATTGTGGATAGCGGCGGCGGTTCCGGGCTGGCCAACGCCACGACGCAGAAGGTCACCGCATCGATCGCGGCGCTGGAGCAGGTGGCGGGCGCGTTAGGCCTGGACCTGGACAAGTTCGTGAAGCGGATCTCCGGACAGGAGACGCCGTCCGACGGCGCGCCAAAGCGGGTGAAGTCCGGAGAATAGCGCGCTTCGACTGGCATCGCCGCAGGTTTGGGCTTCGTCGAAACATTTGAAACACAGAGAACACAGGGAGCACGGAGAACTGGAGTGTTATCGGCGCAGCTTCACAATCCCATGCGATAACGCGAAGGCAGTCGGCGTGCCGATGAACCGCTGAAGTGTTCCGTCTATCGCAAAATGCCGCTTCGGATCGAACTCCACGTCGTAGTCCGAACGATTCGACCCGAGCTTTTCTGCCAAGTATCGGCCGAGCGCCGCTGCCCACGCCAATCCGGTTGCTCCGCTCACGAATGAAATGGTTGGGCGCGCGGCGTCTTGCCCGGCGAGCGGGAGGAGGTCCTTGCTCACGCCAATCAGACCGGGCCAGAAGTACTCGAGGTCGATCGGCGTGTGAGGGAATTTCCTGCGCGCGAACGCAGACATCTTGTCGAGAATGCGCGGCACAACAGATGCACGCTCCCTGTCGTAGGTGTAGCGCAGGCTCGACGCGCCAAGCAACAAGCGGTCGTCGCCCGTTAGGCGGAAGTATTGATAGATCAGATCCGAGTCCCAGACCATCAACGGGCTCTCCGGAAAGATCGTCGACATCTGAGCGTCAGTCAGCGGCGCAGACACCGCCAGGAACGTCTGGATGTGATAGACCTCGTTCGGCAGCAGAGCGAACTGCGGTAGAACGTGGTCCACGCAAAGCAGCACGGCGTCAGCCCGGATCGTGAAACCGTTCGCCACCACGCGGCCGTCGTCGATTTCAGTGACGCAGGAGTGTTCGTGAATCACCACGCCGGAGTCACGCAGGACGTCGCGCATGCCTTGGCAGTACCGGTATGCGTTGATGCTGAACGTCCCCGGGTATCGTACTCCTCCGCAGCATTCTGCCGAGCCCAGAATGGAGCGGATTGTTTTGGCGTCATACAACGCGCTGTCGTAACCAAGGCGAATCCGTGCATCGTGCTCATCGATGACGCGGGACGCGCCTTCGGGTGAATTGGCCAGGAACAACGAATCCTGGACCTGATAGTCGCATTCGATATTGTGCCGCTGGATGTTTCCGCGAATGTCCTCTACACCGCTCACGACGAACTCCCAGAGCCGCTTCGCCCGTTCCATTCCTCCGTGGTGAACGAGGCTGCTCAGCTCCATTTCGGAGTCCGGTGTGACGAAACCTGACGACCGTCCGCTCGCGCCTACCCCGCATTCTTCCTTCTCAAGCAGCACGACCTTCCGGCCCTGTTCGTGAAGCGCTTGCGCGCAGGCGAGTCCCGCAACACCCCCACCCACCACCACCACTTCGGCCTCCTTATCGGCCGAAAGCGGCGGCGACGAATGCGATGGCCGTGCGTGTTGCTCGTGCCAGTAAACGCGCAGAACCGGCTGACGTTGCTCGGAGTGCTCAACCAAGGTGTCGCTCGATGCTGTCCAGGAGTTTCTCCTTCGTCCCTCCAGCCGACTCGAGCATCTTGAGCACTGATGCCGGCGCACGACGGATCAGCGCGTGCATCACGTGCAGTGAGTTCAACACCTCATGCTCTTTCTGCTCCGCCAGTTCTTTCGCGTCAAGAAGGATTGCAGACAGTTCCGGGCTCGCTTTCATCTCGGCCGGCGCGTCCACGAGAACTTTGTCGGGTCCGTAATGCACGTTGGCCCGCAGGCGCTCGAGGTTGAAACCAGCCATGGCAAATGCACCCACGGTAATCTTGGCCTCCCCTAGCAGTCCAACGAACATGTTTTCGAGACTGACCACGGGCTGGCCCTTTTCCCTGGCATCCAGCTTTGCGAATTCGAATGCCTTCTCGACGCTGTTTGCCGTCAGCATCACACGTTGTGTGCGTTGCTGCTGGCTCAGCTTCCGCAACGCCTCGGGATCTCTTCCGCCACAAAGCTCGAGAATGCGTTGCGCGTTTGGACCAGGTTGTCGGGTCATGAACATCTGCTCGGCAAGTTCGCGCGCAGAGGCATGAGGTCGCCATCCTTTCAGGTCCACATTTGCGCCTCGTCTGATCAGATACTCGACCATAGGCAACCATCCGTTGCCGACCGCGAGATGGAGCACCGACTGACCCCACGCCATGTAGTCGATCGGAAACCCGCGATCGAGCAGGACATCCATCACCGCAAATCGTTGATTGAACGCCGCGACCAGAAATGCTTCCCAGAGGATCGTTTCGTCGTCGGCGACCGGACTCGTTGGCATCGGCATGTAGCCGATCGCGTTGAAGTCAGGGCGAGTGCGCCGGGCTTCATCCGAAGGAACTCCGCGCTCGTCAACGTATCCCTTCACGGCTTCCGCATCGCCCAGCCCTGCTGAGATCCAGAAGCCTTCACGAGGCTTGACCCGGCTCGCAATGAGATCGACCGCCTCGCCGTTCCAACACCGCCAGATGACGTGTTCGAGGACCGAGTAGCCGTTAGGCGCCACCCAGTTGGGATCCGCGCCGAGGTCGAGGATGCGCTGCATGTCCTCCGTTGCCATTCTCATGTGACCCAGCAACATCCAGTTCAGCGTTTCCTTCAGGTCGATCCGCTCGCGAAGCCATTCGTAAGTCCGACGCGACCCGGGCGTCGCGGATCGGAGGTCGAACTGCACCACGTTGCGCGCGAGCGTGTCCGAGCGGGGGTGTCCCACTGACTCGGATGCACTGAGCAGTTCCGGATGTTCATCAACCAGCTTGATCAGGGTGTCGAGATCCTCGGCGCGGACTGCCGTAACTGCTTTCCGGAGGGGTGTGTCGTGCTCCTCCCACGCGTCATACGGCTTGATCTCAGCGAGCATCGCTTCCCAGCTTGGATACCGATACATCCTGGCCGTGGCGAGCTGCGCGTCCTCGAGCGTCACCTCGGCGGCAATGATCTGCTCCGTGGTTCTACCGTAGAACCTCGGCACGTACGCACCAAGGAACTGGACGGTCCAAACACGTTTTTCCTTGTGCTCAACGCGGATCGTGCGCGCCCATGCCTCGAGGGAACGCGGATCACGATGGGAATCGAGTCTGCCGGAGATTTCGTGCCTGACGAGCGTCTCGAAGTATGCGACCAACCGCGGCCAGCTCGTGAACCCGTATTCGCGCGCGATCGTGAATTGGGCGTCGGAGAGCTGAAACTCGTCAGGCTTCGTTTCCGCGCTGTGCTTCAGCTTCGCGCGAACCCGCGCGATAGCCTCTGGATCGCCATTGTGCAGCGCGACGAGCAGCTTCTTCGCCTGCTTCCGCTCGAACTCCAGGTTCGGGCGCGCGGGAAGCGGTCGGACGTCGGATGGGGAATCCGGCGCGTGGCCCTCGGGCGAGGGCTGGTGCTTGGACATACGGCCTCCTTTCGTCTGGCCCGTGTCCGCACGGTGGGCCCGAAAAGAGGTTGAGTTGTCTTGGGCCTAACGACTACATCGGAGGGGAAGATCCCTGCCCGCGGACCGGAGACGCTCCGACGGCGCCTCCCTGGAAATTAGGAGCAACTGAGGATGCGTCAAGCGTTTGCGAAGAGAGCGATTAGCGAGCCGCGATAAGCGATTGGCAAGGGAGCAGCGAAAATGAGCAGCGTTAGCAAGCGAGCAGCGCACATCGCGACTGTAGACGCGCTCCGGGTCGCTACCCGCTCTGCAGCTCTCTAATCGCTATTCGCTACTCGCTTGCTACTCCCTTCTCGCTGATCGCTACTCGCTCGAAACTACTGCTCCTCCAACGCCAACTCCGGCGCATCCGGACCCGGCTCCGTGCCGTTCCCACCCTCGACCTCCTTGTCGTCCTCCGGAATCACACGGGCCACCGCGGTGACGATGTCACCACCGTCGAGGTTCACCAGCTTCACGCCCTGGGTGTTCCGGCCGGCAACGCGCACCTGTGACACCGGGGACCTGATGATCATTCCACCACGCGTGATGATCATGATCTCGTCCTCCGGCAGCACCTCCATCAGCGCCACAACATCACCGGTCTTCTCCGTCCGGTTCACCGTCAGGATGCCCTTTCCGCCTCGACGCTGCACTCGGTACTCGTCGATGTGCGTACATTTGCCAAGTCCCTTCTCTGTGAAGCAGAGCAACGTGGCCTCGCGCTTGATCACGACCATCCCGACCACGCGGTCATCGCTGGCCAGCTCGATGCCCTTCACCCCAGTGGTGTCACGACCCATCTCGCGCACGTCGGACTCGTGGAACCTGATGGAGAGGCCATGCCGGGTCGCGATCACGATGTCGTTGTTGCCTGACGTGACCGCAACTTCAATCAGCTCATCGCCCGGTTCGACCTTGATCGCCTTGATGCCGACCGAGCGAACGTTGGAATACTCGGAAAGCCGCGTCTTCTTGATGGTGCCCTTGCGCGTGCAGAAAAGGAGGAACTCGTCCTCCTTGAACTCGCGCACGAAGACCATCGCCTGGATCTGCGTATCGGGCGACACGTTGATCAGGTTGACGATCGGCTTCCCCTTCGTTGCGCGGCCTGCCTGCGGGATCTCGTAGACCTTGAGCCAGTAGCAGCGGCCGTCGTTCGTGAAGACGAGGATGTAGTCGTGCGTCGAGCCGACGTAGAGCCGCTCGACAAAATCCTCCTCGCGCAGCTCCTGCCCGGTGAGTCCCTTGCCGCCGCGGCGCTGGCGCTTGTACGTAGTCACCGACGTACGCTTGATGTACCCGGAGTGCGACACGGTCACGACCATGTCTTCTTCGGCGATCAGGTCCTCGATGGTGAAGTCGCCCTGGTCGCTCGTGATCTCAGTCCGGCGCTCATCGCCGTACTTGTCGACGATCCGGTTCAGCTCCGACTTCATCAGCGCCATCCGCTTCGGCTTCGACTCGAGAAGCGCGCGCAGGTCCTTGATCTCGCTGCGCACGACCTTCAACTCGTCCTCGATCTTGTCGACTTCGAGCGCGGTCAGGCGCGCGAGCCGCATGTTGAGGATCGCGTCCGCCTGACGATCGGAGAGCTTGAACTTCTTCTGCAGGGCCGCGCCGGCGGTCTCCGGGCTGTCGGCCTTGCGGATGATTTTGATCACTTCGTCGATGTTGTCGACCGCGATCTTGAGCCCCTCGAGGATGTGCTCGCGATCGAGTGCCTTGTCGATCTCGAACTGCGCGCGCCGGACGATGACTTCGTGGCGGTGCGCGATGTAGTGCTCGAGCGCCTCCTTGAGCCCCATCACCTTCGGCACGAGCTGCCGCGTGCGCGAGTCCGGCACCAGCGCCAGCATGATCACGCCGAACGACGCCTGCATCGTCGTGTGCTTGTACAGCTGGTTGAGCACCACGCGGGGGATGGCGTCGCGCTTGAGCTCGATGACGATGCGCGTCGTGTCGCTCGACTCGTCGCGCAGGTCACTGATGCCTTCCAGCTTCTTCTCGCGCACGAGCTCCGAGATGCTCTTCACCAGCTCGGCGCGATTCACCTGGTACGGAACCTCGGTGACGACGATCTGCGATCGTCCGGTCGACTCCTTTTCCTCGATGACGGCCCGCGCGCGCATCACGATCTTGCCGCGACCATTCACCTGATAGTCCTTGATGCCGGCGCGACCATAGATGAACCCGCCCGTCGGGAAGTCCGGGCCCTTCACCAGCTTCGCAATGTCGTCAATCGTGGTATCCGGCTTGTCGATCAGCGCCAGCGTGGCGGCGATGATCTCGCGCAGGTTGTGCGGCGGAATGTTCGTCGCCATGCCCACCGCGATGCCTGACGAGCCGTTGACCAGGAGGTTCGGCAGCGACGCCGGAAGGACCTTCGGCTCGGTCAGGTGATCGTCGAAGTTGGGCGCGTAGTCGACCGTGTTCTTGTCGATGTCGGCGAGCATTTCCATCGCCAGCGGCATCAGCTTCGCTTCGGTGTAGCGATACGCCGCGGCGGCGTCGCCATCCGGCGATCCGAAGTTTCCCTGCCCGTCGACGAGTGGATAGCGCAGCGAGAAGTCCTGCACCATGCGCACCATCGCCTCGTAGACCGGCGAGTCGCCGTGCGGGTGGTACTTGCCTAACACGTCGCCAACGACGGTGGCGGACTTCTTGTACGGACGGCCCGGGACCAGTCCCAGGTCGTTCATCGCGTAGAGGATCCGCCGATGGACCGGCTTCAATCCGTCGCGCACGTCGGGCAGCGCGCGGGCGACGATGACGCTCATCGAGTAGTTGATGAACGATTCCTTCACCTCTTCGTCGATGAGCCGCGGGAGGATCCGCTCGCGCTGATTTGGTGCCGTCATGAGTCTGGTCGGGTTCGTGTTTCCAGGCCGTCGCGCGGCCCCCCGAATCTAGCGGGTTGAACCTCACAGATCAATCGTCACTTCCTGACCTAAGTCGTTGTCAATTGGACGTTTGTCGACATCGCAAACGTGACGGTACTACGCCGCAACAAGCGACATGAGCGACTCATCATTTTCGGCACTTGTTCGGGCCTGTTTTGGGGCGACGTCGGTCCGTCGTTCAACCCTGTTTGGCGCACCTCTGAGCACATTCGTGGTGCGTTGCTGTACACGTCTCTTACGATTCATCCCTTCGATTCACGATCCCCGACTCGGAATTTACAAGCCATGAAGCTCCTCCGGATTCTCGCGCTGGTCACACTCCCGGCATGCTCGTTAGGCACTGCCGCCGAGGCGCCGGAGGGCTCGCTCAAGGTCCTCTTCATCGGCAACAGCCTCACGTACGAAAATGACCTGCCACGAACCGTCGCCCAGCTCGCGCTTTCGGCGGGGTTGCAGCAATGCTACTGCTACCAGATCGCCTACCCGAACTTCGCGCTCGAGGATCACTACGACAACCGGATCGCCGTGCGGGCGCTGGAAGACGAGTCGTGGGACTTCGTCGTTATGCAGCAGGGACCGTCGGCGCTGGCGTCGAGCCGCGCAAGCCTGATTCAGTGGGCGGAATATTTCGGGGGTCTCATCGACGAGAACGGCGCCCAGGCGGTGATGTACGGTGTCTGGCCGGAGCTGGAGCGGGAAAGCGAATTCCCGAACGTGACGGAGTCGTATCGGCTCGCGGCCGAAGCGATCGGTGGCCTCCTGGCCCCTGCCGGTGAAGCGTGGCAGTTCGCCTGGGCCGCAGACTCGACACTGCCGTTGTACTCCTTCGACGACTTCCATCCGTCCACCATGGGGACGTATCTGGCCGCCATGACAGTCTTCCAGCGGATCTACAATCACACGCCTGTGGGGGTCCAGCAGGCTGCAGTCGTGGACGGAAGGGTTCAGAGCTGGCCCCTGGCCACCGTGAGGCTCCTCCAGGAAGCCGCGGCGTCAGCCATCGCCGCCGAGGACGCGAGAGTAGTCATCAGTCGCTGAGCCTGCGACCCGGTTCCACCCGCTGTACGTTTCGGGCTCCACGAGAGGAGCCCACGATGGCAGTGAGCCCGGTATCCACAACAGGGACGTTTGCGGAGGACGAAGGTCCGCCGCGACTCGCCATGATCCCGCACTTCATTCATGGCGAGTTCGAACTCGGCAGCGGAACACGCGTCGCGCCGGTCTGGAATCCATCCACTGGAACGCAGAGCGGTGTCGTGCCGCTTGCCTCGGCGCTCGACATCAATGACGCGGTTGCCTCGGGCGCAAAAGGATTTGCCGAATGGGCCAGCTGGT
>Ga0209486_10000124_pt1 | contig 36746 bp, 32 predicted proteins | sample NCCompost_FD_187518 | JGI IMG/M metagenome (GOLD analysis project Ga0209486, IMG submission 187518) | Agricultural soil microbial communities from Utah to study Nitrogen management - NC Compost (SPAdes) (version 2) | ecosystem: Environmental > Terrestrial > Soil > Agricultural land | place...
GGGAATCGCGTGATGAAATAGCCCGCGCCGCAGGTCTCCTCGCTGCACGCGACGCGCGACACTTCGTCCGTCGAGAACTCGACTGAGATCTCATCGGTCGAATGCTGAAGGGTGAGCGTCGTATTCTGGTCGAGGCGCACCAGCGTCTCGGGCTGCACATAAAGCGCTGCGCGACTTGCAGGCGCCGTCCGCAGCCGGTCGCCCGCACAGATCGACGTGTCGAGTCGGCGCACGCCGATCCAATTCGCCGTCCCCGCGCGCTGGACCTCGACAGTGCCCTGCAGGGAGACGACCCGCGCGATCACGGGCGCGCAACCAGGGGATTCCTGCTGGGCGAAAGCCGGCGCGCCGCCCGCCCCCAGCAGGATCGCGAGCAACCAAGTTGCGGGAACCCGTGGCAGGCCGAGTTCCCTCGAAGCCTTGAAAGCACTCCCCCCCATCTTCCCGCCCATGGTTTCGGACTCAGGAAGCTCGGGCCTCGTTCTTATGTTCGTTAGTCGAGTCACGGTAGTCCTTTGGCACAACCGGTGCAACGGGCCTCGGCCTGCCCGAAGGGGCAGTCCTTGGACTCAGACTAGGTAGGGGACTCGAACCGGTCTGTCAGGTAGCCGACACAGGACGCGGCTGGAAGCGTCTCTCGATCAATTGACGACCCACGCTCCATTCCGGCGCTCGCGGCCCGTGCGGAGGCTCTCGATCAGGAACGCAGTCGGCCCGTCTTCCGGGACTTCCGAAAGAATCGTTCTAAATCGGGCCAGGGCGCCGGCATCATCACCCTCCCCGAGCTGCTTCAGGCCTTCCTGGAACAGGCTGCAGAGTTGGATCACATGCGGCTGCGCATCAGCTCGGCGATCCAGCAGCTCGAGGACTCGAACCGGGTGGGACTTGCCCCGCAGCAGGAACGAGCCCACCTCGCGCAACAGGAACTCGTCTCCGGTGTCGCCCAGCGTCGGATATGACAACAGCACCTGTGTGCCGAGCTTCTTATTGAGCTCCTGGATGCGCGTCGCCGTGTTGACGGCATCGCCCACTGCCCGGTACTCATAGTGCCCGTGCGCCCCGACCGTGGTCAGGGCGACGCGCCCCCAGTCGACGCCGAACCGCGTGCTGAGGCGATTGGCGGCCAGGCGTTCATTGAAATGCTGCGCCGCGTCGCGGAGTTCGATGAGTGCGCGGAGCAACCGGCGGTGCGTCTCTGGGCTGCGATCCGGCCAGATCGCGAGCATGGCGTCTCCCATTACGTCCGACACGAATCCGCCGTGATCGGCGACCCGGCCGAATAGCGCTTCGAAGTACTGGTTCAGGAACCGGGTCAGCTCCTCGGGTTTCATGCCTTCCGCGAGCGGCGTGAAGTTCGCGGCGTCGGTCGCGACGCAGCCGCACTCGATGGACTCCTGGGATTTGCCGATGTCGGCGGCGTTCCGTTCGAGAGCATTGACCACTTCGCGCGGCACGAAATAACTGAAGGCGTGACGCAACTGCGCCCGCTGCCGATGCGCCGTCCAGAACTTCCACCCGAGGGCAACGAGCATTCCGCCCGGAACGGCGATGAGGAGCGGCGTCACCAGCGGTACCCAGAGTTGATAGGAGTCGAACATCGCCACGGCGGTCAGGCCATACGCGACGACGAAGACCCCCATGAAGCCGATCGCGACGCGATTCCCTAAGGCGCGGCAGACGCCATAGGCCAGGAGGCCGGCCAGGAAAGCGAGCAGTGGCTTGAATCGAAACGGCAACTCGCGGATCGTGCGGTCCCCGAGCAGGTTGGCGTATGCCGTCGCCGCGATCTCGACGCCGCTGAGATCAGGCCGATCCTTCGACGAGAACGCAGTCGCAAAGTGCTCGACCTGTTCAGTTCGTGCGGTTTCCCCGAATCCGACAAACACGGCGCGGCCGCGAAATGCGGCCGCATTCGCCTGGCCGGTCGCGCCGAGCACCTCGTCGTAAGGCACGGAGCGAAGGGTGCCCGACGGGCCGTAGAGGTTGAGGACACGCGCCCCATCGCCGGCGAACAGTGACGCAAGGACGCCGCGCATCTGGCGCAATGCGCCGGCGAGTGCGACGTCTTCGACCACGATGCGGCGCAGCAGGAGGGACGTCGCCTGGAGCTGGCCCTGGGATTCGAGTTCCCGGGCCGAGGCCGGCAGGTAATCCACGGACTCCGGGGCTTCGCGAGCGATCGCCTCGCGCAGTGCCGGATAATCGTCGATGGAACGGGCGAGAACGGCGACCGCCGGCATCGTCGCCGAGGCGAGCCCATCCTCCTTAAAGGCCATGAATCGGTCGGCGCGGCGACCCGGCTCGGCGAGCAGCGGAAACGGCGCCGACCCGAGCGCCGCCTCCTCGATCGCCGGGCTCAGCCGGGCCAGTTCCTCGTGGCCATCGGTTGCTTCGACTTTCTGGGCCACGATGACGCGCGCGCCGCGGGCGGCGTCCGCGAACGCGCGATCCTGCCATGCATGCAAGTCGCCGCCCGGTCCCGGCAGGGGTGGTCGCTCGCGGAACAGCACGTCAAAGACAATGAGGCCGGCGCCCGACTCGGCGAGTCGCGACAGGAGCCTTGCGTGCACGCAGCGCGGCCAGCGCGAGGGCATCGACGGAAGGCCGAGATGCGACGCCGGCGGCGCACCGACGCGCAGGTCCTCGCAGCGATGGAACCTTTCCGGCTCGCGCGGCAGGGAGATTTTCGCGGCCGCGTCCTGGCTCATCAGGACGAGCACGACGTCGCCGGGCGGTTCGACCGCGCCGCGCATGTGAAAAAGCCAGGGCAGCCCGAATTGCTGTTCCAGGCCGCGCACTTGCGGCAACGCCACCAGAGCAGCGCACGCGCTGCCGACCAGCACACCGGACAGGACGGCCAGCCATCGGGCGTTCATGACGCGCCGGATGATGCACGACCGGTCGGCCCGGTGTCATTCACGGCCGCGTGTCGGGTTCACGACAGACGCGCGCTACGAGCCGGCACAACCTCGTGCCGGATCGAGTCGAAATCATCTCATCCGAGGAGGCTGAACATGTGCAATGGAGGATCTGGCCGTTTCCGGCACATCGTCTCCGGCCTGGTGGTGATCGCGACCACTGCGGTACTGGGATTGTCGCTTCAGGCATCCCGGGACGCAGAGCGGCTGCAGGGCCGGCACGTTGACCTTGCGGGCTTCGAAATTGAGCCTGGCGCCCCGGGCCGGAGTTGAACCGACGACCTGCCGCTTAGGAGGCGGCCGCTCTATCCACTGAGCTACCGGGGCGGCGGGGCAAAATCTTACCCGAGGACCGGTCCATGTGGACCGGCCCCAGGCAAGGGAATCGACCTGCGACGAGTCAGGCCGCCTGTGCGGGCTGTGCTGACGTGATTGGACGCGGCTCAGCCGGAGACTGGTCGACGGAGTACGCCGGCTCGACCCTGTCTGCGGTCGCGCTGTCGAACGGACTCACTTGCCGGCGGGCCGGGCGAACCGCCTTGCCGACCGAACGCTTCGCCTTGCGCACCTTGCGCTTCACCCTGCGCACGGCCGACTTGGCCTTCACGCGTCCCGAAACCTTGCGGGCCTTGGCCTTGCGCCGTACTGCCGTCTTCTTCCGCGCGACCTTACGTCGAACTGCCGTCTTCTTTCGAGCCACCTTGCGCCGTACCGAACGGCGTCGTGCGGCCTTCTTCGCCTTCTTCCTCGCTGCCATGACTTTATCTCCAGAAATTTTCGACGCCAACGTGGGCGTCGCCGGTTGCCACGCCCCTGCTTCAACCTAGGCTTGTGACCGGCGACTGTCAACGACGGCAAGAGGAGAAATTGGTGGAGCGGAAGGGGATCGAACCCTCGACCTTCGCATTGCGAACGCGACGCTCTCCCAGCTGAGCTACCGCCCCACGAACGAGGGGCGGGATTGTAAAGAGGCAGCGCCGGGGCAGCAAGCCGAGTAGTTTTCCGCGTGGGCGGTTTTCCCCGCAATCGAGTACCTTTCAGGCTCATGAAGATTCGTGACGCTACGGCCTCGGACTTGCCCTTCATCGTGGCGGCGAACGCCGCACTCGCCTCGGAAACCGAGGGCCAGGCGCTTGACTCGGCGCTGTTGCAGGCCGGCGTCCAGGCCGCGCTCGAGGACCCCCGGCTCGGCCGCTACTACCTGGCGGAACGCGACGGCCAGGTTCTTGGCCAGCTGATGACCACCTTCGAGTGGAGCGACTGGCGGAATGGTCTCTTCCTGTGGATCCAGTCGGTGTACGTGCTGCCCGAACACCGGGGCGGCGGCGTGTTCAAGGCCCTGTTCGAGCACCTGGCGAGGGTCGCGCGCGAGGACCCGCGCGTTTGCGGCATCCGCCTGTACGTCGACCGCGGCAACGAGCGGGCCAAGTCGGTGTACCGCCGCCTCGGCATGCACCGGTCCAATTACGGCGTGATGGAGACGGTTTACCGCGGCCCGGAGTCCCGCGAGGACGCTTAGGCATGTTGAAACCGGGGACCGCGGCGCCCGACTTCACGCTACCCGACCAGGACGGGCGGCCATGCAGCCTTGCCAGCCTGGTCGATGACGGTCCGCTGATCCTCTATTTCTACCCGGCCGACTTCACCCCGGGCTGCACACGGGAGGCCTGTGGCCTGCGAGACCTGCATGCCCGGATCGTGGCGTCGGGCCTGCGCGTGGCCGGTATCAGTCCACAGTCGCCGGAGAGCCACCGTCGCTTCCGCAAAGAGCACGCCCTGCCCTTCACGCTGCTGTCGGACGAGGACAAGGCGGTCATCCGGGCGTACGGGGTCGACGGGCCGTTCGGCGTCGGCGTGCGGCGCGCCACCTTCCTGATAGATGCAGGCCGCCGCATCACGGGCGCCATGCTGGCCGACTTCAGGATCGGCAAGCACCCGGCGTTCGTTGAGCGGGCGATTGCAGCTAGGGCAGGTCGAAGCGGGTGACGGCCGCCCGGCTGAAGCGCGGGACCGCCACCAGGTAGAGGATTCCGTACTCGGCTTCGGACATCGGCCCGACGTCCACTCCGGAAAGTTCCTTGACGATCCCGGGAACCGTGTCCGAATGCCCGACGATCAGGACGCGGCCGCCGCGATACTCCGATAGCGCGCGCTTCGCCGCTCCGGCGGGGTCTTCGGCCTTTACGACGATCACCGGGATGCCGAGGCGGTTCGCGAGCGGACGCACCGTGTCCTGGGTCCGGCGCAGCTCCGTGACGATGATCGCATCGAGCGCCTGTTCCCTGGCCGCCCCGCCGAAATGCTGCGCAAGCTCGAGCGCCCGCGCCTCGCCTGCCGGTGCGAGCGCCGGATCCGGGTCGTCGGGATTCACCGTGAGCTTTTCGGCGTGGCGCATGACAAAGACAGTCGTCGTCGAGGCCGCAGTGAGGAGCCAGAACCCGATTCCGATGACGACGAGCCCCGCGAGCGCCGCAATCCAGACCGGCGCAAGCAACGGCCGGCGGCGCAAGCTCGCGTATTCTTTACGCATGCCGCAGATGATAGCGCGCCCGTGGGTCGTCCTGCTCGCAGCGGGGGGTGCGCGTCGCTTCGGCGGTCCCAAGCAACTCGCGCGCATCGGCCGCGAGTCGCTGCTGCGTCGCGCCGCCCGCGTCGCGCTTGCGAGCAAGCCCGCCGGCTGCGTCGTCGTCCTCGGCGCGCATGCAGCGCGCCTGCGGAAGGAACTAACCGGTGTGCCCGTGAAGGTCGTCGTGAACCGGAAATGGCGCCAGGGACTCGCGAGCTCTCTGGTGACCGGCATCGACGCACTGCCGCGGTCCGCCCGCTCGGCACTCGTCATCCTCGCCGACCAGGCGGCGCTCGGACCTGCCGATCTCGTATTGCTGGCGGCGGCTTCGCGGGCCCGGCCCGGCGCGATCGTCGCGACCCTGGCCGGGGACGTGCTCGGCCCGCCGGCGGTGCTGCCGCGCGGCCTGTTCCGGGCCGTGCGGCGCCTTCGCGGCGATCAAGGTGCACGCGAACTGCTGCGCGATCCGGTCCGGCAGGTGGTCGCCGTCGAATTGCCAAACGCCGCGATTGACGTCGATCGTCCGGCCGACGTCGGCCGGCTCAAGCGTGAGACAGCTCGTGCCCGAACTCCTCGATCCGCCGGATCGTCCCAATCACGTCGTCCCAGGTCGTCTCGTGGGACATGATGCACAGGCGCAGTGAATAGGTGCCCCGCAGCCGCGTGGACGAGATCATCGCCGCACCGGAGCGGATGACGCGCCCCTGGATGGCCTCGTTCAACGCGTCGATCCGCGCCGGCGGCCAGCCTGCGTCCCGGGGCCGGTAACGGAAGCACAGCACGCCGAGCGACGGCGGTCCCAGGAGCTCGAGGCTGTCCGACCCGGCGACTAGCATGCCTGCATCGGACGCAAACCGGATCGTGCGCGCAATCGCCTCGCGGAAGCGCGCAAGTCCGAACGTCTGGATCGACATCCAGACCTTCAAAGCGCGGAACGAGCGCGTGAGCTGGTAGCCGCGGTCCGCGAAATTGACGTGCTCGAGCCCGAGCTTCGTGTCCTGCAGGTAGTCAGGATTCACGCTGAACGCACGCACGAGGTCCCCGACGTCCTTGACCATCACGCAGCCGGCTTCGAAAGGCTGGTACAGCCACTTGTGCGCGTCGAGGCTGATCGAGTCGGCACGCTCGATGCCGGCGAGCAGCGCCCGGCCGGCGTCGCTTAGCACGGCAAAGCCGCCATAGGCCCCGTCGACGTGCATCCAGATGTCCTCGGCCGCGCAGTAATCCGCGATCGCCGGAAGCGGATCGATCGCACCCGTGTTCGTCGTGCCCGCGTTCGCGCAGACGGCGATCGGCGCAAAGCCCGCGGTCCTCGCCCTGCGCACGGCCTCCCCGAGGGCCGGCAGCGGCAAGCGGTAACTCGCGTCCGACGGTACGACAATGATGCCCTCGCGCGGCACGCCGATGATGCGCGCCGCGCGCTCGACGGCGGAGTGGGTCTGGTCGCTCAGGAAGATCGCCGGGCGGTCCGGCGCGCCCGCCTTTTCGCGGGCGGCCACGAAAGCGTCGAGGATCGCCGCGGAACCTCCCGACGTGAAGAGCCCACCGGCCGACTCCGGGTAGCCGATCCAGTCGCGGATCCAGTCGATTACGACCAGCTCGACCTGGCTCGGTGCTCCCGCGCCCAGCCAGGTGCCCTGGAAGGTGTTGAATCCCGCGGCCAGGAAGTCGGCGATCACGCCAGGCCAGGTCGGCGCAGACGGCACGAACGCGAAAAAGCGCGGGTGATCCACCCGCCCGGCGACAGGCAGGATGTCCTGAACCGCGCGCTCGAGAACCTTCACGGGGTCCTGTCCGCCTTCCGGCGCCGGCTCGCGCAGGATCTTCTCGAGCTCCGCCCGTGTCGCGCCGCGCCAGGGCACGTCGTCGCGCAGCCCCGCCAGTCTCCTGAGCAGGCTCTCGGTCGCGGCGTCCGCAAGCCGGCGCATCTCGGGTTCATTCAGACGGAGCCCGAACGCGTCGCTTCCGACGTTGTCGGTCATGCGAAGGATCTTCGCACACCGTCGGACGCAGACGACCAGATCCCGGGTTGCTGGCCTGCAGCCTAGATTCAACAAGCACTTACGCTACGACCGGTGATTAGTGCGCCGAAATGGCGTAAAAACATCTCGTCGGTCAGACGTTCAATCGCAGATAGGCATCGCATCCCATGCCTGTGCTTGGCCTAAGCCATTTCAACCTTCGGGCGTCCCGTCCCTTGCTGGATAAACTGAAAGACTTCTACGTCGACGTTGTTGGACTGCGCCCTGGGTTTCGCCCGCCGTTTCAGCGTTTCGGTTACTGGCTATATGCCGGCAACCTTGATGTTCTGCACCTGACCGAAGCTGACAGCTCTGAAAGGCAAGTCGTTGACGTGCTCACGACTCTTGATCACGTGGCGCTGAAATGCGCAGGGCGCGCTACTTACGAGGCTGCGCTGTCGCAACATGGCGTGCACTACAAGGTGGCTTCAGTTCCCCAAACGCAGCAGATACAGTTATTTTTTGATGATCCGGCGGGCAATGGCGTGGAGCTCGTTTTTGCGGATAGCGACGCCTGACTGCGCGTGATGCCCTGAAGTAATTGGCGGAGAGGCCTACTTGTAGTTAGCCCGCGCGCCTAGGGGAAATCATGACTGTCGCTTTGCTAGTCCTGGCCATGCAGCTATTCGAGGTTTCTGCCGACAAAGTGGTGTGGGTAGGAAGGTTTCCGGAACTCGGAGGTTCGCAGTATCTACTCGACTTTGTCACGGGTCGTTTCGTGCCAGCCGAAGACGCTGAACTCGTCCAGCTGATGGAGGCGAAGCAGATTGTTACCCGGACAGAGTTGGTCTCCTTCCGAAGCCAAGAGGCGATTCTCGCTGGCAAACTTACACTTCCGGCTGCCGCGGGACACTACCCGGCGGTGGTCTTGATCCATGGCTCGAATGACCAAGATCGCGACTCTCTGGATCCGTGGGTCGGCTTCTTTGTAAGCCGCGGACTTGCGGTTCTCTCCTACGACAAACGCGGGGTTCGCGAGTCGACGGGTGATTGGAAGCATGCGGACTTCCGGGATCTCGCTGACGACACTTTGGCCGGTGTACAGCTCCTTCGGGCGCGCAAGGACATCGATCCCCGCAGGGTCGGTCTCTTCGCGATTAGCCAGGGTGGATGGATTGCACCGCTCGTGGCATCGAGGAATCGTGATATCGCTTTCATCATCCTCCACGCCGGCCCGGCTATCCGGGTTGCTGATAACAACCTGCGCTTCATCGAAGCGGAGCTGCGCGGTTACGGTTTTCCTGATCAGGAGATCGCGCGCGCGATGGGGTATCACCGAATGAACGATGAAGTAACGCGCGACCCAAGCCGCTGGGGAGAACTGAAGGCCCTATACGATGCAGCCATAGCCCGCAATGTCGAGTGGCTGCTTGAGGAGCCGCAGCCGATTGACTCCTGGTTTCGCCGTTTCTACCGCGGTGTGATGGATTTCGACCCCGGCCCGGTCTGGGCAGAGGTGGGCTGTCCAGTGCTGGCCTTCTTCGGGGAGCTTGATCACAACGTACCGCCGGAAGCGAACAGGCACGCGTTGGAAGCTGTCCTGAGGCGCCGCTCCGCCGACGATTCCACCGTCATCGTTCTTCCCAAAGCAAACCATCTCTTTCTCCGCGCTGAGAGAGGAACGCGCGACGAATACGGCGAGCTTGATTCGTTTGTCGCGGGTTACTTCGACGTCATGGCAACATGGCTCGCCGAAAGACTCCGCGCGAGCTAACAAGCGCTTGCCGCCGCCTTGAAGCAATTTCTAACTTGTTGATTATACTGGCGGAGAGGGTGAGATTCGAACTCACGAACGGGTTGCCCCGTTGCCGGTTTTCAAGTCTCGCATTACGAATAATTGCGCACCAGTCACACACCCAAACGCCACCCTTCCCCGATTGGCGTTCTCCTTCATTTTCAGGGTTTTCTGTGCCGCGATCGCGTAGTGCAACTCAGGGCGCAACTAGGACCCGCCGGAGTTGGGCATCCTGCCAGGGCCTTGTCTGCCCTCAGAACGGACAAGACGCGAGAGCCTTGTGGGGTCTTTGGGTCAACGCGTCTCGTCCTCCCGGCGACAGTCTCCCGGCGCTCAGCTTTGGTGGTTCTCCGACCAAGCCGCGGGATCCAGCGAGCCTGAGGATGTACCGGACGTTCCGCCATTCTCCGCAGACCCGGCACCGTTGCGGGCGCTGAGCTCTTTCTAGGCCTTGCGCTACTTCTTCCTGGCAGCTTGAAGGGCAGCGGCGGCGTCGAATCAGCCTAGCCTTACTGCGAGGGCGGCGAAATCTGCGAAATCGCTTCGTTCAGCTTCGCCGCGCCTTTCTCAGCCTTCCCTTCCAAGCAAAGCTTCTCGCCTTCGTCGCGGACGGTCGTGGCAGTTCCATCTTGCTCAGCAGATGCAACGGCTGCGGCCTGGTCATGTTGCGCCAGCAGCGACGCACAATCCGTGCTGGGCTGGACCGCGTCCTGGGTGCACGCCGCACAGGCTATAGCTAGCCCGGAACTCGCGATCAACGCATGACGACTCTTCATGACAATTCTTCCATTCATTTTCTCGCGGAAGGTAATCGCCTCGGTTGGCGCTACGCGAGCCACGCTAAGATGCGGGCGCCGGGCGGTAGCCGCTGGACTCCGGCCCCCCTGTGCCTATCGCGCCGATTGCGGGGTGTCAGCCAGTACGAGAGCCCCGTCCAGGTGAACCGTCGCTTCCGACTTGTCCCAGGCGTGCGGCTCGCCGCAAGCGTCGCAAACAAACGCGCGAGGTCCGAGACGAGCCGCCCTGAAGACGTCCGGGTCCATGACAAGGCCGGTCGGTACGTCCTTTCCCGTCGCTGGGCAGCGAACGGTAACTATGCCCATGGTCCCCCTCCAATGAGCGCAGCCGTTTTTTTCTGTGACGGTGAGTCTAGATTTTTTTACGCGGGCCGCTACGCGCATTTGACGTAAGGCGGGCCGTCCTACACCCCCCAGCGTTTACTCCTTGGCGGGCGTCTTACGCGGGTCGCGCTGCGGACTGCGGTCCGGGCCGAGCTTGGGTCGCTTACTCCGCCCCGGCGGGGCGGGCGTGAGGCGCTCTGTCGATGAAGGCTTGTTCTTAGATCGCTTGGCCATGATGGTTGAGAGTAACGCGTCAGGAACGCGGGCGAAACGCTACAACGTTCGAGGGCGGGGGCTGCTCAGGCTGTGAGATTGTGGCAGGGAAAGGCATACAAGTCTCGCGTCCCGTGGACGTAAACTCACGGCGTGGCTCACGGGGAAAGTAGGCGGCAATGAAGAAATTGGTGGGCGTGATCGTTATTCTTACCAGCGACCTCTCTGCAGTTGCGCCAAAGAAAAGGGCCCGCCGAAGCGGGCCCTTTGTAGGAGCGAACCGTTAGTCGTGAACTGCTGGGAGACTCAGCAGCGCGGCCGTGCAATTTTGCTTTGCCGCAGGTCCAGCAAAAGAGCCCCCGATTGACTGGCCAGCGCCAATCGGACAGCCCGCGGCTCCAGATGGACACAGCCGGATGTGATCCACGGAGATCTGACCCGAGCCCAAAAACGACGGGTTGGTGCTGATAATGGTAAGCGTCAGCACGCCGCCACTAGTGGAAAGGCACGCGCCACCGGTCGAATTGGCAATGACTGAGGTAGCGGTCTTCACGTAGCCTGCCCAGGCTTTACAGACTCCCGCTGCCGGGAGCGCAAAGCCCTTCCCGACGAAACTAGAACCGCCAGCACCGAAGCCCGCACCGATCTTGACGCAAAAGTTTGCTGCGTAACTTGGGAGAGGTGCGATCAGCCCAACCATCAACACGAGATGAGATGTTTTCACGCGAAACATGATTGAGTTCCCCTTTTGGTTCAGAAATGGAAATGAGTACCGAGGGGAATCGTTTGGTATTTCTTGGCGAAGGTATGTCAACTACTTGACAGTAGCGTGTAGAAACAAACCGGAAGTGACCTGCAGCGCTTCGGGGCTGGGTCTATATCGGGAGGCCCAGCTGGCGGTGCGGCGGCGCAAATCCTTGCGACTATTAAGCCGGGTCCGGCGTCCAACGCGTCAACGCATCACGGTGTCACCGTCAGAACCATTGACTTTGTGATCGCATTCGCCGTTGCCTTGATCGTCACCGACTTTAGGGCGATAGGTCGATGAGGCGCGGCATGGTGGGAAGCATCTGCAGCGATCGCAGAATTGGTAGCACGCGATTATGCAGACGCAGCGCGCAGAACTGCGCCTGTAATCGGGCCGCGCCCGGGTTGGGACCTGTTACCGGTGCCAGGCGACGATTTTGGTCGACCTTGGGTTTTCCCTGCAACGACCAGGCGATCGCGCTTGACTTCCGAATGAAACGGAGCATTTTGGCCGAAAGAAGACTCGGTGGAGCTTTAAGAGAGACACATCGCCACTGACACACCAGCGTCAGTTTATGTCTGCCGCTCAGGCTGCCACCATTTGGTGGTCTACGTGAAACGACCGCTCGGTCGCAGGAGAGTCTCAATGGCACGCACGAGTATTGTCCTGGCGGCAGTGGGATCCTTTCTGTCGCTTTCGTTTGGCGCGGCGTCAGCCCAACCGACGTATCGGCTGACCGACGTTGGAACACTTGGCCCGCAATGGGATTGCAGCGGCGGCGCAATAAATGCCTCAGCGAAGGTAACGGGTACATGCACTACGAGGGTGGCACCACGAGTTGAGCGCGCGTTCCTCTGGAACGGCCGCAGCATTCGAGATCTCGGCTCGCTGGGCGGCAGGTTCACTTCCGGGCAGGCAATCAATGCCTCCGGTTGGGTGGCGGGAACGTCGCTCAACGCCGCTGGCCGCTTCCATGCGTTCCTGTGGGACGGAAGCCTGCATGACCTCGGCACGCTGGGCGGTCGCGCAAGCCATTTCCGAGCGATGAACGACTCGGGGCAGGTGACGGGCGGTGCTGACATCAGCGGCAGCGCTGCCTTCCACGCCTTTATTTCGGACGGAACGATGATGCAGGATCTCGGCACACTCGGCGGCAGTCATAGCGACGGTTGGGACATCAACGCCGCGGGTTGGGTGACTGGCTACGCGAGCACGACAACACCCGGTACGATTTTTTCTCATGCATTTTTGTGGGACGGCAGTACGATGCACGACCTCGATACGCTCGGCGGCACTTTCAGCATTGGCCTAGCAATCAACGATGTCGGACAAATTGCCGGTGACTCCGAAACCACGCTACCCGACAACTTGAACTCGCATGCATTCCTTTGGGACGGCGGTACGATGCAAGACCTCGGCACGCTGGGCGGCGGATTTAGCAGCGCCGTCGATATCAACGCCTCGGGTTGGGTGATTGGGTTTTCCTCTACGTCAACCCACGCTGCGGGATATCACGCCTTCGTCTGGAACGGGGCAATGCATGATCTCGGCACGCTCGGCGGCTTTCAAAGCCATCCCAATGCCATCAATGCTTCGGGCCAGGTGACCGGCCAGTCCTACACGGCCAACAACGCGGCCGAGCACGCGTTCGTGTGGGACAACGGCACCCTATACGACTTGAATGACCTCATTGATCCAACGGACCCGAAGCGGGGTTTCACGCTGATTGCAGGCCACGACATCAACGATCTGGGGCAGATAGTCGCAACAGGCGTGTACCGGAATCGGACACGCGTTTTCGTCGTTTCTCCGACGGATTACAGGATCCTGGGATTCTTCATGCCCGACCAGGCGCCCCCATTCAAGTTGGGCGGCACCGTCACGATCAAAGTGAAGCTTGTCGACGCCGGAAACGGAAGTCCCATCCGGGACGGCGAGGCGATTGCGCTATTGAACAGGCCATGCCGTGTAAAGTTTTCGGTTAGCGGCGCGCAGACCCGGGTGCCCAGGTGCATGACGTATGATCGCGCGACCGATAAGTTCAGCTACGACTGGGCGATCGGAAAAACTGGAAGTGGCCCGACGACGATCGCGGTCGATGTCAGTTACTCCGGATCGAGCACGACGATGATCCGGAAATCCAAAAACATCATCGTTACCGAATGAGCGTCATCCGCAACGGGTGCTCACCCGGTCGTCATCACGAAGCTTCGGGCTCCAGGATTCCGACGTATTCGTCGTAGTCGCGATCCGTGCCGCCGTCCTCAAGCAGCACCAGGATCCGGTTGGTCGGACCGCTCACGAATCGGGTTGAAAAACAAATAACTGTTTGTTTTTATTGGCGGAGAGGGTGAGATTCGAACTCACGAACGGGTTGCCCCGTTGCCGGTTTTCAAGACCGGTGCATTCAACCGCTCTGCCACCTCTCCGCGGTTTTTAAACAACAGGTTGGCAGATTCTAACTCAGCCGGATCGGGCCACTGTTTCCAGGTGGAATTTACGCGGCAGCTTCTACCGACTGAAGAAGGGTGTTCCTTCGAAAAGATTGTGCGGTACGAGTCGGAACTCTACCCACAGCACCGGTACAGTTTGACGATCTTCATCTCGCATGTTGCTCTCGTGGTGTGCCGATCCTGTGTACCAGATGACATTGTTCTGATCGATTGTGGACTGGCCATTTACGTAGGCAGGCAGGTTGTTCGCAAGGAGCTGTGCGTTTGCACCTGCGAATCTCGTAACCCAGAAATCGCTAGTGGTGAAAGCCTCGCTAAGCCGAGCGGTACCGCTGCGCACAGGGACCAACTCATAGGTAGTCGGACTCCCGTTGTCGTTCACGAGTGCGCTGTCGCCGATCTCGATGGAACTGAATCTGGTTGCGCTCCACGCCCTCCCTCCCTCGCGATCGATGATTTGCGAGCTGTCCGAACCTGTCGAGGGCACTACGCCAAGATTCTCGTCATGCCGGGTGATGTAGGCAGAATCGCCGCCGGGACCATCGAGGTCGATGTCCAGCCTCCAGGTAAAACTGTGAAAGTGACCGGTGGTGTCGTCGGGTCCCCCCAGCTTAGGCCCGGTCGAGCCTGCCCGAGCCACGATCGTCCCATCGTCCCGGAATGCCCATTGCATGATGTAGTTGTAGTTGGCTGCGTCGAGGACGGCCCAGTAGAGAATCTCCCGGCCACGGCGCACCAGGGCATCGTCTTTCCATGCCACACCGTAATCGACTCTCTCTCTGCAAATTCGCCCGCTGCCCAAGATCACATGCGGTGACGGGCAATCGGCTGTGCTCAATGTCAAGGCGGGGAAATTGAACTGGGAGATGTCCCCGAAGCGAGGTATCCCAGGGTGATAGGGGACAAAGATCTCACCGAGGCGCCCGTCAAACAAGACCGTGATAAACGGCGAAGACGGCCCTTTCTGGAACCTCGCGTGAGTGACTATCAGCCCGAACTTCTGCACTGCCGCGACACACAGTTGCCAGGTGGAGCCCACGGTGAACGAGACGTTCTGTCCAGTGCAAGGGACGTGAGAGCTTGGAGATACTCCCATGTCGTATGCGTGCAGGACCTCGACGTCAACTTCGTCGACAAGAACCTCGTCCTGAAGTTGGCCGGCGAAACCAACGACAGGCAACACAGAAAGAACGGCAGCTAGCAACGAGGTTGAAAGCCGATTCATCTCGCGCGCGGTTCTGGTTTTCATCGGCTTGACCTTCCAGACGTCCAGTCCTGGATTGGCAATGCTCCGTCTTACGGTGCGCCCTATTCGACGGGAAAGCGAGACAATTCAGGTCGAAGCTGCACGACGTTGTCAGGCGGCAGGCGGCATCGGGTTGGCGCTTGGCCCCCTCCCGGAGGCGCCGGTCCCGGTGCGCTATAATGCGCGGCAAGCCCGAGTACGGGCTGAGGTCGTACCATGGAACGCAATACCGCCGTCGTCACGCCGCGCGTCGAAACACGCGAGTCCTCGCTCGCGACGAACAAGGTCCTGCGCAACACCTACCTGCTGCTGTCGGCGACGCTCGCCTTCAGCGCGGTCATGGCGGGCATCAGCTACGCACTGAACCTGCCCTACCTCGGACCCTGGGTCACGCTCATCGGCTATTTCGGATTGCTGTTCGCCGTGCACAAGACGGCTGACAGCGCCTGGGGTCTTCTGTCGGTCTTTGCGCTGACGGGATTCATGGGGTACACGCTCGGGCCGATCCTGAGCCTGTACGTACAGGCCATTCCCGACGGCCACACCGTCGTCATGACCGCATTCGGCATCACCGCGGTGACCTTCGTTGCCCTGTCGGCCTACGCCATTCGGAGCGGCCGGCGATTCTCGTTCATGGGCGGCTTCCTGGCGGTCGGCATCCTCACGGCGTTCCTGCTTGGCATCGTCGCCCTCATCTTCTCGATGCCGGCGCTGTCGCTCGCGGTGTCCGGGATGTTCGTTCTGCTGATGGCCGGGCTGATCCTGTACGAGACCGGCGAGATCGTGCACGGGGGCGAGACTAACTACATCCACGCGACCGTGACGCTCTACGTCAGCATCTACAACCTCTTCACGAGCCTCCTGCACCTGCTCGGCATGGCCGGAGACGACTGATCAGGCAGACTTGAGGCGGTCGACGCCACCGAGATAGGGCCGCAGCACCGCCGGCACGACGACGCTGCCGTCCTCCTGCTGGCAGTTCTCGAGCACGGCGACGAGCGCCCGTCCGACGGCGACTCCCGATCCATTCAGCGTGTGCACCGGTTCCGGCTTGCCGGTCTCGGGATTGCGCCAGCGCGCCTGCATGCGACGGGCCTGGAAGGCCTCGCAATTGCTGCAGGATGAAATCTCGCGATAGGCGCCCTGCCCCGGTAGCCAGACTTCGAGGTCGTAGGTCTTCGCGCTAGCGAAGCCGATGTCGCCGGAGCAGAGCGTCATGACCCGGTACGGCAGCCCGAGCCGCTCGAGCACCTGAGAAGCGTGGCCCGTCAGCGCCTCGAGCGCCTCGTACGATTCCGCGGGGCGCACGACCTGCACCAGTTCCACCTTGTCGAACTGGTGCTGGCGGATGAGCCCGCGCGTGTCCTTGCCGTAGGAGCCCGCCTCCGAGCGGAAGCACGGCGTGTGCGCGACGAGGCGCAGCGGAAGCTCCGCGGGCTCGAAGATGCGGTCGCCCGCCAGGTTGGTGAGCGGCACCTCCGCCGTCGGAATGAGGAACAGCTCGCTCTCGGAAGGCTCGCGCGCGAGCTTGAAGAGGTCCTGCTCGAACTTCGGCAGTTGTCCCGTCCCGGTCAGCGTCTTGCGCGTCACGAGGTAGGGCACCCAGGCCTCGAGGTAGCCGTGCTCGCGCTGGTGCAGGTCGAGCATGAACTGCGCGAGCGCGCGGTGCAGGCTCGCGACCGCCCCGGTCAGGACGGCAAAGCGGGCGCCGGACAGGCGGCCCGCCGCCGACGTGTCGAGTCCGCCGAGGCCCTCCGCGATCGCCACGTGATCGGCAGCCTCGAACGCGAGCTTGGCCGGCTCGCCGTGCCTGCGCACCTCCACGTTCGCGGACGCGTCGTGGCCATTCGGCACGCTGTCGTGGACGAAGTTGGGCAGGTCGAGCAGCAACCGGTCGAGCTCGCCCTGGAGCGACGTCAGCGCCTGTTCGCCTTCTGACAGCTTGCCACCCAGAGATTCGACTTCGGCGAGCAGCGGCGCGACGTCCTGGCCCTTTGCCTTGGCCTGCCCGATCGCCTTCGAGCGCGTGTTGCGCTCGTTGCGCAAGGCGTCGACGGCCACCTGTACCTGCTTGCGGCGCGCCTCGAGGTCGGAGAACTTCGTGAAATCGAGCGCATAGCCGCGGCGCGCGAGGTTGGCCGCGACACCCTGCGGATCGGAGCGGAGCTGGCGGATGTCAAGCATGTTCCGGATCCCGTCCCGTGGTCTCGCGCGCCCGTGACGCTGCGCTTTCACGAATGCGCTCGAGCGTCTCGCGCAGCTTCAGCTCGAGACCTCGCGGCACCGGCTGGTAGTAGTGCCTCGGCTCCAAGCCTTCGGGGAAGTGCGTCTGGCCCGGTGCCAGTGCGTCCGGTTCGTCGTGCGCATAGCGATATCCGTGTCCGTACCCGATGTCGCGCATCAGCCGGGTCGGCGCGTTGCGCAGGTGCAGCGGGACGTCGAGGGTGCCGTGCGACTTCACGTCGTCCATCGCGGCGTTGAAGGCGGCGTAGACGGCGTTGCTCTTCGGCGCCAGCGCGAGGAAAACGCAGGCCTGGGCGAGTGCGAGCTCGCCCTCCGGGCTGCCGAGGCGGTCGTAGCTGTCCCAGGCCGCGAGCGTGAGCGTGAGTGCACGCGGGTCCGCGTTGCCGATGTCCTCGCTCGCCATCCGCACCAGCCGGCGCGCGAGGAAGCCCGGGTCGCAGCCGCCGTCCAGCATGCGGCAGAGCCAGTAGAGCGCCGCGTCCGCATCGCTGTCGCGCACGGACTTGTGGAGGGCGGAGACCTGGTCATAGAACTGCTCGCCGCGCTTGTCGAAACGCCGATGCGAGCCGGCCGATGCCTCGAGGGCAATCTCCTCGGTCAGCGTTCCGCCGGCCGCGGCAGCGAGGTCGCCGGCCACCTCGAGCAGGTTGAGCGCCCGACGCGCGTCGCCATCGGCGGCTTCAGCAAGGCGTTCGAGTGCGGGCGGTGCCGGCTCGATGCCGCTCGCCCCCAACCCACGCTCGGCATCGGCCACGGCGCGCACCATCAGATCCACGAGGTCCGCGGGCGCGAGGGCCTTCAGCAGGTACACGCGCGCCCGCGATAGCAGTGCCGAATTGAGCTCGAACGACGGGTTCTCGGTGGTCGCACCGATGAAGACGAGCGTGCCGTCCTCGACGAACGGCAGGAAGGTGTCCTGCTGCGCCTTGTTGAACCGGTGCACTTCGTCCAGGAAGAGCACCGTCGGCCGGCCGCCAGCACGCCGTGCCGCCTGCGCCTCTTCGACCGCTGCGCGGATGTCCTTGACGCCCGCGACCACCGCCGACAGCGCGATGAAATGTGCCTTGCAGGCGCGGGCCGCAAGCCGCGCGAGCGTCGTCTTGCCGCTGCCCGGCGGGCCCCAGAGCACCATCGAGTGGGCGACGCCCTCCGTCAGCAGCCGATGCAGCGGCCGCCCGGGCGCCAGCAGGTGCGCCTGGCCGGTGAACTCCGCGAGCGTTCGCGGACGCATCCGGTCCGCGAGCGGCCGGTACCCGGGCTGCGGCGGTTCGATGGGGAGTTCCGACTGCGTGCGCATGCCGAACGGATTCTACCCGCTCAGGACGTGCGTCGACGCGAGACCCAGGCGAACGCGCGCAGTCCCCATCCGGAGCGGCCCTGTGCGGCGATCAGCCAGGCCGCCAGGATGCCGGCGGTGTTGGCGGCGAGATCGCGCATGTCGGCGGTCCGATGATCCGTCAGGAGTTCCTGCGCGATCTCGAGTGCCGCGCCCAGCAGGAAGCATTTCAGCAGGGTTCGCCGCAGCCGGGCCGGCGTCGTGATTCCGGAACCCAGCAGCGCGAGAAAAAAATAGGCGAGAAAATGCGCCGTCTTGTCCGAGAAGGACTGGCTCGTGATCACCGGCCCGGGCGACAGGCTCGCGGCCACGATCAGCGCGACGAGCACGAGGATCGTCGTGATCCAGAGGCGACGCAGCGTCGCTTCGTTCACGTCCCGCCCGCAGGTGCGCGGCCGATCACGTCGACGCCCGGCGGCGGCGTGAAGTTGAAGCTTCCGGGATCGAGGCGCGGATTGCGCTCGATGCGTTCGAAGTCGAGGCGCGTCGTCTGCCCGAGCCGGTCGACGAGGATCATGCGGCGCAGGTCGCCGTCGGCGATCCCGACATGCAGCTCCCTGAAGTCGCTTTGCGCATCCTTCGGGGCGAGGACGCTCCAGGAAAGGCCATCGCCCGTCCCGCCGTCGGTGACGGCGAACTCAGCCCGGATGTCTGCCTGGCCGGAGAGCAGCAGTGCCGGCGTGCCGACGAGGGCTTCCGCCGCGGGCCGCACGGTCACCTGTGCCAGGTCCCTGTCGTACAGCCAGACGGTCGTCCCGTCGGAGACGATGAGCTGCGGCGGCGTCCGATAGTCCCAGCGGAACTTGCCCGGACGTGCGAGCGCGACCGTTCCCTCGGCCGACTCCGTCTGCTGGCCGCCGGCGTCGATGACAGTCTGCCGGAATTCGGCGCGGAAACCGGTCAGGCCCTTCAGGGCCGCATCCAGGCGCTCCGCAGCGCGCGCATCCGCGGGCGCATCGGCCGCCGCGGCCCAGGACAGGAGCGCCGCGACGCACGCGAACGCAATTCGGCGCATCAGGATTCCGGCGGCGGCGGCGCGAGCACTTCGCGGCTGCCGTTCGACTGCAGGGGCCCGACGAGCCCCGCGGCCTCCATGGATTCGACCAGCCGGGCCGCGCGGTTGTAGCCGATCTTGAGCCGGCGCTGGACGCCCGACACGGACGCGCGGCGCGACTCGGTGACGATGCGCACGGCCTCGTCGTAGAGCGGGTCCTGCGCCCCGTCGGCGCCGCCTTCGCCGCCACCGCCCTCGCCCGCCTCGTCCGAGAGGCCCGGCACGCTTTCCTGCGGCCCGGTCAGCACCTCATCCACGTAGATCGGCGCGCTGCCACCCTTCAGCGAGTTGACCACCGCGTGCACTTCCCGGTCGGACACGAATGCGCCGTGCACACGGTCGGGCGTCGAGGTGCCGGGCGGCAGGTACAGCATGTCGCCATGGCCCAGCAGGGACTCGGCGCCGTTCTGGTCGAGGATCGTGCGCGAGTCCACCTTGGCCGACACCTGGAAGGCGATGCGCGCCGGAATGTTGGCCTTGATGAGTCCCGTGATGACGTCCACGGACGGCCGCTGCGTCGCGAGCACCAGGTGGATGCCGGATGCGCGCGCCTTCTGCGCCAGCCGGGCCACCAGCTCCTCGACCTTCTTGCCGACGATCAGCATGAGGTCCGCGAGCTCGTCGATCACCACCACGATGTACGGAAGCGGCTGCAGCACGGGCACCTCGCCCTCGAACTTGCCCAGGGCGAGGAGCTTGGCGATCAGCGGGTCCGGGATCGGCTGGCCCGCCACCTGGGCGTCGCGGATCTTGCGGTTGAGTCCCGCGAGGTTGCGCACGCCGACCTCCTTCATGATGTGGTAGCGGCGATCCATCTCGGCGACGCACCAGCGCAGCGCGTTGGCCGCGTGCTTCATGTCGGTGACGACGGGTGCCAGCAGGTGCGGGATGCCCTCGTAGACCGAGAGCTCGAGCATCTTCGGGTCGATCAGGATGAGTCGCACGTGCTCGGCCGAGCTCTTGTAGAGCAGCGACAGCACCATGGCGTTGATGGCGACGGACTTGCCCGAGCCCGTGGTGCCCGCGATCAGGAGGTGCGGCATCTTCGCGAGGTCCGCGACGACCGGGTTGCCGCCGATGTCCTTGCCGAGCGCCAGTGCGAGCGGCGACTCCAGCTCGTCATAGGCGCGCGAGCGCAGTATCTCGCCGAGCGTGACCAGCTCACGTGATTCGTTCGGGATCTCGAGGCCGACAACAGCCTTGCCGGGGATGACTTCGACGACGCGCACGCTGATCGCGGACAGCGCGCGCGCGAGGTCTTTGGCGAGGGCGCTGATCTGGCTGACCTTGACGCCGGGCGCCGGCTTCAGCTCGAAGCGCGTGACCACCGGCCCGGGCTGCACCGCGACTACTTCCACGTCGATCCCGAAGTCCTTCAGCTTGATCTCGACGAGCCGCGAGATTGCATCGAGCGCCTCGGGCGAATAGGTGCCCGGCCGCGCCGGCGGCTCGTCGAGCAGCTTGAGCTCGGGAAGGTCGCGCGAGGGCGGCTTGGCAAAAAGCTGCACCTGCCGCTCCTTCTCCACGCGCCGGCTCGGCTCCGCGACCGGCGGCGCGGGGGGCTCGATGCGCGGCGGCGTGCGCGTCGCGGCCCTCTGCTTGACCTCGCGCACCGCGGTCTCGCGCGCCTCGCGCAACTCCCGGCCGACGGCCTGGTCCCGCGAAACCGTAAAGCGCGCCCGGACCCAGGCCGCGGCGGCGAGGATTCGATGGCCGATCCAGTCCATCACCGTGAGCCAGGACACGCCGGTGTAGAGCTGCACGCTCGCGAACCAGAGCGCGAGCAGGACGAGCGTCGCTCCCAGCAGCGACGCAAGCGCTGCGAGCCCGTGACCGACGAGGCTGCCGAGAATGCCGCCCGCGCCCGCCGGTAGCACGCCCGGGGAGAAATGCAGCGTCGCGAGCCCGCAGCTCGTCGCGAGTGCCGCGACGAGGCCAGTCACGCGCAGCGCAACCGTGGTGCGTCCCTGGCCTGGAACGCCCGGCACGCGCTTGAGTCCGACCCACGCGCTGAACGCGATGGCGACGGGAAACAGGAAAGCCGGCCAGCCAAACAGCATGTAGAGCGCGCTCGCCAGCCACGCCCCGAGCGGTCCGATCAGGTTGCTGACCTGCCCAGGCTCACCGGTGTAGGCGAAGCTGCGGTCAGCCGGGTCGAAACTTGAGAGCGCGATGAAGAGCACCAGCGCAAGCGCGGCGAGCAGCCAGAAGAGCGCCTCGCGCAGTGCGCGCGCGAAAACGGGGTCGAGCTTGGCGTCGGGACGCATCGCTTCTGCGGTCTTGGCCACGGCTCAGAATTCCGGTAAGGAAAAGATCATAAGCGTTTGATTATAAGAGCGTTGCAAATCGAGGGGCAAGCACCCATGCTCGCCTGCCAACGAGCGCGAGACGCGCGCTCGAGGTGGAGCTGACTATACATGACGACCCCCCGCCACTCGCCGCTCATCATCCTCGGATCGGGGCCCGCCGGTTACGCGGCGGCGGTGTATGCGGCGCGCGCGAATCGCAAGCCGCTTCTTATTGCGGGGCTGCAGCCGGGCGGACAGCTCATGACGACGACGGAAGTGGACAACTGGCCCGGTGACGTCCATGGCCTGCTCGGCCCGGACCTCATGGACCGCATGCGCCGCCACGCCGAGCGCTTCGGCGTCGAGATCGCCTCGGACCACGCGACGCGCGTCGATCTCGGCCGCCGGCCGTTCCGGCTCGTCGCCGAGAACGGCGAATACACCTGCGATGCGCTCATCATTGCGACCGGCGCTTCGGCGCGTTATCTCGGCCTCGAGTCCGAGACCGCCTTCCGCGGCCGCGGCGTGTCCGCCTGCGCCACTTGCGACGGGTTTTTCTACCGCGACCACGAGGTGGCGGTCGTTGGCGGCGGCAACACCGCCGTGGAAGAAGCAATCTACCTCACGAACATCGCGAAGCACGTGACGCTCGTTCACCGCCGCGACAAGCTGCGGGCGGAAGCCATCCTGCAGGATCGCCTGCGCGGGCTGGCGGAACAGGGCAAGGTGTCCCTGCTCTGGGACCATGCGGTCGATGAAGTGCTCGGCAACGACCAGGGCGTCACGGGCGTGCGTCTCGCGTCGACCCGCGACGGCAGCAAGCGCGAGCTCGCCGTCACCGGGCTCTTCATCGCGATTGGCCACACGCCGAACACGGAGTTGTTCCAGGGCCAGGTCGACATGAAGGACGGCTACATCATCGTGAAGTCCGGGCTCGCCGGCGATGCCACCGTGACGAGCGTGCCGGGCGTGTTCGCGGCGGGCGACGTCGCGGACCACGTCTATCGCCAGGCGGTCACCTCGGCCGGCACCGGGTGCATGGCGGCGCTCGACGCGGACCGCCACCTCGAGCGCCTCGCCACCGGCTGAGCGGACGTGCACACGCGCATCATCCGCTCGCTCACGGAGGTCGACGCGGCGGAATGGAATGCGCTGCCGGGCGCCGAGGCGCCCTTCCTCCGTCACGAGTTCCTGCTCGCGCTCGAGACGAGCGGCTGCGCCACGCCGGCCACGGGATGGGATGCGCGGCACATTCTCGTGCGGGAGCCGGGCGGCGCGCTGGCCGGTGCGCTCCCGCTGTACCTGAAGTCGCATTCCTGGGGCGAGTTCGTGTTCGACTTCGCGTGGGCGGAGGCGTATCACCGGGCGGGCCTGCGCTATTACCCGCGCCTCGTCTCGGCCGTGCCATTCACGCCGGCCACCGGTCCGCGGCTGCTTGCCGCGGCCAACGAGCCGCGCGCGGCCCTGATCGCGGCAGCGCGCGCGCTCGCCGGGTCTCTCGGCGTTTCCTCGCTGCACGTGCTGTTTCCGCAGGCGGACGACCGGGACACGCTCGAGTCACATGGGTTAATGCCGCGCCTCGACTGCCAGTTTCACTGGCGCAACGACGGCTACGCCACCTTCGAAGATTTCCTGGCGGGGTTTACCGCGGAGAAACGCAAGAAGCTCAGGCGCGAACGGCGGCGCGTCCGCGAATCGGGCATCGAATGCCGGACACTGACCGGCGCCGACCTCGACGACGGACTGATCGGCGTCATCCACGACCTGCACGCGACCAACTTTGCGCGGCATGGCCACGCGCCATACCTCAATCGAGCCTTCTTCGCGGAGCTGGCGCGCGTCATGCCCGGAAACCTCGTGGTCGAGCTTGCGAGCCTGGGCGGCGAACCCGTCGCCTGCGCGATCATGCTGCGCGGCGCGGACACGCTCTACGGCCGCTACTGGGGCGCGAGCGGCGACTTCCACAGCCTGCATTTCGAGCTTTGCTACCACCGCGGCATCGACTACTGCATTCGCGAGGGACTCGCCCGCTTCGAGCCCGGCACCCAGGGCGAGCACAAGCTGCTGCGCGGCTTCCTGCCGACGGCGGTTTGGTCCCTGCACGAGATCGTGGACCCGCGCTTTGCCGCCGCCATCGGCGAGTGGCTCGCACGGGAACGGGCCGGCCGGCAGGAATGGCTGCGGGTGGCCGCGACCCACCTGCCCTTCCGGCGGGCCGACATCCCGGCTAGGCTCGACGCTGATGTCCGGTATCGCCTGGCTCCAGAAGACTGACCCGCCGTCGTCCCTGCCGCCGACGTCGCGTGCGCTCACGGAGCCTAATGGCCTCCTGGCGGTGGGCGGCGCGCTGACGCCGGAATGGCTGATCCACGCGTATCGCCACGGCGTGTTTCCCTGGTTCTCGGCCGAACAACCGATCCTGTGGTGGGCGCCCGATCCCCGCGCCGTGCTGATGCCGGAGGAGTTCCGGATCTCGCGCAGCCTCGCCCGCTCGATCGGCAAGCGCGGCTACGAGACCCGCATAAACACCGCTTTCGCTGCAGTCATCGAGGCCTGCGCCGGCCCGCGGCAGGGCATGCCTGGTACCTGGATCACCCGCGAGATGCACGAAGCCTACGTGCTGCTGCACCGCCGCGGGCTCGCACATTCCATCGAGACCTGGCATACGGGGCGCCTGGTCGGCGGGCTCTATGGTGTAGGACTCGGGCGAGCGTTCTTCGGCGAGTCCATGTTCACGCGCGAAACTGACGCTTCGAAGGTCGCCCTCGCGCGCCTCGTCTCGGAGTGCCGGGCACGGAACGTGCCCCTGATCGACTGCCAGATGCCGAGCCCGCACCTGGCGAGCCTCGGCAGCCGCAACATCCCGCGCTGGGATTTCGAGGCGCGGCTCGCCGGACTCATCAACTCCCGCGTGCCCGTGTGGCGGGAAGGCCACATTTAATTGCGCATGCGGGGCGGCTGCGGCACAATCCGCGCGGTTTCCGCTACAGCACCGGGATGTGATGGCCAAGGAAGAAGCGATCCAGATGGAAGGCGAGGTCGTCGAGACCCTGCCGAACACGACGTTCCGCGTGCGCCTGCAGAACGACCATGTCGTCACTGCCCACATCTCCGGAAAGATGCGCAAGCACTACATCCGGATTCTCACGGGTGACACGGTGACGGTTGAACTCACGCCTTACGACCTGACGAAAGGCCGCATCATCTACCGCGCGCGTTAGGGGACTGTCACTTTTGCCGCTCTGGGCAAAAGGGACTGTCCCCTCCTAATCCTGCCCCAGCAGCTCCGGCGATTTCGCGGGAAGGATGTCGAGCGTGAGGCTGTCGCCGGCGGGCGCCAGCTTGACGATGACGTGGCCGCCGCCCGCGAGCTTGCCGAACAGGAGCTCCTCTGCCAACGGGCGCTTGACGTGCTCCTGCAGCACCCGCGCCATCGGGCGGGCGCCCATCTTCGGGTCATAGCCGCGCTCCGCGATCCAGCTGCGCGCCGCGTCTTCGACCGACAGTGTCACGGACTTCTGCTCGAGCTGGGCCTCGATCTCGATGACCAGCTTGTCCACCACGCGCTCGATGGTCGGCGCGTCGAGCGGAGCGAACTGGATGATCGCGTCGAGGCGATTGCGGAATTCCGGGGAGAAGATGCGGCGCACCGCCTCCATCCCGTCGCTCGCGTGGTCCTGCGGCGTGAACCCGATGCTAGCGCGGCCCATCTCTGCGGCGCCGGCATTGGTCGTCATCACGATGATCACGTGGCGGAAGTCCGCCTTGCGGCCGTTGTTGTCGGTGAGCGTGCCGTGGTCCATCACCTGCAGCAGCAGGTTGAACACGTCCGGGTGGGCCTTCTCGATCTCGTCGAGCAGCAGCACGCAGTGCGGCTGCTTGCCGATCGCTTCCGTGAGCAGGCCGCCCTGGTCGAAGCCCACGTATCCCGGCGGTGCACCGATCAGGCGCGAGACCGTGTGGCGTTCCATGTACTCAGACATGTCGAAGCGCAGGAACTCGACGCCGAGCGCGATGGCGAGCTGGCGCGTGACCTCGGTCTTGCCGACGCCCGTCGGGCCCGCGAACAGGAAGCTGCCGACCGGGTGGCGCTCGTCGCCGAGTCCGGCGCGCGACATCTTGATCGCGGCGCCGAGGGCGTCGATCGCGGCATCCTGGCCGAAGATGACGAGCTTGAGGTTGCGCTGCAGGTTCGCGAGCACCTCGCGGTCCGACGTCGACACGTTCTTCGCGGGGATGCGCGCGATGCGGGCGACCACGGCCTCGATGTGCGCGACGGTCACCGTCGGCTCCCGCTCGGCGGGCGGCTTGAGACGGAGCGAGGCGCCCGCCTCGTCCACGACGTCGATCGCCTTGTCCGGCAGGTGGCGGTCGTTGATGTGGCGCTCCGCGAGTTCCGCCGCCGCGACCAGGGCGTCGTCCGCATAGGTGATGCCGTGGTGCTCCTCGAAGCGCGTCCTCAGCCCGCGCAGGATGTCGATAGTCTCCGCGACACTCGGCTCGACCACGTCGATCTTCTGGAAGCGGCGCGCGAGTGCGTGGTCCTTCTCGAAGATGCCGCGGTACTCCTGGTAGGTGGTCGAGCCGATGCAGCGCAGCTCGCCGTTCGCGAGCAGCGGCTTGATCAGGTTCGAGGCGTCCATGACGCCGCCCGAGGCGGCGCCCGCGCCGATCACCGTGTGGATCTCGTCGATGAAGAGGATCGCGCCCGGTTTCTTCTTCAGCTCGCCGACCACGCCCTTGAGCCGCTTCTCGAAGTCGCCGCGGTACTTGGTCCCGGCGATCAGGGCGCCCATGTCGAGGGCGTAGATGGTGCAGTCGGCCAGCACGTCCGGGACCTTCTTCTCGACCACCAGGCGCGCCAGGCCCTCGGCAATCGCCGTCTTGCCGACGCCGGCTTCGCCGACATACAGCGGGTTGTTCTTGCGGCGGCGGCAGAGGATCTCGATGGTGCGCTGCACCTCGAGCTGCCGGCCTATCAGCGGGTCCACCCGCCCGGCCAAAGCCTGGGCATTGAGGTTGACGGTGTATTTCTCGAGCGCGCTCGACGCGCCCTCTTCCGCGCTTTCCCGTTCGCTGGCGGCACCTTCCTCGCGCGCGGCTTCACGGCCTTCGCCCGATGAAGGCAGCCCGTGGGAGATGAAATTGACGATGTCGAGGCGCGTCACGTCCTGGAGAGACAGCAGGTAGGCCGCGTGTGACTGCTTCTCGCTGAAGATGGCGACCAGGACGTTTGCCACCGTCACTTCCTTCTTGCCGCTCGACTGCACGTTGAAGACCGCGCGCTGCAGGACGCGCTGGAAGCCGAGCGTCGGCTGCACCTCGCGGTCATCCTCGGCCGCGAGCGCCGGCGTCGTCTCGTCGATGAACTTCTGCAGCTCGGCCTGGAGCCGCGCGAGGTCCGCGCCACAGGCCTTCAGGATCTCGCGCACGCGCGGCGCGTCTAGGATGGACAGCAGGAGATGCTCCACCGTCATGTACTCGTGGCGCGCGTCACGGGCCTTCTGGTAGGCCTCGTTCAGGCAGTACTCGAGTTCACTCGACAGCAATCAGGTCTCCTCCATCGTGCACAGCAGCGGGTGCTGATGCTGCCGCGCGTAGGTCATCACCTGGGCCACCTTGGTCTCCGCGATCTCGAACGTGTACACCCCGCAAACGCCCTTGCCTTTCGTGTGCACCTCGAGCATCACCCGCGTGGCCCGCATCCGGTCGAGGCTGAAGATCCGCTCCAGGACGTCGACCACGAACTCCATGGGCGTGTAGTCGTCGTTCAGCAGCACCACCTGGTACAGCGGCGGCTTGCGCAGCTTCGGCTGCGCCTCCTCCACCACCAGGTCGAGGCCACCCTGCCCAATATCGCCTTCCTTGTCGCCAGCCACCCGCTTTTCCCGTCCTTCGCCTTCGGCTCATTTATAGGGGTCAGGAGCCGGTCGCACAAGTGACGGGGTCCGGCATTCGCCAAATGGCGACACCGTTGCAAGCCAAGTTTGAGAAGTGTCGCACAAGTGCCCGCCGTTACTTCGATTTCCACCCCTATTTGCCTTGTGGCCGCGCGCCGGCAACCCGTATCATGGCGCGGTTTCCCGGGGGCCCGCGGACCAGGCACCGCATGCAGCTAGTCGATCGAATTGTCGCGCCCATGCGCCGCCCCGCGGGCGGCGTCCAGGGGCTTGCGGCCGCGGCGCCTTCAATCGCCACGGTAGCCTTTGCGATCCTGATCGCGGCGCAGCTTGCTTCTCTCGTCTGGCGGGCACTCGGTTCCGGCAGCGATGCCGACGTGGCGGAGGTCGCGGACCTCCCGCAGTCCGCGCCGACCATCGACTTTCCGGCGATCGTCAACGCCCACCTGTTCGGAGTGGCACCGAGTTCCGGCGACCCGTCGAATGCCCCGGCTACCGCTGCGAACCTCACGCTGACCGGCACCCTCGCCGGCCGCGAGCCCGAACACGGCTGGGCCATCATCGGCGCGAGCGGGCAAGCGGCGCGCGTCTATGCGACCGGCACCGCGCTGCCGGGCGGCGCAAAACTCTTCGCGGTCTACCCGGATCGCGTCATCCTCGACCGCAACGGCTCGCACGAGTCGCTGATGCTGCCGCGGCTGTCCGCCGGCGCCGGTGCGAACTTCGCGCCGCGCGTGGCGAGCCAGTCGCAGGGCGGCGGGCCTGATGCCTCTCTTGCCGACAGCGTGCGCCAGCTGCTCGTGCAGAATCCGCAGGCAGGCGGCGACCTGCTGCGTCCACAACCGGTGTTCGCCGGTGGCTCGCTGCGCGGCTACCGCGTGTATCCGGGCCGTAACCGCGCGCAGTTCGCGGGACTCGGCCTGCAGCCCGGCGACCTGGTGATGGCCGTGAACGGCGTGGCCCTCGATGACCCGAATCGCGGGCTCGAGATCCTGCGCGGCGTCGGCCAGGGCTCCGCGGTGACCCTGTCCGTCGAGCGTGGCGGCCAGCAGCAGCAGATCGCGATCGACCCGGTCACGGCCATGCAGGACATGCAGGCTCCGGCCGCCGAGGCTCCCGTGGACGAAGAGATCGAGGAAGTGGACGACCCCGAGCCGGTCGAAGAGGAAGAGTTGGCGACCGAATGAGGGCCGTCACCAAAGGAATGACTTCATGACCCGATTCATCCGGCTGGTCGTCCTCCTGGCCTGTGCGCTGCCGCCCTGCGCCACCGCGCAGCAAGGCGCGCAGATCACGCCCAACTACAAGGACGCGGACCTCGCGCAGGTCATCGAGGCCGTGAGCCAGGTCACCGGCAAGAGCTTCATCGTCGATCCGCGGGTGCGGGCCCAGGTCACGATGCTGTCCACGACGCCGATGAGCCCCGACGCGTTCTACGAGGCGTTCCTCGCGATCCTGCAGGTCCACGAGTACATCGCGGTGCCTTCGGGCGACGTGATCAAGATCCTGCCGAACGCCAACGCCCGGCAGGTGCCGGCAAACGACCTGCCGGACCGCGTCAGCGGGACCTCGGACGAGATCGTGACCCAGGTGCTGCAGGTCCGTAACGTGTCCGCGGGGCAGCTGGTCCCGATCCTGCGGCCGATGATGCCGCAGGCGGCGCACCTCGCCGCGTACCCGAGCGCCAACATGCTGATCATCTCGGACCGCGCCGCCAACGTGAACCGCATCATGCGCATCGTCCAGCGCATCGATCGCAGCGGCGACGAGGACATCGAGGTGATCCGCCTCGAGCACGCCTCGTCGAACGAGATCGTGCGGGTGATCAATTCGCTGTCCTCGGCCCAGGGCGCGGAAGCTGCAGGCGGCGCCCGCATCGTCGCCGACGAGCGCACCAACAGCGTCCTCGTGAGCGGCGAGAAGTCCCAGCGCCTGCGCCTGCGGACGCTCGTCGCACACCTCGACACGCCGCTCGAGGCCGGCGGCGACACGCAGGTCCGCTACCTGCGCTATGCCGACGCCGAGAAGCTCGCTGCCAAGCTGAAGGAACAGAGCGGGGCCGCGGTCGCCGCAGAGGGCGGGCCGGCCGCCGCGCAGGCCGCGACCGCACCGGGCGCGGTCGACAAGTCGATCACGATCTGGGCAGACCCCGAAACCAACGCGCTCGTCATGACCGCGCCGCCGAAGGCCATGCGCTCGCTGATGGCGGTCGTCGACCGGCTGGACGTCCGCAGGGCCCAGGTCGTCATCGAGGCGATGCTGGTCGAGGTGTCGAACGACGCGTCCCGCGACCTCGGCGTCAACTGGGTCGTCGACGGCTCGGGCGACAACCTCCTGGTGGGCCTGTTCAACCAGCCGATCGCGGGCGTCTCGCTCGCCGACATCGCGCGCGGCTTCGAGGACCCGTCCTCGGTCACCACCGCGCCGGGCGGATTCACCATCGGCGGCGGCCGCAGGCAGGACAGCGGCACCAATTTTGCCGCCATCCTGCGCGCGCTCGCGAGCAACGGCGACACCAACGTGGTATCGATGCCCTCGGTGATCACGCTCGACAACGAGGAGGCGCAGATCAAGGTGGCCCAGGAAGTGCCGTTCCTGACGGGAACGTTCACCAACACGGGCGGCGCCGGCGGCGCGGTCAACCCGTTCCAGACGATCGAGCGCAAGGAAGTCGGCAACATCCTCAAGATCACGCCGCAGATCACGGACGAGGACACGATCCTGCTCAAGATCGAGCAGGAAGCCTCGGGCATCGCGGCAGCGGCGGCCCAGGTTTCCACGACCGATCTCGTGACCAACAAGCGCACGATCTCGACCCGCGTGCTGGTCGACGACGGCGGCATGATCGTGCTCGGGGGCCTCATCGAGGATCGCCTGACCGAGAGTGAGTCGCGCGTGCCGGTGCTCGGCAAGATCCCGGTGCTCGGCGCCCTGTTCCGCGTGCGCAATACGCAGAAGACCAAGACCAATCTCATGGTCTTCATCCGTCCGCGCGTGCTGCGCACGGCCGAGCAGGCAGCCATCGAGACCAACGCGAAATACAACTACTTGCGGGACCTGCAGCTGAACCGCAACGACGGCAAGGTCAAGATGATCCCGGGCTCGACGCAGCCGACGCTGCCGCCGCTCGTCGGGCCGACCCAGCCGACGCAGTTGCCGCCGCCGCCCTCGTCGCTGGAATCCTTCTCGCCGGTCAGCCCCTCGCGGCCGCCGCAGAACCAGCCGGCCCCGCCCGAGAGCGCGCCGACCCCGCCGCCGCCGGCGCCCGAGCAGGACACGCCGCCGCAGTGACCGGGCCCGACCGATGATCGCGGGCACGCCAAAACCGATTGCGCCTGTCGGACGTCTGCCCTTCGCATTCGCGAAGCGCCACGGCGTGCTGGTGCGCGGCGTCGCCGACGGCAAGGCCCAGGTGGTGTACCGCGAAGGTGCGCTGCCATCGGCCGTCGCGGAGCTGCGCCGCTTCCTCGGTATCCCGCTGGTGATCGAGCGCGTCGCGGAGCCTGCTTTCGACGAGCTCCTGCGCAAGGCCTATGAGGGCGGGAGCGGCGAGGCAGGCCAGATCGTCGAGGGCATCGAGGGCGAGACGGACTTGGCCGGGCTCGCCGAGGGACTGCCAGAGCCCTCCGACCTCATGGAGAGCGAGGACGACGCCCCGGTCATCCGGCTGATCAACGCGGTGCTGAGCCAGGCGATCAAGGAGAATGCCTCCGACATCCACATCGAACCCTACGAGAACCGCCTCGTGGTCCGCTTCCGCGTGGACGGCGTGCTGCGCGAGGTGCTGCAGACCAAGCGCGGCGTAGCCCCGCTGCTCATTTCGCGCGTCAAGATCATGTCGCGGCTCGACATCGCCGAGAAGCGCCTGCCGCAGGACGGACGCATCAGCCTGCGCATCGCGGGACGCGCGGTGGACGTGCGCGTTTCCACGCTGCCGTCCGGCCACGGCGAGCGTGTCGTGCTGCGCCTGCTCGACAAGCAGGCGGGCCGTCTCGACCTCTCCTCGCTCGGCATGGAGCCGCGAGTGCAGGGGATGATCGACGACGCGATCCACAAGCCGCATGGCATCATCCTCGTCACGGGGCCGACGGGCTCGGGCAAGACCACGACGCTCTACGCCGCGCTCGAGCGCATCAACGACCGCACGCGCAACATCATGACGGTCGAGGATCCGATCGAGTACTACATCGACGGCATCGGCCAGACCCAGGTCAACACCAAGGTCGAGATGACCTTCGCGCGCGGGCTGCGCGCGATCCTGCGGCAGGATCCGGACGTCGTGATGGTCGGCGAGATCCGCGACACCGAGACCGCGCAGATCGCGGTCCAGGCCTCGCTCACGGGCCACCTCGTGCTGTCGACGCTGCACACGAACACCGCGGTCGGCGCCGTGACGCGCCTGCGCGACATGGGCGTCGAGCCGTTCCTGCTCGCCTCGACGCTGCTCGGCGTCGTGGCACAAAGGCTCGTGCGCGTCCTGAACCCGGACACGCGCATCGGCTACCCGGCCGGCGACTACGAGGCCAAGCTCCTCAACGTCCCCGTCGGGACGACGCTGTACCGTCCCGGTGCGGATGCGGGCGCCGGTTACCGCGGCCGCACGGGCATCTACGAGCTCGCAATCATCAACGACCGGATGCGCGTCATGATCCACGACGGCGCCGGCGAGCACGAGCTCGAGCGTGCCGCACGCGAGGTCACGCCGGGCATTCGCGAAGACGGCCGTGCCAAGGTGCTCTCGGGCGTCACCTCCCTCGAGGAGCTGTTCCGCGTCGCCCGCGAGGAGTGATGGCGGCCTACGAGTACACGGCGCTGGATGCCCAGGGCCGCGAGTTGCGCGGCGTCCTGGACGGCGACAGCGCGCGCCAGATCCGCCAGCTGCTGCGCGAACAGTCCCTCCTGCCGGTGACGGTCACGGAAGTGAGCGATGCCCCGACTCGGAAGGCGTTTTCGTTCTCGTTTGGCAATCGTATCGGGACGTCCGACCTCGCACTGCTGACGCGGCAGCTCGCAACCCTGGTGCGCTCGGGCATCCCGCTCGAAGAGGCCTTGCTCGCGGTCTCCCAGCAGAGCGAGAAGGCGCGGGTACGCAGCGTCGTCGCGGGAGTGCGCTCGCGGGTGATGGAAGGGCGCACGCTCGCCGAGGGCCTCGCCGCCTTCCCCACCGTGTTCCCGGAGATCTACCGCGCGACGGTCTCGGCGGGCGAGCAGTCCGGACACCTCGACGCCGTACTCGAGCGCATGGCGGACTACACGGAGAACCGCCAGATCCTGCAGCAGAAGATCAGGAACGCCATGATCTACCCGGTGCTGCTCACGGTCGTGTGCCTCGGCATTGTGGGGCTCTTGCTCGGCTACGTCGTGCCCGAGGTGGTGCGCGTGTTCGAGGCCGGCGAGCGGGAGCTGCCGCTCATGACCCGGATCCTGATTGCAATGTCCGACTTCCTGCGCGCGTGGTGGTGGCTCCTGATCGTGGTCACCGTGGTCTTTGCCTGGGGATTTCGCCGCTGGATCCGCAATCCAGCCGCGCGGCTGCGCTATGACGCGTTCAAGCTCCGCCTGCCGCTCGTCGGCCGCATCACCCGCGGCAACAACGCGGCGCGCTTCGCCCGGACGTTCTCGATCCTGGCCGCGAGCGCCGTTCCCGTCCTCGAGGCGCTGCGCATCGCGGCCGAGGTCGTAACCAACACCACTATGCGGCGCGCGGTGCAGGACGCGGCAGTGCGCGTGCGCGAGGGCGCCCCCATCGCCCGCTCCCTGGGCGCGAGCAAGCTGTTCCCGCCGATGCTCGTGCACCTCGTCGCGAGCGGTGAGACGAGCGGCGAGCTCGAGGCGATGCTGGAGCGCGCGGCCGACAACCAGGAACGGGAGCTCGACGGCGTGGTCAATACGGCGGTCGGCATCCTGGGACCGGTGATGATCCTGCTGATGGGCGGCTTCGTTTTTGTGATCGTCATCGCGCTCTTGCTGCCAATCTTCCAGCTTAACCAGCTGGTGCGCTGAGACCCCTTGCGGCCGGGGCCCCGGCGCTTTATAAGTCGGCCCGCAGTGACCCTGGATCGGTCGCATGAGCGAGAAGCCGAAAGAAGAATTCGAGGACGAAGAGCCGGACGAACTCGAGGAGCCCGTCGAGGACCTCGACGTCGACCGGTTGATGCGGGATTTCGACACCCGCAAGCGCCGTGGCTCCCGCGCCGCGGCCGCCGAGCCCGCGTGGCGCAAGCTCGAGCGCATTCGCGAGGACAAGCGTACGGCAGGCCTCCTGTCGGACTTCGAGGACTACGACGTCGACGACACCGGCTCCGGGAAGAAATCCCGCCGCTCTCCGCCGATGCCACGCCGGCGGTGAGGGGAGCCGAAGGGGACGCACCCCTTCAACGATCGCTTTTTCCTGAATTCGCGAAGGCATGTCGTTGAAGGGGTGCGTCCCCTCCTACCGAAAGCTCCTTGCCTTGGTGGTGAGACGCCCCAACAACGCCGAACGGTCTGCGAGCGCGTCGACCACGACGTGCCGGACCTCGCCCTCCCGTTGCAGCCGTCCGCGGACTTCGAGCAGCCGCGCGCCCAGCATCGCCTTGCGGTGGGCGTCCGCGATGCGGCTCCAGACCACCAGGTTCACGTAGCCCGTCTCGTCCTCGAGCGTCACGAAGATCACGCCCCCGGCACTGCCCGGACGCTGGCGGGTGACGACGATCCCGCCAGTGCACAGGGGCGCGCCGTGGGCGAGTTCCGCCACTTCGGCGGCCGTCAGCCAGCCGTCCTGCTCGAGCCGCGGGCGCAGGAGCGCAAGCGGGTGCCGCGCCAGGGTGAACCCGAGCGTCCGGTAATCCGTGACGATGTCCTCGCCCTCGGTCGGCGCCGGCAGGAGCGGCAGGCCCTCCTCGCGCGCCGTGACCGGCAGTAGCGGCAGCGCCGCCTCGACGCCCAGCACTTCCCAGCCGGCGCGATGGCGGTGGCCGGCGAGCCCTGCGAGGGCGCCCGCGGCGGCGAGCGCCGCCAGTTCGCGCCGCGCGAGGCCCGCGCGGCGCGCGAGGTCGGCGGCCCGCCCGAAGCGGCCCCCCGCGCGGGCGGCGACGATGCGCAGGGCAGCCTCGCGCGCGAGCCCCCGCACGCGGTCGAGGCCGAGCCGGACCGCCGGCGCGCCGTCCTCCGCCGTCTCGAGCGTGGATTCCACCGCGCTGGCATGGACATCGACAGCGAGCACCGTGACGCCGTGCACGCGCGCGTCGCGCACGAGTTGCGCCGGCGCGTAAAAGCCCATCGGCTGGCTGTTGAGGAGCGCGCAGCAGAACGCCGCGGGCTCGTGCCGCTTGAGCCAGGCCGAGGCATAGACGAGCAGCGCGAAGCTGGCCGCGTGGGCATGGGGAAAGCCGTATTCGCCGAAACCGAGGATCTGCTGGAATACCTGGCGCGCGAAGCCCTCGTCATAGCCGCGCGCGCGCATGCCCTCGATGAGTCGCTGCTCGAACGGGCCGAGACCCCCTTTCCGCTTCCAGGCCGCCATCGCGCGCCGGAGCTTGTCCGCCTCGCCCGGCGTGAAGCCCGCGGCGACGATCGCGAGCTCCATGACCTGCTCCTGGAAGATCGGCACTCCGAGCGTGCGCGAGAGCACGCGCTCCACTTCCGGGCCCGGATAGACGACGGCCTCCTCGCCGCTGCGCCGCCGCAGGTAGGGATGCACCATCTGACCCTGGATCGGGCCGGGGCGCACGATGGCCACCTCGACGACGAGGTCGAAATAGCACCGCGGCCGCAGCCTCGGCAACATCGCCATCTGCGCGCGCGACTCGATCTGGAACACGCCGACCGTGTCGGCGCGGCAGATCATCTCGTAGACGGCCGGGTCCTCGGCCGGGATGTCCGGCAGGCACAGTTCCGTGCCCCGGCGCGCCGAGACGAGCGCGAGCGCGCGACGGATCGCGGTCAGCATGCCGAGGCCGAGGACGTCCACCTTGAGGAGCCGGAGCTCGTCGAGGTCGTCCTTGTCCCACTGGATGACGGTGCGTTCCGGCATCGCCGCGTTCTCGATCGGCACGAGCTCCTCGAGCGGCCCGCGCGAGATCACGAAGCCGCCGGTGTGCTGCGACAGGTGACGCGGGAAGCCGATCAGCTCGCGCGTGAGCGCGAGCACCCGCGCGACCGCAGGGTTCGCGGTGTCGAAGCCCGCGTCGCGGATCCGTGAATCCTCGACCTCGCGGCCGTCCCACCATTGCATCGCGCGCGCCAGGCGCTCAACCTGGGCCGGGTCGAGCCCCAGGGCCTTGCCGACGTCGCGCACGGCGCTCTTCGGCCGGTAGCAGATCACCGTCGCCGTGAGCGCGGCGCGCGCGCGGCCGTATTTTGCGTAGATGTACTGGATCACCTCCTCGCGCCGCTCGTGCTCGAAGTCGACGTCGATGTCGGGAGGCTCGTTGCGCTCGCGCGAGATGAAGCGCTCGAACAGCATCGACATGCGCGCCGGGTCCACCTCGGTGATGCCGAGCGCATAGCAGGCGGCGGAATTCGCCGCCGAGCCGCGCCCCTGGCACAGGATGCCGCGCCCGCGCGCGAACTCGACGAGGTCGTGCACGGTCAGGAAATAGCGCTCGTAGCCGAGCTCGGCGATCAGCGCGAGCTCACGCTCGATGAGCCGCAGGACCGCCGGCGGCGGCCCCGCAGGCCAGCGTCGCGCCGCGCCCGCCTCTACCAGGCGGGCAAGGTGCGCCGCCGGCGTCGTGCCCGCCGGCACGATCTCCTCCGGGTACTCGTAGCGCAGCTCGTCGAGCGAGAACCGGCAGCGGCCGGCAATGTCCCGCGTTGCGTCGACGAGCGGGCGCGGGTACAGCGACTCGATGCGCTCGAGCGGACGCAGCACGCGTTCCCCGTTCGGGTGGAGCGAGCGCCCGGCGCGCGCGACCGTCGTC
>Ga0209486_10000125_pt1 | contig 36436 bp, 31 predicted proteins | sample NCCompost_FD_187518 | JGI IMG/M metagenome (GOLD analysis project Ga0209486, IMG submission 187518) | Agricultural soil microbial communities from Utah to study Nitrogen management - NC Compost (SPAdes) (version 2) | ecosystem: Environmental > Terrestrial > Soil > Agricultural land | place...
CTTGGACTGATACTGCCGCTCATGCTGCTGATGCTTTTCATGGGTGTGTACCCGCGGCCGTTTCTGGATCGTTCGAAAGCAGCCGTGGAGGCCATTCGAGCGCGCGTGATCCAATCTCCCGCCGGCGGCTCAGTTGAAACCGCAAATCTCAAACGCAGGACTGAATGAATCTGTTTTTCGCGCAATCAACTATGCCGATTATCAACTGGTCGCTGATTGCGCCGGAGGTAATCGTCTGCGCCGCGGCCGTGATCGTGATGCTCGTGGACGCATTTGGGCGTCCGGCACAGCGCTGGATTACGGGCGGAATCTCGATGGCCGGGCTGTTCGCCGCCGCCGTCGCCACCATTTGGCTGTGGGCCTTCGGTACGGCTTCATTCGACGCGTTCAACGGCATGATCGTGCTTGACCAGCTGCGCCTGGGATTCACGCTGATCTTTTTGCTCGTCTCGTTTCTCACGCTGTTGATAGCAAATGTTTGGGTTGACGGAGAACAGCTTCCGGCGGGCGAGTTTCATGCGCTCCTCTTGTTTGCCACGGTCGGCATGATGTTGATGGCGTCGGGTAACGATCTGGTAATCGTGTTTCTCGGACTCGAGATCCTGTCGATCGCAACTTACGTGATGGCGGGCTTCCGTCGCAACGACGTTCGTTCAAACGAGTCGTCACTGAAATACTTCATCCTCGGTTCGTTCTCTTCAGCGTTTCTGCTTTACGGCATCGCCCTGGTTTATGGCGCAACTTCGATCGCGGAACCGGGACCAGGAGGGACCTTTACCCGCATAGTTCCGGGCACGACGAACATCGCGGAGCTAGCGAGCCGCTTGAACGACGCGCAGTATCCGGCGCTACTTTTTGCCGGCGCGGCGATGATGCTTGTCGGCTTCGGTTTCAAGATTGCGACCGCGCCGTTTCACATCTGGACCCCGGATGTTTACGAAGGCGCGCCGACGCCTGTGACCGCGTTTATGGCGGCTGGTCCGAAAGCGGCGGGTTTCGCGTCGTTCATGCGTGTGTTTGTGTTTGGCTTGCCGCTAGTCGTTTCTTCTTACAGCAACGCCGGCGAGCATCTGCATCAGGCGTGGATCGGCGCGCTCGTTGTCATGGCGATACTCACGATGACGCTCGGCAACGTCGTCGCGATTGTTCAGAACAACGTGAAGCGAATGCTGGCGTACTCGTCGATCGCTCACGCCGGTTATGCGTTGATCGGCTGCATCGCCGCAGGGGCCACCGATCCCACACAACGCAACCGGGCAGTTACCGCCGTGATGTTCTACCTGTTGACCTACGCGGTGATGAACATTGGTGCGTTCGCTGTCGTGCAATTGATCGCGCGCAGTGGCGACCGCCGCACGTCGATGGAAGACTATAGCGGGATCGGATTCGAGTCGCCGGTGCTCGCATTCTCTTTGAGTCTTTTCATGCTGAGTCTGTTGGGCATGCCGCTCACGGCAGGGTTCATGGGCAAGGTCCTGGTGTTTGGAGCTGCTATCGATCAGGGAATGTACGCGCTGGTAGTGATAGGAGTGCTCAACACCGCAGTCTCCGCTTACTACTACCTGCGACTAATTATCATCATGTTTTTCGGAGACCGGACGACTGCGTGGACCGCGCCGCGCATTCCCGCCAGCATCGCGCTGGCGCTGATAATCACAGTCGCGGGTGTGTTGTATCTCGGCATTTTCCCGGGGCGCGTCATCAACGGTCTTCAGACTCGGATTCAATCTCAGTTCTTTACGAAGCGATAGTGAACGCCGAAGGCTACGCCGACCAGATCCAGGCAAAACTTGGCGAAACCTGGCTGCCGCGAATCTATCGCGAGCGAATTTTGCGTCTGCGCACCCGCTCTTACCATTTCGAAGCGGCAAACCCGAAAGCGCGTATCGTTGTTCAACACACGCTGCTCGGAGTTGAGTTGAAAATCGGACGCCGGCGGCTCCTGTGTCCCGACCTGGCTACCGCGCGATACCTGTCGGTCTTCGCCCGGATCGGTGTTACGGACGTGGCTGTACCCTACGACATCACAAAGATTTCCCACATTGCCGACGAATTGGACTCGACGTGGTATAGAATGTTGCTGCTGGTTGAACAGGACGCTAGCAAAGAGACCGCACGTGTTCGTAGCCGGCTGCGTGGCCTGCTAATTGCTAAAGTTCGCGACGAGATCGCGGCCGCGGGCCCGGGAACAAAGATGCCGGAGTTTAATAAGAAGTAACAGAACCCCCAAACCAGAGATTAACGACACGACAGATGAGCCAAGACCTTATTCCATTCCCCTTCACACAACAAACTTTTTGCCGCTATGAACCGGTTGCCCAACGCATCGGCGAGGCGCGCATTCTGGTGGTTGACAGCCTGCTGCGCGACGAGGGCGACCTGTCCAGCGTTGCGCGCAACGATTGGGGCGAGATGCTCGCCGCGCAAATGAGGCGCGAGCGACTGATCGCCGGCATGGCCGTCGAAAACATTCTTAACAACATCTCGCGACTGGTGAAGGAGCCGACCACCGAGGTGGCCCACGTGTCCGAGGTTGGCGAGGCGGCAGCCCGTTTCAAACCGGATGCCGTCGTCGTGAGTGGCACGCTACGCGACTTTGATTACTACCAGCAATCAATACTCGACAGTTTCAGCAGCTTCATTCGAGAGACAAAAATTCCGGTGCTCGCGATCTGCGGCGGTCATCAGTTGGTTGGCCTGAGCTTTGGCGCCCGTGTAATCACTCTCGACAAACTCGAGCAGCATGAGCAGCGTGTCGATCGCCCGCAGGAGTACCAGTATCGCTTCGTTCGCATCACCGAGCCTGACGATCCGATCTTCGAGAACATCGCCGTCGATTGTGAGCCAGCCACCGAGTTGTCTGGCAGTGAATCAAAAGCCGCGCGCATTCTTCACGTGTGGCAGAACCATGGACTCCAACTCGATCGCGTTCCGGAAGGGTTCAACCTACTGGCAACGTCGTATCTCTGCCGCAATCAGATGATGGTAAAGCGCAGTGGCGGTCAATTGATCTATACCGTTCAGTTCCACCTCGAAAAATCGTTTGAAGACTGGAACAAGAACCGCACCCGCTGGGAGCATCCCAACGAGTCGCGCGACGGCCGCATCCTTTTCGAGAACTTCCTGCTGATTGCTACGCGATAGCGTTCATGTCGTCTTTGGCGGAAGGCCGTACTTTGCGCATCGAAGGTTCCCGCAAAGACGCAAAGGCGCAGAGATTGGCGCCCTTAACGACGAAAACCCTGGTCCAGGCTGCACAAGAGTTGGCCGCGCGCGATAAAACGCTCGCTTGGATCCTCGCGACATACGGCGCGCCGCCACTGTGGCGACGCCCCACGGGCTTTCCAACCCTCGTCCATATCATCCTCGAACAACAAGTGTCGTTGAAGTCCGCGAAGGCGATGCTGTTGCGGCTTGAGTCGGCCATTGAGCCGTTTACGCCGGAACGATTCGTTGATCTGGGGGAATCACACTTACGTGGACTCGGAGTGACGCGCCAAAAATCCGCGTATCTGTTTTATCTGTCGGAGTCGATCGTGAATCGACATTTCAGTTTTGGACGACTCGCACGGTTGAGCGATCGTGAGGCACAGGTATATCTAACACGGATGAAAGGCATTGGATCGTGGAGTGCGGATGTTTATTTGCTGATGGCCATGAGACGGGCTGACATTTGGCCGGCTGGTGATCTGGCACTGGCGGTTGCGGCGAAAGACTTGCTCAGTCTCGAACGTAAGCCGACGCCCGAAGAGCTCGAAAAGATCGCCGAAAGGTGGCGTCCGTATCGCGCCGTCGCTGCGCGCATGCTTTGGCAGCACTATCTCGGCAAGAAGTCATTTCGCGATGGTTGATGCGGTTGTAGTCGGCGCCGGTATTCCCGCCAATTTTGGTTCCCCGATATTTTCCATCGTTAACTCGATCAGATCGTCAACTACAGCCTTTAGATCGTTTGTTTCTCGATAAATCTGAAGCTGGCGGTCAGCAGAGGTGCCGCGGTCGAGAATCGTATGAATATGGTTGATCTCGTTTCTCGATCCGAGGTCGTCAACCACGTCGTCGACAAACTCGAGCAGCTCGTGCACCAGATCACGGACTGGCACCTCCGTCTGCTTACCGAAGTCGATCATCTTGCCCTCGAGCCCATAACGTACGGCGCGCCACTTGTTCTCCTGGATCAACATTCGCCGGTAAAGCCGGAAGCCGAGGTTCTTGTCGATCAGGCTGTTTAGTTTCGCCACGATCGCCTGAAACAACGCCGCGATCGCGATCGTGTCATCAACGCGCGTCGGAATGTCGCAGATACGAAATTCCAGAGTCGGGAAATACGGATGCGGACGAATGTCCCACCAGATCTTCTTTCCGTCGTTAATGCAACCCGTCCGCACCAAGAGATCCACGTATCGTTGAAAGTTGCTGTACGAATCAAAGTGATCGGGAATGTCGGTGCGGGGAAACTGTTTGAAAACTTCCGTACGATACGATTTGAGACCTGTGTTGTGGCCCATCCAGAATGGCGACGAAGTAGAAAGCGCGAGCACGTGCGGCAAAAAATATCGCGCCGCGTTCATGATGTGGATCGCGCGTTCCCGATCTGCCATGCCGACGTGCACGTGCAGTCCGAAGATCAACAAAGAGCGGGCAACGGTTTGGAGCTCCTGGATCAGCAATTCGTAACGTTCGTCGTCGAATATCTTCTGGTCCTGCCATCGTGAAATCGGGTGCGTGGATGCGGCGACGATTACGAGTCCATTCTTCCTTGCCAGGCCGGCTATGATTCCGCGCAGCCGCGTGATGTCGGCGCGTGCCTCCTGAATGTTTTTGCAAATGCCGGTACCCACTTCCACCATCGACTGGATCATTTCCGGTTTGATCTGCTCGCCGAGAAGCATCTTGCCTTCTTCGAGAATCTCAGCGACATGCGAGCGCAACTCGCGGGTCTGCGGATCAACGATCTGAAATTCCTCTTCGATGCCGAGCGTGAATTGATCGAACATTTGCCCCCTCATCTAACGATTGGTCAGGTGTTTCGCGATCATTTGCCAGTCGGGCTTTACCTTGCCCATAAACTCATGGCGAAAATGCCTGAACGCGCTTCCAGGTGTGTGGACCGGACTGTAAAGATCGAAATGCACATACCACGTCCGCGGTTCACCTTCCTGAAATAAGAAATGAAGAACGGCCTCGCCTCTCCTTCGTTCGTAGAAGCCGCCGGTCGTATCTTTGTGATTCGCCATCAGCCGCGTGAAGTCGCGGTGCCGGATCAGCTTCGACTCGACCATGGGCCAGGCTTCAAATTGCATTCCGACTCCGCCCTCACCGTAAACATTCGTCACTCGCTTGACGACGTGCCAGAGTCCCTTCGCATCCATGCGGTCCAACAACATCAACATCGCCTGCCGCTTATCGATAGTCCAGGAGTCAAACGCCTCTGCGTCCGACGTCGCGCCCCACAGCCCCGCGAGCTTCCCCTGCAGCAGTTCGCGTGTCGCTACATTTAGGTCTTTCCATCTGATCTCACTCATTTGCGGCGGCAGGTTTACCCATTCCGGGAAACTTCTCGCTCCAGCGTGGCACGTACGTCATCTGGGACGTCATGAAATCTCAGACCTACACCCTGGCCCGGGTTGCTATAGATCACTTCAGCATTGCAAACGATCTGCACCTCTTTGCTGAACGGTATTCGCACAATTAGAAACGCGCCCTTAGGAATACTCGCCTTTGTATTCATGTAGAGTCCACCGGCACTGATGTCTTTCGTGCTTGCGACTCCGGTCACGTCCTGGCCGTCGAAAAAGATGTCCAGGATCAGTCTTGAACGATCGTACGCCCGGCGCTCGTCCTGCGATTGAAACCCTTCTTCAACGTCGTCGGCCACGGCCTCCTCCTCCCACGAAACTAAGCTCCGGCGCCTGAATTGTACCCGTTTTTTGCTACTTTTGGCTGACGATGTAGGTGGGAACCATCCCTCCGCCGGAACTGACATTTGCGAGTTCAGTTGCGGACAATCGAGTGAACGCGGATCCGACCTTCCCGTTGAATAGTAGCGGATCTAGATCAACCAACTGCTCTGCGAATTCAATGCGGCCGTCATTTGTCAGCGCCGGAAAAGTCTCGCGGGCGGTGGGTACGCGCTCCTGGACGAGGTAGTCGCCGTTGGCAAGTGCGCTTTGAATAGCTTGTTCCCAACTTGCTGGATCGGCGTTCCAGCCGATCGTGATTCCATGACCGCCGTAGTCGTCATTTGGTTTCAGTACGAGCCGCGCGCTGTTGGTGCGGATGAATTCGAGCAAGTCCACGGTCCGATTTTGCCCTTGATCTCGATAGTCTGACTGTTCGTCTCTGACGAACCGCGTCCATGGCACGTGCGCATGAATCGCGTCGAGTTCTGCTTGGGTGAAAAGGTGCGCGTGTTTGCGGTCAGTGAGCAAAGCAAAGAGCGCCTTCTTGTGAATCAGCTTGGAACGAAAACTGTTCACCATGCAGATCGCCCCTGCGCGGTACGCCTCGAGCAGAGCCGGATAGTCGTTCATGATCGGCAAGTACTCATTCACCAGCAGGCGCTTGTAAACGATGTCGATCTCCTGCCCGACGAAGCTTAGACGATTGTCTTTGAACTCCAATTCCTGTGGCGTGCAGATGATGGAGGGATAGCCGGCCTTTTCGAAGAACTCGCGAAAGAGTTCAAACTCCTTTACGGTCGGCACGCCCGGGAGATCGACGATTGCGATCAGCGGAGGACGATCCGGTTTTCGACCGAGATACTCTTTGTATGATTCAAGCAGGACATCCAACATGAACCGCCGGCCGTAAAGGGCGCGCAGGTTATAGTCTGCGGAAAACTCCTTCATGACGGGTAGACTGGAGAAGATGTCGTAGGCGGCGTCAGCGTAAGCGATCCCGGCAGGACTCTCACCATTCAGTTCGACGAAACTGTAGGCGGAGGAAGTTAAAAAAGAATCTAGTCTCGAGGTTGGAGAAACTGCAGTGTAACCCGGATCGATCGTCACCAGTTCTCGCTCAATGCTCGTCAATCCCAGGTCATCAATGACCCTAGTGTCGGCAACCGCCGCATCCTTCACCTTTTGAATCGCGGACCAGACGGTTTCGCAAATGCGGCAAATTCGGGCGAAATCCGTTTCGGAAACAAAGTGTGGCCGCAAGTAAGGCGACAGCCTTCGGCCACCGAAGATGAGCTTTGCCCGCTCGAGGCCCTCGTCGAGCATCGCCCGGGATTGTTCAGCCAAATCGTTATTTGCGAGTAGCTCGTGATACCGCGCGACAGCCTCAGGAAACATGGGCGGTAAGGGTATCACACGCCTGTGGTATCCGCGTAAGGAGAGGGTTTTTAGGTGGTGTCGTAATTTTTCTCTGCGTTCCTCAGCGGTCCTCCGCGTCTCTGGCGGTTTATATCGTTTGCGCTTTTACCGCAGAGACGCGGAGGACCGCCGAGGTACGCAGAGGATGTGGCAAACTCAGACACTACTGTTTTTACTGTTTCTTTTTGGGCAGAGCCGGAATCGTCACCGTGCGTTTTTCCTTGTTCCGCGTGACCTCGAACGTGAACATCGCGCTCTGGTTGGCTGCCGGTGACAGGAATGGACGACGAGAGACGCCTTGGCCGTTGATGGACTGAATCACATCGCCGGGTTTGAGGCCCGCTTCGAAGGCTGGCGTGGAAGGTTCGACGTAAACGACGAGGAGACCGGCAGTAGTCCCGAGTTGAGAAGCGACGCCTGCTCGCAAAGTGATGGTTTCGATTCCCTGGTCCATCAGCGCAATAAAACCATCCGATATTCCTCGTGTACGAAAGCGGGCTCTGAAACTTCGCGCGGGATCCACCACGCCGCTCAACTTCACATCGAGCGCTTCATCAACTGCTCGATCCGGACGCGCTACTGTGAACGATACCTGATTGCTAGCTCCAACCTGATCCAGTAACCAGGTGAAATCCTCAGTATTCTCGATCTCCCAGTCGTTCACTTTGAGAATTACATCGCCTGCTCGCAACGCCGCCCGCTCAGCGGGACTCCCGGGCACAATCGCGGTCACCAAAATGCCGCGATGATCGTAGGCAAGGGCCGCCGCGCGTTCGGGTTTCCATCCGTGATTGAGCATCTGATCGACTTTTAGCGCTGCAACCGCTTCGCCCTTGACGCCGAGGTAGGGCTTGGGAACACTTGCCTGTCGTTCCAACACGCGTTGCGCAGCGCGTCGAATCATCGCAACAGGGAGCACGCTTGCCTCACCGCCCTCAAGACCGTTAACGATTCCGAGAGTCTCGCCAGCCTCGTTGATCGCCACTCCGCCGACGATCGCCCGCGATAGCCGAGTCGAAGTCACTTTAAACCGAGCGACTCCCCCTGACGGTGCGCGACGGACATCAAACACTCGTCCTTCCGTCGCGCCGATCCGCACGTAAAGATTTGAATTCAGTAGTCCACGCTGGCCTGACACGGGTTCAGGACCAAACAAACGAACATTTTCGCCGACATCAACCGGCCTGTCGTTAATCGTGTTTGCGGCGGCGGGATTTCTGTCGGCAAGCTTCAGTATCGAAAGACCCGTGACCGCATCGAGACCGACGTATTTTGCGACCAGAGTTTTTCCATCGGCGCCAATCACAGTCACGTCAGGCTCGAAGAATCCGCCTTTGAAACCTTTCCATGCTTTGCCGGTGTTAGACGGCAGGGAAGGAATTGACGGAACTGCCGGCACTTCCGCCACTTCAGGCACCGCGGACATGTCAGGGATAGCAGGCACTGTAGGAAAATCTGATAATCCCAATTCGACGTCGGCTTCCGGTAACCAGGCGGCGATCGTCTGACCGTCGTCCATAGCTACTCCGGCGATAACGTTTGTATGAACGTCGTCCATCAGAGTGAAAGCAGAATCGAGACTCGCAACCGCCGACGCCTGTTGTTGTGACCTCATCAGCAGCCGAAACATTTTCAGACCGTTCAAACGATGGACGATCGTCACGACCTGTGGCGCGATCTTCCTCCTGTCCACACGAGTGGTCACGTGTGGCGTTGGTGCACTCTTCTTGGGAGTTTGCGCGGGAGCATGCGCGAGGGTCGCTGCATAGACCAACAACAGACTAGTGATTGTCGCGACTTGCCTTCTCATCGTTAAAGCTCTAATCCTAACTCTTACCAAACAGTAACACCCTTCTGTGCAACCTGGTTCGCGTTTGGCAACACTCGCTGTGATCCGAACGTGATACTCGGCACGGAGATCGTCAGTGCATTGCCGCGTCCATCGTCGAGCGAGACCTTGAACGACTCCGTTGACGCATCAATCGGGAAAATCGCTGAGTGCCGGTGCGCGTCGGAGAATACCGGCGCCTGTTCGCTGCCGAGATCAACAGCCACGAGTGACGGCCTCTTGTTTGACGGACCGCGCCGTTCTCCAGCGACCCTCCGAGAAGTATTATCGGAAGCTACTATCGATGGTGCGTTGCTGGGGCGCGCTTCGTTTTCAACCGGTTTGGGAAGCGGCTGAGACGGCTCAATTGTCTGCTCGGCGATCTGTTGAACTGGTTGATTTAAGATTGTTCGCACATAAACAACCCCGCCAACTAACAACAGAAGAATAGTTGCAACGGCGAAGCCTTTGCTCGCGAAAGACCACTGCATAACGCGCACAGGAAACGCGGCGTTGCTGACTTCATTCGCCAGACGCGCGCGCAAGCGAAAGTCGAAGTCAGGCGGTGCTTCCACCGTGCCCAAACTGCCGACAATCTGGCGAAGTCTTGTTTGCTTCTGGTGAAACTCGCGACAGTCGTCGCATTCGCGCAAGTGCTGCGTCGCATAGATGCTGCACTCATCATTCGGCATCAGCTCCTCGAGCTCGTGACGAACTGTTTCACATTTTTTTTCTCTCATAGTTTTCTCACCTACAAATAAGCCCGCATTTTTTCTCGCAGGAATCCCCGCGCCCGGCTGATTCGCGATTTCACTGTGCCCTCGCTCGTTTCGAGGATTGTCGCGATTTCGTCGTAGCTTCGGCCATCGACGTCACGCAGGATCAGCGGCGCACGATACTTCTCGGGTAGCGTTCCGATTGCACGTTGCACTGCATTGCGCCTTTCGGCATCGACCAGTTCCGAATCCTGCAACGGGCGGCAATCGGGCGGATTCAACTCCTTCGGTTCCGAACCGTCAGTCGACTGAAAAAACCCGGTCAGGGAAACGAGTTTGCGGCGCTTCCGTTTTCGCAACTCGCTGATCGCCAGGTTCGTTGCGATGCGATAGATGTAAGTCGAGAAGGCGTAACTTCTCTGGTATCTATCTCTCGCGCGGTAGACCCTCACGAAGGTCTCCTGAGCCAGATCGACGGCGTTGTCGTAATCGCTGGTCATGCGATAGATGTAACTCGTGATCTGATTTCGATAACGACTTACCAATTCAGCAAAAGCGTCCTCATCGCCGGTTCGGGTCGCCTCTAACAACGCATGATCCGAAGTTGTGTCCTCCAGCACCTCCTGCTGTGACGGTGAAGCGAAGGCCAACTCGTCGATGGTCGTCAGCGTATTCATCAGGGCAGGCAGGCTCTCATGCGTTAAAAAGCGAGGTAGACCTCGTCAAGAAGGACCTCGGTTCGAACGATAAGTATCGCGGGCTCGACAAAGAGTTGCGCCGGGTCTTAATTATACCCACACCGGCCGCCACCCGACAGAATACACGCCCGGATACACTGTGAGTTCCAGAGAAAATCGGGGTTTCCAGACGGGCTCGGCTAATGTTTAAGGGCTCCAGGCTTTCAGATCGTTTGTCACGGATGCGATTGGCTGTCCATTCTGAAGTCGATATGTGCGAATGAAAATATCAGGCTGGACGCCGCGGAGATCTTCGCCTTGTTTAACGATCACTCCCCCGTTCTCGAAGACTTGCGGGCTAGCGGCAGGTCCTTCGAACGTAAATTTTCCAGGAATATAGATGGCATGACACAAATCACGATCGTCTCGCTTTTTTAGTCCATAGGCTTCGACGTTCGCTCCACCAGGATCAGAGCCGTCTGCCACTACTGGAGTCATCTTGCTTTTAATGAAGGAGCGATCGGAGTTGTACATGTCATTCAACTTGAGCTCATTGCGGGCGTAGTCCAGCACCTGCTTCAACTGAGGCAAGGTCAGTTGATAGGGATCCTGGTTTAACTCTTTGACCTTTCGATCGAGCTGTGTCGCTTGCTCCTGGTTAACTTCGTTGATAATGATTACACCCTCGCCATCTCCTGCCACAGCTTGCCATGACTGATCCTTAGCGTTGAGAAACACAAGTCCTCTCTCGCCAATCGGTTTACCCTCGTAGTCGAGGATCGGCTGACCGGCTTTCTCGTGTCCTGCGGGATAGACGAGCGGCTCTCCACCGACGTTCAGCTTGGGCACCGGCAAGATAAATTTTTGCGCGCTGGAGATCACCGCAGTGCTATTAGCCGGATCGAAACGCAAATCTGCGGGAGAAACTCTACGACTAAGCGCCTGTCCTTCGTTAGCTCTGTTGCAGGACGCGACAAAAGCTAAAACCAACAAGATTAAGAAAAAAACATTAATGCTTACTTGTAACTTCATAACTATTCCAGTCGACGCTAAGCCGTCCTTGCATTGTTCCAAAGGTCAGGCGTACGATCCTACCACCGCAGAGACTTGAGAGAAACAAGAGCGACCCAGCTCCGTTTGCCCCAGGCCCTCGACGTTTATTCAGCACCTGTCTTAACCCCCTTCGACAGTTAGCCGTTGCGGCCCCCTAACCAGAGAACCTCGCCGGTGAGAGGTTCGCCACATAAAGGAGACATCACAATGAACGCTATTACACAGATCATCACACAACAATTAGGCGGAAGCGCAGCGCGCGCGCTCGCTCAGCGATTCGGCATTAGCGAAACGACAGCTAATACTGCAGTCCAGATCGGAGTGCCTCTAATCCTTGCCGCACTGGCGCGGAATGCTTCGCAACCTCAAGAAGCCCAGAACCTACATCAAGCTGTCGCCAACGATCATGATGGCAGCATCCTGGATAACATCGGCGGCTATCTCCAAAGCCCGCAAACAGCAGATGGTTCCGCAATTCTCGGACACGTTTTTGGAACACAGCGGCCGGCAATTGAAAATAATCTTGCGCAGGCTGCTGGTATGGACCAGAGTTCCGCGGCAGGCTTACTGGAGACCCTCGCACCTCTCGTGATGGGTTCGCTTGGAAAAGCGCAACATGAGAATGCCCTCGATCCTTCCGGCTTATCCGACCTGCTTAGGAATCAACAGGAGGAGGCTCGAACCAGTTCACCGGACGCTATGAGCATGCTTTCCTCGATGTTGGATCAAAATAAAGACGGAAGCTCGATGGACGATCTGCAACGCATGGCCGCGAGTTTCTTCAAGTGAAATAAAGATAATAAAAAGACGGCCTACTTTATGGCTTCATTCATGGCGCCGAATTGTGGTTGTAATCGGATTTCAGGCAGGTTCGTTATTTAGTGGGATGGGCAACAAGCTTCTCTCCAAGCATGAGTGCCAAACGAGCCTGCCCTGTTAACCAGCTTCAGAAGATCGAAACGGACTCTTTCGCCGGCTCAAACGAATCGCTGGTCCGGCGCGTTAGGCTTCGGGGGCCTTGAAGATGGCGTCGCTGACTTTGCTGCCGTAGGTGATGTTGGATACACGGACTTCCTGCGCCTCGCGACCGTTTTCGTAAAGGAGCGTCCGGTAGGGCACAAGAGTCTGCTGTACTAATCGGTAATCGAGGAATTTCTTGGTGTATTTCACTGGCGCTCCGCCGGGAACACCTTCTTCATACTCTAACCAGAGAACGCGCAAGGAACGCGCACTGATGTAGTAACGGGTCTTGCGCTTGTCTTTATCAGTAAGATCTACAACAAACAGATCAAGGCCCTTCTGTTGGTCTTTTCCGACGACTGTGATCGTTGCACCGCACTCTTTGTATCGCAGTAGCGAGTCGATGCTGTGGTGGTGCTGAGAAATGAAACTAGCCATGGCGTCCTGGCGTGGAGTGAAGGCAGCTCCATTAATTAGTCCAAACAGTTTCCCTTCGCCGAAGATGAGCGAATACTCCATCGTCGACATCTTCTGATCGAGGCGGATCTTGTCCTTACTCAGGTCTGCCCCTCGAATGAAGCGACGCTCGTAGTTTGATTCTTCAGGGTTCCCCTCGGCGTTGTAGCGAGTAATCTTCCCGCGTTCGATACCGTTACGCCGTATGTGGTCGAGCGCCTGACGCGTGCCGTACATCAGGATTACCGATTCCACTATCTGCTCCGCCGTAAACTTCACGTCCGAGTTGGACTTACTGTCCTTAGCGAGAGCCTGTTTCGCCGCTTTCGCGGGCTCCTCTTTTGCGGGAGTCTCAGCTGGTTTGGGGTCCTGTGCCGAGACGGGAAGTAAGATCGCGCAGAGGACTATCAGGGCAAATATTGAACGACGCAAACTAAAGTGTCTCCTTGGGATTCAGCCAAAACTAGGGAGAGGCGGATTGTAACATGAACCACGGATTTGCAAAGAATCCACGTTAACTAAGGAATTCCCCCCGCAATCCACCGGATTCAACCACTTAGACTCCGGTTTGACAAGATTAGGCTGCCCGCGTATGTTCCTTTGTTTTTGCAGAAAGGAAAATCCATACATATGAAGCGGGTCGGAGTCCTTGTCGGCCGGGAAAAGACGTTCCCGGACGCACTAATCAAAGGAATCAATGAAAAGGGTCGCGGTGAGGTCGTCGCCGAATACATCAAGCTCGATGGCATTCGATACGACGCGCCGCCGCAATACGATCTAGTCATCGATCGTATCTCGCATGAAGTTCCGTTCTATCGCGCCACTCTGAAACGACTGGCGCTCGAAGGCACCATCATCATCAACAATCCATTCTGGTGGTCAGCCGACGACAAATTCTTCAACTACTCGTTGGGCCAGAAACTCGGCGTCGCAATCCCCAAGACCGTATTGTTGCCGCAGAAGGATTACATTGACGGGATCGTCAGCGAGAGCCTGCGCAATCTCGAATTTCCGATTGACTGGCAAGGCATCGTTGATTACGTCGGTCTGCCGGCTTTTATGAAACCATTTGACGGTGGCGGTTGGAAAAACGTTTCGAAGGTCAACTCACTTCAGGAACTCCTGACCGAGTACAACAAGACCGGCACGCTCTGCATGACGCTCCAGGAGGGGATCGATTTCGATCAGTTTGTCAGATGTTACTGCGTGGGCCAGGAAGAAGTGATGATCATGGCTTACGATCCGCGCAAGCCGTACTTGTCAGGCGAGCAGTACATACACAATCCCGATTACCTCGCACCCGAGCTTGCCGATCGAGTTCGCAAAGACGTACGTACGTTGTGCACGGCGTTGGGTTACGACATCAACACGGTTGAGTTTGCGATCAAGGACGGCGTTCCATACGCGATCGATTTCATGAATCCTGCGCCGGATGCGGAGCTCGCATCGGTCGGCGAGTTTTATCACAACTGGATCACCAACGCGGTCATCGAACTCGTGTTCAAGCGGTTGCTTGAACCCGAGCAGCGTCCTCGGTATCGTTGGGATGGTTTGCTGAATCCGGAACCGGTGCAGGCGTTCGCGGTCGCCTCAGCGGCCGAACAACAAGCGCGCACGATCACACCGAAACCCGATGTAGCGTCGGCGGCGAAAAAATCGTCGTCTAAAAAGAAGAAGTCGGTTTAGGAGTATTTCGCGCGGCTGAAGAGCATTCGCGTCCCCAGCAGTGAGACGATCCAAACGAATAATGCGGAAGACGCGATAGACCATGCGAAGCTCCCGGCGATTGGGTCGATTATCCCTGCTATCAGCGCCATCAAGACACTGACGTTCGTCACGCGCAAAGCAAAACGCCGGATTCGAGTAACGCTCTGGAGCCAACTGATTCTGCGAAGTTCCGTTGCCAGGTAGTCGTCGTCGTTGTTCAGTTGCATGTAGTATTCACCTTCGTTCCGGGCATAGCGCGCCAGCGCTTGCTCGGAAGCATCGCGGGCGGCTTCCTGGTAATGGTGTATAACGTGGGCCAACTTCCCTTCTCGCAAGGCAATATCTGCCAGACCCACACGAGCTTTAAAGTTTCCGCTATCAATCTCGATCGCTTTTTGTAACGCGTGCCGGGCCTGTCGCGCATCGCCACACTCGAGAAAGCTCTCGCCAATCAGCGGCAAAAGCACCATATCGTTTCGTGCGCGAATACTCGCGAGTCGTAACGCTGCTCTCGCTCTCGTCAACAACCGCGCATCCGCATTCGCGCTTGCTTGCGAACGAAGCAAACGGGCGAAGTCGTAAATCAACCATGCGCCATGTGGTCTAACGTTCAGCGCGCGGCGAAATGCTTCGCCCGCTTCCCGCAGACGTCCGGAGACGCGCAATTCATTTCCTAATCGACGCAGCAATCGCGCTCTTTCCAGGTCTTCGGGAGTGGGTTCAGTCGTTTCCGTTTCGCGCCGCTGGTGGAGTTTGCCGCCGACTTTAAAATCCGACTCGGCTACGTCAAGCACCGCGGATGACGCGAGCTGCGAGAGTTCTGCTTTTCGATTCAGAAATCCGGGCTCGTGAAGATAATCGCGCAAATCACGGCTGCGGTTGTCCAGCTTGTTCTCATGAATTAGCGGGAAGAGCTCGCGCACGAGTCTTCGATACTCGCGGCCACCGGAAACGATGACAAACTCCTTATTCTTTCCGGCGATCTGCGTGCGATAGCGGTAACGCACTTTTCCGCCACTGCGCAACGTTCGCACGGCGTGCGTTTCGACGGTCTCGAAGTCGTCGATCCAAAGTTGCTTGCGATAACCGGTGAGCAGATGTAGCAACGAGGAGATTGGTCCTTGTCTTCGCAGTGAAAGGCCGTCAAACACGATGCGATCTGTAAACGCGAGCAGCGGCAGTATCAACCATGCAGCGGAGACGACGAGCACCGCCCAACCGTCGTATTGAATGCGCAGTAAGAGAGCGGCGAAGAAAGTGAGTACAGCGGCCACGGTGAGATACGGACCGGGTGACGCACGCACGCTGGCGATTGTAGGTAGTTTGCGCGCGCGTTCCCTTTGTTCACTTACTTCAGCAAGGGCTGGCAGCGTCTCGAAATCCTTTGAGAACTCGTTGGTTTCGCTCATCTGCCTCCCTCGATGCTCGTTGGACAATCAACCGGTTGTTCGAGTGTAAAAGTGCCGCGCCGGCTGCCCGGCTCAGTGTAACGTAAGTCTGCCAATTGAAGTAGAGTCGTAGTTGTGCAATTTGGATCCGCGAGCCGCGCTACCGGAAACCGTGCGAATCCCAGAAAGATCTGTACAGGTCGATCCTGCGAGACTTTGTTAACGACCTCGGCCAATGGGCCCGAAGGCTTTTCGTAACGAATCACTCGCGGAGGCGCCGAGTTGTCCTCGCCCAACACGACCGGAAAACGATACGTAGCTCGATCAGTTTCAAACACGTAGTCCCAACGAAAGGGATTCGCGAGAGTGGGCATCGCCGCTTTGCGGGAAATGGTCTCTCCATTCGGCTTCACAATTGTGTCGGCGTGCTCGATACCTTTTATCAGTGCTTCGGTATGAAAGAAGCTGAGAGCTACCCAATAGATACCCACAATCCAGAGAGCATTAAACGCCAGCTTGCGACCCAGCTTGCTGCCGACACCGAGCACAAACAGAACAATAAGAAAGACAATCGCGGCAACCCAGAACACGACGAAAAAAGACGGCAGACCTGCCGCGCGCGGACTAATTATCACCAGCGCAGTCAGCACGGCGGCCACTGCTCCCCAAATGACTTTTCCGCCCTTCGTCTTGGCCGACAACAGGAAACACGTTCCGCCAAGCAACAACCATATATACGGATCGATAATGTAAACGAGATCGCCGTAGGACCACTTCGAGCTCCACGGCAGGAAAAAACGAATACCGTAGTTGTTCGTCCAATCAAGCAGCGGATGAGTCGCGGTGGCAATCACAGAAGCCAGGATGAGACCCCAGAACCTTGTCTTCGCTGGTTGATGGCGAAACCGCGCCCACAGTCGATCGATTCCGTATACGAGCAACGGAACCAACAAGGCGAGCACAGCGACACCAACGAGGGCGTGAGTGATTCCGCGATGATGGTGGAGATACGTCCAACGATCTCCCACGAGCAGAATGGCTACATCAACATCAGGAGCATTCGCAGCGAGGATACAGACGGCCCCTGCCCCGGGAGAGAGTCTTTCCAACCCTGCCCTGGCCGCAGTTAATCCGACGAGTGAATGAGTTAGATTGTCCATCCTCGTCGTGGTGCTTGCGTTGCGGAATCAACCTACCAACGAGGCGGGCACTTCAGGCGGAAGCTGTTTATGGCGCTCGGGATCGAGTTTCCTTAACTCGGAATCGGCTTCTCGTGCCGCGGCGGAAACGGGTGCGGGCTGGTTGTCAGGGCCTTTGGCCTTGCGAGCAGCATCGACAATGTTGAAAAGAATATCCGTCGCTTCCTTTTTCTTTCCTTGCTTCTCGTAGACTTTGGCAAGTTTGAGGTTCGCTGTCTCCTGGGTAATCGTCGGGCCGTTTAACCGAGCGAGATCGCTGTAGATCTGCGCTGCCTCGTCAAGTTTCCCGTCGCTCTCCTTCACTTGCGCGAGTGCAAACTTCGACAAGGCCGCGACCTCAGGGACGCTATTGTTTTGCAGGTCAGCGAGTTCCGTGATCCCTTTCTGGCGATCGACCGTGAGACGGTTGGAGGCGATAAAGTAGCGTGCCTGCGAGCGGTAAGGGTCACCGTATTTGGCGGCCACTTTCTCGAATTCTTCGATGGCCCGTTGCGACCGTTCCGACTCGCTGTTGAAAGTTACGGCCGAATCTCCAGCACCTGGTAGGGGGGCGCCGACATTTGAGGTCGCGATTGTGATCGCGCGTCCCATCGCCTGGCGGGCCTCATCCGCTTTGCGGTTGCTCCATTTAACAAAGAAAAGCATGAGCAACCCGGCGATCAGCAATCCGCCCAGTCCGTAAAGAATCGTCCGTCCCCGTCCTTCGAGCAGGTTGCCCAGCCGGTCGAACAGGCCCATCGTAGTGTCGCGGAACTTGTCCTGCTGCAGTTTCCTGGCGACCTTCTTCTTGTACTTTGCCACTTGATTCCTCTTGCAAGCCTCGGTAGTCGGCTGCGTTCTGTATTGGTGTATGATAGCGAAAACCGTCACTCTAATGGCGCGTATGAAAAGTTGTCAAGGCAACCGAACTATCTCCGTTTGTCAGAAAAACGCATCTAAAATGCAGATGGATTTTCTTCGGGAACAAAACGACAGGTTCCGGTGTCAAAAGTGCAGCCTGTCCGGGAAAGGGCAAATTTTTTTGACTGCTCTGATTCCCGCCCCAGGGGGTAATCGGTGAGCTACGGAGAGCCAATAGCCCTCCGCGGGCAAATGGAACTGGAGCAGGTTGCACCGGCGACCTTGGTCGAAGCTCGGCCTTTGGTCGAAGATCAGTTCATTGAAAGATTGAAGCGCAGCGACCCGGCCGCCTTCGAAAAACTCGTTAACGAGCGCTCCGGCGAGATTTACGGTCTTCTTTATCGCCTGACTGAGAACGCCGAAGAAGCTCGCGACCTGACTCAGGAGACGTTCCTACGGGCCTTTCAGAGTATCGGGCAGTTTCGGGGCGAGTCAGATCTGCGCACCTGGATTTATCGGATCGCGATTAACCAGGCGCGGAACCGCTGGCGGTGGTGGCGTCGGCGTCATCGCGACTCGACAGTCTCGATCGATGCGGCCGATGCGAATGGAAATTCGGCTCTTATTGCTCAGCTGAGTTCCGGTAACTCAGAAAACCCCGAGCACAGCGCGCTGGCACACGAACGTGAACGGGCGCTGAGAAGGGCGTTGAGTAGTTTGCGGCGAGTTTATCGAGAGGCAGTAGTGCTGCGTGACATTGAAGGTTTTGCGTACGAGGAGATAGCAGTCGCACTCGACATCAGCGTGGGTACTGTTAAGTCGCGACTGGCGCGTGGCCGCCAGGAACTTCGGCGCAAGTTGGAAGGATCTTTGTAAAGGATGGCTGACCCGCCCCGGCTCACGAAACTCGGTGCCAAATGGGTCGAAGTGAAAAAACGGCGGGGTCAAGGCTTCCAAGAGTGGCCTGATGAGGGCGTATTGAAAACGTGGCCAGCAACACCCGTGATCGCATCGCTCACTCAAGCCTGAAGGAGTTGCCCTAAACTTGTCGGAGTTGCTTCTTTTAACAAAGGGAGCAGCCGGGGTCGGTCAGCCATCCGAACATGTTTTCTAAAACGTGTTTCGCTGAGTTACAGGTAACACGGGTTTTTGAAGTCTTATGTCGTGCGAAGAAACCAGACAGTCCCTTTCGTTGTACGTTGACGATTTTGTATCTCTCCCGGCACGCGTGGCGATCGATGAGCATTTGGGTCGATGTCCGGTGTGCCGAGCTGAGGTGTCCGAACTGCGATCGTTAACTCGCGGCCTTGGTCTTTTGTCCCGCCCGACACCGCCCTCTGGTCTGGCAGTCTCGATTTCCAACGCGCTTTACATTGAAGCCGCCGCTCGCAGGCAGGCTCCTCGTCCGTCATTCTGGATGAGCGTTGGTCGTTTCCTCAGACCCCACTTGATGCCTTACACCGTCGGCACTTTCGCGTCGGTGATCATGTTCTTTCTGATGTTGAACGCCCTGCGTCCCCATTTCGTGGCGTTGCGTGAGGCTGCGATTCAACGTCACGCCGTGCTGATGCTCGGAACTAGTGATTTTGGAGATCAGGATCTTAGAGCGCTTGGCTTGCACGATTTGAGCAAGCCGGTCACGCCCGAGTCTCTTGCCGCCGAGCGTGCTCCGTATGGCGAGCAATCGCCGAGCCTCGACCCCGCCGGCGCCCTCGCGAAGATGACCGCACATACAGGTTCAAGTTATTACGCTGCGGATGATGACATGCTCGTGGTCACCGACGTGTTTACCAACGGTGCTGCTTCGCTGGCTGATGTGGTCCACCCACCGCGCGACCCGCGCATGCTTGAAGAATTTGAATCCGCACTGCGTCAGAACGCTGCCTTCGTCAAAGCCTCTCTTGACGGCCGACCCGACACAATGCGCGTCCTCTTCTGGTGTCGAGGCGGCGCAGTCGAAAAAGTCGAAATCGACGGCCGCAACTAAGCCTCGATTTTCAACCAGTACCGCTTCTTCCATGCAGAAAATCACTGTTCGACTACTCGTCGCACTGATGACCTTCGTTATCGGTGTGGTTTTCGCCGCTGTCTGGATCGTATGGCTGACTCCCGAGCCGGTGTTGGAGTCTCCCGCTGCCGTAATAGAATCACCTCAGCCGACCATGGAGTCGCGATGCTTCCCCGGACGCAGCCGCAAACTCAAGGCATTGAGTCGCGCGGAAAATAGCTACTTTCCACGAGACGCTTTTTCATACGACTCAAAGCTCAGTGAGGGGTTCGGTCACTGGTATACACGGGAACTTCAACACCTAGATGAGCCGGCAATACTGAATGAAAGCCGAAATACAGTTTACAGATTCCTTTGGCTCCGAAGCTTCCACCCGACGATTGCAGTACGTATCTGGCTGGCCGGCGAGAAGAAGATGCTCTCCGTGAAGAGACTCAGTAATAGGAAGCACGATCAACCGGCTACGCTAATGCTTAATCAGGCTCGAAGCTTGACACCTGAAGAGTGGGCGACGTTCGTCAAACGCGTTGATGCATCGTGTTTTTGGGAAATGCCCACTACTTCAGATGATCCGATTGCCGAGGATGGCGCACAGTGGGTGTTCGAAGGCGTTCGAGAAGGCTACTATCACGTCACTCACCGCCAATCGCCGGATAGCGGCTCGTATCGTGAACTTTGCCTGTACCTCCTGAAACTCTCAGCTTTGCCGCTTGAATCTAAAGGCGAGATCTACTGACCTCGAATCTACTCTCTAAACTCATCGCTCCCGTGATATCGAGCCGGATCATCGTGCGAGTAAGTTATTTTGCTTTCATTTTGCGTTACTCCTGAGACCAACAACGAAATATCAGTATTTTGCTGATGGCCGTGTCAAGTACACACAGGATCTGCAAAACGGTAACTTCGACCGCGCCTATGAATACGATCATGCCGGACGAATTAAGGAAGCGTATTCAGGTCGCGAAGCGCGCGGTCTTCCCGTTCTTTCGTACCCTGACAACCCTTTTCGACAGAGCTATACATATGACGTCTGGAACAATATGAAGCGCCCAGGCAATAGGCATTGGTCGGCTGGACTACCGGACAATCCCACTTACACAAACAACCGCCGAACCGACGCCACGTATGACGCAGCAGGCAATATCACTGTGCGAGACAACTATAGAAAACAGCACGCTTACGATGCTGCCGGCCGCCAATCCTATTTTCTGCAACAGGAATGGGGATTACCGAATTATGCTTACGAAGGAAACACGATCCAGGTCACTTATGATGGCAATGGTCGACCGGCGAAACGGTTCGACAATCGCCATACCGAACCGTATGAAGAGGTGCCGTGGGATGAACCCAAGACCACCTATTATGTAAGGTCAACTTTGCTCGGCGGAGCTCCTATTATAGAGTTCGTACCCTTTGGCTATGGGACCACAGAGAATATCTACATGGGTCTGCAGAAGATTGCCTCACACTTTACTGACTCAAGCTTCGTTCAATGGCGTCACGTTAACCCCGCAACAGGAAGTTGGCTAGTAAGTTCTGTCACTACTGGCGGCGGCGCTGTTGCGAACCGCAATGAGCTGGATCCGTTAGGCGCCGAACTGGGAACGACCGATCCTTATGTTAGCTACACAAGTTATCAGGATCTTATCGGCCTTGAATCGCTGTACGAAGAGCGAGGTAACCCATTCGATCCGGGTGGAGGTTGCGGCACCCTCGACGGCTTGCCCATCTCCTGTTCCGAGTTGCGAATGCGAATGCGAGGCGGGAGTGTGGGAGTTGAAATCGAGGTACCGGTATCACCACGAGTCGAGCCGGATGCAAGCCCCCGCACGCCTTACTACCCGAGGCACTTAAGAGTCTTTCGAGAAGCCGTCATTTATATGGGTGCCGGCTTATATCGTACCGACGTTCCGACGATAAAAGGCGGACCCCACGGTTCCGGGAACAACGAAGGAGGATGGACTTTGGGCTCGGTTGTCCTGCTCCGAGGAAATGAAAATGGGAGTTACGACGACTATTGCAGCATGTATTTGCGGCGTTCTTAGTGCAGCTAGTTTCATCCAGCAAGCAGGATGGCGCGGGATTGTGCCGCTGCACTCAACCCGCTCGGACGTTGAACGGTTGATTGGTCCTCCCATGAGGCCAGGAGGGATTACCTATGATCTACGAACCGAACGCGTAAACGTAGGGTACTCACATGGGGGCTGTGAGAAAGGGGAGGAGTGGAATGTAGCATCCGGCACAGTTACGATGATTACGGTTTACCCTCAAACAAAAGTGATGCTTTCTGATTTGAAGATAGACCTAAACCGCTTCCAGAAGTTCCTCGATCCGCATATCGGAGATTCGATCTTCGCCAACGAGGCAGAAGGCATGAGCCTTCGCACGGCTCCGAATGGAGAAGTGATATCAATTCAGTATTTTCCGCAGACCAAGGACAATCACTTACGTTGTTCCACTGCGCCACAAGGCGGTGATGCGCGCAAGTTCGATGAATACTCCAACATTCCATTCAGTGACGAAAAAGCGCGACTCGATAACTTCGCGATCTACTTGCAGAAGGATGAGCCGCAGTTCAAGGGCTACATCATCGTTTACGCTGGACAACGCGTGCGATCCGGTACGGCGCAAGTGCGCGCAAAACGCGCCAGAGACTATCTGATCAAGGTGCGTGGCATCGAGGCGGCGCGAATCGTCACGATTGACGGCGGATGTCGAGAAAAGTTTGAAGTCGAACTTTATGCGCTGCCGAGCTCCGTGTCGCCGCCCGCGCCGACTCCATGTCGCAACGAGTAGCTTCGACTTCACTGTCTGCTTTGCGCGTACTGGCTGACGAGAGCGGAGACGACCTCAACGATCTTCTCCTGTTGGCGGCGGGGGAGCTTCGAGACTTCTGAGACGGCAAAGCCAACGAAATTACTGTTAGTTACGAAGCGAAGAATTGAATGAGTCGACGAGTTCTTTACGAATCCTTGCAGGATACTGATCCCGTACTGTCACTCACAATTCATCCGGTGAAGTCACTTCCGAAAACCTTGATCGATTGCAAGTTTTGATTGGGCATATCAGTTGCCGACGACCGCCCACTAACCCTCGCTTGACGCACCGCACGTCGCATGCTAGTTTGCGGCTTCACCTTTATTCACTGATAAAAACGGCGTGAGGCCTCGAAGCGAGCCGCGCGAGTGACTAATTTGACCGCAACAGCGCCGCAACTAAAACGAACTCCACTTAACAACGCCCACCGGCAACTCGGTGGACGCATGGTCGACTTTGGCGGTTGGGACATGCCCGTCCAGTATCCCGCCGGCACGATCGAGGAACATCTACGCACTCGCACACACGCAGGTCTCTTCGATGTGTCGCACATGGGCGAGATCGACGTTCGCGGCAGCGACGCGATCCCTTTCGTCAATCGTCTAACTTCAAATGACGTTACGAAACTCGTCGACGGTCAGGCGCAATACTCCGCGCTCACGACAACATCAGGAACAGTGATCGACGATCTGCTCGTCCACCGGCTTTCCGGCGATCATCTGTTGCTCGTCGTCAACGCGGGAACGACTGATAAAGACTGGGAATGGATCAAGTCGCATCACAATGGCGAATCAGTTGAACTGCGCAATGCGAGTGCCGAGTATTGCCAGCTTGCATTGCAAGGCCCTGACGCCGAGACGATCCTTCAACCACTTACTGAATTGCCACTTTCAGAGATTAAGTATTATCACTTCCATCACGGAACAGTTGACGGCGTCAGCGGCATCGTGTCGCGCACGGGTTACACAGGCGAAGACGGTTTTGAAGTCTACGCACCGGCCGATCGCGCTGAACAACTGTGGAACAAGATGCTCGACGCCGGAAACATGGGCGCGCCCACCGGAGTGCTTCCCTGCGGACTTGCCGCTCGTAACACACTCAGGCTCGAAGCCGGAATGGCGCTTTACGGTCACGAGATTGACGAAAATACGACGCTACTGGAAGCAAACCTCGGTTGGATTTGCAAACTCGATAAAGGCGACTTTGTCGGCCGCGAAGCGTTGGCGCAACAGAAGGCAGCAGGTATCAAACGCCGGCTCGTCGGCTTCGAAGTAACAGAACGCGGCATCGCGCGAGATGACCAGGATGTACTCGTCAACGATGAAAAAGTTGGAAAGGTAACCTCGGGTAGTCCCGCGCCGTTTCTAAAGAAGAACATCGGCATGGCGTACGTCCCCGTGGAGCACGCGTCCGTCGGACAGGAAATTAAGATTGACGTTCGCGGCAAACTTGTTGGCGCGCAGATCGTCAAGACGCCGTTTTACAAACGCAATAAATAATTCTCAAATCAGTTGGAGGAACCATGGCAAACGTTCCAGAAGACCTGCACTACAGTAAGGACCACGAATGGGTCAGAGTCGACGGTGATGAAGCCATAATCGGCATCACCGACTACGCCCAGAACTCACTGGGTGACGTAGTGTATGTCGAGTTGCCAAAGGCAGCCGATGAGTTTAGCGCCAGTGAGTCGTTCGGATCGGTCGAATCAGTAAAGGCAGTGTCTGAAATCTTCACGCCCGTGTCCGGCGTTGTTTCGCGGATCAACGAATCGCTCGCGGACGAACCGGAAAAAGTCAATTCAGATCCGTACGGCGAAGGCTGGATGGTCCGACTCCGAATGTCGAACGCGGGCGAAGTCGACAGCCTGCTGACCGCCGCGGAGTATGAAGATTTTACGAAAGCTGAGAGCGAATAAACTTGCGCTACATTCCTAACTCGCCGGAAGAGCGTAAGGAGATGTTGGAGGCCATCGGGCTCAAATCGGCTGAAGAACTATTCGATTCCATTCCTCAAGATTTGCTTCTAAAGCGGCCCCTCAACACACCGGCTGCTCTCTCGGAAATCGAATTACTCAATCGCTTTGAAAGAATGGGTGGACGCAACGCGGGAGCGCGCAGACCGAGCTTTCTCGGCGGCGGCGCCTACTCTCACTACATTCCGACTATCGTCGATCACATCATCTCGCGCTCCGAGTTTTTCACGGCTTACACGCCGTACCAACCTGAGATCTCACAAGGCACACTGCAAACGATCTTCGAGTTTCAGACTCTCGTCTGCCAGTTGACCGGGATGGAGGTGGCTAACGCGTCGATGTACGACGGTTCGACGGCGCTGGCCGAAGCCGTGTTGATGGCCGAACGCGTAACGCGACGTTCGAAGGTGATCGCGTCGACCTCGGTCCATCCGCAGTATCTCGAAGTAGTTCAAACTTACGTGCAACACGCGGGCATCGATTTGGAAGTTGTTCCGTTCGACGCGCAGACCGGTCAATCAAGCGCGGCGCTCGCGAATGCCATAGACGATCACACCGCGGCGCTCGTGGTTCAATCGCCAAACTTTTTCGGCTGTGTTGAAGATCTTTCAGCTCTGGCAGACGCCGCCCATGAAAAAGGAGCCTTACTCGTGGTCGCGATCACTGAGGCGATGTCGCTCGGGCTGCTGAAGTCACCCGGTGCGTGCGGCGCCGATATCGTCGTCGCCGAAGGACAATCGTTCGGTGTGCCGTTGTCGTTTGGTGGACCATACGTCGGCCTCTTTGCGACGCGTGAGAAGTATGCGCGCCAGATCCCCGGCCGGCTAGTCGGCGAAGCTTACGACAAGAATGGACGCCGCGGTTTCGTACTCACGCTGGCCACGCGCGAACAACACATTCGACGTGAGAAAGCGACGTCAAACATCTGCACCAACGAAGGTCTGATTGCACTTGCCGCCACCGTCTACCTTGAAACGATGGGTCGGCGCGGTATCCAGGAGGCTGCGCACCAGTGCCTGCAAAAGGCTGCGTACGCTGCCCGCCTCATCGCGTCGCTCGAAGGCTTTTCACTTCCCTTTTCCGGACCACGTTTCAACGAGTTCGTCGTGCGTGGTCCACTAGACGCGGCCGAGCTGCTCTCGCGTCTCGGTAAAGTTAAAGGCATTGAAGGCGGCATTCCGCTTTGGCGTTTCTTCTCCGATCGGCCTAACGACTTTCTCGTTTGCGTGACGGAGATCAACAGCCGCGACGAGATCGACGCACTGGTCGAAGGGTTGAGCGAGGTTTCAAATTGGTAGAGTCAGTGATCCGTAGTCCGTGGTCAGTTGGCTAACTACTGACTACGGACGACTGACCCGACAAACTATTTATGACCGACGGAATCACAAAAGTTACTTCGCATACGAGTCCGAACGAGCAATTAATCTTTGAACGCTCGCAACAAGGACGGATCGGTTATCGCTTGCCGGCGTTGGACGTTGAAGCGTCGCCCCTGGATGATCTGCTGCCGCAGGAGTTTCAGCGCGACGACGATCTCGAAGGAATGCCCGAAGTCAGCGAAGTCGATGTGATTCGACACTTCGTGCGTATCTCGACGTGGAACTATTCGATCGACATCGGCATGTACCCGTTGGGCTCGTGCACGATGAAGTACAACTCGCGGCTCAACGAACGAGTCGCGCGCATTGCGGAGTTCGCTAACGTTCATCCGCTCACCGCAGAACATGATGCCCAGGGCGCGTTGCAGGTCATTTACGAGCTGGAGCAACATCTCGCGGAAATAACCGGTCTACCCGGTGTTTCTTTACAACCCGCCGCCGGCGCGCACGGCGAGATGACCGGTATTATGATCATTCGCGCGTTTCTCGACGCACGGGACGGCGCGGCAGCGTCAGGCCGGCGCACGATGCTGATTCCCGATTCGGCCCATGGAACTAATCCAGCATCCGCGCATCTTTCAGGTTTTTCAGTTAAGACGATCCGCTCGACCAGCGAAGGTCTTACCGATCTGGACCACTTGCGCGAACTCTGTTCCCACGGCGACGTCGCTGGACTGATGTTGACCAATCCCAATACGCTGGGGCTCTTTGAACGCAACATCAAACAGATCTGCGACATCGTGCATGAGGCCCGCGGACTCGTCTACATGGACGGCGCGAATATGAACGCGCTCGTCGGCATCGCGCGTCCCGGCGACATGGGCGTAGATGTCATTCACCTTAACCTGCACAAAACGTTTTCGACGCCGCACGGCGGGGGTGGCCCAGGCTCGGGTCCATGCTGTTGCACGAGTGAGTTGGAACCGTTTCTACCGGTGCCACGCATCGTCAAGACCGATTGGACCGTGGGCGAACCAACGTTCAAGCTCGAATACGATCGACCGAAATCGATCGGGCGTGTGAAAGCATTTTTTGGCAACTACGGGATGATGCTGCGCGCACTCGCGTACATCCTGACGCATGGGAACGACGGTCTGCGTGAAGCGACCGAAGCCGCCGTTCTCAACGCGCGTTACATCGCGAACGGTCTTACCTCGGATTACGACAAGCCGTTTAACAGCCCACCGATGCACGAGGTCGTGTTCACCGACAAGCGGCAAAGCCGCAAGGGTGTTCACACGCTCGACATCGCGAAGCGTTTGATCGACTACGGTTTCCACCCGATGACGATCTACTTCCCGTTGATTGTGCAGGGAGCGATGCTGATCGAGCCGACGGAATCAGTGGGCCGACAGGAGTTGGACCAGTTCATCGCGGCGATGCGATCGATCGCGAATGAGGCGCTCGAGGATCCGGAACTGGTTCGCAACGCGCCACACAGCACGCGCATCGGTCGCCTCGACGAAGCTGCCGCCGCACGCAAGCCAGTGCTCCGTTGGAAACCGTAACCACCATCAAAGCAGGATCATCAAAACCGGATTCAAGTCTTACTGGCGGGAATTCTCAGTAGCGCGAGGCGTTCGACTGGACGATTGTTGACGATGTGTTCTTCTACGATCTCCGGTACATCTGAAGCACGTACCTGCGCATACCACACGCCGTCCGGATAGACCATCACCGCGGCACCCACCGCACAAAACCCAACCGAACCACATTCAGTCAGCACCACCGACCCATTAGGATTACGACCCTTCGAAAGTTTTCCATACTGAAGCTCACGCGCTTTCAACTCCCGCTCAAACGCGTCTCTCACAGCAACGCTGTCGTTACCCGAGCACGATTTTCCGGTACAAACAAAGACGTGACGCTGAATGTTCGCGGAGGCGATCGGCGCCAATTCCGCGAGTCGTTCACAGTCGTCGATGAAATCCACATTGGCCAATGGTGTGCAACCTCACTTCGACATCATGCTACCACGGACACCGCACTTTTACCGCTAACCGTTTAGCTCGACTTCCTGTAGAATGATTGCCGTGGGCGACCGAAGACAGCCGCGAAACAAGGACTTAGGCGGCCTGATTCGGTCGCCGCTTTAATGGTCGAGGTTTGAGTTTAGAAATATATGGCTACCGGCCTGGTTATCCACATCTCCTCGGGCGACGACCGGCACACCGAAATCCTCACCGACGATCAGATTCGCATTGGCGCCTGCGACAACTGTGACCTGCGGTTACGATCATCGAGTCTGCCTAAAACCCTGGCGAACGCAATTCTGCTCGAATTGACGCGAGCCAATGGGTCTTACCGCGTCGCGAGTTTCGAACAGTCTGTTCCGGTTACTCTGAACGGCGAAATGATTGCCGCGGGCGCGGAAATCCGCGACGGTGACGAAGTTCGGGTCGCTGATGGCGATCTAGTACTCCACTTTTACCCCGTTCGCGCCCTTCCCGCCGTTGTTCCACCCGGATCGCGAGAAACTCACGTCGCTCCATTTATAGAAGCCGCCGCAATAGAGTCAGCCGCGACTGCCCGTCGGGACGATGCAAAAGTCTTTCTGCGGGAGTTCACGCGCGAGCTGGTACGTGAGATTAGACCGAGCACGAAATTTATCGCTCTAGCGCTCGTCGTGATTCTAATCGGGGGAGTTCTGTACCTCGGCTTCGCAATGTTCAAAGAAATTCGTCGCAGCCGAGCGCTCATCGCCGACCAGGGCGCACAACTCGGTCAGATGAGAGACGAGTTCTCCCGGACAAACGATCAACTCACGAACATCAGCGACCGAACCAAAGCGTTGCAGGATAGTCTCTCATTGGCGGTCAAACTGCGCAGCGAATACGGCGCGGGTGTTTGCCTGATCGCGGGCTCGTTCTATTTCGTTGAATCCGGCACCGGTCGTCCTCTTCGTTACGCCGAGGCACAGATGAACGACAGTGGCAGCGCCGTGCAGAGTGGCGCACCAGAATCGCTGACTCCGGAAGGTAATGCCGCGATCGCGGAGTACGAATTTGTAGGCAGCGGGTTCCACGTCGGTAACGGCTTCGTGATGACGAACCGTCACATCGTTCAACCCTGGATCGCCGACGACCGCGCGCAAAGCATCAGCTTGAAAGCCCAGCCGCGGCTCAAACGCTTGATCGCTTATTTCCCTGAATCCACACAGGCAATTCCGTTGAAGTTCAAAGCGGCGGCTCAACGAGACGATCTGGCTGTGTGTCTGCTCGATTTGCCTGAATTACCGGAGAAGCTTCCGGTGCTGCCATTGGAAACTGATCCGGATGCGGTTGCCGTTGGTAAGACTGTAGTGATGATGGGTTATCCGTCTGGTCCAGATCGACTGTTGGCTTTGCTCGACGATGCCGAATCGCGCGGCATTCAACAACGATATGGAACCCCAATGGCGCAACTGGGATATCTCGCCGAGACCAAACGTATTCAACCGTTAACAACGCAGGGCAGTATCACCGATCTCGATGTTCGACGCATCGTTTATGACGCACGAACCGCTGAAGGCGGTTCGGGCGCGCCTCTTTTTGGCCCAACCGGACGCGTCATCGGTGTCAATTTTGCCGTCTTCACCGAGAACCAAGCCTCAAACTTTGCCGTGCCGGTACGTTTCGCAATAAATTTACTCGAACGTAATGGCTGGCAGCCTCCGCCGAAAGAAATAAAAGACGTCGAGGTAGCCGGTCAGTCCTCGCATCCAACCGAATCAGCCTCCAGGTAATCTGATAGCCGGATACTGACTAAATTGACAGTATCCGATTAACAAATCACGAGCGAAAATCGTCTTTGAACACGACTGTTACAATGCATGGTCTGTCACAGGTTCAGCACAAAACCGGTCCAACCGAGTGCAGACTCGTGTATATTAATTTGGCCCGCGGAAGGGCATAGCTGTTGCAGCAAGGAGAGTTCGGACCACGAAGTTTTCGATTTTTGATTAAGTCGGTAGTTTGGAATGCAGCACAAACTCCCCATCTGCCAACTATTGTTGCGTTGTTCGATTGACCAGGATGAGTTTCCAAAGGAATAAACCCCGACATCGGAGTGCGAGCTTAACAATTGTCCTTCTGCTCGTTATCTCGCCCATATTCTCGACCATTAGCTGGGCTGAGGGCCTGAATGACCCGCCCGCCGCTTCTCCCATCGTCAATGAAACCAACCCTGCGGTTGTGCTCTCGCAAATCATGCGACTCGAGCGCATCGAGGTCGAGGGTGGCGCTGAGCTCATCACCGTCTTTGCCAGACTCGACGGACTCGAATCAACAAAAAACGACAAGTGGATCCCGTTGGTGTCCATTCTGCGCGACACTCTCGGCGATAACATAGTTGAGAACAACCGCCTCCGCTACGTTTGGCCACTGACTTACACGCGTCCGTCGCTTAAGCAACGTCTCGCGGCTGCGATTCCCTTCTTTTACGCTCGTGTCGGCAACAAGGACCGCACTACCCGCAGGCCGCCGCCTGCGCTCGATCTCGCATCGCCGGAGAGCGAGGTGTGGAATAAGATCTTCTGGGCCGCGCTGCAAAATATCCTGCTCGATCCTTACGGCACGCCGATCAAGGCATCGACCAGTTCTTACCGTCGCAACACGAGCGACTATCGCAAGTCGCACATCATTCGCGCATTGTCAGTGCTCGCGCTCTATCAGGAAGTCGAAGGGCAATCCGCTTTTTCGCACGCTGAGATGGCCACGATCCAGGCGCGACTGATGTTGACCGACAGGACATTTGGCGGCCTCGTTGACGATTCAAACTTGCAGCAGTACTACTCTAAACGCACCGCGGCAACTAGGGATGCGCGTGGTCACAACTGGGAACTGCTGCGACAGCGAGCTGAAGCTGAGTCGCTGTATTTCGAACCGTTAGTGATGCCTGATGGCAGCGCCACACACGCAGTTTTATGGGTTGCGAAACGCGACTTGCTTAAACAACAAGGCGCACGTTTTAGCGGACGTTTTTTGAATATTGGAAATCCCTGGACCGACAAGCGCCTGTTGAATTGGGATGGTTATGTTGAAACGCGCTATTTCGACGCTAACGATCAGCCGGTCGATAGCGACACGCTGGGTGCCGAAGCCGTCGAGATGATTCCGCTCGGCTTGTACGGTCTCGACAATCCCAAGATCCCGATGCTGCTGGTAGACTTTCGCGACAGCTACAATCCGAAGAAGCGCGAAATGTCGCGGCGAGTTATCAACGACGTGACTCGCAACGTACTTTCGGTTTCGAAGTTTGGCAACCTGCCCTACTTTCTCGGCAAAACTGTTTTCGATTTTGTAACCGGCCGTCGGGGTATGGACATTAATCAACCGTCACGACTGGCGACCTATTCTCAACTTAAACTGTTGCTGGCCCTGAACAACTCGATGGCGCCCCCATTGCGAAATGAAGTTAGCGGACGTCTCGAGACCATCTCTGTGAACCCGTTCGAGAACGATATCAACGCCGAAGCGAATATCGCACTCGAGCAGTACGCGGCGCTGGTCGCTTTCGCGAAGGAACCGAAGGGTCTCGCAGCGAAGCTCGAACAAGACCGGCGCGCGGAGATGCTGCCGCTACAGCACGGATCGAAAGCGCAGATCGCTTTTCGCGTCCTTAACGTGCTCACATTTGGCAAATACGTTCATCGTGAAGAGCGCGAGGGCGACATGGAACACCGGCTCGACATCGCGCGGCGTCTTCAGTATCACACTAGTTTTCTTGAACAGATCGCGAAATCAAGTGCGGAAGTGGACATTACCTGGAACCTCAACGACGTGAAACGCTCGTTGCAATTCATCGCCGATCACGGCGAGCAGGCTGACGGGGCCGCTGCTGCCGTCACGGCCCGAATCTTTGCCCGCACGAAAGATACTGAGACGCGGCGAACGTGTCTCGATGGTCTCGCACGTATCCGCAGCTCAAAAGCGCGTAACGAACTGTTGCGCATCTCAAAAAACACTGATGTCGATCAGACCCTGCGCGACCTCGCCAGCGAGTATCTGCGCGGTGTTCGAAGCGACCAGCCAATCGCCGTCACTACCCTCGGCGGCACGCCAATAGCAGTCGGCCAGCCTTGATGATGAATTGTCGGACGTTTCTACTGGCTGCCCTGTTGCTGCTGCTGGTCTCATACACCTCTGCCGTCGCGCAACCGCAACGCCTTGTCGTAATTAAGTGCGACGGGCTGCCCTACGATATGGTCGACAGGCTCGCGCGGCAGCACGACGCGCAATCGGGCAAGAGTGTATTGCCGTGGATCGACCACATCTTCTACCAACGTGGTGCACGGCTTTCGAACTTCTACGTCCGTGGCATGAGCCTCTCCGCGCCTTCATGGTCACTGCTCGAAACGGGCCAACATTTACAGATCAAAGGCAACGTCGAGTTCGATCGCTACACGCTTCGTTCTTACGATTACCTGAACTTCTTTCCGTTTTACATGGGCGGAATCGTCGGCGCCCGTGTCGACATGCCGGCCGTTGAGATACTCGATTCACTCGGTCTTCCCTTGCTCGTGGACGCTTACGCCCACGACGAACGCTACATCACCATGTCGCTGTTTCTGCGCGGGCCTCGCTACGCAACGCTGCAGAACAGTGTCCAAAATAAATTTCTAAGATCACCCAAGGAGCTTTTTGATGAATGGACGATGGGCTTTGAGCTGAGGACTGCTATAACCGACCAGCTTCTTAGGGAGACGCTGCAAAAACTGGCCAATCCCAAACTCCGGTACGTGGACCTCTTCATGCCTGATTTCGATCACATCGCGCATCACAACAACGACAAAGAGTCGCAGATCTTTGTGCTCAGGCAGATGGACTCGGTCATTGGTCAAATCTGGACCGCCATTCAGAAAAGCCCGTACGCAAACGAAACAGCTCTGATCTTAGTGTCGGATCACGGCTTCAACACGGATGACAAGATCTATAGCCAAGGCTACAACCTTGTGAAGCTGCTCGGCAGCCGCGCTGGCGGCGGTCATCATGTCATTACAAAACGCAGGCTCATGCTCGACTACTCGATCAAGGGCGTCAACCCGATGGTGCCGTTGATTACCACCACAACCCCCGATTCCTACTATCTAAAAGGCGAAAGCACCGTCTACCCGACCGCAATGCTCGACTTCGACGGTAACGAACGAGCCTCAGTACACCTGCGCGACAGTGATCTCAACCTGTTGCAGATCCTGCTGCAACAACTCCAGCGAAACGAGCTTCGTCCCGAAGTGCGCAAAGCCGCTATCGGAGCGTTCTTCTCCGTCATCGATCGCAGGCGCGAGGAATGGAAACAAAAGCTCGCGGAGCTGCGCAACGAACTGGGCGCGCTCAGTATCGCAATAGAGCAGCAACGCAAACTCTGGGAGGCGCAACCGAAGAAGTTCACCAAAGAACAACAGAGCGCCGGCCTCGATGACGCGGCCAAAAGGATCTGGGTGCAATTCGACCGCTGGCGGATCGAACAACGTGAATACGTTGCCTACGTCCAAACGCTAAGCAACCTTCTTTCACTCTCGTCGGAAGCGTTTATGCCAGCGAAGGTCAAGATCAGAGACGTGATCCCAAAAGAATCGATGGGCGATCGCAACACGGTTTACAAACTTCAGAACTACGTCTACGGTCTTGCTCCGAACGGACTCGTGCTCGACAGCGACGGTTCACTCGACTTCACACGCAGTTTCCTGCGGCTCGATTACTTCGCCTTGCTTCACGGCGTTACGGTCCGTAACAACGTCCAGCGCGGCCTTACGAACCGTCCGGTCGATCTGATTGCGACGCGACTGACGCGCGATCACATCCTACCTTTAATTAACGAAGGCGACATCGATCAGGACGTAATCTGGATCAGCGCGGGTGCCGATCGGCAAGCGCTCCTGCTATCGCGTCGCGGCGCTAACGGTCAGTTGAGTCTTCGTTATTTGCCGGTAAGTAACTTGAGACAGGACTCCGATGGTAAGCTGCAATTCAAGTTGATCGATTGGCAGGCGGGCTTGCCGTTACAGATGTTTGAAGATCCGAATCTGGCGGTGCCGGGAAACATTCGTGCCGCTTGGCTCAATGAGTGGCACACCGATACAGAATGGCTCGAGGCGCTGCATCGCACCCACTACTCAAACGGCTTCGTCGGTCTTCATGAGGAACTTGCACGCCATCACAACGAGCGACTCTCGCCGGACGACCCGGCGTTAAGCGCCGACGAGAAGTTGATGCGTCATTACGCGCGCCGCAAACGAGAACTGGTTGAACCTGACATGGCGATCGTCGCAAACGATCATTGGAACTTCGACGTGCGTGGTTTTAATCCCGGCGGCAATCACGGTTCGTTCTTCCGTATCTCAACGCACTCGGTCTTCATGATCGCAGGTGGTGCAAACACGAAGATCCCGCATGCATTAACCATCGAAGAACCTTACGACAGTTTGAGTTTCATGCCGACTCTGCTGGCACTAACGGGCGAATTACGCGATGATAACAATCCTGTTCCGAAACTTTGGAACAAAGGATTCAGACGTTTCCCCGGCCGCGTAGTAAAAGAGCTGCTGCCAAATGGTCTGAACAACAAGCACACCACGACTAATGGAGTAAACGCGGCGCCTTGAGTGAATCGACCGAGAACCTGGTAAATAACTGGCAAACCGCAGAAGTAGAAGAAGAACTCTCCGAAGCCCCTGACGCTGCGCCCGCCAGCACCTCTCGTCGCTACCTAATCTGGCTGCAAGCACTCGCCTTCCTGTTAGGTCTGAGCCTGCTTGTTTACGTAATCAATCGCGTTGGCGTGCAACCACTCTTTGACGCACTCTTGCGCATTGGGTTCGGTTTCTTCCTCATCGTCGGGCTCAGCGGATTGCGGCACGTGCTGCGTACCATCGCGATGCGCGCGGCTGTACCGGCTGAACATCGACGAATCACTTTCCGCCAGGCCTTTGCCGCCCGACTCGGCGGAGAGGCAATCAGTTTTCTCACTTTCACCGGTCCCCTGCTCGGCGAAGCAACAAAGGTCGCACTACTCCGAAAACGAGTGCCGCTTACGTACGGTGTGCCGGCGTTGGTCGTCGACAACCTGCTCTACAACCTTTCAGTGGTCTTTTTCATCTTGAGCGGCGCGGTTGTGATGCTCGTGAAATATCCGCTGCCGCGGGAAGTTAACCTGGTGCTATTCGGGATCGCGGCTGTTGCGGCGTCAGGAATTCTCATCGCGGCGATCGCCGCCAAGCGACGAGTGATGTTGTTGACCTGGATCATCGATCGTCTGGCCCAACTTCGACTCAGCCCGAAAGTCATACTCAAGAAACGTCAACACATCTATCACCTCGAGTCGAAGGTCTACGACTTCTACAAACATCATCCGGCGGCGTTTTTCGTGATGATTGCCTGTAACCTGCTGGCCCACACGGCAAGCGTCACCGAGGTCGTCCTTGCACTCAGGATGTTGGGCTTCGAAACTGGCGTGGCGCAGGCTTACATTATTGAGTCGCTTACGAAAGTCATTAACGCGGTGTTCGCCTTTGTTCCCGGCACGATCGGTGTCTACGAAGGCGGCACCGAAGTCATTCTGCAAAAAGGTTTGGGATTTGAACCCGCTGCCGGACTTGCTTTGGCCCTGGTCCGCAAGGCGGCGATCGTTAGCTGGACATCTATGGGTCTGCTCGTTCTCACTTGGCGCACGCTGCCAAAGGCGTGGCGCCGCATCCTGGATCGGAGTCCGCGCCTGCAACGTCTTATGGATAGCCTTGTACTTTCAAATATTGCTCATCGACCTGCGCGCACTGCCGTCAGCATTCTCGGTACGGGAGTCGGCGTGCTGCTTATCGTTTTCACAGTCGGACTGTCGCGCGGAGTTTTGCACGAACGCGGACGGCGCGAATCAAACATTGGCGCAGAAATTATGATCCGTGCTTCGGGAACTATTGGTCTGGGCGCATCGGAGTTTCGTTTACCCGTTTCGCACGCGGCTGAGTTGGCGGCGATTCCGGGCGTTCGTGCCGCAACGCCGGTGGGCCAAACACTCGATAAGAGCGACTCCGGCTTTGGTCAACGACTGATTGACGGCATCAACTACGACGAGTACGCCAGCATCGCGCGTATCACGATCCGCGAAGGCCGAAAACTCGAATCGGGAGACGAAGCGATCGTCGATC
>Ga0209486_10000126_pt1 | contig 35987 bp, 29 predicted proteins | sample NCCompost_FD_187518 | JGI IMG/M metagenome (GOLD analysis project Ga0209486, IMG submission 187518) | Agricultural soil microbial communities from Utah to study Nitrogen management - NC Compost (SPAdes) (version 2) | ecosystem: Environmental > Terrestrial > Soil > Agricultural land | place...
CAAAATCCGCATGGCGTTTACGTCGCTGTCCTCGGTGATGTGCCCGCCGTGGATCGCCCGCGAAGGCGGGATTTTCAATAAGCACGGCTTGGAAGTGGAAGTGATTGCGACACCGACCGGCGTAGAAGGCATGAACGCGTTGATCGCCGGCGAAGTGCAATTCTTGCAGATTTCGGGCGGCACTACGGCGTCAGCCGCGCTCGGTGGCGCCGACGTAACGGTGGTCGGCACCACTCTAGATGCTCTCGTACAAAGTTTGATGGCGCGCCCGGAGATCGAGAAGGCGGAACAGCTCAAAGGCAAAGCTCTTGGCATCACCCGCTTCGGCACTTCGATTGACGTTGGCGGGCGTCTGGCGCTACGTCATTTCGGCCTCGTGCCGGAAAAAGACGTCGCCATCGTTCAGGTCGGCGGCATGGAATCGATGGTCACGGCGCTGCAAACCAACCGCATTCAAGCCGGCATTCTTTCTTACCCTGCAATCACACAAGCTTTAAAACTCGGCAACCGCGTTCTCCTCGACGTTGCCTCGCTCGGAATTCCTTATGCTTTCACCGGCATGACGACACGCGGCCGTTTGATCCGCGAAGACGCCGATCTGGTGCGCCGCTACATGATGGCGCAAACCGAAGCGATCGCCCGCGCCAAGCGCGACAAGAGTTTTGCGCTCAAAGTCATGGGAAAATATCTGCGCACGACCAATCCGGCGGCGCTGGCGGAGTCCTACGACATCGACGTGCAGAAATATATGCTCCGCGTGCCGCTCACGACGGTGGAGGCGATGAAGTCGGTGCTTGACGATCTCGCCGGCAGAATTCCCAAGGCCAGGGACGCCGAGCCGCGCAAATTCTTCGACGCTTCCTTTGTCCGCCAAATGCAGTCGAGCGGTTTTATCGACGGTCTCTATCGCTGAGCTGAATCGCATTTCGCCTCGCCGATTCATCCAACCTCTGTTGAATCCGTGATCCGGCGCTTATAAGTTAGCTAGACCAAAACCACGGAGGAAACCCTCGTGAGAGTGATTGATGCCGACGGTCACGTCGAAGAGAACCCGATAACCTTCAGCGATAAATATTTTGATCCGGCCTTTCGAGCGATTCGCCCGCAGGTGGTACCAGGCAGCGAAGACGGGCTCGCCTACTGGATGATCGACGAACAACTGTTTCCGCGGCGCGTCGGCCGTGGCTGTAACAATTTGGGCACGCCGACAAGTTATCAGGGTAAGCCGGTGCGGCACGCCCAGCGTAAGGTCGACACTCTGGGCAGCATGGAGCTCACCAACTTGAGCGAGCGGCTGCAAATCATGGACGAGGAAGGCATCTGGCTTCAAGTTCTTTACCCAACGCTTTTTCTCGCCTATCCGTTGAGCTGCAATCCCGCCTATGCCATGGCCATGTGCGACTCATATAATCGCTGGCTCGGCGATATTCTATCCGGCCAGGAGCGGCTGAAGTGGGTCGGCGTGGTCAATCTCGACGACAGCGCGGCGGCCGCAAGGCAAGTCAAAGAAGCAAAAAAACTCGGCGCTGTGGGCATGATGATTTTGGGCACCGCGGGAGACCGCTTGCTCGACGATCCAAGCTTGCTGCCATTTTACGAATCTCTGGCGGAGTCCGGGTTGCCGTTGGCCGTGCACGTGGGATGGGCCTGTCCGGCGATCAACAACCTGTACACACACATCTATCCGTCGGGGGTGATCGCGTTCTCCATGCCGGTTCTGATGGGGATGGTGTCGATGATGAGCGGCGGCATATTCGACCGCTTTCCCAGCTTGCGCGTCGTTTTTCTCGAAGCCGGTTGTCTATGGGTGCATTTCATTCTCGAACGCTTGCATCATCGCTTTCAGCACTCCGGCAAGAACCTGGCAAATATTGTTTCGCGCACGGCGCCGATTCAAAAGCTTGCGCCCATGGAATACGTCAAAAAGGGCAACCTTTACTTCAGCGCGGAGATCGAAGACGTGCTGTTGCCGCAGGTTTTGGAATTGGTGGGCGAGGGCCAAATTATGTTCGGCTCGGATATGCCGCATGGCGATCGCGAACGTTTCGCTGCCGGCATGTTGCGCGATCGGAAAGACCTCACCGAGATCGCAAAGACAAAAATTTTAGAATCGAATCCGGCGAAGTTTTACGACCTGAGCGGATTTTAATCGTCCGAATACAGGCGGGTTCTCAGCGAATTTCGAAGAGCAGGACCTGATGGTCGTGCACGAACGTGCCTTTCACCGTATCGACTTTATCGGGCACCCATCCCTCGACCGGATAATCGTGCGATACGACTCTGCTTCCTGGACGTAGTTGACGATCGAGAATCGGCCGGAGTTTAGCGTTGAATTCCGGCAGCATGTAAAGTGTCACCACGGTTGCCGGCGACATATCGACGGTAAATGCATCCTGAGCGCGAAATTCGGCGAGATGTTCGACCTTCTCGCGAATAGCATTTTGCCGTGCCTTCGCGACGAGTTCCTGGTCGATCTCTATGCCGACGCCTTTGACGCCATATTTCTTCGCCGCCCTGATGATGATTGCGCCATCGCCGCTGCCGATATCATAGACAATGTCACCGGTCCTCACCCGCGCCATTTCGAGCATCCGGTCGATCACCTCGGGCGTCGATCGCACGAACGGCACTTCGCCGTCCGTCCAAACCGCCACCGATGAGCCGCAGCCATGCGCAATGATAAGAATAAGCGCGGCAAGCGCTAGAATACCGGGTTTTCTCTGAGCCATCTTTTCCTTATAAGTTATCCTCGTCGTCAACGCGAGGGTCGATCGGGTAGTGGTTCAGTTTCAATCTGCCATGAGTCTTACATCTAGAAAGATTCCTCGCTGCCGCTCAAAATGACAATTAAATAAGCGATCTGTCATCTCGAACGAAGTGAGAGATCTTTCTCAAAAATGCACCACTACCGTCGATCGGGCATGACTTGACATGACCGCCGGTTTGTTGTGAATATTCGAGGGAGTTCATAATCAGAGGGAGAATCACAATGGCGACTTGGGACGATACGCTAACGCCGCGCGACAAAGAAGTTTTCGCTCTTTCCGGGTACGGCAAGCGAGCCGGTTTCGGAAGCCGCCCGGCGATTCTTGTCATCGATGTGAACTATAACTTCGTCGGCGACAAGCCGGAACCGATTCTGGATTCAGTTAAGCGCTTTCGGAATAGCTGCGGCGCCGAAGGGTGGGAAGGCGTCCGGCACATCAGCGAGTTGCTCGCCGAAGCGCGCAAAAAACACTTGCCGACTTTTTATACCACCGGTCATGACGACCGAACGAACTCCGTTGCCTTCGGACGCTGGCAAGCAAAGAATAGCCGGTCCACCGAAGACATGACAGACAGTTGGGACAAGGGCAACGACATTGTCGCCGAAATCGCGCCGCAAGCCGGCGACATCTTGGTGCGCAAACAGAAACCGAGCGCCTTTTTCGGAACGCCGCTGATGAGCATGTTGAACGAAGTCCACGCCGACAGCGTTTTAGTCACCGGCACGACGACGAGCGGTTGCGTGCGCGCTAGCGTGATCGATGCCTTTTCCTACAACATGAAAGTTTCCGTCGTGGAGGAGTGCGTGTTCGACCGCGGTCAGGCGTCGCACAAGATCAATCTGTTCGACATGGCGATGAAGTACGCGGATGTGATTTCGCTCAAAGAGACCGTCGATTACGTCCGCGGCTTGCCGGATAATCTCTATGCACCAGCCCTGTAGACTCGGTGCTCCCGCGCCGTGAGGACGGTGGCAGCGTTGCAAAGTTGCCTTACGATTCCTGAGTAAGCGACCGCAGCAACAGAGTGATGCCGATGACGGACAGGAGAATGAGTAATCCGCGATTAAAATTTCGTTGATTCACTCGGTCCTGCGCCTTAATCCCTGCGTAGAAGCCCGCCAAGGTAAACAAGAGTACCTGGACCGACAACGTGATGGTCTCCCAGTTAAATAGGTTCCATGTCGAGATCGCCACAAGTTGACTCAGTTTGGTGGTTACGAAAATCGTCGCGATCGATTTTACAAAAGTGCGTTTGTCTAGTTTGAGACTGTAGAGATAGATGGCCAAGGTCGGCCCAGCCGCGTTAGTCAGGCCGTTCAAAAAGCCGCTCAAAAAACCAAAAATCGGCGAAAGTATCTTTTCTCCTCGTGGCGAGATGGTGAAATCGAATTTGAGCATGCTTGAGAGCACGAAGAGAAGCACCATGACGCCAAGGCAAAAATTGAGAATCCATAACGGCGTTCTCACCAATGCCATCGTGCCGAGGAACACGCCGACGATGGTCGGCAAGATCAAACTCGAAAAACGCCGAAATATATCGTAGGGAACACCGTCGCGCACGACCTGCGCCGAGTCCATAAAGAGGTTCGGCAAAATGAGCACCGTCACCGCGGTGCGAATATCCAGGAGCAACGCAATCGTCGGCGTCGCGATCAGAGGGAAGCCGAGACCGGTTGCGCCTTTGACAAAAGCGGCGAGCAAGAGCGCAGCGCCGACAAGAACATGGGTTAGATCAAATGACATTTGGGCGAATGGGATAGAAGACTAATTCGAACAGAAGGACAGATAGCCAATGAGGTTTTTGAGCCGCACGCCCATTCGCACTTTCGTAATATATCCCTTGATGACGATCGGCTGGGAATTTGCGGCAGGCGGTGGAACCTTGGTGCTCAATTCCTGGTTTCTGCCGTTAATGCTGTGGGGCTATCTCCAGTATCGTCTCTGCGGCCTTTACCGGATCAAACACGGCGGCGGCGGACCCGGATTGGAAACGCCGCCCAAAAGACTCGTAGCCACCGGTCCGTACGCCTACACCCGCAACCCCATGTACCTCGGCCATGTTATTTTTCTGGCCGGTCTGACTCTGACGTTTAAATCTTGGCTCGCCGGACTCCTTACCATCGCCGTTGCCGTTTGGTTTCACATCCGGGTGGTCGGCGATGAAACGAAATTGATTGAACGACTGGGCCGGCCGTACGTCGATTATCTGGCAAGTGTGAAACGCTGGATTCCCGGGCTCCTGTGACGATTGCAGTTTGCGCGAGACTCGCGATGTCTTTGCTTCAGCGTTGCATCCTCTTACTAACTAAGTCTTCTTTCTCTGACCGGTTTGCTTCGTGCCGGTTATAAAATAATCTCCTTTGACGGCCAAAGCCGCTTCTTCCTCGTCCTGTTGTGTCCATGCGCCGAGACTATATCCGTACCACGGCATGCGCGGCTTAAGCGGCGGCAGCTCCAGTTCTTCCCAAATCTGCTTGGAGCGTTCCATAAATTCTCTTTTCGGCAGCGACACCGGCGTGTACGGCCAGGGCCGGACCGCGTTGATGAGCAACGCTGAAGTCGAACCCGGGCGTTTTTCTTCACTCTCCATTCCCGGCGGATAGGTCGACGGATCGAGGCCCGGGGGTTTTCCTTTTGCGATCGCGATATCTTCATCCGGGCGCATGCTGTAACAGATCGCCCAATTGATCATCGCCGGATCGTGAATATCGACGTCCTCATCGACCGCGACACAGACCTTCGCATAGCTGCCGGTGAAACCCGCCGACGCATTCAAGGCGCGCCAAGCCTCGGCCTTGCTAGCGTTGCGCATCTTGATCACGCAGTACGCTTGCCCGCTGCCGCTGACCTCATCATGCAAAGCGACATCGATCACCGCGGAATTGCCGCTGTCGTTGCGCAAGAATTTCAAGATGATCTTCTCCGTGCCCGTGTGTTTGATCTTGCTCGACTCGCTCGGCGGAAACTGGCTCATGAGGGCCGTATAGATGGCGTCGCGCCGGTGCGTGATGCAACTCACTTCGAGAAACGGCGACATGCTCCGATGTCCCATGTAGCCGGGATATTCGCCAAAGGGACCTTCAGGTTCGACCAGGTCGGTGGGGATCGTTCCTTCAATAATAATTTCCGCCGTCGCGGGGACGAGTAAGTCGACGGTTTTGGCTTGAACGACCTCAACCGGCGCCCCTGCCAGACCGCCGGCCAATCGATACTCATCGAAATCGTAGGGAATTTTTGCCGTGGCCGAATAAGCGATACTCGGCACCACGCCGATCGCGATGCACGCTTCCAAACGCTTGCCTTTGGCTTTGCTCTTACGCCAGTGCTGCCCCATGTGCTGCGACGTAAAAAAGCCGCCGGTCCGATTGGCGGATTTAATCTGACTGCGGTAATTGCCGATATTGTAGATGCCGGTTTCGATATCTTTGGTGATCCAATTCGCGGAGGTGAGATAGGGCGCGTTGTCGAAACCCGGCGTGGAAATCGGCACGGGAATCATATCGAGACCATGACCGTTCTGAAGATCCGCACCCTGCCAGACTACCTCATGAACGTTGGCGGTTTGAACTTTCACCGGTTCGATGGGATGGAGCTGCGCCCGCGCCCAACGCTCGTGAATTTGATCCGGCTCGCACATCATACCGATGGCATAGATTTCTGTGGTTGCCGCCAGCGTACCGACCGTTACCGGCATGGTGTAGCGTCGGGCATTGGAGTCCACCACGTGCTCGAACATGAACGCCTTTCGATCCTGTTCTTCCAAGCCGCGAAACTGCCAGCGCACCAAAGGCATGAGTTCAGTGTCTTTGTTTATTTCTCGTTTGATGCGCAATAATTTGCCGCGCTCTTCAAGCACCTTTAAATGCTCACGAAAATCTTGATAATACTCAGTCTTGGCCATGCAATACTCCCATTTTTTACCTGCTGTCATCTATTGTCTGCGCAGGGCAGCTTGTCAAGTAGCCGTCAACGTACTTGGCGGCCCCGAAAACAACGACGGATTGAACAATTACTGACCGAAGGCGAACTCTTCCGCTTATAATCTTAGCCGGCATCAAATCGTCCTTGTATCACGCTTGGATGGTTTGCTAAACTTAGGCTTCTTTTCCGCAACCCATTACGCCGGTACGTCGGTAAAAACCGTGAGCGACTTTCTACAAACCTCTTCAGGCGCCGTTTATCAACCGGTTCTAAAGCCGGCTCAAACCAAATTGGATGCCTTCCGTCGGCTTTTATGGTTGGCGGTTGCGCCCCTCTTGGCCGTGATCTTCACGGCCGATTTGTGGGCTCCGACCGGCATGGCACTGCCGTTTTGTTACGTTGCCGGCCTGGTACTCGTCGTCGCTCTTCCCGGCACCCGCGAGAAACTCGTTGCAGCGGCGACTTCCACCCTGCTCATGATCGTCAACTACTTTTGGTCGGACGCGATCCCCGGTGTGCCGAGCTGGGTCTACCTGTTCAATCATGGTCTTGCTCTCCTAATGATTTGGACGGTGGCCGTCTTGAGTTTGCGCCATCGTCACGCCCAGGAAGTGATGCGCGAGAACGAACGGGTGGCTAACGAACGCTTGGCCCATCTCAAAACAATCTATGCCTCTGCTCCTGTCGGTCTTTGTTTCGTCGACCGGGAATTGCACTACGTATCGATCAACAACGCCTTGGCGGAAATGAATGGACGGTCTCCGGAATTTTACATCGGTAAAACCGTACGCGAAGCCGTGCCGGAACTCGCGGATAACGTTGAAGTTCATTACCGCCGCGTGATCGACACTGGTCAACCGGTGATCGATGAGGAAGTTCAAATCAGCAACGAGGGACGCCCGCAAGAGCGTCACATCTGTGTATGCAGCTACTATCCGGTTCATACCGAGACCGGCCAGCTGCTCGGCGTGAACGTCGCCGTTCGAGATATCACACGGCGCAAGCAAGCCGAAGCGGACACGCTTTTCCTGCTGGATCTCGGTGAGGGCATCCGGTTCGCAGCGGATGCCGACGAACTGCTTTGGGCCGTCGCGGTGGCGCTCGGCGAGCATCTCAAGGCCAGCCGGTGCGGTTTTCTTGAAGTCGACTCCCAGCGCGATCGTATTACCGTCCAAAGGGATTACCACCCGCACTTACACTCTGTCGTTGGGAGTTATCAGCTAAGCACGGTCAGCCCGAGCCCGGCCCTAATCAGCGCGGCAGAAGCGGGACAAATTATCGCTATTGCGGATGTGAAGAGCGACGCACGAATCGCCAAAACTTTCGAAACTTGGCGAGACTCCGGTGTTGGAGCCTTGGTGATCACGCCGTTGCTCCGTGATGGCACGCTGGTTTCAGCGCTTGTCGTGGCAAACAGCGATGCTCACGAATGGACCGAACGGGAAATCACTTTGGTTAACATCGTCGCCGAACGCACCTGGTTGGCGGTGGAGCGCTTGCGTTTGGACAATGTGCTGCGGGAAAGCGATGCGGCGCTGCGCGATGCCGACCGGCGTAAGGATGAGTTTCTCGCCACCTTGGCCCACGAGTTACGCAACCCTTTGTCCTTGGTTCGTAATGTCATCACATTGCAAAAAACTCCGAGCACCCCCGAAACCGACCCCCGCTGGGGCCAGGACATGATCGAACGCCAGGTGAGTTATCTCACTCGGCTGACCGATGACCTTTTCGACGTCAGCCGAATCACTCGCGACAAGCTTGTGCTGCAGCGGGAGACGATGAGTTTGGCCGAGGTCATTCGCGCCGCGGTGGAATCGAGCCGGCCACTGATCGACCAAAGACAACATGAGGTGACCGTCACGAAGTCGCAAGATTCAATCTACGTGGAAGCCGACCGGGTCAGGTTGACTCAGGTTTTCATGAATCTATTGAACAACGCGGCCAAATACACGCCGAATCCGGGACATATATGGGTCAATGTCGAGCAGGCGGGCGACACGGTCGTCGTGCGCGTGAAAGACACCGGTATCGGCATTGCCGCGGAAAACCTGCCGCACCTATTTGAGCTGTTTTACCAGGTCGATCGATCTTTCACGCGCTCGGAGGGAGGTCTCGGGCTCGGCCTTACTCTCGTGCATCGCCTCGTCGAGATGCACGGCGGCAAGATTGAGGTCAGGAGCGACGGAGTCAATCGCGGCAGCGAGTTTATCGTCCACTTGCCGGTTTTGCCTGTAACCAAAATGGACGAAGATATCGACATCACGGACGCAATTTTTCCCGCCGCCGCAAATCGTAGCCGGCGGATTTTAGTCGCCGACGATTTCCCCCAATCGGCAGCAATTCTCGCGCGGCTTCTTCGCCAAGATGGCAACGAAGTAAAAGTCGCTCAGGATGGTATTCAAGCGGTCGAGACCGCTGCGGAGTTCCGCCCCGATGTCGCAGTACTCGATATTGCGATGCCAAAACTCGATGGCTTCGATGTCGCTCGCATGATTCGAGAGCAACCGTGGGGAAAGAATATGTTTCTGATTGCGCTTTCAGGTTGGGGCCAGCAGTTGGATCGCCAGCGCAGCAAGGAAGCCGGGTTCGACGCCCATCTGACAAAGCCGGCGAAATACGAAACTCTGATGGAAATTCTGAATCACCTGCCTATCTATGACCTAGCTGCGGTTGACGGTCACCACGAACTCTGAACAATTCAATTCGCGTTTGACAGAGTAGCGGACCCGAATGAGCCGCAATTCGCCCCATTACATTTCGATCTACATAGTCTGCGCTAAGGTTTCGCGAGCGCACAGCCGAAAAATGTTTCTTCGCACGACGAGCATTGCGCATTCTTTCCGTTCCACGCAGTCGCAGCTGGCGCGCAAGAAACTCGCCGGAAAGCGCTGCCAAATCTGGCTGTGAAAGCGTTTGTGCACGTGGAAATCAACCTTGTGAAGAGGCGCGATTTGGAGTAGTTAAAGTTCCGAATCAACGCCTGAAACAGGAGGCTCTTACGGCGAATATTGGTTTTGTCGGCCTCGGCGTCATGGGAAGCCGGATGGCGCAGCGATTGTTAGACGCGGGGCACGTCGTGATCGGATATAACCGCACCCGATCGAAGGCTAAATCATTGATAGACGCGGGCATGAAGTGGGGCGATACGCCGCGAGCCGTCGCCGAGGCGGCGAGCGTTACGCTCTCGATGGTCACCAATACCCAGGCGCTCGAATCGATCACGCGCGGGCCTGAGGGAATCGTCGCGGGCCTTTCTTCCGGCAAGATATACATCGATATGAGCACTGTCAGCCCGGCGACGAGCCGCGCGGTCGCTGAGCAAGTGAAAGTCCAAGGCGCTGAAATGCTCGATGCGCCGGTGTCAGGCAGCGTAATCACGCTGGAAGAAGGTAAGTTGTCCATCATGGCCGCCGGTAATCGCGCGGCTTTTGAAAAAGCCCTGCCGATTCTTCAAGCCATCGGTCCCAAAGTCACTCATGTCGGCGTCAATGGTCTGGCCGTTTCGATGAAAATCGCGACCAATCTCAGTCTGGCTGTACAGATGCTCGCATTCAGCGAAGGCGTATTGCTCGCGGAAAAGAGCGGCATCGCCCGCGCAACCGCCGTCGAGGTTTTGCTCAATAGCGTGATCGCCTCGCCGATGGTGAAATATCGCGGACCGTTTGTTTTGAATATGCCTGACGAAGCCTGGTTCGACGTCAATATGATGCAGAAAGATTTGCTCCTGGCATTGGAGCTCGGCCGCCAACTCGATGTGCCGCTGCCAACCACGGCAATTACTAATCAACTGCTCACGACCGCCCGCGCCATGGGCTTCGAAGAAAAGGATTTCGCCGTCGTATTCGAAGCGTTGGCGCGAATGGCGGGCATTAGGAATGGGTGATTGGCATAATGGAATACTGGAATGATGGGTCGATCTAAGATCATTATTCCATCATTCCATCATTCCAATACTTCAAGGTGTTGTGTCGATGGCGAAAACTAGGAGGAACACGCCGCAAACCGCCAAGCCGGCGAAAACTCACGACGAGCGCTGGCTGCACTTCTACCGCCAGATGCTGAGGATCCGCCTGTTCGAAGAAGAGGTCAACCAACTTTATCTCAGCGCCAAGATGCCTGGCCTCGCCCATCTCTATATCGGTGAAGAAGCCGTCGCGGTCGGCGTCTGCGAAGCGCTGCACCGGGACGACTACATCACCAGCACCCATCGCGGCCACGGCCACTGCATCGCCAAGGGCGCGTCGGTCGACAAGATGTTTGCGGAGTTGCTCGGCAAGGAAGCCGGCTACTGCCGCGGTAAAGGCGGCTCCATGCATATCGCCGATCAGGACACCGGTAATCTCGGCGCCAATGCGATCGTCGGAGGCAGTGCGGGTATAGCGACGGGGGCAGCGATGTCGGCAAAAATGCGTGGCAGCGACCGGGTCGCCGTTTGTTTTTTCGGCGATGGCGCATTGGGGCAGGGGCTTCTTTACGAAACGATGAATATGGCATCGCTATGGGAGCTGCCGGTCATCTATGTCTGCGAGAACAACCAGTACAACGAATACACGCACTACAGCGAAACCACCGCGGGCGAGGTGACCGCCCGCGCTCAAGCGTTCGGGATACAGACCGAATCGATCGACGGCCAGGATGTGAAGGTCGTTCACTCCGCTGCCCAGAAACTGATCGACCGAGCACGGCATGGCGAGGGACCGGCATTTTTACAATGCCAGACCTACCGTTTTCACGGCCATCACGTCGGCGATATCGATCGCGTCTATTACCGCACAAAAAAAGAAGAGGAAGAATGGAAGACCCGACGCGATCCGGTGAAGCTACTCGCCGATTGGCTCGAGAATAACCACATGGCCGATACCAAACTTCTCGCGCAGATTGAACGCGAAATCGGCAAAGAAATTAAAGATGCGGCAAATTTTGCGCTAGATGCACCCTATCCGCCAGCTGATGAAGTCAATCAGCATGTGTACGCCTAACGCATTTTCGATTTTAGATTTTCTAATCTTGGATTGGGAACCAAAATTGGCAATGTAAATCCCAAAATAGGTGACGTCATTACAAATAAATTGGCAACACGAATTCAGCATTCGCCATCAATCGGACAAAGCACGCGCGAAATCACCTTTGGTCAGGCGATCAACGAAGCGCTGGCCGAGGAGATGCGCCGCGATCCCTGTGTTTTTATTATCGGAGAGGATGTCGCTGAGGCGGGGACGCCGTTCAGAGTGCTTTCCGGATTGGTAAAAGAATTCGGTACCAAGCGGGTCATTGATTCGCCGATTTCGGAGGCGGGTATCGCCGGTATCGGCGTCGGCGCGGCCATGACCGGCATGCGTCCGGTTGTCGATATCATGTTCGGTGATTTTCTCACCTTGACGATGGATCAGCTGGTCAACCAGGCGGCGAAGATTCATTACATGTCGGGTGGCAAGCTCAAAGTACCGCTGGTGTTGCGGACTACTTTAGGCGCGACGCGACGTTCGGCCGCGCAGCATAGCCAGAGCCTGCACGCCTGGGTAAGCCATATTCCGGGGTTGAAAGTCGCCGTGCCCGCCACGCCGTACGATGCCAAGGGTCTGCTCAAAAGCGCGATCCGCGACGACAACCCGGTGGTCTTCTTCGAAGACAAAATGATGTACCAACTAAAAGGGCCGGTGCCGCAGGAGGAATACACGATCCCGCTTGGTGTCGCCGATGTGAAGCGCGAAGGCAAAGACATCACGCTCGTTGCAACCAGTAGCATGGTTCAAGTGGCGTTGGCGGCGGCGGAATCGCTCGTAGAAAGTGGCATCAGCGCGGAAGTGGTCGATGTCAGAACAACGGCGCCGCTCGACAAACAGACATTGATCGCGTCAGCTAACAAAACCAGCCGCGTGATCGTCATCGACGAAGGATACGAAGGCTACGGCGTCACTGCGGAGATCGCCTCGACGATCGCCGACGGCGCGTTCTACTATCTCGATGCTCCGGTGAAGCGCATGGGCGCGATGGACGTGCCGGTGCCGTTCTCGCCGGTGCTCGAAGATCAAACCGTGCCGACCCCGGAAAGGGTCGCGGAAATGGCGCGGCGGTTATGCAACAAGAAATAGACGAAAACCGTGCCAAAAGTTTCGGTGGTTCCAATCGTTTCAAGGGAGTTTCCGGACGTTTGGAACACCTGGAACCTTGGAACGAGGAGGTAGGCCATGGGCCTTAAAACCTTCGGCCTGATGGCCGTCGACTGGGAAGAGCGCGTTAATCTGGAACGGCTGCGCCAGGATCGCCTGAATCGTATCAAGGCTGCGCTCAAGAAATCGGAGCTGGGGTCGCTACTATGCTTCGACATGAACAACATCCGCTACATCACCGCGACGCATATCGGCACCTGGGCGATGGACAAGTTGGTGCGCTATTCGTTGTTGGCGCAGGACGACGAACCGATTCTGTGGGATTTTGGCTCGGCGGCGCGCCATCATCAGATTTATTGCCCCTGGCTCGGCGAGCGCTCGCGCGCCGGCATCTCGACACTCCGTGGCGCGACAAATCCCGGTTCCGGCATGGCCGAAGACGTGGCCAAGAAAATCAAACTTGAATTGGAAAAGCGCAAACTCTTGAACGAACCCGTCGGGGTGGACGTGATAGAATTGCCGGTGCTGTTCGCGCTGCAGGCCCAGGGCATCAAAGTCGTCGACGGCCAGCAGCTCATGCACGAAGTGCGAAAAATCAAAACACAGGACGAGATCACGCTGCTCAATTGCGCGACCATGATGGTCGATGCCGCCTACGACGAGCTTTACCGTTTCATGAAGCCGGGGGTCAAAGAAAACGAATGCGTCGGGGTCGTCAGTAAAGTGCTCTACGATCTCGGCTCCGAACACGTCGAGGGAGTGAACGCAATTTCCGGCGAGCGCTGCAGCCCGCATCCGCATGTCTACACCGACCGTGTCCTTCGCCCCGGTGATCCGGCGTTTTTCGACATCCTGCACAGCTACAACGGCTATCGCACTTGCTATTACCGCACGTTTGCAATCGGCAGCGCGTCGCCGGCGATGGTCGACGCCTACAAACGCAGCCGCGACTACATGGACGCCGCGATCAGCATCGTCAAGCCGGGCATCACCACGGCGGATGTGGTCAAGCTCTGGCCCAAAGCCGAAGAGTTCGGCTTCGCCAATGAAGAAGCGGCTTTCGCTTTGCAATATGGCCACGGCGTCGGCCTGTCGATCTGGGAGAAACCGATCTTCAGCCGGCTGGTTTCACTCGATCACCCGGAAGTCATCGAGGAGGGGATGGTGTTCGCGCTGGAAACTTACTGGCCGGCGTCGGACGGCTGGTCGGCGGCGCGACTCGAAGAAGAAGTAGTCGTCACCAAGGACGGCTGTGAAGTGATCACGCGCTTCCCGTCGGAAAAGTTACTCGTTGCGGGCACCCATTATTTCACCACCGGCGGCGAGTTATCGACGACGCGCGAGACCCAATCGAATTTGAATAACCCGGGAGCGTTAGACCGAGTGAAAGGTTGAACGCATTGAGCCGTTTGAACCTTGAACTGTTGAACCTTGAACCGAGGATGATTTGTCAACCACCGTAATCATGCCCGCCCTCGGCGTGGCACAACAAACCGGCACTCTGCTCAAATGGCTCAAAGCCGAAGGCCAAGCGGTTTGCAAAGGCGAGCCGCTCATGGAAGTCGAGACCGACAAGGCCACAGTTGAGATCGAAGCGCCAGGCTCCGGCGTTTTAGCAAATGTGACGGCGTCGCCGGGCGATGAGGTTCCAGTTGGAAATCGAATCGCGGTGATCCTCGCGCCGGGTGAAGTGGCAAGTGCAGAGGTGCTTCACGGCCCTCACCCTGTCCCTCTGCCAAAAGGAAAGGGAACCAGCGAAAATCGCGTTACTACCGACGGAACGCGCCCGGCTTCCGTGCCCCCTCTCCCCAAGGGAGAGGGAAGGGGTGAGGGCCGAACGCCAACCCCTATGGCCACACCGCGAGCCGAATCTGCGGTCCGACCAGCGGCCAGTAGTGGACGCGTCCTCGCGTCCCCCAAAGCCAAGCGCATCGCCAGAGAACAAGGAATCGATCTGACATCGCTTAGAGGCAGCGGTCCCCAGGGGAGCGTCCTTGCTGAAGACGTTTTGCGCGCCGCGCCAGATAGACCGCCCCCGGTCACCGCCGCGCCAGCGACTGAAGAAATCGTGCCGCTCACGCCGATGCGCCGCATCGTCGGCGAACGGATGACCCAGAGCAAACAGAGCGCGCCGCATTTCTATTTGAGCATGGACATCGATATGAGCGCGGTGAACAAACTCAGGTTGGAATGGAAACAGCGCGGTGAAGATAGGGCACCCTCGATCAATGACTTCATGCTCTACGCGTGCAGTCGCGCGTTGAAAGATTTTCCGTCAGTAAACTCCAGTTTCACGGAGCACGGAATCAAGCTCCACGCCGATGTCAATCTCGGCATGGCGGTAGCACTCGAAGAAGGTTTGGTTGTGCCGGTGATTCGCAACGCCGATCGCCTGTCCCTGGACGAGCTGGCGGCGCAGAGCCGCGAGCTTGTCGACAAGGCGCAGAAGAAAAAGCTCTTGCCCCTCGACTACGAGGGCGGCACGTTCACGGTGTCGAACCTCGGCATGCTCGGCGTCGATAGCTTCGTTGCGATCATCAACCCGCCGCAGTGCGCGATCCTTGCGGTAGGACGGGTCGCCCTGCGCGTAGTTGCGGACGAAGGCATGTTTGCGATCAAATCCTTGATGACCGCAACCTTATCGGCCGATCATCGCGTCGTCGACGGCGCCATCGGCGCGCGCTTTGTTAAGCAGCTCAAAGAAGTTTTGGAGCGAGGAGAGTTCTAGAGGCAAACTTGTGATCGAACAAAAGGAGGCTCGCATGAAAAAGGTGATCTGGCTGGCAACGGCGGTTTTTATCTTTTCCGTTATTTCTCCTGTCTACAGCCAAAAAGTCGAGCGGCTCAATTTCGTCGGCGGTCCGCCGTCGGGGGTTTTCGGCATCTTCGCCACCGGCATCGGCACCTATCTGTCTAAAAGCGTGCCGAATCTCGACGTCAGCGTTACGGCTACCGGCGGTTCAGTCGAAAACATTCGGCGCGTAAACGGCGGCGAAGCCGAGATGGGGCTATCTTTCGCTTCGGATGTTCACGAGGCTTATTACGGTCAAGAAAAGTTTAAGGATAAGCCGCTTACCAATTATCGATCAGTGGGCGTGGTCTTCGTCGGTGTCGCTCACGCAATCACATACGCCGACAGCGGCATTCGCTCAGCACAAGACCTCGCCGGCAAGCGAGTCGCCGTTGGCACTCCGGGCTCGGGAACGTTCGCCAGCGCTGAACGAGTATTCCGCTCGCTCGGTGTTTGGGACAAGATCAACCGCATTCCGCTCCTCGGTGCGCAAGCGGGCGAGGCAATGAGCGACGGCAAAGCCGATGCGTTCTTTTGGACTGGCCCCGAGCCGGACCGCGTAACGATGGAAGCCGCTACGAAAAAACCCGTTCGCGCCATCGACATTTACACTCCGGCAACCAAGACCGACTTCTTCAAGCAATATCCATATTTCGCCCGCTATGTTTTCCCGGCAGGCTCATACAAAGGAATTTCCGAAGATACATCGACGGTTGGCATCCCGGTGATCTGGTACGTGCACAAAGATCTGCCTGCCCCTCTGATGCAAAAAATTACCGAGGCGGCGTACAACAAGGACGGCAACGCGCACATGCTTAAGGTTCACGCCGGATCGAAAGACATGGTGCCGCAGCGCGCCCTGCAAGGCGTAACGTTTCCGCTTCACAAAGGTGCCGAAGATCACTGGCGCGCCGCCGGGCTGCAAATTCCGGACGCGATTCGCGCGAAGTAGTTCCGGAGCCGCTGACCGTGGCGGAATCGCCGAAGAAAACTCGTACGCTCTCCGGCCGCTGGGACGTCGCTGTCAAGATCATGATGGGCGCGACCGCGCTCTATTATGTCTGGGCATCCACGGTGGGTGTGGTCTCGCTGCAGTATTACCGCGGCATCGCCGTGCTCTACAGCCTGGTTGTGCCGCTGCTTCTCTACAAGGGTTGGAGGCGCGGCCGGGAAGACCGGCCGACGATCATCGACTTGCTGCTCGCGCTCGGCGCGACCGCAAGCGTCGTCTATTGGATGGTCGAACATGAAGCGATGGCCTACCGCGCCGGCGACTACACCGCGCTCGATGTCGGCATGGGAGTCATCGCGACCATCGTGGCGATCGAAGCAGCGCGCCGGGTGCTTGGTCTGGACATGGCGCTCTGCGCCATCGTGCCGATTCTCTACGCTTTATTCGGTAATTATTTGCCGTTCATCGTCGGTCATCGCGGCTACTCACCGCGCCGTATCGTCGAGTACGTCTACCTCACCTCGGACGGAATCTTCGGCATAATGGCGCAAGTGCTGGCCGAGTTCATTATTCCCTTCGTCGCTTTCGGCGCCTTTCTCGAGCGCGCCGGCGTGGCAAAATTTTTCGTCGATATCTCGCTCGCAAGCCTGGGCCGGATCGCCGGCGGGCCCGCCCAGGCCTCCGTCGTTTCAAGCGCGCTCATGGGTACCATCAGCGGCAGCCCGATCGCGGAAACCGTCACCAAAGGCCCGATTACAATTCCACTCATGAAGCGCGCGGGCTTCCCGCCGCACATCGCCGGCGCAGTCGAAGCCGCCGCTTCCACCGGCGCCGCGATTATGCCGCCGGTCATGGGCGCCGGCGCATTCGTAATGTCGGAGATGACGGGCATCCCGTACCTAGACATTATCAAGGTGGCGGCGATTCCCGGCATTCTCTACTTCTTGTCGGTCGGAGTCATGGTCTACTTCGAGTCGCGCAAACTCGGCTTGCGCGGTCTGCCGGCGAAGGAGTTACCGCGCACGCGCGAGGTCTGGGCGCGCGGCTGGTATTTGTTTCTGCCGATCGCCGTTTTGATCGGCGCCCTGATGATCGGCTATTCGCCGCAAGTCGCGGCGCTTTACGGCATGCTTTCGACCATCGCCGTGAGTTGGATCCGTAAGGAAACTCGCATGGGCGTGCCGCAGATCTGGCAGGCTTTGGTCGACGCAGGAAAGAACTGCCTTTTCGTCGCGGCTCTCACCGGCTGCGTCGGTGTGCTGATCGGCGTCTTATCGCTAACCGGCATCGTGATCCGGTTTCCTTACATGCTGGTCGAGCTCGCCGGTCAGAATGTGCTTATCACCATCGCCCTGATCGCTTGCGCTACATTGGTGCTCGGCTTGCCATTGCCGATCACCGCAACCTATTTAATTGTCGCCGTCGTCGCGGTGCCCGCGTTGATCAAGCTCGGCGTGCCGATGCTCTCGGCTCATTTGTTGATTTTTTGGCTCAGCCTTGATTCCAACATCACGCCGCCGGTAGCTCTTGGACCCTTTGCAGCCGCAGCCATCGCGCAGGCCGATCCGATGAAGACCGGCTGGGCCTGCTTTCGCTTCGCCAAGATCATCTATGTCATGCCGCTGCTGTTCGCCTACACGCATATTCTGTTGACCGGCACGCCGGCGCAAAATTTCGGCGCCATAGCTTCGGCAACGCTCGGCACCGTGCTGTTTTCGATCATGAGCACGGGCTGTTTCTATCTCAAAACCAAATTTTTCGAGTGGTCGCTTTTGGCCATCGCCACAGTCCTGGCCTTTATACCGACCTTGCCCACGGGCATTGCGGCACTGGCGCTATTTGCAGTTGTCTTTCTATGGCAGCGCCGCCGCGCAGCCGCGTTAATTCTAGCCAACCAACCCGCGGGGATCGCTGCCCGATGAAACCGTTGGAACCTCCCAGCGATGAGCCCATCGTCGTGCCGATCGAAGACGTCCTCGACCTCCATGCTTTCCAGCCGAAGGAGGTAGCCAGCGTCGTCGAAGAATATTTAGGGGAGTGCCGCCAGGCGGGGTTTTCGGAAGTACGCTTGATTCATGGCAAAGGTGTCGGAGTTCAACGTAATATCGTCCGCTCGGTGTTAAACAAGCATCCCGCCGTCTTTTCTTATCACGACGCGCCAGCCGAAGGCGGTGGTTGGGGCGCGACCGTGGTGGTTCTCAAGCAGGAAAGCTAGTTTGCCGCGAACGGATCGTCGCCTTTGGCTTTGATCAAATAGCAGAGCGTAATCGCCACGCCGATGGTGATGAAGCTATCAGCCACGTTGAACGCGGGCCAATGATAAATCGACCAATACACATCGAGAAAATCGATCACCTCACCATAGACGATCCGATCGATCAGGTTGCCGATCGCGCCGCCGAGAATAAACGCGAGCGCCGCGGCAAGTCCCGTCTCGCTTTCGCGCAGGCGCTTGAGCATGACGAGGATAAAACCGATGGCCAAGATGGAGACGCCAATCAAAAAGGATAAGCGAAAAACTTCGTGAGTGCCGGCAAAGATGCCGAAAGCGGCGCCGGTATTGCGGATGTAAGTAAGATTCAAAAAACCGTCGATGAGCGGAATCGAGTAGTGCAGAGGCATGGTGCCATCGACGATCGCTTTGGTGATCTGATCGACAATAACTATCGCCGCCAGCCATCCGGCGACGATCGTCCATTTACGGCTCACGCCCCAGCTCCGGTGTTCAACACCGTCGCGCACCGCGCGCACACCGTCGGATGGGTTTTGTTCTCGCCGACCTGAGTATCATACTTCCAGCAGCGCTCGCACTTAGCGCCTTCGGCTTTGCTCACCGAGATCTGGCACTTCAACAGGTCCGAATCGTAGGCCATGCCGGGATCGCCACCGGCATCCTGAGATTCACTCACCTGCGAGACGATCAGTAGATCCTGCAAGCGCGTGCGATCGCTTTGAATCAATTCCGTCAGGCTGGAGTCTCGGCGACCGTTGCGCGACGCAAATAGAACCTTGGCATCGAGCGAATGGCCGATGATACCGGCAGTCCGAGCTTGTTCCAGAGCTTTCAGCACTTCGCTGCGCTCGCGGAAGATGCGATCCCATTTCTCAGCGAGTTGGGGATCGATCAAGCTGGTATCGGGTTCGGGCATGCGCGAGAGAAAAACGCTTGCGGGCCGGAGATTCTGGTCGGGCATGTAGCCCCAGATCTCCTCCGCGGTAAACGACACGAGCGGCGCCATTAAATGAACCATGGTATCGAGAATTCGATACAGCGACGTCTGCGCGGCGCGCCGGGTTTGCGATTTTGCGCCTTCGCAGTAGAGGCGGTCCTTGACGATATCCAGATACTGAGCGCTCAGTTCGACGCTGCAAAAATTATTGAGCGTATGATAAACGCCATGAAACTCATAGTCGTCATAAGCTTGGCGGCAGCGGCTCAGGACGGTTTGCGTGCGCTGCAAGATCCAGCGGTCCATTTCATCGAGCTCGCTGATCGAGACAGAGTCCTTCTCCGGCTCGAAGTCGTGGAGATTGCTGATCAAAAACCGCGCGGTGTTTCTGAGCCGGCGATAGGCTTCGATCAACCGATTGAGAATCTCGTCCGAGATACGCACGTCCTCGCGAAAGTCCTCGGCGGCGACCCACAGGCGTAGAATTTCGGCGCCTGATTTCTTGATGATTTCCTGCGGCGCGATGACATTGCCCAGGGACTTGGACATCTTGCGGCCCTTGCCGTCCAAGGTGAAGCCGTGCGTCAAGACGCTCTCGTACGGCGCGCGCTCGCGCGTCGCCAAAGAGGTTAGCAACGCTGTGTGAAACCAACCGCGGTGCTGGTCACTGCCCTCGAGATAAAGATCGGCCCGGCCGTCCAAGCGCGGATCGCGCTCGACCACCGACGCCCAGCTCACGCCGGAGTCGAACCAGACATCGAGAATATCTTCCTCACGGGTAAAATCTTTCCCGCCGCACTGCGGGCACTTAAAATCTGTCGGCAGCAATTCCTCGATGGGCCGAATGTACCACGCGTCGGAACCCTCTTTCTCGAAAATGCCGGCGACGTGCTCGCACAGACCTTGATTCAACACCGCTTCATTACAGCTCTTACAATAGACGGCCGGAATCGGCACGCCCCATGAGCGCTGGCGCGAGATGCACCAGTCCGGGCGGCTTTCGAGCATGCCGCGAATGCGATCTTTACCCCAAGGCGGAATCCAGCTCACCTGGTCGATCGCGTTGAGCGCTTGCCGCCGGAGTGCTTCTTTCTCCATCGAGATAAACCACTGTTCGGTGGCGCGGAAAATTACCGCCTTCTTGCAGCGCCAGCAATGCGGATAACTGTGTAAAAGTTTATCTTCTTTGAGCAAGGCGCCTGCGTCGGTTAATTTCTGAATGATCCGCGCGTCCGCTTTGAAAACCGACTCGCCCTTGAGATCGCCCGCTTCGGCGGTAAACTTGCCCTCGGGATCCACCGGCGCCATCACCGGCAGGCCATAGCGCGTGCCGACTTCGTAGTCCTCCTGCCCATGACCGGGGGCGATATGAACAGCGCCGGTGCCTTGATCTTGGGTAACGAATTCTCCGAGGATGACTTGGGAATCGCGATCGATCCACGGATGGCGGCAGACGATCCCTTCGAGCTCAGCGCCGGTCCAGGACTCTTCGCTCACCTCATAATCGTTCGTCTCAATGCCGATCGCTTTCATCACGCTCGCGACCAGCTCCTGGTTGATGATCAGCGTACCTCGCGGCGTCTTTACGCGACGGTAGTTGAACTTCGGGTGAACGGCGATAGCTTGGTTAGCCGGCAACGTCCACGGTGTAGTGGTCCAAATAACGAAAAATGTATCGAGGTCGGCGCCGAGCTTTCCACCGTCATCCTTTACCTGGAATTTGACGTAGATCGAAGCCGATGTGTGGTCTTCATACTCGACTTCCGCTTCGGCCAAGGCCGTCACGCATGAAGCGCACCAGTAGACCGGCTTTTTCTGCCGATAGAGCACGCCCGATTCGACGATCTTGCCAAGCTCGCGGATTTCTTGGGCCTCGTAAGCCGGTTCCAACGTCCGATAAGGATTTTCCCAATCGCCGAATACGCCCAAGCGTTTGAACTCTTCGCGCTGAATCGAAATGTATTTTTCAGCGTAGTCTTTGCAGAGACGGCGAATCTCGGCCTTGCTCATAGCAAGCTTCTTCGCTCGCCCCAGATTCTTCTCGACTTGCAATTCGATGGGTAGACCATGACAGTCCCAACCGGGGACATACGGCGCCCTATGGCCGGTCATCGACTGATACTTGACGATTATGTCCTTGAGAATCTTATTCAGCGCGTGACCGATGTGAATGTTGCCATTGGCATACGGCGGTCCATCGTGAAGAATAAACTTCGGCCTTTGCCGATTGGCCTCTAGGACCTGAAAGTATGTGCGCTCGCGATCCCACTTTTCGATTTGCTTGGGTTCGTTCTGCGGCAAGTTTGCCCGCATCGGAAATGCGGTCTTCGGTAGGTTTAATGTGTGTTTATAATCCATGGCCGTAGAGTCTTTGGACCGAAGGCTTCCCAAGTGTAGGTCGTTATCGGTGATGGTTCAGCCCGCGCACCATTCGCGATGCGAACATATCGGCCTTGTTTTCCGCATCCGCCCAAAAGACATAGTGTCCCATCTCATGGTAAACGGTGCTGATCCAGCGTCGTTCTGAATTATACTTGCGGCCTTTTTTCCAATTCTCCGGGTGAACAAGATAGATTTGACCGTTTTCGTATGTCTTTCCGGCAGTTCTACCCCAGTCGATATACTCGAACCATTCGACTTTGGGATTTCTAAGATTATAGAAACGGCAAAGCGTGGCGACGGCTTTCCTAAAATCCGTGGCCCGGTATTGCTGAAAAAACGCCGATAGCAGTCGATCTACGACTCGACGTTCCCTGATCGGCGGCAGAATCATTTTCATGTTGCTTTACCAAACTCACCTTAGTTGGAAGTAATTACCATACCGCCAACCTAATGGAAACAGCCTAGCCTCGTTCAACGTCTTGGCAAACATCGGTAAGTTATTGAAACTAAGCTGTTTTTGATGCCAACAGCGATTGCCATGGCCAGCCAATCCAGTCGTTTTTCCCGCCCTTGCGATAGGGAAAAAAGTATCGTAGATTGGCGTACTTCGAAACGCTCAACGTGGCGTGGAAGCGCAAAATTGTCTGAAATTTGATCACCGTGTGGCTGACCGGCAGAGTCTACTGGCTACTAACTTGGATGGGTTTCACGGTCGGCTGTCTGGCGGCTAGATTTCTACCGCGCATCTGGCTGATTCGCTTTTCCGATCTGCTAGCGAGAATTGGCTATTACTGCTTTAGTAGCTTTCGCATTCGGTCTGTAACCAACATCACCGCGGTATTCGGCGACCGTCTGGGAAGAGCAGCGGCCGAAGATATAGCGCGCCGATCGCTAAGGAATTTTTTGCGTAGTTGCATTGAAATCGCCGTCGCGATGGAATCATCCGACGACGAAGTACGAGACTTGATCTCGATTGTCGGAAGCGAGCACCTTGATGCCGCCTTAGCCAAGGGTTCAGGGGTGCTGATACTCAGCGCTCATCTGGGCAACTTTTTCCTCGTCGGGTCTCGCATAGCGATCGACGGATATGCCGTTTCTGTGTTAGTCAATCAGCCGCGCGAAAGTCACTTGGCGCGGCTGCTGGACAAGTACAGGTTGCAAATACGGCAGAAAACTATCCATGCGCACCCAAGGAAGGAAGCGCTGAAAGTGTTGCGCGAAACGTTGCGCCGCAATGAAGTCGCAGTAATCATTTCGGACGAGTACCGGCGTGGCACGGGTATAGAAGTGCCGTTGTTCGGCAGAACAGTGATCGCGAGGCGCGGACCGGCGACCATGGCCTTGAGAACTAGCGCGGCGATTGTGCCGGCTTGTTTGATTCGCCAGGGCGACGGGGCCTTAAAGCTCGTCATCGAGCCAGAGCTCGAGCTCGATCGTTCCGGCAAAAGCGGGGATCATATCCGGGAGAATGTAATTCGCATTACGCAGTGGCTCGAAGGTAAGGTCCAAGCATATCCCGATCAATGGAATTGGATGAATATCCGCTGGTGGAGGGCTGATCCTGAGACCAGCACGGCGCATGAGCCCGCGCGCCAAACTCTGTAAACAAAAGTGAAAAGGGGGTTTGAGGTGAAGAGCAGCAAAAAGGATCTTGAGGAACTGAAAAAGAAAGTTGCGCTAGGGAACCGGATCATGTTTTTCCAGGGCCTGGCCGATTATCACGGTCACGTCAGCGCACGCATTCCTGGAACGAGAAAGTTTTTTATCAAGCCCGTCTTGGCACCCCTCGGCGAGATTGCTCCCAAGCACATCATATTGGTGGATATCGACCAGTACATGGAAGTGTGCGAACAGAATTACGCCAAGGCCGGCAACAAGCGCGCGGTTACAAAGATCGCTAATCCGCCGCGGGAAACCATGATCCATGCGGCAATCTATAACGCCCGGCCGGACGTCAATTCAGTCGTGCACACGCACCAGACAATCGCCACCGCGTTTTCAGTGGCGGGTACGCCGATACTGCCGATATACAATCAGGCTGCGGTGTTCGCGCCGGAGACGCCAATATTTCCGAGCCCGCGGCTGATCTATACGATTCAAGATGGTCAAGAGATTTGTCAGACCTTGGGCGATCGCACGGCGATGCTCCTCAAGGGCCACGGCATTGTTGTGTGTGGCGATAGCTTGGAATATGCTACGGTTCACGCGATCTACTTGGAGCGGACCGCGTATATGCAGTTTATCGCGAGCTGTGTCGGCAAGCCGGCGATCATGCCGCAAGCCGAGATCGACTACATGAAAGAAAACATGACGTTCCGCTCCTACGACGCCTTTGCCTATTTCAAATCGCTGCTCCCGAAGAGCGCGCGCTTGTAATACGAACCGTACTTTTCAATTTGGAGGATAGACTGATGGCAAAAAGAGAAGAGAAGGTAACCGAATCCAAAGGACCGATTCAGGATTTACGCGAGTGGCTTGATCGGGTCGAGGCCCTCGGCGACCTGGTGCGGGTCAAAGAATCGGTGAGCTGCGACGAAGAAATGAGCGCTATTGGCTATCTCGTCGCCAAGCAGAAGCCTTCGCCGGCGATTCTTTTCGATAACATCAAGGGTTACGAGAAGAGCCCGTACAAAGCGCGTTCTCTTTGGAATATCCTCGGCCCGAGCATTCCGCGCATCGCGCTGACCATGGAAGAGTCTCCGGATACGCCGACGGTCGAATTGATCAAGCGCGTTAAGAATAAGCTTAAAAACCGCATGGCGCCACGCGAGGTCGCACAGTCTCAAGCCGGCTTTTACGAAAATACCCTTACGGGCGATCAGATCGATTTAACCCAGCTACCGATTCCGCGCCATTGGCCGTTGGATGGTGGCCACTATGCCGGCACCGCGGACTGCGTGATTACGCGCGATCCGGACTCCGGCTATCTGAACGTCGGCACCTACCGTATGATGCTGCAAGGCAAGAGGGAAACCGGCCTTTATCTTTCACCGGGAAAAGACGCGCGTCTGCACATCACCCGCTCCTGGCAGCAAGGCAAACCGGTGGAGGTCGCCGCGGCCTGGGGTATCGATCCGCTATTCATGGTGGTCGGCTCCCAGACGTTTCCGAAGAACGTGTCTGAGTATGAATTCCTCGGTGGCATCAAAGGCGAGCCCATTCCCGTAGTCAAAGGTAAAACAACGAACCTGCTGCTGCCGGCCAACGCCGAGTTCATGGTCGAAGGCATTATCAAGCCGAATTCAGTCAAGAGCGAAGGGCCCTTTGGTGAATTCCCCGGCTATTACGGCCGGCCCGAGGCAGGCTGCCCGTTGGTCGAAATCACCGCCGTGCACTATCGCACGAATCCGATTTTGACCAATGCGCTGATGGCCGATTATCCGTCCAACGAGCAAAGCGGCTTTTTCTCGATCATCCGTTCGGCTCGGATCTGGGACGATCTGGAAAAACTGGGAATTCCGGGAATCCAGGGCGTGTATGCTCACCCGGCCGGCGCCGGCGGCTTCGGCATGACCGTGATTGCGCTCGAGCAACGCTATGCAGGACATGCAGCGCAATCGCTGGCCCTGGCGGCACAGGTGCCCGGCGGCGCCTATTATACGAAATGGATTATCGCCGTGGACGAAGACGTCGATCCGACCGATATCGAACAAGTGATTTGGGCGATGAGCAGCCGCTGCAATCCAATCGACGATATCGATATATTACGAAATACCTGGAGCACGTGGCTCGATCCAACGCAGAACCCGCCCGAGAAACGACCCTATGGCTCCAAAGCTTTAATCAACGCCTGCAAAGAGCACCGCTACCTGCCGGTCTTCTCGAAACGAACCGCACTGCGTAAAGAGATGTACGACAAAGTGGCGGCCGAGTGGAAAAAGCTTGGACTGCCTGGCCAAGTGCCGTCCGTGCGTGCTTTCGAAGAAGACAAGAAAGTTGTCTACCATGAGGTAGGCGGCTTTGAACCGGGCAAACAGCCGGGCGAAGAAAACAAGAAGTAAAAAAACGACTCACGGTGGCGGTTGCAATGACCGCCACCGTGAGTATTCTTGCTTCAAGCGTTCTGCCTTCGCTCTTCAACGTCAGTTTCGCCGATCAATCGCATATTCGCGCCGTCGCGTGAAATGGTCGAAGGTCTCACTTCGTCGAGAAGTCGTGGATCGTGGAACTACGCTGCGACTCCTGTCAAACAATAGTCAAATATCTTGCTTCATAGTACCTATCATCGTGTAGGCGTAAGCACTTCGCGAGTTCGATTGATTTAGTTGGTTTAGAAACAAGACCTCAGCGGGGTGGAATCAATCCCTCTGAGGTCTTGCTTTGGTGAAAGTGAACGGAGTTGCTTGCGGGTTAGCTGATAGCGTCTTCGCCGCGCTCGTTGGTGCGGATTCGAATTACCTCTTCCACCGATGAGACGAAGATTTTTCCATCGCCGATCTTTCCGGTTTGTGCCGATTCCAAAATAGCCTCGACGATCTTAGGTGTCATTTCGTCGGGCGCAAGGATCTCGATTTTCACTTTGGGCAGGAAATCGACCGTGTATTCGGCGCCGCGATAGAGTTCCGTGTGGCCCTTTTGCCGTCCGAAACCTTTGACTTCCGTGATCGTCATACCCGTGATGCCCGCTGATGTGAGCTTTTGCTTCACCTCATCGAGTTTGAATGGTTTGATGATTGCTTCGATTTTTTTCATAACAATCCCCTTTCGAACAAGTATGGGGCGTGGCCGCTCCCGGAAGGAGCGGCCACGGATGGACAACGCCTAGATATCGAAATACAGAGCGAACTCCCAAGGATGGGGACGGAGCCGGATGGCATCGACCTCATGTTTCCTCTTGTACTCAAGCCAGGTCTCGATCACGTCCCTGGTAAACACGTCCCCCTTGAGCAAAAAGTCATGGTCCTTCTCCAAGGCATCCAAGGCTTGATCCAAGGACCCTGGCATCGATTTCACTTTGGCCGCCTCTTCGGGCTCTAACTCATACAAGTTCTTGTCGATCGGCTTGGGCGGCTCGATCTTGTTTCTAATCCCGTCGATCCCCGCCATCAGCATGGCCGGAAAGGCAAAGTACGGGTTACAGCTCGGATCGGGCGTCCGAAACTCTAACCGCTTGGCCTTCTCGCTGGTAGAGTACATTGGGATCCGCACACAGGCGCTGCGGTTTCGCGCCGAGTAGACTAGATTGATCGGCGCTTCGTAGCCGGGAACTAGTCTTCTATAGGAATTGGTCGTCGGGGCGATAAAGCCGCACAGCGCATGGGCATGTTTGATCAAGCCGCCGATGTAGTACCGCGCCGTGTCGCTGATTAAGCCATATCCCTTCTTGTCGTAAAATAGATTCTTCCCGCCTTTCCATAAGCTCTGGTGGCAGTGCATGCCGGAGCCGTTGTCTTGAAACAGCGGCTTGGGCATGACCGTGACCACCTTGCCTCTTTTGCGCGCCGTGTTCTTGACCACGTATTTATAAAGCAACACCTTGTCGGCCATCTTGGTCATGGTGTCAAAGCGCATGTCGATCTCGGTCTGACCGGCGGTGGCGACCTCGTGATGGTGCACTTCGACAGTGATGCCGCATTTCTGTAAGTTGAGCACCATCTCGGATCGGAGATCTTGGTACTGGTCGCTGGGGGAGACCGGAAAGTATCCTTCTTTGTATCTGATCTTGTTGCCTAGGTTGGGCCCTTCTTTGCCGGAGTTCCAAAATCCTTCTTCGGAATCGATATGGTAATACCCTTCGTGGTGGTTCTGGTCGTACCGGATGCTGTCGAAGATAAAGAACTCGATCTCGGGGCCCCAGTAACTGATATCGGCCATGCCGCTCGACTTTAAATACCTCTCGGCTTTCTGAGTAACATACCGGGGATCTCTGCTGTAGGGCTCGCGGGTAATGGCGTCTAAAACATTGCAGATAAAGCTGATGGTGGAGTGCTCGGTGAACGGGTCCATCATGGCGGTGTCGGGGTCGGGGAGTAAAATCATGTCGGATTCGTTGATGCTCTGAAATCCCCGGATGCTCGATCCGTCGAAACCGAGTCCTTGCTCGAATACCTCGGCCGACAACTCCGTTGCCGGAATCGAAAAGTGCTGCCACAGCCCGGGCACGTCGATAAACTTGAAATCGACAATCTCTGCTTTATTCTTCTTCGCCATCTCTAAGGCGTCTTTGACTGACATGGTGGTGATCCTCTCCTTGCTGGTTAATAATTTCTAGGTCGAAAGTTTGTTATCACATTCTAAATTATAGAGCCACCGTTACTCGTAGGCCCGCTCATTATGCTGGCTCAAATCCAAGCCCATGCGTTCCTCTTCGTCTGCGACCCGTAGACCCATAACGGCTTTGACAATTGTCAGCAGAATGTAGGTGCCGATGATCGCCAGGGCCAGGGTGGCAACCACCGAAACCAACTGCACCCAGAGCTGTCCGGGGTTGCCGAAGAAAAGACCGTCGTTGCCGGCGGCGTTGATCGCTTTAGAGGCGAACAATCCGGTCGCAAGCGCTCCCCAAGTACCGCCGACGCCGTGTACCCCGACCACATCCAAGGAATCATCGTAGCCGAGCTTAGGCTTAAGACTGCAAGCCATGGAACACAGAACTCCACCGACAATGCCGATGATGATAGCCGAGCCTGGTCCGACGAAACCCGCCCCCGGTGTGATCGCAACGAGCCCGGCGACGGCGCCGCTCGCAGCTCCCAAGACCGTGGGTTTGTCTCGCACAATCCAATCCATGGCGAGCCAAGAGAGCGCCGCTGCAGCTGCCGCAAGATGCGTGGCGATGAATGCCGAGGTCGCCAGCCCATCGGCGGCAAGGGCGCTGCCGGCGTTAAAACCGAACCATCCTACCCAAAGCAGACCGGCGCCGATCACGCTAAAAGGAAGATTGTGCGGCGGCATGGCTTCCTGGCCATAGCCGATGCGTTTGCCGCACATGATCGCCGCCACGAGGGCGGAAGCGCCGGAGCTAATGTGCACAACCGTGCCGCCGGCAAAATCCAACGCCCCCATTTCACGCATCCAGCCCTTAACGCCCCAGACCCAGTGGGCCAGAGGGTCATAAACAAAAGTTGCCCAGAGAAGAATGAAAAGCAAAAAAGCACTAAACTTGATTCGCTCGGCGAAAGCGCCGGTAATCAGCGCCGGCGTGATGATCGCGAACATCATCTGAAAAATCATAAATGCCCCATGCGGAATCGTCGCCGCATAATCCGCGTTAGGCTCCGCACCTACGCCGTTTAGACCGAGCCAACTAAGATCGCCGATGATGCCCCCCACATCGACACCGAACGCGAGCGTGTAACCCCAGAGCGCCCATTGAACGCTGATAAGCGCGACGATGATAAAGCTGTGCATGATCGTGCCCAGCACGTTCTTGCGCCGCACCAAGCCGCCGTAGAAAAGAAAAAGACCGGGAATGGTCATCATCAAGACCAAGGCGGAGGAGGTTAGTATCCACGCGGTATCACCCTTGTCGATTTTCGCCGGAGCGCCGGGAGCAGGCGCGGCACTAGATCCGGGAGCCGGCGTCGGGGCTGCGACTGACGGCGCCGCAGGCCCGGGCTGTGCCGTCTCTTGCGCTAGGGTTAAAAATGGAATCGACAACCAAACCAGGAAGATCGCCAACGAGATGGGCCACCGACGATTGTGATGAATCACGACTAACCTCCAAATAATTTCTGCGCAGCACTGTGCGAAGATCGGAAATATGAGCAGTCTTGGTAGCTCTGAGCAACGTGTATGCCATCGTATTCGTAAACGATTTTGCCGACGCATCAAGAACTTAAGAAGCGTCACGGAATAAGATGGCGGATTTCAAATGCCTAGGATTTATGCACCTGCACAAATCCCAGGCACATGGGTTTTGGGAAAGCGCAGTAGAGCAACGAGAATCGACTGCGAGTTTATCTGAGCCGATGGAAATTGGTTCGCCTGGGCGCGATGGTATCTACAGGGATACGGCGGGTTAGTGCAAGGAATCAGGAAACGCTGGTTATTTCCGGGGGGAGCGCAAAATGAATGTTCTCTTCAACGAAGCCGATGTGGCTCACCTCGGCGCCCATTTTTCTAAAATAATCAGCCGTGTTTTCTACCAACCGCTCGGGCACCGATGCACCGGAGGTAATGCCGACCCGCTTGACTCCGGCGAGCCATGCCGGGTCGATGGCTTGATGATCGTCGATTAGATACGTCTGCTTGCCGCGAGATCGAGCCACTTTGCAGAGCTGGTTCGAATTTTCACTGTTGCGCGAGCCGATTACCAGGACCAAGTCTACTTCTTCGCTCAGTTGCTTGACGGCGTCCTGGCGGTTCTGCGTGGCGTAACAGATGTCTTCTTTGGCCGCCGTGATAAGTTTGGGAAACCTCTTTTTTAGAACCGCGATGATCTCGCGGGTGTCATCGACGCTGAGGGTGGTTTGGGTCAGCACAACGATTTTTTCCGGATCGGGTAGAGACACTTTTGCAGCTTCTTCGGCAGTGCCGACGATGCGAATACGCTCCGGCGCCTCGCCGCTCGTGCCGACGATTTCATCATGTTTCTCGTGGCCGACAAGAACAATCCAGTACCCCTGGGCCGCGAATTTGCGCACTTCGCGATGAACTTTCTCGACCAACGGACAAGTCGCATCGATGATCACCTGCAAGCGCTTTTCTTTCGTCTGCCGCCAGACATCGGGAGCGACGCCATGGGCGCTGAAAACCAGGCGCGCGCCGGCAGGCACTTCATCAATGGATTGTACGAAGCGAACACCGCGCTTGGCAAAATCCTCGACCACATGTTGGTTATGGACGATCTCGTGAAACACATAGAGCGGCGCGCCGTGACGCGCGAGAGCGCGCTCCACACTCTCAATCGCCATTTCGACTCCAGCGCAGAAGCCGCGAGGTTTCGCAAGTATCACTTTTTCGACAGTCATGTTGACGTCTCAAGTCTGGAGTAATCGTGCACTCGTGTCAAATCAACACGCGTTGGCTTGGCTATACGGCTAGCGCTTGAGCAATGCGAGAATGTTTTCCGCTGCAACATCAGCGCCGTTCAGCAGCACCGATGGCCAAGACGGCTCTTTTGCGAGAAGCCGAAGAAGATAGGGGCGGACATTGCCGGACAGCAGTTCATCTTGCGGGATGAATTCGGCAGTGGCGAGATCGCTCAGGGCTTGAACCAAAAAGGGATATTCCGGAAACTCGCCTCGCTCCGTGTAGAGAACCGGCAAGCGATGCGCGAGTATGTCGGCAACGATGCCGTAACCTGGCTTGGTGATGATCACATCGACGGCCCGGAGCAAATCCTCGTAGTGACGCTGCGCCCCGGCGAGGATCAAAAGATTCCCGCGCGATTCCCCGGCCGCAGCAGTGGTCACAAAGAAGAAATCGGTCGTTTCATTGAGCGCTCGCCAGGGCAAATCATCGAGTCCTATACCGCCGAAACTTAATAGCACGACGGTGCCGCTTTGCGGCAACCCGAAGGCCTCACGCGCGCGGCGTCGATTGAGAGCTGATACGCGGGTAATCCAAGGAACAGCTTGGCGCCGGGGAAACATGCTCAGCTCACAGGGATACGGCAGGGCCAGCGCCAGGGTGGCCTTGCTGTAGAAGCGGGTCATCTCGTCAATCAGCGGGGCGAATCCCGGATGCGCATCGACATAAGCTCGGTAAATGACGTCCCAGGTAAAGTTGGTGACGGCCACGGACGGAATATTCGCTCGCGCAGCGATTTCGAAACAAACTGGCGGAATATCTCCGAGGATCAGATCAATTTTCTGCCGCTTTATGAAGTTGACTTCCTGTTCGACAAGATTTGGCATACGATCATGAAGCTCTCGGCACCTTCGGAAAGTGGCCTCAGGATCCATTCGCAAGCTATCCGGCTGGATGACGCCAACATCGAGGGACTGTTGGGTGTATGAGTCTGGCGTTGAGCCGCTGGAAAAGAGCCATTGGGGTGCGGCCGTCCGAACATGGACTTGAACATTCTCGCCGGCTCGATGGAGTGCTCGAATAACCTGATTGGAGCGAACGGCATGGCCGTAGCCATGGCCTGTGATGTAATAAAGAATTGAACTCAAAGCGGCTTTGATTGTAAAAGATACCAATGCCACGCTAGGGAGCAGCCGGTAAAATGTCAAGCAAGGATCGCAAAGGCAGTATCGATAGGAGAAAAAAGTATGACAGGAACTATAAAAAAAATTATGCGGCAAAAAGGCTTCGGCTTTATCACGCCGGATGATGGCAGCGACGATGTTTTTTTCCATCGCGGCAGTCTCGCGCCGCGAAGTCAAATCGAAGATCTGAACGAGGGCGATTCGGTACAATTTCAGGTGAGAAAAGGGGACAAGGGTCCAGTCGCTCTCGATTTAAAAATTCGCTGAGCGCCAATTCTCTTCCGTCCGCTAGACTTTCGCCAGGCTTTGTCGTTATTCGCCCGGGACCCGCGTTTCGAGCTCTGCAAAACATTTCTCTATCGCGCATTGTGCCGAAACCCTCACGCCGGCATTGCCGGGATTAGCCCGTTTGTCTTTTAATTTGTCGGACTACAGGCGGTAACCGTGGGCGCGGATTAGTATCGACACCCGCCGGTTTGTGTTAGCTTTAATTCAACAACTGAGAAGGCGGAAATTCCATGGAAACCAAGCACACGAACCGCTTGAGTCGCGAGACCAGCCCCTATTTGTTGCAGCACGCTCACAACCCGGTCGACTGGTATCCCTGGGGCGAAGAGGCGTTCGCGAAAGCGAAGAGCGAGAATAAACCGATTCTCCTGAGCATCGGCTATTCGGCTTGTCACTGGTGTCATGTGATGGAGCACGAGTCCTTCGAGAATGAAACAATCGCCACGCTCATGAACGAGCTATTTGTCAGCATCAAAGTGGACCGCGAAGAACGCCCCGATTTAGACGAGATTTATATGAACGCCGTGCAAATGCTCACCGGGCGGGGCGGTTGGCCGATGACAATGTTTCTCACTCCCGATCGCAAGCCTTTTTATGGCGGCACCTATTTCCCGCCGGAGGACCGGCAGGGCATGCCGGGATTTCCGCGCATCCTTCACGGTGTTTCCCAAGCCTATCGGGAGCGCCCCGAGGACGTCGAGAAAAGCGTGGCGCAGATTGTCACCGCGTTGCAGCGCATGTCGGAAACTCAGGAAACAACGAAAATTTTCTCACCGACAATCATTGCCGACGGCGCCGACAAGATCGCGCGCGCCTACGATGCGGACAATGGCGGTCTGGGGCAAGCACCTAAATTTCCCAATGCCGGCGTATACGAGCTTTTTTTGCGTCATTATTCCCGCTCCAAGAACGAAAGATTCCTGGAAATGGTGCTGCACACCCTGACCCAAATGGCCCATGGCGGAATTTACGATCATCTAGGCGGCGGTTTCCATCGTTATTCCGTCGATGCCAAATGGTTGGTGCCGCATTTCGAGAAAATGCTTTACGACAACGCCCAGCTCGTGCGCATTTACGCTCACGCCCACACGATCACTGGCGAACCGCTTTTCAAGTCGATCGTGAATGAGACCGTCGATTACCTATTGCGTGAAATGCTGCATTCCGAAGGCGGGTTTTATGCCACTCAGGACGCCGACAGCGAAGGCGAGGAAGGGAAGTTTTTCGTTTGGACTGAAGACGAAGTGAACCGATTGCTCGGTGAAGAAGACGCGGAGATTTTCTGCCGTATGTTCGACGTCGGCGAGCCCGGGAATTTCGAAGATAAAAGCATTCTCCACCCGATCCTCACCGTCGATCAGGCAAGCAAGCTTTTTCGTAAAGATCCGTCACAAATCGAAGCGCTTGTTGCCGGAGCCAAGCAGAAACTCTTCGCCGCAAGAGAAAAGCGCATCAAGCCTTTCCGCGACGAAAAAATTATTACTGCTTGGAATGGTTTGATGCTGTCGGGCCTGGCCGAGGCGATAAAGTTATGCGGAAATCCCGCTTGGATTGAGGCTGCGAAACGGACCGTCGAGTTCATTTTTAGCAAAATGTCCCGCGATGGCTTTCTGCTCCACACCTACAAAGACGGGCAGGCAAAATTGCTCGGCTATTTGGATGACTACGCGTTCCTCGCGGTGGGGTTGCTGGATCTCTATGCAGCGCTGTTCGACAGAAGTTATCTCGATCGGGCGATCCAGCTTACCGACATCATGCTGCGCGAGTTTTGGGATGAGCGCGACGGCGGGTTTTACTTTACCGGCAAATCGCACGAGCAACTGATCAGCCGCGCCAAGCCGATCTTTGACGCGTCGATTCCCTCGGGGAACGCCATGGCGACTCAATTACTGCTCCGTCTTTACCACCTCAGCGGTAATGACCAGTACCGCGCCAGCGCTGAGAAAGTGCTGCGATCCTATTACGATGCTATGGAAAGCCAGCCTTTCGGCTTCGCCCATCTGCTTTGCGCCTTGGATCTTTATCTCGAAGGAGCTAAAGAAATCGTGATCGTGGGAAATCCGGCGGACGCCGACGTAAAGGCGTTAATTGCCGAAATGAACTCGCTTTATTTGCCCAACAAAGTTCTGCAACTGGCTACTCCTGGAATGGAGCTGGCCGACATTTCTCCGCTATTGCAGGGAAAAACTCAGGTCGATGGTAAAGCGACCGTATACGTCTGCCAGAACTTCACATGTTCGGCGCCGGTAACGAGCGCAAGTGAAATGCGAGCTTTGCTGGAAAGTACAACGGCTTGAGTGTCGAAACGTAGGTCGATTGTCTGCGTCGTTGAAACAACTAGATACCGGCCGGACTCTTGATGATCGTTTGAATGATCCGCTCGAGATCTGCCAGCGCATAGTACTCAATCTCTATTTTGCCCTTGCTCGATCTCGCCTTGGGAATTAAGCGCACCCGCGTCCCTAACGTGCGCTGCAAATTTTCGACGATCGACTTCAAATCAGGATCGATCAACGGCGCGCCGCGGCGGCGTTTGCGGCCAACGAGTAAAAGCCTGACCATCTTCTCGGTTTCCCGAGTCGAAAGGCCCTTTGCAATAACGTCGCGGCAAGCGGCGACAATCAGCGCTTCGGTGTGGAGTCCAAGGAGCGCCCGCGCCTGACCCGCGGGTAAATTCCCCGCGGAAACTTCCTGTTGTACTTCACCGGGAAGCGAGAGGAGACGGAGCGAGTTGGCGATGGCCGGCCGGCTCTTGCCGACCTTCTCGGCCATTTCTTCCTGACTCCAGTGAAATTCCTCCTGCAACCGGCGATAACCGCCGGCCTCCTCGATCGGGTTAAGATCCTCGCGCTGGAGATTTTCAACCAAAGCAAGCTGCAGCGCCTCATGGTCGCTGGCGTCGCGCAACACGACGGGCACGCGGCTAAGTCCGGCTTTCATAGCGGCGCGCCAGCGCCGTTCGCCGGCGATCAGTTCAAAGCCGTCGCCTTTCGATCGGACGACCAGCGGTTGAATGATGCCTTGATTGCGAATCGACGCGGCGAGCTCTTCGATCTTACCTTCGTCGAAGCTGCGCCGCGGCTGAAATGGGCTCGGCGTGATGCGATCAACGGCGATTTCGAGGGTCGAATGTTGATCGCGGCTTCCAACGCTCGATTCCGGAGCGTTTGGAATGAGCGCGCTAAGACCCCTACCCAAGCCCTTTTTCTGCGTCGACATTGTGCTCTCCACGGCTAATTAACTCCTTTGCTAGATCACGATAGTCCTGGGCTCCCATAGACGTGCCGTCGTACAGACAAATCGGCTTGCCGTAACTCGGGCTCTCGCTCAGGCGCACGTTGCGGCGAATAATCGTGCGAAACAATTTATCCGGAAAATGGGCGCGGATGTCTTCGACAACTTGATGCGAGATCCGGTTACGGCTGTCGAACATCGTGATCACGATGCCTTCCAGTCGGAGCGTGGCATTTACGCCCTGCTGGACCAATCGCATGGTTTCAAGTATCGC
>Ga0209486_10000127_pt1 | contig 35965 bp, 27 predicted proteins | sample NCCompost_FD_187518 | JGI IMG/M metagenome (GOLD analysis project Ga0209486, IMG submission 187518) | Agricultural soil microbial communities from Utah to study Nitrogen management - NC Compost (SPAdes) (version 2) | ecosystem: Environmental > Terrestrial > Soil > Agricultural land | place...
CGCGACGCGAGCACGTTGCCGTAGCGAACACCGATGAAACGCGTCTCGTCTGCGTCGAGATTTGCGCGAACGAACAACCGCTCCTGGATCGCTTTCGTCATTCCCATTACGTTGACCGGCTTGCACGCCTTGTCAGTTGAAACACCGACGACCGTCTCAACCGGGATCCTGCTCTCGCGGATTGCACGGATTATGTTCTCCGCTCCCGTGATGTTTGTTTGCACCGCCTCGTAAGGAAAATATTCGCATGAGGGCACTTGCTTCAGCGCCGCGGCATTGAAGACAACGTCTGCATCCTTCAGCGCGGTCGTGACGCTATGAGGATCGCGCACGTCGCCGATCCGAAACTGAAGCAGGCGTTCAAAGTTGTGATAGATAACTTCGTCAGTCGCGATTCGCAGTCGCTCAAACGCAAGACGCATTGAATGCTGTTTGGCTTCATCACGCGAGAACACGGTAATCTGCTTTGGCATGCCCATCTCGCGGGCGAGAAGCCTGCGCACCAGCACTTTGCCAAGCGAACCGGTGCCGCCCGTTACCAAGACTCTCTTACCGTTCAGCATTGAGTTCTCCTGATCTCATCATAAGGAGTGGTATCGCGTGCCATGCGATCGATCATTTGTTGCCAGGACGGGGGCGTAAATCCCGTATGCGCGCGGAAGCGACTATCGTCAAGACTACGGTCGCAAACAAAGCTTTCGTCCGGCTCTATCTCAATATCCACTTGAAACGCTTGCTTTACCAGCGAAAGCAAATCGAACTTATTGATGGCGTCGGCGGCCACGTGCCACACGCCGTGTAACCCGTCCCCGTTGGCGATGATGTTTCCGATCGTTTCGCTTAGTGCGACAGTCGTGAAACCACTAAAGATCGCTCGTTTGAAACCGCGCACTCGTTTGCCACGCTGGCTGAGAAACCATTCGATCAGACCATGGGAACCTTTAAGCTCGCGGCCGATCATCGACGTGCGGATCGTTAAGCAGTGATCGTAATCCAACTCGCCTAGCCACTTTGAACGCCCGTAAATATCTTCGGCATCAGAGACGTCGTCCTCTTTATACTTACCATGCCGGCCACTGAAGACGCAGTCGGTGCTCAAATGAATGAGCCGGATGTCGCGCGCACCGCACGCCCGGGCCAACTGATGCGGAAAGAGCGAATTGATGGCAATGCTCTGAAAGCGATCTTTCGCCGCCTCGTCTTGTTTGACGATCCCGATGCAGTTGACGACTACGTCAGGCTCGTATGCGGTCAGAGCTTTTTCAACGGTTTCGAAATCTTCTGCGGATACACCACAAACAATGTGTCGAGGATAGTACACTCCAACAGCGGACGAGCTTCGGAAGGTGGCCAGGGTATCGAAGCGTTCGCCCAGGACTTGCGATAACTTGTGCCCCAACATGCCGGAGCCGCCGAGAATTAAGACCTTCATCAGTTGATGCGTTTGGGCATCTGGGTGCGACCAATTCGCGGTAGTCTGCGCCACACCGAACTCAAACCCGTATAAGCAGCTTGTGGTAGACCACGTTCCAGAGTCTTTTTAAAGTGCGCCCACGCAGAGACATCTTCCATCACGAGGTACCGCGGAGCGCGCGCCGGGCCTAGATTACGAATCGCCCAAAACGCACCCATCGGTTCGTCCAAAAGCTGATTGTCCTCGTCGTGATGGATGTAGTCAGAACAAATCACAAACTCCCACTGCTCGCCGAAATCCTGCGTGTCCCAACCGGAACGGTGCGTTTGCCATTTGCCCCCGTCCATGCCCCAGCGGTCGGGCTTGTCCGGATCGTCGTAGCTTTGCGGAAAGAAACCAAGCGGCGTATAGACAACAACCTGACAGCGAGCTACACGTTCCGCTTCCCGAAGCATCCGGAAACCATCGGCCTTTTCCAAGTGTTCGATGAAGTCGAGAGCGAACACCGTGTCCACGGATTTGTCCGGGAGCGTTGAAATAACCTCATCCCAGGGAGCGTTGATAAAGACGAATTTCGGATCGTCAGCGACCTCACGTCTTAGACGCTCCACGTACGGACCGTGCGCTTCAACGCAGATATGCGCGTAGGGTTTCTTGATAAATGGCTGCGGACAAATGCCTGGGCCAAGATCCAGTACGACCTCTACGTCGGGGATCTTCTTACCCACGGCTGCCAGAGCCTCAATTCGTGAGACGTAAGTCACCACCATCGGAGTGTCGTGCTGGCGAAGCTGAAGACGAGACTAGTCGCGATGCGTTTCAGATGCTTCGAGGCACTGCGTTTCCCAATCCAAGAGTGGACGCACCACACCTGACCAATTGCCAAAATAATCGGCGCGTGCGTCGACCGATTCGTGCATGTCAAACTCTACAACATAATCTTCGCGATGCGAAATTGTATAGTTGTTTGCCCACACCAAGACTGAAACGTCGAAGCGCCCTTCTGGTAAGATGTCTCCGGGGAAGTAACAAGTGCTGCGAAACAGTCCTTTCGGAAACGCGCGGCCATGCCAATTTGGTTCTCGATTGCTTAGGGAACTCAGTACATGAACGCCGTCGCTGTTGTAGAGCAAAACAGTCGCTCCGAGTGCTGATCCTGCTGAAAGGTTCACGTAGTCGATCTCAACACTGAAAGCTTCGCGCGTACTTAGTTCGCTGGTTATCTCGCCGCTGTCGTTCCGCACACGCACCGAATGCAATCGAAAAGCGGGCGTGCTTGGCGCCTGCATCGGATCCGCCCACACAGTTTCAGCACGGCTGGCACGCCCCGCTCCGAGATACTGATTCACAACTCGTGCCGGATCGTCGTCCTCAACAAGCACGCCCGTCTTCAGCAGAATGGCGCGAGTGCACAGCGACTTCACCGCCACCATGTTATGACTGACGAACAGCACTGTTCGTCCCTGACGCGCGACAGAACTGATCTTCCCCAAACATTTCTTCTGAAAGGCTGCATCGCCGACGGCGAGGACTTCGTCAATGATGAGAATGTCAGGTTCGAGATGGGCCGCGACGGCAAAAGCCAGCCGCACGTACATGCCACTTGAATAACGTTTGACTGGAATATCGATAAATTTCTCGAGTTCAGAGAACGCAACGATCTCGTCGAACTTCCGCGAGATCTCTACTCTCTTCATTCCCAGCACGGCGCCGTTGAGAAAGATATTTTCACGACCGGAAAGTTCGGGATGAAAACCGGTACCAACTTCAAGCAGGCTCGCAATCGTACCGTAGATTTGAACACGGCCCTTTGTGGGTTCTGTGATCCTCGAGAGTACTTTCAGAAGGGTTGATTTGCCGGCGCCGTTGCGGCCGACGATGCCTACGATCTCACCCGGCGTGATTTCAAAGCTGACGTCCTTAAGCGCCCAGAACGTGTCGTCCGAGCCATCGGTTGTTGAACTTTTCCGGCCATTGGTGCGACGGAACGGCGCACGAAGAGCACCCGTCAGAACTTCGCGCAGGGTATCGTGATATGCATTCTCGCTGCCGATAGGATACTGCTTGCAAAGATCCTCGACTCTGATGATCGCAGTCATGACGCAAAAAAGATACCCCGCCGGCCACTAAACGGGCCAGCGGGGTTTTCGAAACAAGATAAAGCGCCGATTAATTCATCCGGCTTACTGCTGGATAATATCGGTCAGCGAAGCGAAGTTCTCGCCAGCCGCATTACCCGCAATTCTGTTGTTTTGGAAGGACGCGATGGTCCCACCATTAAAGTTCAGGGCATTCCCATTGCCGGTCATGTGCGTGTTGCTTAAACGAATGGTGTTGCCTGCATTCGGTTGAACTCCGACGGAGTTGAAATTGACCTGGCAGTTTTCGAGGTCAATGACGCTGCCCCCAACTGCCGCGGTGATAATGACACCCGTGGTGGACGCGATGGCGTTGTTAACCGAAATGTTTGAGTTGCTGATCGCAACACTCGCGCGGTTGGAAATTCGTACACCGGCGCCGCTTCGCGTGATGGTCGTGTTATCGATGACACCAGCATCATTTGCGGCATTGGTGCCGGCAAACTCGATGCCCTGACCAGTGATCTCTGAGATGGTCGTCTGATTCACGATCAGTCTCGCAGGCTGAGGCGTGGCCACGCGAATGCCTGCGCCCGAGAAGTTCCTAATCGTACAGTTCTCCACGTGGACCGTCGCACCCGACGTGAAGTTCACGCCGTTGATGCCGAGAGTCGTGCCGGCGCCGTTGATCGACAGATTGCGAAGTCTCACCACAATCGTGTTTGGTGCGCCCGTTGCACTGTCGTTGACGTTTACGCCATTCGTGGCGCTAGCGAGGATCGAGCCGAAGCCCGCACCCGTTGTGCCGTCAATCAGGATGTTCTTTGTAATCGTGACTGCACCAAAACCCCCTGGATCGAGCGCGTCAATTTCGCCACCGGCTGCGGTCTTTGAGATTGCGCCAGCGAAAGTCTTACAAGGGGCAGTGCGGCTGCACGGATTGACATCATCTCCGACGCCTGACACCCAAGTACGTGTCGCTTGCGCCTGGCCCGTTGATGCTACGGCGAGGATGAACATCACTAAGCCGAAGGTTATTAAAGTAAATCGAATCCTACTCATGATTGAGCTCTCCTTAATGTTTCAGAGTGTTTGCTGATGACGTCACCTAAGATTTGTGCCGTCTTGTCGTTTACAAGTAAGCGACCAGACTTGAGTTCGACTATGAAGTAGATGTCTCTCACTGATGCTCCTTGCAGTTCTTTCATGCATCGGGACAATTCCGTGTGGGGAGAGTAGAACGTACTCTCCCCACGATATTCCTTGTTTACCTAAACCTGAAGTTCGCTCTGTGTTCTGTGCCGTCGTTGAGCTTGACGATCAACTGGCGGCAAGTATTTGCCCACGAGTTCTGCGTCTTCCAAACGTAAATGTATGTGTCTGTAGCAGAGTCGTAGCTCAGGCTGCTTTGACCGGCGTTCAGTGTCTGTTCGATCTCATCCTCACCGCTTCCGTCGCAGTTGATGACAACTGAAATCGGATAATCGGCGGCAAAGATGCTCAAGCCCTTGTTACCACTCAGGCTGAACTTCACCGGTACTCCCTTTCCGGCATTTACAACGTTCATCGTGGGCAGATTATCCACTGGCGAGAAAAAGCCAGTGAAGTTGTAAAGGACAGTGACGTTGAAGGTTCCAGTCGTCTTGTTGCCCGCAGCATCAGTGGCCTCGACAGAGACAGGCGTCGTACCGACGTTGAAAATTGAACCCGACGCCGGAGTGCTAACGATCGTGACTGCGCCCGAACAATTGTCGGTTGCCGTCGGTGTAAATGTGACCGCCATCGACGTTGCCGTCGAGTTGAGCGGCAGGTTGACCGTGATGTTTGCCGGCACCGTTAACACTGGTGCTGTGCCGTCAGCCACCGTAATGACCTGGACGTCTTCTGAGAACAGACCGGCTGAGTCAGTAGCTCTAAACGTGCGAGTAATAATGAGCGGATTCGCGGCAGAGCCGGCGCCGCCATTATTGGTTTCGGTTACTGTCACAGTTGGTACGCCGCAGTTGTCGAACGGAGGACCTGGCGGTAGAAGGATGCCGTCCTCATCGAATAAATCGCCGCGCGTAGCCTGCGACGGATTCGCCGCGGGGACTTCGCTCGGGCAAGTGTAGGTAGCATCGTCAGGCGCCTTGATTACCGGAGGCGTGGTATCGGTGATCGTGACGGTCTGCGTATCACTGGCCGTGTTGCCCGCCGCGTCCGTCGCCGTATAGGTCAGAGTGTAGGTTCCTGGAGCGAAATGATTGCCTGCAGGAATACCTGTGACTGTGACCGTGACCGGACAGCCGATTGAGTCGTCGCTCGCTTCCGCCTGACCGAGTTCGTCGTCAAGCGAAATTCCGCAGCCAGTATTACCCGCGCCCGTGCCGAGGCTGACGTCGTCTGGCGCCGTGATAGTTGGATTCGTAGTGTCGTTCACACCACATCCCGTTGCGTTGACCGTAACAGTCTGTTTGCAACTCGCGGTACGTCCGTCCGCGTCCGTGACGGTCCACTCTATACCTGTAATGCCGACCGGGTACGGATCCGTTAGAGCTTTCTCAATTGCGGGCGTGACTAACTGACCGTCTTCATCGAACACGGCCGGTACGCCGTCGCTGCGAACACCAACTACGGTTCCTCCGCCTTGGGCGTTGAAGGTCGGTGTGCCCACTGAAACGGTGGCCTCGTCGGAGTTTGCCGGTGCGGTGGCAACCTTGTTCGCCGGGCAAGAGATTGTCGGCGCAGGTGTTCCAACCACCTTAACGGTGAAGGTACAACTGCCACCACCCTCAGCTGACGAGGTAATTGTGTGCGTTCCAACGGCAAAGAACGAACCGGAAGCCGGACTGTTCGACACCGCTCCGCAATCACCCGTAACCCCGGCGGCCGCAAACTTCACAAATGCGCCGAAAGTAGCACCTTGAGTCGTGTCGGCTGTCACCACCATGTTGGCGGGACAAGTAATCTGGCATGAACCCGGGACAGCTGGTTCTGCGACGAATGTTGCCGACTTAGTAGAGTTGCCGCGCGTCGTACGTTGCGGGGTCGTGGTTGTCGCGGTGGCTTCAATGGCGATCACAGTTTTCACTGGTGTGCCTGCGCCCACGTTATAAGTTAAGGAGAACTTGAGTTCGGCGTTGCCCGCAAGACTTGCAATGGTGCACTCCGTATTGCCCGTATCGTTTGTGCAACTGAAATTCGGGTCTGATGATGCTTGCGAAACAAAGGTCGTGTTGGTCGGGTCAGCAGCGTTGACTTCAACGTTCTCAGCAGCGTCTGGTCCGCTGTTAGTAAGATAGAAAGTGAAAGTAACGTTGTCACCTGCGGCCAGGTCCGTCTCCGAGACGACGCTCAGGAGTGAAAGCTGCGAGACGGCGTCGTTGGAAGTAACTGTGAAAGCCGTCTGAACCTTGGTCGATCCGTCAATGCCAGAGTAAGAAGCCGCCGTCCAGGTTCCCCGGTTGTCGACATTCTCACCGCCGATCAATGACGTATCAGTTGATGGAATCGTAAACGTCACCTCGTCAGAAGAGTCGAGCCCAGGAACGTTCGTCTTAACCCGGACAAATCCATCTGGACCAACAAGGGCAAGACGTCGCAGTACCTGCGTGGCCCGCGAACCTGTCGGCGCATTTGTAAGCTTCGCGCAGACCGTATCGCCGAGCGTAAAAGAAGTCGCTGGAGTCGTGCAGTCGCCTTGGAAAATAGCGACGGTTTCAGGCCCTGCTTGAAAGAAGGGAAACCACCCGGCATAGGCAGCGGGGAACAAAGGAAGCGCTAGGATTGCACTTACCACTATTAATGTTCGGAAGCGTTTGACGAGGCTAAGTAGGGAGTACGAGATTCGACGGGGCGTACGATGCGTTTTCATTATCTAGATTTCTCCTTGCGGCGGCGTTCCTCAGAAATGTCAGATTGTCATGTTGCGCAGGATGATCGCCTTAGTGCCTGGTGGATCTGAGAGCACATTTGATCTTGAAATTCTTGAGTTGGACGCCGTCTTTCGACGTGAAAACCGATTGACCCGGCCTTACTTCTGCGGCGGGACTCGGGCGCATCACCTGTAACGCGGAATCCGGCCGGGTATTGGACCAATATATTTTTCGCATTTAGGGTCAGGCTTGTGCCGGGAGTCGCAACATATACGGCTAAACAGTTAACGAAAAGTCGGCGTTTCTAGAACCTGTATCTCCTTAAGGGCTTAAAAGGACGACACTATAGGCGAAAGGCGGAAGCGAGGTTAAAATTTTGAGACGTGCAGTCACTGAAAACAGACTGTCAGTCCGGAAGCTGCTTTTCAAAAGATCCTCTACACTTTTGAAGGCGCAGTCTTTTACTACAAGTCTTGGGCTAAGTCAACAAAATCTTGTGGAGTTTTAGCACAAAATTTTTTGACCTGATTCGATGCGAAAATTGGGAGTGCGTAAGCCTTCCTAATGGTCTATTTTGTTACTGCCATTTCAGTTTCGCTTTTGTAGGGGTACATGCAAAAAGTTTTCGTAACAGGGGGCGCTGGCTTTATTGGATCAGCTTTCATCAGGTTGGTCCTGGATGAAACTGAAGACTGTTTCGTAACCAACTTCGACGCGCTTACGTACGCCGGTAATCTCGACAACCTGACAGGCATCGACGAAAAGCGCTATCACTTTATTCGCGGCGACATCGCGGATCGTGATGCGGTGATCAGTGCGCTGGACCATGACGTTGAAGCGGTCGTTAATTTCGCTGCTGAATCACACGTGGACCGCAGCATAACTTCGGCTGACGATTTTCTGCGCACCAACGTTGTGGGAACACAGATTCTGCTGGACGCCGCGCGCGCAAAAGGCGTGAAGCGCTTTGTTCACGTTTCGACTGACGAAGTAATGGGCAGCCTGCCGGAAGACGACAACAGTTTCTTTACTGAGGATTCACCTTTTGCTCCCAACAGTCCATACGCTGCTTCGAAAGCGGCGGCGGAACATCTCGTGCGCGCGGCGCATCACACCTTCGGTTTAAATACTGTCGTTACTCGATGCGGCAATAATTATGGACCACGCCAGTTTCCCGAGAAGTTTCTGCCGCTGGCCATCGCCAACGCGATGAACAACGCAAATATTCCGGTGTATGGTGATGGTATGAACGTGCGCGACTGGATCTTTGTCGAGGACCATTGCCGCGCGATTCAGGCGGTGATGGAAAGAGGTAAACCGGGAGGTGTCTACAATATTGGCGCGCGTAATCCGCGACGCAATTTAGACGTTGTTCAGTCGCTGCTTGATGCGCTGGGCAAGCCGCGCAGCTTGATCAAGTTCGTCGCGGATCGTCTGGGACACGATCGTCGCTACGCGATCGATCCTTCCCTGGTCGAGTCGGAGCTTGACTGGCGTCCGCGAGAAACGTGGGAGAGTGGTTTGCGGAAGACGATCGATTGGTATCACGACAACAGTCGTTGGCTGGAGAACACGCGGAGCGGTGCGTATCGAGATTATTACCGGCTCCAGTATGGAACTGAGGTTAACGCTCGTTGAGAATTCTAATCACTGGCGGCGGCGGCCTCGTTGGCCGTGCTCTTACGGAACATTGTCGCACGCACGGTGACGAAGTCTTTGCTTACGATCATAAGTCGCTCGACATCGCCGATCCCGAAACGGTCGATGCTGTAATTAACGAGCGACGTCCTGATGCGGTGATCAACTGTGCGGCGTGGACGGATGTTGACGGTTGTGAAAGCAATCATGAAAAAGCCCGCAACGTGAACGCGCTTGGACCGGAGAACCTCGCGCGTTCGAGCCGCCGCGTCGAGGCTCTCCTGATCACCATTTCCACGGATTACGTTTTCGATGGTCTAAAAGAAGATTTCTATACGCAACGTGATCAGCCGCGACCAATAAGCGTTTACGGTCGTGCCAAACTCGACGGCGAGCGACTGGCCCAGGTGGAGAACGCGCGAACGATCGTGGTCCGAACGGGTTATATCTTTGGACTCGGCGGTACAAATTTCCTGAGCACGGTGCTGACGCGGGCAAATCGCGGCGACCGGTTGAAGGTCATTAGCGACACTTTTGGCACTCCCACTTACGGTCGCGATCTGGCGGCCCGCCTGCGCGAACTCGCAATCATCGATCTGCCAGGCATCTATCACGTAGTCAATTCAGGCGAAGGCGCCAGCTTTGAGATGTTTACGCGTGAGGCTTTGCGATTGGCCAATCAATCAAGCGTTGTGGTTGAATCGGTGTTGACGGATTCTCTTCAGCGGCCTGCTCCCCGGCCGCGATACTCGAAACTGAAGTGCTTGCTATCGCCCGCTATTGGGCTGCTGCCCATGCGGACGTGGCAGGAAGGTTTGGCGGATTTCGTTCGGGAAACACACATGTAACGGATGGCTTGCCTCATGGCGAGTCTCTGTTATTATTCTCCCTCTGAACCGCCCCCGGTTTCTGACTTTGACTTAACCACAGGACTGAAAGCCCGGAAAATAAGATGTCGCAAGATAACCGCTTAATGCCGATGCCCTCCGTCGAGCGTACCCTCGATAGACCACTCAGTGATCTTGGACAACTCAGGTCGTATGGCCCAGCAGCCAGCGAGCCGAGCCAGATTCGCGATTACCTGTTCGTCGTACTGAAGCGGAAGTGGCTCATTTTGAGCCTCTGCCTGGTGGTCACTTCGCTCGTCGCGATCCAGATGTTTCGCCAGCCTTCGATCTACCAGGCTGAAACGACGATCCGGATTCAGCAAAAGATTCCGAGCGTTCTTCAGACGAGGGATCTCGTGGTAGCCGGACAGTCAGACCCGAATTTCTGGGGCACGCAGATCAAGTTGCTCGAGAGTCCGACGCTCGCACGGCAAGTCGCCCTCAGTCTTGACTTACAACACAATCCGAATTTCTTTGGCGGCCAGTCGCAGGGCGGTATTTTCGCGGCTCTCAAGCGAATGGTGTCAGGCGATGAGAAGAAGCGCACCGCGGCATCACCCGCCGTTGCTCCCAAGGGCTTGAGCGTAGTCGGCGAAGCGCAAATGAAAGAGGATCCGCTATCGGCGGAAGAACTCGCCGCGCTCGAACCTTATGAAGACGCGATCATCGCAGGAGAGAGCGTCGATGGAGTCGTTGGCACAAACCTTTTCAAGATTAAGTTTGTCCACACCGATCCGGAGTTGGCGCAGAAGGTCGCAAACACAATCGCCGAGGTCTTTCGTTCCAACAATATCGAGCGCGCAACCGCAAACTCGACGAAGGCGGAAGATGTGCTGGCCCGTGAGATCAATACACAACAGGACCAGATCCGCCGCGACACAGAGGCCCTGTTCAACTACGCGCGGCAAACTGGTCTGGCGCCAACGATGGATAAGACTCTTGACGTCGAGGCGCAGCGGCTGGCGAATCTCAGCAATCAGGTATTGGAGGCGCAAAACAAGCGACAGGCCGCGCAGGCCATCTACCTGAGTGCTGCCGCCAACAAAGACCCGTTAACCGTTCCGGACGTACAGACGTCGGAACGCATCGGCAACCTTCAAGATCGCATTTCCGCTCTGGAAGAACGGCTCGCCGCGCTCAAAGTCACCTACACGGACGACTGGCCGGAAGTAAAGAAAGTCAAGATGTCGATCGAGCGGCTTCAAAATGAGGTGAAGAGTGAAGCGACCGAAGCGGTCGGGAGTTTGAAAGCCCAGTATGAAGCTTCGCTGGAGCATGAAAAGAGTGTTCAGAAACGGTATCTGGAACAGCGTGGGATAACCGATCAGCAAAGCCGCGATCGGATCGAAATGGCGGCGTACGCACAGAAGCTCGAAGCTGCTAAGCAGAATCTGACGATTCTGCAGCAGAAGTATCGTGAGGTGCAGATCGCGCAGGGCGACAAGGGAAGCGAAGTCAATATTGAATCGTATAGCCGCGTGCCGCGTGGGGCGGTTGGACCGCCGCGACTGAGAAACGTGATGATCGCGTTTATTCTGTCGCTGGTTGCTGGTATCGGTCTCGCGTTCCTGCTCGATTTCCTCGATGACACGATCAAGTCGCTCGACGACGTCGATCGCTACGTTCACCTGCCGGCGTTGGCGATGATTCCCGCCAGCCGCGGCGCTGCGAAGTTGAAGGGTATTGTTCCGGTGCACGCCCCGCCTTCGGAGACTACGGCACTGGCCATGATCGATGACGTTCGTTCGCCGATCGCGGAATCGTACCGCCACCTCCGCACCTCGTTGTTGCTGTCTTCTGCGGGTCAGCCGCCGAAGACCATCCTAGTCACGTCGAGTCAGCCGTCGGAAGGAAAAACTACGACGGCTATCAATACGGCGTTCATGTTGGCCCAGACTGGCGCGGAAATTCTGATCATCGATTGCGACCTGCGACGGCCGCGTTTGCACACGCAGTTTGAAGTTACGAATTCGAAGGGATTGACGACCTGGCTTTCCGGTGAGCGAGACCTCGACAATTTGTTGCAGGTTTATCCGAAGACGCCGAACCTGAAGATTCTGACGTCTGGTCCGGTGCCGCCGAATCCGGCTGAGCTCCTTGGTTCCGAGGAGATGCGACGCTTGCTCGGCCAGCTCAGCGAACGCTTCGCTCACATCATCATCGATTCGCCGCCGGCGATTTCGTTTACTGATGCGTCGATTCTTTCGACGATGGTCGATGGTGTGATGCTCGTGGTCCACGGCGGCCGCAGCTCTCGCGCGGTTGTGCGACGGGCGAAGCAGCAGTTGCTTGACGTCGGCGCGCACATCTTTGGCGTGGTGCTAAACAACGTCCGGATGGAGCAGCAGGACTACTACTATTCCGGTTACTACTCGAACTATTATTCGACGGAAACGGATAGTGGCCGGGGCGCCTCCGCAGGCGAAACCGCGTAAGAACAATCTAAATTATCCTTACTTGATGCACGTTCCCCTATTGGATCTACAGGCGCAATATGCGTCGTTGCGAGACGAGGTGCGTTTTGCGGTTGAGCGGGTGCTGGATTCGCAGCGATTCGTCCTTGGCGACGAAGTGCGCAAGCTCGAAAGTTCGATCGCTTCCTACACGCACTCAAAACACGCGATAGGTTGCGCATCCGGATCCGACGCGGTGTTACTCGCGCTGATGGCACTCGACATCGGCGCCGGTGATGAAGTCATCACCACACCATTCACATTCTTCGCCACCGGCGCTGCGATAACGCGCCTTGGCGCGCGCCCTGTTTTCGTTGACATCGATCCGTCTTCATACAACCTCGACACGTCGCAAGTCGCAGACGCCATCACAGACAGAACAAAAGCACTGCTTCCGGTCCATCTTTACGGACAATGCACTGAGATGGATTTCCTGCTCGAGCTCAGCAAGCATCACGGCATTCCGATCGTCGAAGACGCAGCCCAGGCAATCGGAGCAACTGATCGCGGCGACCAGGCAGGCTCGATGGGCGCAATCGGATGTTTCAGTTTCTATCCGTCGAAGAACCTCGGCGGCGCCGGCGACGGCGGTATTTTGACGACAAACGACGACGATCTCGCCGCGCGTCTGCGCAGACTGCGCACGCATGGCGGCGTGACCGAGTACGAACACTCGGAAGTCGGCATCAACAGCCGTTTGGACGAATTGCAGGCAGCAGTCCTGAACGTCAAATTACCGCATCTCGATAACTGGTCCAACGAACGCGCACGCAAGGCTGCGGTTTATGACGAGGAGCTTTTAGATAGCACGAGTTTTGAATTGATCCCGCCCTCGTCGAGAGAAGAGGCACGCCACATCTATCACCAGTACGTCATTCGTACTCCGCAGCATCGCGACGCACTGATGGAACACCTGCAGCAGCACGGCGTGGGAACAAAAGTGTATTATCCAATTCCGCTGCATCGTCAGGAATGTTTTGCCTATCTCGGTTACAAGGAGGGTGAGTTTCCTGAGTCGGAACGCGCGGCGCGCGAAACATTCGCATTGCCGGTCTATCCAGAGCTCACCGAAACTCAACAGGCTTACGTAATCGAAACGGTCAAGCGCTTCAAAGCCTGAAGGACCATACGCGGCATGGCTCTAAAACTGAGCATCGTCACACCCTCATACAACCAGGGCCGGTTTCTCGAAGAGACGATCCTTTCTGTCTTGAAACAGGGATACGAACCGCTCGAGTACATCGTGATCGACGGCGGCAGCAATGACGAAAGCGTTTCGATCATCAAGAGGTACGAAGATCGACTTACTTACTGGGCGAGCGAAAAAGATCGCGGCCAGGTCCACGCGATCAATAAAGGGCTCGAAAGAGCGACCGGCGACATTTTCGCCTTTCTCAACAGCGACGATCTTTATCTGCCGGGAACGTTTGCGGCTGTAATGAACCACTTTGCGCAGCATCCGGAGAGCGAGTGGATCTGCGGCGACGCGATCATGTTTGGCGACGGTCACGAGACGCGGGTCATTCGTTCCGAAGTCCCGCAATCGGCCGCACATTGTCTCTGCTGGGCGTACCTGGCGCCGCAACCCGCGCACTTCTGGAAGCGCGAGATCGTCAAAGAAGGTTTCCAGGAACGCTGGGACTACGACTTCGATCACGACATGTACGTCCGGCTGTTGCTCGCAGGCCATAAATGTGAGTATCTGCCGTTGCCGATGGCTGCGTACCGTCTGCACGAAGTGAGCAAGACGATCGCCGAGGGCCATAAGCTACTCGAAGAGTTTGATCAGATCGCCGAGTTTTACGAACCTCAATTGCAGGGCGCCGATCAACGCTGGTGCCGCGCGACTCGTTTTCTGCGACTGTCGTACGCAGCGAGCGAGGCGGGACGTAAATCTGAAGCGGCCAAGTGGTTGACGCGCGCACTCACAACACATCCGGAAGGCCTGTTGAGCCGTCCCTTCTGGGGCTGCCTGCGTCGCGTTGCTCTACCAGCGGGTCGCTTGCCAAATTCGCCCAATAACCACTAATGTTTCGTTGATTCTTAAGGCCACTCTGCTTGGGAGACCCGCAAAGGAATGTCTGAACCGACACGTGTATTGATCACAGGGGCTGGTGGGTTTATCGGTCATCATCTGACTAAGTATCTTGTTAATCGCGGTTACTGGGTGCGCGGCGTTGACATTAAGGAACCTGAATACGAACCAACAGCAGCGCACGACTTTCAACTTCTCGATCTCTCGCTCGCCGACAACTGTCTGAAAGCAACTGAAGGCATCGACGAGGTCTACGGTCTTGCCGCAAACATGGGCGGCATCGGCTTTATCGAAACCAACAAAGCCGTCATCGTTCGCGACAACTCGTTGATCAATTTGCATTCAATCGAAGCGGCGCGAATCAATGGCGTCAAACGTTATCTTTACACTTCGAGCGCCTGCATCTATCCAGGTCACAAACAGAACGACCCTGACGTCACACCGCTAAGAGAAGAAGACGCGTACCCAGCTGATGCTGAAGACGGTTACGGCTGGGAAAAGCTCTACATGGAACGAGTTTGCCGTCACTACACGGAAGACTTCGGTCTCGACACGCGCGTCGTGCGGTTCCATAACATCTTCGGTCCACTCGGTACGTTCGACGGCGGACGCGAGAAATCGCCGGCGGCCATTTGTCGCAAGATTGCCCTGGCGGGTGACGTGGACGAGATCGAAGTGTGGGGCGACGGTGAACAGACGCGTTCCTACTGCTATATCGACGACTGTGTTGAAGGTATCTACCGGTTGATGCGCAGCGATCATCGCGAGCCGATTAACCTGGGCCAGGACCGGATGGTCTCGATCAACCAACTGGTAGACATAGTCGCGAAGATCGCGGGTAAGAAGATCGGCAAGCGTTACGACCCCACGAAACCGCAGGGCGTCAGAGGTCGCAATAGCGACAACACGCGTTTGCGTGAAGTGCTGAATTGGGAACCCGTGATTTCGCTCGAAGAGGGATTAACGACCACCTATCACTGGATTGGCGGCGAAATAAAAAAGCGGAACGCTCCAATCAATGCGCCCATAAACGCGCCCGTGAATGCGCCCATAAATGCGCTCGCAACGAGTTAGAATCCGTGGCGTCTGCGAACGCGGATCTCCTCATGAAAGTCAGTGTTATCGTCCCGGTCCGGGATGAAGAGGATTCCATTCGCGAGCTGCTCGACAGCCTGCTCGCGCAAACACACCCTCCGGATGAGATAGTCATAACGGATGGCGGTTCTGTCGACGCCACACCGCAGATAATCGAAAGCTACAAACAAAAAGGCGTCCCCGTGAAACTCATTCGCGCGGGTGCTGCTCTACCGGGCAGGGGACGCAACCTCGCAGCCGCCGCGGCAAATTTCGAGTGGTTGGCTTTTACAGACGGCGGCATTCGTCTGGCAAAAGACTGGCTCGAAGCACTCGTCCTCAAGGCCAGGGAGGACGAGTCGATCGACATCGTTTACGGTTCAGTCGAACCCGTGACGGATACGTTCTTTACTGAATGTGCGGCCATCGCATATGTCCCGCCACCCCAACCACAGGAGGATGTGATCGCGCGCCCGCGTTTCATCGCGTCGTCGCTGGTGCGTCGCGACGCTTGGGCGAAGGTTAAAGGCTTTCCCGAGAACCTTCGCTCTGCTGAAGATTTACTCTTCATGGATCGACTGGAAAAGGCGGGTTATCGCGCCGTATTCGAGCCGCGCGCGCTTGTCTACTGGCGACTAAGATCGACGTTGAAGACGACGTTCAAACGTTTTCTGGTTTACTCACTAAATAACATCCGCGCCGGACTATTCAATCAATGGCAGATGAGAATTCTTTCTCGTTACGCAGCGCTGTTGTTGATACTCGTGGCTGTGCTCATCTTGTACCCATCGTGGTTTTGGGTCCCGTTCGCTTTGTGGGTACTGATGCTGGTGGCGCGCTCGATTGTTTCGATCTGGCGCAACCGGAAATGTTATCCCGGATCATTTACTCGTAATGTGCGACGTAGCCTGATGGTGATCGCCATCATCGTGGTGCTGGATGCAGCGGCGATCATCGGTTGGTTTCAATGGATGTTCCTCGATGCTTTTCGCGGCGCGCGCAAGACTCCGGTGGAGGCCGGGTAATGGAGCTTGAAGGCCGTCGCGTCCTATTCATCTCTTACAACGGAATGCTTGACCCGCTGGGTCAAACCCAGGTCATTCCCTATTTGCGTGGACTGGCGCAGCGCGGTGTGCAGTTTACGCTGCTGAGTTTTGAACGTGCGACTGCGTTTGAAGGTGAAGGTGTTCGCAAGCGCGGGGAACTCCGGCGGGAACTGAGCGAACAAGGAATCGAGTGGCACTGGTTGCGCTATCACCAGCGTCCGTCAGTTCCCGCCACGACCTACGACGTCATCGCCGGCATCCGAAAGGCGCGTGCGTTGGTCCGTCGCAACCGGATCGGGATGGTCCATGCGCGAAGTCACATTCCCGCCACCATCGCCCTCGCATTAAAGAGAAGCTTGGGAACGAAGATGATCTTCGACCTGCGCGGTTTAATGGCGGAGGAATATGTCGATGCTCAACACTGGCGCAAAGACAGCATTCCTTACCGGGTCACCAAGGCTGCTGAGCGACGCGTCTTCGAGGAGACTGACGCCGTTGTAACTCTCACCGAACGAATCTGGCCCATCATTAAAGATTGGGATGGCCTGCGCGGGCGCGACGTGCATCATGCCGTGATCCCGTGTTGCGTGGATCTCTCGTTATTCAAGTTTAGCGACGAGGACCGCGCACAACGTCGTGTAGAGCTGAATCTGGGCGACAGGTTCACGATCGTCTACAGCGGTTCGCTCGACGGCTGGTACCTGACAGAAGAGATGGCCGACTTCTTTGCTGCGTTCAAGCGCACCAGACCCGACGCGCATATGGTTTGGCTGACGAACGGAAGCCACGCTCGCGTAAAGCAATTGATGAAGAGTCGGAACGTGCCGGACGATCGTTTCAGCGTACTTTCAGTTCCGGCGCGGCAGGTTCCGTCATACCTTTCCGCTGCCGACGCGGGGTTATCTTTTATCAAGAGTTGTTTCTCCAAGATCGCGTCGTCGCCGACCAAGAACGCCGAGTATCTCGCGTGTGGACTACCACTGATTATCAACGCCGGTATCGGCGATTCCGATGCATTGATTGACGACTGGAACGCGGGTGCGCTGCTCGAGGATCTCACCGATACGGAGTACGCCGAGGCAGGTACGTTTATCGAAGCAATGGCGGCCAAACCCGGCACGCGGAAGGCTGCTCGGGCCATCGCTGAACGACTTTTTGACCTGCAAACAGTGGGTGTGGAGCGCTATGCGGCCCTTTACGAACGTGTATACTAAGCCTGCAAAATGCGTGTTCTCGCTTTAGTTCCCGGACTTTACGACATCTCGCCCAGCCAGCGATATCGCATCGAACAGTGGGAACCTCTGCTCCGCGAACGCGGCGTCGAGATTACGTACGAGCCTTTCGAGTGCCCGGAACTGAACCTGCTCCTTTATCAGCAAGGCAAGCTGGCCAGGAAGATGATGCTCGTCACGCAGGGATTCGGCCGGCGGTTCTCAGCCGTAAAAAAAGCGAAAGAATTCGACCTGGTTTATATCCTGCGCGAGGCCGCGCTGCTTGGACCACCAGTGTTCGAGCGAATGGTCCATAAGACGGGCGTGCCAACCGTTTTCGACTTCGACGACGCCATCTTCGTCTCGTATCGCAGTCCGACAAACGGTTATCTGAGCTACCTGAAGTTTGCCTCGAAGACCAAGACTATCTGCCAGTTGGCGTCGCACGTCATGGCCGGTAATACATACCTGGCCGACTATGCGAGACAAGTGAACGATCGTGTCACCGTGATTCCGACCACCATCGATACGCAGCGTTATAAGGTGCCACCACCTAGAACATCGACTGGCCCGCTCGTGATTGGTTGGACCGGCAGTCACAGCACGGTCCAACATCTCGACACACTGCGCGGCGCATTGAGAAAACTCGCTGCACAGGAAAAATTTCGGCTGCGAGTGATCGGTACACCCGTGTACGACTGTCCGCCGATTGACGTCGAAGCGATGCGTTGGCGCGCCAAGACTGAAGTCGATGACCTGAGCCCGATCGATATCGGCGTCATGCCTTTACCGGACGACAGGTGGAGCAAGGGAAAGTGCGGCGCGAAGGCGTTACAGTTTATGGGAATGGGCATTCCGACTGTTTGTTCTCCTGTCGGCGTTAACTCAGAAATCATCCAGGACGGAGAGAACGGATTTCTCGCGAGCACCGAAGACGAGTGGATTGATAAACTAAGCCGCCTTTTGCGATCGGCTGAACTGCGACGCCAGCTTGGACAAGCTGGACGCACGACTGTCGAACGGAAGTATTCAGCCATTTCGCAAGCGCCGCGCGTTTACGAGATTTTTAAATCCGTGATAGCTAAGACCTAAGAATGCAAAGAACAAGCAGATCGCGTTTAGTCGTCATGGCTCTGTTCGCGTTGCTGCCTTCGTTTCTCAAACGCCCCTTCTACCGCTGGTTCTTTGGTTACCGAATCGGCAAACGAGTCCGCATCGGCTTGAGCATCATCGATGCGGGCGAGTGTGACATCGCCGACGACGTATCGATCGGACATCTGAACGTCGTCACGCGTGTGCAGAAGTTGATCGTCAAAGACCACGTGCGCATCGGTCATTTGAACATCATCCGGGGCGGCGATCTCGTCAGTTTGGGACGATACTCCGAAATCATCCGGCTCAACGAGATCAACTCGATCCCCGATCCGGAGGTGGTGAACCCGAACGATCCGACGCTGATTCTCGGCGATGGCAGCATCGTGACGACCGGACATAAAATAGATTTTACTGATCGAATTGAAATTGGCAGGCGTGTAATACTCGGCGGGCGCAACTCCTCGTTATGGACGCACAATCGACAGCGGACGATGCCGATCACGATCGGGCCGATGGTTTACATCGGTTCGGAGATTCGGATGGCGCCCGGTAGCGCGATCCCAGCGAGATGCATTGTTGGAATCGGATCGGTGATTACCGCGCGGCTTGAAGAAGAGGGTAAACTGGTTGCCGGCGTCCCGGCCAAAACTATTAAAGATTTGAGCAGCGAAGACCAGTTTCTAATTGAGCGGAAAACGCGCGCCGATCTGCCGGACGACGTCTGATCTGCTTGTTGTCAACATAGGGCAGTTATGAACACGATTCTGATCGCTTTGACGCTCGCTATTGGCGTCGCCGTCGTTTATCTCATACCTGGTTACGCTTCGGGCGCTCTGGCTGTTTGCGCCATCGCATCGGTGCCGACGTTTTGGGTAATGGCTCGCGGAGGTGAGGAAAAGACGTTTTTGTTTCGACTTTTTCTCATCGCGCTCATCGCGAGGATCATCATCGCGACCATCATCTATCTCGGAAACATGCAGGAGTTTTTCGGCGGCGACGCGAACACTTATCACCTCTTCGGCGAATCGCTGAACCAGTCGTGGCACGGCGACGACTATCACGGGAGCCGTTATACCGCCTTTATCCAATCGGGCGCAGGCGCCTGGGGAATGCTTTACATCGTGGCCGGCGTTTACGAAGTGATCGGCGCGAACATGTATGCTATCCAACTCATGAACGCCTCAATTGGAGCGTCTACGGCCATCGTCGTTTATTACGTTTCGCAGTCGCTTTTCGACAACACGCGCGTCGCGAAACTCGCGGCGTTGCTGGTTGCCTTTTTCCCTTCGCTTATTTTGTGGTCTTCGCAGGCGTTGAAAGACGCGCTGATCATCCTGGCGCTGGCGTTGTGCATTCTGGCGACGATACGGCTAATGGAGAAGATCACGGTCCCGTACATTCTGGTGTTGGGAGTGTGTTTGGCCGGTCTGCTGAGCCTTCGTTTCTACATTTTCTACATGATGGCGGCCGCTGTCGCAGGCAGTTTTGTTATCGGAATGAAGTCGGCCGACGCGAGAAGCTTTCTCCAACGTTTTGTCGCCATCGGGCTGATTGGAATGGCGTTCACATGGTTTGGTGTGATTCGCTTTGCTGCCGTGCAGTTTGAAAGGTACGGCAATCTTCAGATGATCCAGATGAGCCGCGTGGATCAGGCCCGCAACGCGGAGTCGGGTTTTGGCAAAGACGTCGACGTGCAAACTACCGAGGGCGCCCTGGCGGTGATTCCCCTCGGTCTGCTTTACCTGCTGTTTGCACCGTTTCCATGGCAACTCGCGACACTGAGACAAAGCATCGCCTTGCCGGAGATGATAATCTGGTGGACTGCATTTCCGTTCCTGGTGCTCGGTTGGTGGTTTGCCATGAAGCATCGACTGAAACAAGTCTCGCCGATCGTGTTGTTTACGACGATGTTGACATTGGCCTACGCGGTGTTTCAGGGAAACGTCGGTACTGCTTACCGGCAGCGATCGCAGTTGCTCGTTTTTTATTTCATCTTCGTGGCAGTCGGTGCGGTGCTCATGCTTGAGAAGCGCGAAGACAGGCGCCTGAAGGCGAAGATGGCGAAACAGGAACTGGCCGATCTTCAGGCCGCACGCGTCCTGGCGCGCCGCAAAGGCAGCGTGCAAAGCTCGCCCTCCACTGAGTCGAATCCTATTTGAGAAAGCCGCGTTCAGTGAGGTACGCGACAATTAGCCGCGCGTTCTCTTCGGCTGAGTTGCTGGTGGTTTCCAATTCGAGTTCGGGTTGCACGGGCGGTTCGTAAGGATCGTCGATCCCGGTGAAGTTCTTCAGCTCGCCTCGTCTCGCTTTCAGATACATTCCCTTTACGTCACGTCGTTCACACTCTTCGAGCGGCGTATTCACAAACACTTCGACAAAACGATCGGCCCCGATCATGTTTCGCACGTCGTTGCGCGTTGCACGGTATGGGCTGACGGCAGCGCAGATCACCGTTCCCTCGTGTTTGACAATCTCGGAAGCGACAAAGCCGATCCGGCGAATGTTCATATCGCGATCGTCCTTGCTGAAGCCAAGCCCGCGAGACAGATGATTGCGCACAATGTCGCCGTCGAGCAGTGTCACCTGTCGACCAAACTCCTGAAGCAACACGGTCAGAATCTCAGCGGTGGTCGACTTTCCCGCCGCACTAAGGCCGGTGAACCAGACGCAGAAACCTTGCTTGTGCCGCGGCGGGTACGTGTCGACAATCGCAGCACTGACTTCGGGTCGCGCGAACCATGCGGGCAGTTCAGCGCCGCCATCGCGATACCACTCGCGCAAATGTGTGCCCGAGAGTTGTGCGGTGACCGCATGCGCCGCGATGTTGTTGACGTCTTCGTAGCGATCTTCTTCAGGCAGATAGACGAACTCTCCGAACGACAAAGGCTTAACGCCAAGCTCATCTGCGAAACTCTCCACCAGTTCCTGCGCCGCGTATGGTTCATAAAACGGTTTACCGGTTGAATCGTTTCCCGGGCTTGCGTGATCGCGCCCGATGATCATGTGATTGGCGCCGTAGTTACGTCTGATCAATGCGTGCCAGAGAGCTTCACGTGGACCGGCGAGACGCATCGCGAGCGGGAGCAATGCGAGGAGAATGCGGTCCTGCTGATAGTAGTTGCCAGCTAGTGCTTTGTAAGTGCGTACGCGCGTGAAGTAGTCGATGTCACCCGGTTTCGTCATCCCGATAACCGGATGCAGCAACAGCACACCGTCGACGTCTTCGATTGCACGGCGAGTCAGTTCTTCGTGCGCGCGGTGTAATGGATTGCGTGTTTGAAAAGCAACGACGTTTTCGCGGCCCATGCGCTCTAGGCGTTGTCGAGTTTCCGCAGGCGTGAGACGGAGTTCGCGAAAGTCGTAGTGGGTAGGAAGTTTCAACACCTTCAACGGTCCGAAGATGTTGCGCCGTCCCCAGCTGTGCATTTCCGCCACGAGCGGATGCCGAGTATCTTCAGTGCCGAATACTTGGCGGCACGTTAACGGAAGATCCCACTCGTAGATCTCTTCGATAGTCATCACCGCGAGGATCTCGTTGCGCGAGTCCAGCAACGCGACTTCGCGGTCCAAAGCGACTGATTCGTCATTCGCAATTGGCAAGGTGACCGGGATCGGAAACAGCTCGCCCGAGGCAAGTCGCATCTCCTCGAGGACGCGTGCGTAATCCGCGGAACCCATAAAACGATCGAGTGGACGAAATGCCCCGGTAGCGAGCAATTCGAGGTCGCAAATCGCCCGCTCGGAAAGTTTGATCGTGGGGAGTTCCTTGGCCCTGGCCAGAGCCTCTGCGAGATCGGTAAACACGGATTTAGCAGATTAACACAGGCCAATGTAATATACGGGGCAAATATGTGTGGAATCACAGGGTTCGTTCGAAACGACGGTAAGCCGGTTGACGAAGCGTTGCTGGCCCGCATGAACGAGGCGATTCGGCATCGCGGCCCGGACGAGGACGGCTTCTACGTCAACGGATCCGTAGGCATGGCGATGCGCCGCCTCGCGATCATCGATTTGAAGAGCGGGCAGCAGCCGATTCACAATCGCGATCGTACGGCATGGATCGTTTTCAACGGCGAGATCTACAACTATCTCGAACTCCGCGAGAAGCTCGAAAAACTCGGTCACACCTTCTACACCAACAGCGATACCGAAGCGATCGTCCACGCCTACGATCAGTATGGCACTGACTGTCCGAACCACTTGCGCGGCATGTTTGCGTTCGCGATCTGGGACGAAAGTGATCAGGCGCTGTTTCTCGCGCGCGATCGCGTCGGCAAAAAGCCGCTGCTTTATTCACTCGTCAACGGGCAACTGATCTTCGCGTCGGAGTTCAGCGCGCTGCTGCTGCATCCGGATGTCAGCCGCGACATCGAACCGGAAGCGCTTGATTACTACCTTTCGTTCATGTGTATTCCGGCGCCGCTCACCGCGTATCGCGCCATTCGCAAACTCGAACCGGGTCACTGGCTGCGTTGGCGCAAAGGCGAAATTGAAGTTCAGCGATACTGGCAACCGGACTTTACTAAGAAGCTCGCGATTGATGAAGAAGAAGCCGGCGAACGCACGGTCGAGATCCTGCGCGATGCCGTGCGCGTGCGGTTGATGTCGGAAGTTCCGCTTGGTGCGTTTCTTTCCGGAGGCATCGATTCGAGTGCCGTGGTAGCGTTGATGGCCCAGGAGTCGAGTGAACGCGTCAAGACGTTCTCGATCGGATTCGACGAACAAGACTTCAGCGAACTTCAACACGCGCGACGTATCGCCGAACACGTCGGCGCCGATCATTACGAATTTATCGTGCGACCGGATGCAGTCGAAGCGTTACCGATGCTTGTGGAGCATTATGGCGAACCTTACGCAGATTCATCCGCCGTCCCGACTTACTACGTCGCGAAAGAGACGCGCAAACATGTCACCGTCGCATTGAACGGCGACGGTGGCGACGAATCCTTCGCAGGCTACTATCGTTACGCGGCGATGGAATTAACGGAGAAGTATCGCCGTCTGCCTTCGTTCCTGCGCGAATCCGTGATCAAAGAAACCGTCAACCTGATTCCGACTTCGCCGACAAAACGCAGCCTGGCGAGATCAGTTAAGCGTATGCTCGACGCCGTGTCGCGTCCGCGCGTCGATCGCTATACGTACTGGGTCAGCGTTTTCAACGACGAGACCAAGAAGCCGCTGTATTCCAACTTCTTCCGCGAACAAACCTTGCAAGCTGACGCTACTGGCTTGTTGGGTACCTGGTTTGAGCGCGCGAATGGAATAGGAATCGTCGACGCGATGCTGTTGACGGACCAGATGACCTATCTGCCAAACGATCTGCTGGTGAAGGTCGACATTGCGACGATGGCTGTATCACTCGAAGCGCGATCGCCTTTTCTCGATCATCACGTGATCGAGTTTGCCGCCAGCCTGCCGCAGAATCTGAAGCTGCGACGGCTGACGACCAAGTATCTATTGAAGAAAGTCCTGCGCAAGCTGTTGCCGAGTGAAAACCTGAACCGCCGCAAGATGGGATTCGGCGTGCCTATTGGTCACTGGTTCCGCGGCAAGATGCAGCCGTTCCTGCGTGAAGTCATTCTGTCAGACAAAGCGTTGCGTCGCGGCTTGTTCCAACCGGAAACCGTGCGACAGCTAGTCGAATTGCACACTCGCGGCGAGCGCGACTACTCGCATCAGCTTTGGACGCTGCTGATGCTGGAGCTATGGTTCAATCGGTTCATTGATTGATGTCCGCACCTAAACCAGTTGAAGAATTTGCCGGTCAGTGGCTCCTGAGGCAGGATCCACGCACCGAAAAGATTCAGCGTGCGTGCGTTGCTTGTGGTTCAACCAACGCGCGCCCGCTCGGCGTTAAGAACGATCTCGACGTCGTGTCGTGCGTCGGATGCGACTCGGTCTACACGACGTACGCGCCGTGGTATTCCAGTGCTTTTTTCTATTCCGGCTTTTATGGGAACGAAGAGGCGCTTTCGCCGCCGCAGTTTGTGCAAACGAGGTTGGAAGAGATCACTGCTGAATTCTCGAGCTTTCGCAGAAACAATCGTCTGCTGGACATCGGTTGCGGCGCTGGAACGCTGCTTGCCGCCGCGCGCAAGAACGGTTGGAACGCCCAGGGGCTCGACGTTTCCACCGGCGCCGTCAAGCACGTGCGTGATTTGGGTTTTGACGTGTACGAGGGCGAACTGAAAGACGCGGCGTTTCCGTCAGAACATTTCGACGTCGTGACGGCGGCCGAATTGCTGGAGCACCTGATCGATCCGCAGCCCGTGTTGCAGGAAGTCGCGCGAATTCTTCGTCCCGGAGGACTCTTCTGGACGACAACGCCGCATGCGCGCGGTTTGTCGGGCCGGATCTTGGGTTTGAAGTGGCGCTGCATTTGGCCCCCCGAGCATCTCCAGCTATTCTCAGTCCGCGGGGTGAAGCAGTTGCTGCACGACGCCGGCTTCCGTCAAATGCGAATCGATACCACGGGCGGCAATCCCATCGAGATTTTTCACGCGATGGGAGCGGCGAAGGCCGCGCCCAAAACTGTCGACCAGCATTTCGATCGAGTGGCGACGAACTATCGCTTGAACGAATCGATGCTGAAGAGTCGATCGCGACGGGTGTTGAAATACACCGTCAACAGCTTTCTTAACCTCAGTCGCCTGGGCGACTCACTGAAAGTCTTTGCCGTTAGATAAAACCTGTTCTGGAGGACAACGTTGAAAGGCGTAGTGCTAGCCGGAGGTTTGGGAACGAGATTGCGTCCGCTGACCTCCGTAACCAACAAACATCTGCTGCCGGTTTTCAATCAGCCGATGATCTATTACCCGCTTCAGACCCTCGTCAATGCCGGCATTACGGACATCATGGTGGTGACGGGCGGCAGCTCGGCCGGCGACTTCCTGCGCCTGCTAGGCAACGGTAAAGCGTTCGGACTAAAACATCTGAATTACGCTTACCAGGAAGGCGAGGGCGGGATCGCGGACGCGCTTTCACTCGTCGAACATTTTGCCGCGGATGAACCGGTGTGTGTTGTGCTAGGCGATAACATTATCGAGGGCAACATACTTTCCGCCGTCAACGCTTATCGGCAGCAGGGTGTTGGCGCGAAGATTATTCTGAAGAAAGTTCCGGACCCGCAACGTTTCGGCGTGCCGCTACTCGATGGCAATAACGTAGTGCGCATCGATGAGAAACCGTCGGTACCGCAGTCAGATTACGCGGTGATCGGAATTTACATGTACGACGCCAGGGTCTACGAGATCATTCGTTCCCTCGAACCGTCAGGACGCGGCGAACTCGAGATCACGGACGTCAACAACGCCTACATCGATCGCAACCAGATGACGTGGGAAGAACTCGAGGGCTGGTGGACCGACGCCGGAACATTTGAGAGTTTGTTGCACGCGTCGAACCTGGTGGCTGGAACAGGCGCGAATAAGTTGGATTGCGAAGTGCGGATTGCGGATTGCGGATTTGTAAATCGCTAAAGCAACTAGTACTCCACAATTCGAATTTCGCAATTCGCAATTCGAAATACATGCCAGAGTTGAGCCAGAAAAAGATCGTTCGCATCATCGCCCGTCTGAATGTGGGCGGGCCGGCGAAGCACGTCGTCTGGTTGACTAGTGGTTTGCAGGATGAAGCTTATCGTTCGGTGCTGGTGGCGGGTTCTGTTCCGGCGGGCGAAGAAGACATGGGCTATTTCGCGGAAGAGGCTGGTGTGACGCCGATCTACATTCCGGAGATGAGCCGCGAGATCTCGTTGAACGACGCAGTCACGGTCTGGAAGCTCTTCCGTTTGTTCCTGCGCGAGCGACCCGACATCATTCACACGCACACGGCAAAAGCAGGAACGGTTGGGCGAGTCGCAGGGTTCTTTTATCGCTGGCTGACGCCGGCCACGCTGATCGGCCGTCCGCGCGCGTGCAAGTTTGTGCACACTTATCACGGGCATGTTTTTCACAGTTATTATGGCCGCGGCCGGACACGGGTGTTTCTGGCCATCGAGCGCTTGTTGGCTACATTAGTGACGGATCGGCTGATCGTCGTCAGCGCGCAACAACGCGATGAGATCGGTAACGCTTTCCGTGTCGGACGCCCGCGCCAGATCAACGTGATCCCGCTGGGTCTTGATTTGAGCGTGTTTGCCGATCGCGCTTCGCGTCGCGCGCGCTTTCGCGAAGAGTTAGGCATTGATGATCAAACGATTCTCGTCGGTATAGTCGGACGTTTGACCGAGATCAAGAACCACCAGATGTTTCTGAACAGCGCTGCGCGTCTGAAAGGCGGGCCGATGCGCTTCGTAATAATCGGCGATGGTTCATTGCGTCCGGCTCTTGAAGCTCAGGCACGATCGCTTGGATTGGAGTCCGATGTCGTGTTTGCCGGCAGCCGCAAGGATCCGGAATACTTCTATCCGGCCCTGGACATCGTTGCCTTGACTTCACTAAATGAAGGAACACCTCTGACACTGATCGAAGCGATGGCCAACGCGCGGCCGATAGTTGCAACCAGCGTCGGTGGCGTGGTCGATCTGCTCGGTGCGGACCGTGGCATTGCCGTTCCACGTGGTGACGAAGAGGCTTTTGCCGCAGCGCTGATCAAGTTAGCTGGCGACAAACAATTGCGCTACGACATGGGCGCGCGCGGCCACGAATTCGTCCAACGTAACTACAGCAAGGAACGATTGGTTGAAGACATTAAACATTTATATCGTGAGTTATTGATTCCAGAGGTCCGTGTTTCGATGGAGTTTCAAGGAACACGGATTAACGAACGATAAGGAGCAGAACGGTTGCGAGTACTCATCACCGGAGGCGCGGGTTTCATCGGATCACATCTCGCCGACGCTTATATAAAACGCGGGGATCAGGTTTACGTCATCGACGATCTCTCGACGGGCAAAATCGAAAACATTCAACATCTGAAAGGCCATTCGCATTTCCACTACACCATCGAATCGGTCCACAATCACCCCGTAACAGCCGAATTGGTCGATCAGTGCGACGTCATTTTTCATCTCGCGGCCGCGGTCGGTGTGAAGCTGATCGTCGAGAGTCCCGTGCGTACGATCGAAACGAACGTGCGCGGCACGGAAGTCATCCTGTCACTCGCTAACAAGAAAAAGAAGAAAGTGCTGCTGGCCTCCACGTCGGAAGTCTACGGACTCAGCAGCGACGTGCCTTTTCGCGAAGACGGAAACCTCGTGATGGGCGCAACGACGAAAGGCCGTTGGAGTTACGCCTGTTCGAAAGCCATCGATGAGTTTCTCGCGCTCGCATACTGGCGCGAGAAAAAACTGCCGACGATAGTCGTGCGTTTGTTCAATACCGTCGGGCCGCGCCAGACAGGGCAGTACGGAATGGTGATCCCGACGTTCGTCAAACAGGCGCTCTCCGGGCGATCGATAACGGTGTATGGCGACGGCAACCAGAGCCGATGTTTCGGCTACGTCGGCGACGTTGTCGGCGCGCTTGTGAAATTGATGGACCATGAAAACGCTGTCGGTCAGGTTTTCAACATTGGTTCCAACCAGGAGATCTCAATACTCGAGCTTGCGCAACGAGTAAAAGAACTGACGCAATCAGATTCGGAGATCGTGTTTATCCCTTACGACGAAGCGTACGAAGAAGGATTCGAAGACATGCCGCGACGCGTGCCGGATATTACGAAGGTCAGCGAACTGGTTGGCTTCCGGCCGGAGATGAGTTTGGACGGCATTCTCAAAACTGTGATCGACTATCAGAGCAATAGGTGAATTGCCAATTGCGAATTGCGAATTGCGAAATTCAAGTTTGCAGAAGTGCAAATCTGCGCATTACCGCATTCTCGCAATTTCGCAATCCGCAATTCGCAATTCGCAATTTCGATGGATATGCCTTTTAGCCCGCGTACGCTGCTGGCCGTTGCCGCGTCATTTATTTTCGCGCTGCTGCTGACGCCACTGGTGCGCGCCTTTGCAAGGCGCTACGGCTTTGTTGCCGCGCCGAAAAGTGATCGCTGGCACAAAAAACCCACCGCCATGCTCGGCGGTACGGCCATCTGGTTGTCGGTGATTATCACCTACTTCGTCTTCATCTCCGGCACTACCTACGGCAAGTTCATCCTGCTCGCCAGCACGTTTCTCTTCCTCGTCGGTCTTATCGACGACGTACTGCACATCAAGCCGTATCAGAAACTGATCGGCCAGGTGATGGGCGCGGCGTACGTCGTTTATTACGGACTGTCGCTGCCCTGGACCGGTTCGGTGCTACTGAACATGGCCCTCGCGATCTTCTGGTTGATCGGCATCACGAACGCCATCAACCTGCTCGACAACATGGACGGACTCGCGAGTGGTATCGCCGTGATTGCCGCCGGATTTCTGGCGCTCAGTTTTGTGAACGCCGGGCAGTACACGGAAGCGCTCGTGATGCTCATCTTCGCGGGCGCGCTGCTAGGCTTTCTCGTTTACAACTCGAACCCCGCGTCGATCTTCATGGGCGACTGCGGATCGATGTTCGTCGGTTTCTTTCTCGCGAGTTCGGCGTTGATCAACGTCAGCGGCGGCCGCTCGCGTAGTCTCCTGCCTGTGCTGGCGGTTCCGATTCTTGTTCTCTTCATTCCAATCTTCGATACGACTTTCGTAACGGTATTACGTAAGCTTTCCGGCCGATCCGCCTCGGTTGGAGGACGCGACCACACGTCGCACCGGCTCGTCGCGCTCGGAATGTCGGAACGTCACGCGGTGCTGATGCTCTGGGGATTTGCCGGATTGTCGGGCGTGCTGGCGATCCTGGTCCAACGCGCGCGACTCGACGTGAGTCTCGCGGCGATCGCCGCGTTTACGATCCTGCTGACGTTGATTGGCGTGTATCTCGCCGGCGTAAAAGTTTACGACGAGAGCGAAGCAGAGATGGCGCTTAAGGAAAAGCCGCTCTACACGTTTCTCGTCGATGTGTCTTACAAGCGACGCATCTTCGAAGTATTGCTCGACGTTGTGCTCGTCATCCTTTCGTACTGGATCGCTTACGCCGTCAAGTTCCCGCCGAACAGCCCCGCGTGGAACCTGTTCATCCGCACGCTGCCGGTGCTGGTGTTCATGAAGATGTCGGTATTTCTGGTGATGGGTGTGTACCGGGGACTTTGGCGCTACACGGGCATGAGCGATATGGTCGTGTTTGCGAAAGCCGTCGCGGTGAGCTCGGTGGCGAGTGTGTTGATGGTGCTGTTTGTGTTTCGCTTCGAAGGCTACTCGCGGACTGTGTTTGCCATCGATGCCGTGCTGATGTTCCTGCTGCTCGCGGGCAGCCGCATGGCGTTCCGATTGTTTCGACAGGTATTACCGGCAGTCAGGCAACAGGATGGACGTCGCGTTTTGATTTATGGCGCGGGTGACGGTGGCGAGCTTTTGCTGCGTGAGTTGCGAAATAATCGTGACCTGAATTTGTCGCCGGTTGGGTTTCTCGACGACGATCCCGCCAAGAATGGAAAAGTGATTCACGGATTGCGCGTGTTTGGTGGTAACGGCGATCTCGCGTCGGTCTGCGCACAGCACGACGTTCATGAAGTCGTGATATCGAGTTTGAAGATGACTGACGAACGGATCAAGGAAGTGGTGCGCAGTTGCGCGGATCGCCAGATTGCGGTCAGACGAATGCGCATTACTATTGAAGATCTCAAAGACGGATTTTTAAACACGGATTTTTAAATGCCCGGGGAATTAGTACACGTAGACGTTCGGAAGCCCGTAGTGCGGATCGTACTGGTCCTGCTGCTGCTCGCCGCGGTGGTTTGGTCGTATTTTGCCATTCGTTGGTACATCGGCAACACGCTCGCCGAATACTTCAACCCGGCGCCGACAGATTTTAAAGTTGCGAACATGGCGGTGGAGTTTGCGCCAAAAGATCCTTTGGTTCACTGGCGCCTCGCGCAAGTTTCGCAGAAGCTGCTGCCGTTGGATCAACAGGTCCAGGCGATCGCGGAATACGAACGCGCTGTGACCCTGTCGCCAAACGACTACCGCTTCTGGATGGCTCTCGGCACGGCGCACGAGCAGATCGGCGACCCCGCAAAAGGTGAGCAGGCATTGAAACGTGCCGTCGCGCTTGCCCCGTCGTACTCGTACCCGCGCTGGTACCTCGGCAACCTTCTGCTCCGTAGTGGCCGCTATGAAGAAGCGTTTAAAGAGCTGCGTCTTGCCGCCGAAGCAGATGCTGATCTCGAACCGCAGCAGTTCAACTTTCTCTGGGCCATCTACAGCGACAATCTTGACGCACTGAAAACGGCGATCGGGGAAGGCTCGGAGCGACGGGCTCGCTTTGCACTTTACCTGCTAAACCGGCAGCGGCATGACGACGGACTGCGCGTCTGGGACAGTCTTTCAGGCGATGAAAAAAAGACGAATCGCGAGATTGGCAACTCGATGGTCGGGAAACTCCTGATTGTCAGGCGATATCACGATGCGATGAAAGTTTGGAACGACATCGCGACCAACGAGCGTTATCGCGCGGAAATCGATCATATATTCGACGGAAGCTTCGAGGACGCGATCAACTATGGTCCGGAAATGGTGTTTGCCTGGCAGGTAAAGGCCGCGCCACAACTTGAGATCGGCATCGATCCAACGAAGAGCAACGGCGGCGCCCGCAGTTTACGCCTGGTGTTTCAAGTTCGGTCCAACCTCGAGAGTTTGGATATTTCGCAACTTGTTCCTGTCGCGACAAACACCGAGTACGACTTCGAATACTACTTCACAACGGACAAGCTTGAATCCGGAAGCGCGCCGATGGTCCAGGTTATTGACGCCTACAGCGCCCAGCTACTCGCGAATTCGGAACAGGCGCCGAGTGGTACCACTCCCTGGACCCGCGTAGGCTTTTCTTTCAAGACTAGCGAGAAGACTGAAGCAGTAATGCTCAAGGTCGTCCGTATGAAATGCAGCGACGAGGAAACCCCGATCTGTCCAATCTTTGGTTCGATTTGGTATGACGACTTCAGTATCAAACGACGACGTTAGCGTGCTGGAGGTTCCGGCGGCGCAACCGTTGCCGGCCAGGAGCTCGCAGGAACGCGACGTGTATCGCATCAGGCACACGCTTGCGAGCCGGTTCGCTTTCCTCGTGATCTGTCTCGCGATCGTTATCTCGACGATGGCGTACGGCACCGTGCATTACTGGGCTCTCGGGCTTTTCAATCTCGGTGGACTGACGATCCTCGTCTTGTGGGTGTTGGACGCGTGGAGTCTCGGAACGTTGCGCGTCAGCCGCAACCTGCTGCAACTTCCGTTGCTCGGCGCTCTTGTGCTTGGCCTCGTACAGCTACTGCCGTTGCGTGATGTCAGCAGTGAGGCGGCGTTGGCATTGGGACTGTCGAACACTTTGACCTTCGATCCGCATGCGACAAGGTTAGTCCTTGTGCAATTTGCGACGCTGCTTATTTACTTTTCCGCGACGCTCGTGTTTATCGATACGCCGCATCGTCTGCACTTGATGGTGCGGACGATCATGATCTTCGGGTTTCTGCTCGCCATCTTCGGGCTGACGCAGTCGTTTACGAGTCCGACGAAGGTCTACTGGATGCGCGAGCTCAACCAGAGCACCGCGTTTGGACCATTCATCAACCGGCACCACTTCGCCGGTTACATGGAACTTACGATCGCCCTGCCGTTGGGACTGCTCTTCGCGGGCGCTGTCGATAAAGAAAAGAGACTGCTGTATATCTTCATCGCCGGGTTGATGGGCGTCGCACTGGTAATGACTGCATCACGCGGCGGTATCATCAGTCTCATTGCGGAGATCCTGTTTTTCGCTGTCGTGACCGCCATCTTCCGCAAGCACACCGAGGAACGACATCGACGAAAGAGCCGGCTTAAAGCCGTGGGTGTGCGGCTTGCGTTGGCGGGAGTGTTGCTGTTCGGTCTGTTCATCGGCGTGCTGACGTTGGGCGGTGAGATGTCTCTCAATCGCTTGATCGTCGACAGCGTCAATACCAACGATCCGACCACTGGTCGCGCGCACTTCTGGTCCGTCACGTTACAAATCATCAAGGCGCATCCGCTGATTGGTACCGGGCTCGGCGCGTTTGGCGTCGTCTACACGAAGTTCGATACTCGAAATGGATTGTTTCGACTCGAACAGGCGCACAACGATTACCTCCAGGTGTTATCCGATGGCGGCATCATCGGCGCCGCTCTCGCGCTCGCGTTTGTCGGGTTGCTGTTTTATCGTGCGTTTGTGCGGGCGCGCTCGAATGATGATTTCCGCAGGGGCGTTGCGCTGGCATCGTTGGGCGGGTGTTTCGCGGTCCTCGTGCACAGCTTTTTCGACTTCACGTTACACACGACATCAAACGCACTACTCTTTTTGGTGCTGGCCGCGCTGGCGACGGTGGATGGCCGCGTCGAAGATGCGCCGCGTAAAAAGCGCCGCCGGCGACAGTCAAGCTCAGAAGGCGCGTGATTCGCTTACGAACCAAATTACTATGGCTGCCAAAACTGCTCGTATCGCCGATTCAACTTCCATAGAAGCGTCTTCTTTGCCCGGTATCGTGTTGGGTGCTGTGCTGAGGTACGGGAAAGCGGACGCGTTCAACTACCGCGCCGACGGTAAATGGCACCCCATCTCCGCTGAATCGTTTGTCGAACGGGTGAAGAACGTTGCGCTTGGACTCGCGGCGGCGGGTATTCGTCCCGGCGATCGGATCGCGTTGTTGTCAGAGAACCGGCCCGAGTGGTCCATCGTCGATCTTGCGATTTTGAGTCTCGGCGCGATCAACGTGCCCATCTATACGACCCAGGCAGTGGACCAGATCGAATTTATCCTCGCCGACTCGGGCGCGAAAGCGATTTTCATTTCAAACCGCCGGCTCTACAAACACTCGCAGCCAGCGCTGGCAAACCGCCAACTCGAACTCCTGATCTTCTTCGATTCGGAAGCGGCGGGAGATATCGATCGCGCCGTCGGCCTCGAACAGTTGGAGCAAAACGGCAAACAACACGCGACGGAACGTCCGGGAGCGTTTGACGCGTATCTTCGCGTGGTCCGGCCTGATGACCTGGCGACGATCATTTACACCTCAGGTACAACAGGCGAGCCGAAAGGCGTGATGTTGACGCACAACAACTTCATGTCAAACGTGCTGTCGATCTCGAAGGGATTGCCGATCGAATCAAGCGACGTGGCGTTGTCTGTGTTGCCGTTGTCGCACATCTTCGAACGCACCGGTTTTTATGTCTTCTGTTACTGCGGGGTTTCGGTTAATTACACTGCGTCGTTCGATCAGGTTGGCGAGAACCTGCGCGAGGTGGCGCCGACGATCATGACTGCTGTGCCGCGTCTGTTTGAGAAGGTCTATCACCGCATCATCAAGAAGGGGATGGCGGAAAAAGGGTTTAAGAAGTCGGTCTTCACGCGATCGCTCGAGGTGGGCCAGCGTTATGGTGAATTGAAAGACAAGCGCCGCTTTATCTCGCCGCAACTGCGTTTGAAGCAGGGGCTGGCGAGCAAACTCGTGTTTTCGAAGTGGCGTGCCGGTGTTGGTGGGCGTTTGCGGTATTTCGTTTCGGGTGGCGCACCTTTGTCGCCGGCGCTTTCGTATGCGTACCTCGCTGCGGGGATTCCGATTCTTCAGGGGTATGGGGCCACGGAAACGTGCATCGTCTGTGCGAATCGACCGGGGAATAATCACGTTGGTTCGGTAGGTATTCCGTTCGAAGGCATTGAGCTGAAGATTGCTCAAGACGGCGAGATTCTGGTGCGTGGTCCAAATGTGATGCGCGGGTATTACGGCCAGCCGGAAGCGACCGCGGAAGTAATCAAGGACGGTTGGTTTTATACCGGCGATGTCGGTCACATGGACAAACAGGGCCGGCTCTATATCACCGATCGCAAGAAGGATCTTTTTAAATTGTCGAATGGAAAATATGTCGCGCCGCAATTGATCGAGAGCTTGTTGAAGCAGAGCGAGTTTGTAACTCAGGTAGTCGTGGTTGGCGCCGGGCGGAAGCAGCCCGCGGCGTTGATCGTGCCGGACTGGGAAAACCTGAACGAGGCGCTTGCCGAAGCGGGTGAAAAGGACATTCCGAAGGATCACGCTGCCCTGGCCAAGCTCCCGTCGGCCGTGAAGACCGTACAGCAGGACATCGCTTCGCTTACGTCTTCGCTGACTGACTACGAACGCATCCGTCGCGTTGCCCTCCTGCCGGACGAATTCACGATCGACGGCGGCGAGCTAACCCCCACCCTCAAAGTAAAGCGCCGCGTCATCGACGAGCGCTTCGCCGACGTCATCGAATCCCTTTACAACTAAACCCTGTCGTAGTTCCGCACGGTGCTTCAGAGGTGTCACGGCTCCGCCGCCTGATGTGAGGCGTGCGGCCTCGCACCCTTGACCTTAGTCGTGTCGCGGCGGAGCCGCGACAACTCTCGCGCAGCTGACGGCGGGCAGGCACTTCAAACCAGCGAATTAACGAGCCTTGACTGATTGTTCGCCGAGGATTGATTCGGCGAGGATGCGGAGATTTGTGGGGATTTCGGGGGTGTTTGAGAAGCCGCGCTCCGCTCGGTGATGGGCGAGGAGCGGCAGTTCCGCACTGCAAAATTCACACGATTCGAGATGCTGTCTCACGAGGGTTCCCACCATCGGCGAGAGTCGTTGGGCGCGAAACGAGAGCAGGGTCGTCGACGCAGGACAAGCGGCCGTTTTTCTGAAGGTGAGCTGTTGTTGTGAGCGGTTCATTTCTTTCCGAGTCTTCACCCCTACAAATACTGCGAATCCGCCCTTCGTTCCAGCACTTTTCATCATTTTCCTCAGCTTTTTCCTGACTCCCGCCTTGTGTAAAAACTTGTTGCTCCTTCTTTAAAATGCTGGTACGATGTGTCGCGTCGGTCAGAAGCCAACCCGGTCTCTGACGTCTCCAGGAAACACCAAAACCGCTCATTCGCGGACAAAAATCACCTCCGCAAGTCCCAACCGGCTATATCTGGAAAATACCTCTATCTCTGAACCAATAGACGACGAGTGCCCACGGATAAATCGTGAAATCGATAAGTGAAGATTCGGAAAAATCAGCGTCACCAGCCTCCGGCGTGAAACGTCCAATGGCAAAGACGCGTCGTGCGGAGCGCGCAGCGAAGAGCGGCAAGTGGGTCGAAAGTCTGCGCTCGTCGGACGTAAATCGGCTGTGGACGGATCTGCATCGCATCGTCTCG